>Ga0268298_10006689_pt1 | contig 10399 bp, 5 predicted proteins | sample WWTPWeurt_MetaG_FD_194462 | JGI IMG/M metagenome (GOLD analysis project Ga0268298, IMG submission 194462) | Activated sludge microbial communities from WWTP in Nijmegen, Gelderland, Netherland - WWTP Weurt | ecosystem: Engineered > WWTP > Aerobic digester > Activated sludge | place: Netherlands... | reverse complement strand
TCGCCTCCGCGGCGGAGCCGGCATCGAACAGCTGCAGCGGCCGCCCTTCGACCATCATGTCGTGCATCGCGAGGCGCAGCACCGAGTGGATGTCCGGCTCGTCGTCGACCACCAGGACTTTCCACGGCGTTGCGCCGGCGGCGTCGGTGGCGGCGCTGCCCGGTTCGGGTTCGGCGGCAAAGAGGGAGGAGAATTCGTCCCTTGCGTCCGGCGCGGTCATAGCGGTACCTCGATGTGGAAATGCGCCCCCTGGCCGGGCTGGCTGTCGCACGCGATCCTGCCGCCGAAGCGCCGGGTCACGAGATTGTAGGCGAGGTGCATGCCCAGCCCCATGCCGTGCTGCAGGTCGGTGCTGAAGAAGGGATCGAACACGCGGTCGCGGACGGCGGCCGGCATGCCGGCGCCGTCGTCGGAGTAGTCGAGCATCAGGCGTCCCTGGACCACGGCGACGGCGACCGCGATGCTGCCGCGGTCGCGGCCGCGGAACCCGTGCTGCAGGGAATTCCGCAGCAGGTTCGACAGTATGCTGGCCCAGTCGCCGGGATAACTGTCGATCTCCAGCGCGGCGTCGCAATCCAGCCCGACGTCGATGCCTTGCTCGGCCGGTTGCGTGCCGAGGCTCGCCACCGCGTCTTCCAGCATGGCGCGGAAGCGGAAGCGGCGCTTCGTCGGCAGCCGTCCCTCGACCGCAATCTCGCGGAAGGCATCGACCAGCGTCCCGATCCGTTCCAGGTTGGAGCGGATCAAACCGGCCTCCGCCCTGGCGTCGACCAGGTAGCCCTGCAGGTCCGACTGGGTCATCAGGCGTTCGGCGAAGCGCTGCGCGATCCCTTCGGATCGCTGTTGCAGGGTCGACGCGGCAGCCAGGCCGACGCCGACCGGGGTGTTGATCTCGTGGGCGACGCCCGCCACCAGGACGCCCAGCGACGCCATCTTCTCGGCTTCGGCCAGCTGCTTGCGGGTCCGGGCGTTCTCGATCGCCAGCGCGCACACGCCGGTGAGCGCGAGGCCCAGGTTGAGGTAGCGTTCGCGGAATTCAGGAAAGGCCAGTCCATCCACGGCCACCAGGCCCAGCACTTCGCCGCCGCTGGCGATGCGCAGCAGGAAGCCCCGGCCCGACGGCGTCCAGGCCCAGGGCGACTGCAAGCCTTCGAGCGCCGCCCGCAGGTCGGCGGGAACGTCGGCATCGACGATGGGCGTGCCGGCCTCCGCCCGCAGGTAGTGCCAGGCGGCCGGCGCGAACAGCATGCGGAACACGTCCTCGATGGCGGCGATCGCCTCGGCTTCCTGCCGGGTCTTCGCCAGGCGGGCGAGCAGGTCCATGGCCGACACGGTGTCGGCCAGCTCGCGCCGGTGGTTCCGCTCTGCGTCGGCGCGGGCCCGGCGTTCCTCGTCCAGCCGCCATTCGAGCACGACGCCGGCCAGCATCAGGCGGATGTGGTCGAGGCCGACCGCGAGGCGCGTCGCCGGCAGGCCGACGGCGCGCGAAAGTTCGTCGAGGCGGGCCGTCGAGGCGGTGTCGATGCCGGTGTCGAACAGCACCAGCCGGCGCGCGAAATCCTTGAAGAACTCGCCCGCCGTGTCGGGTGCGAAACCCAGCTCGGCGATGCGCCCGCGCCAGTCCGCCAGCCATCCCGGCGTGATCAGGTAGCCGCCCTCGGCGATGGCGTCGGCCACCAGGCCGGCATCCGCCACCAGGTGGAAGCACTGCGGCTGCCGCAGCAGGCGCACCGGCGGAAAGCCGGGCGGCGGCTCGGCCAGGCCGCCCAGGCAGGCGCGGCCGAGCACGACCAGCCGGGTGCACTCCGGCGGCAGCAGGGTCCGCAATTCGTCCCAGGCCACGGGCGGACGTCCGCAACGGGCGGGGAACGCGGCGCTGAAGACATCGTCCCAGCCTTCCGCGGCAATGGCCGCCTCCACTTCCGCGCGGAAGTTCTGGCAAGACATGACGCAGAGCCGGGCCGACATGATTCTTCCTGGATCGGGCGCTCAGTCCGGACCGGGGTCGGTCCAGTCGCGCACCCAGTCGAGGGGGTAGCGCCCCCAGCGCTCGACCGCGTCGCGGATCGCCAGCAGGGTTTCGTCCGGCACCTGCCAGGGGATCTCGCCGTGGTTGTCGGAGAGGATGAAGCCGCCGCCCGGACCGGCCTGGGCGATGGCCCGCTTCACGGCCGCCTCGGCCTGCTGCGGCGTCCAGCGCCGCATTTCGATGCCGTTGAGGTTGCCGAGCAGGCTGACGCGCCCGGCAGCGGCGGCCTTCAGTTGCGCGAGGTCCTCCAGCACGCTGACGCCGACCACGGCCGTGCCGGTGGCGGCGATGTCGGCGATGATCGGCAGGCCGCGTCCGGAGGCGAGGTGGGTCGCGGTCGGACCCTTGATCCGCGCCAGGGTGCGCCTGGCCACCTGGTGCCCGGTTTCGAGGTAGAGCTGGCGCGGGATGTTGGTGGTCGACGACACCGGGTCGAAGTAGCAGATCGCGGTGGCGCCCGCCGCCAGCTGGGCGTTGGCCCACTCGACGGTGAATGCCTGGTTGACGCGCATCAGCCGTTCGAAGCGCTCGGGCTGCTCGTGGATCAGCTCGATGTAGCGGTCGAACCCCATCTGCATGACCGGCAGCGAAAAGGGCGAAATCGCCACGGCGATGATCGGCACCCGGTCGCCCAGGCGCGCCTTGAGTCCGGCGATGGCCGTCAGCACGCGGACCAGGCTGGCGGACGACAGCACCGCCGGCGCCTTGAGCCGGTCGATGTCCTCCGCACTGCGGATGATGGGCGCGCCGCACAGCGGCGGGCAGTCCTCCGAAAAGATCGTGTCACCGCCCCAGGCTTCGATTTCGAGCGCGGCGTAGAAGAAGGGATAGGCGCAATCGCCGCCGAATTTCTTCAGCACACGCATTTCGCCCTCGATGACGTGGTCGGCACTGGAGTAGTAGTCCTGCAGCGAGAGGCCCAGCTCCCGCGCGCCGTGCATGTTGGCCAGCAGGAACAGCGGCACGCGATCCGGCTCGCGCATGCTCAGCGTGGTCAGTGTGCGTTCCATCGAGTTCATTGCATGCCTCCCATCCAGCCTTCGACCAGGGTGACGGCGTCGGCCGCGCTGCGGCCCATGGCATCGGCCCCGACTTCGCGCCACAGTTCAGGGTCGAACAGGAAGGGTGCCCCGCCGACCGCGACCTTGATCCCGATGCCGCGCTCCTTCAGTTGCCGGCAGACGTCGGCAATCTTCAGGGCCGAAGGCAGCATCAGCACGGAGATGAGCAGGACCCGGATGCGGTCGGCAATCGCGCGCTCGACCAGTTCGTCGACTTCCATGCGGCCGTAATCGAACAGCTCGAAGCCGCTGGCGCGCATCACGGAATAGACGATGCGCTTGCCCAGCATGTGGTAGTCGTTGAGCAGCACGATGGCCGAACGCGGCTGGTGCTTGCGGTCGGGGTCGCTGGGCGGCAGCACGCGTTCGACCAGTTCCTCGCAGAAGCGGCCGGCCATGTAGACCTGGGACAGGGCGACGGCACCGGTTTCCCAGGCTTCGCCCATCTGCTCGAGCGCGGGCACCACGACCCGCTCCACGGCGGAGATCGGCGACTGGCCCGCCAGCGCCTTCTGAAAGACCGCTTCGGCCCCGACGCGATCGATGGCTTCCAGTGCTTCGCGAAACGGCTTGACCAGATCGTCCATGGCTGATTCTCCTTGCTTGCTCATCCTTGCACCGGCGCGGTCCCCGGCTCCGTAACGGGACGGGGAGCGAGGACGTCGCGATGCCGCTCGGCGATCGCCACGAAGTCGTCGAATCCGGCGACGAAGGCATCCGTCACGTCGGGATCGAAGTGCCTGCCGCGCTCGGCGACGATGATGTCGCGCGCCTCGACGTAGGGCAGCGCGGCCTTGTACACGCGCGGCGTGACCAGCGCGTCGAACACGTCGGCCAGCGCCATGAGGCGCGCCGACATCGGGATCTGCTCGCCGGCCAGGCCGTCGGGGTAGCCCTTGCCGTTCCATTTCTCGTGGTGCCAGCGGGCGATTTCCTTGGCCAGGGTCAGGAATTCGAGCGACATTTCGATGTCGCGCTCGGCCTGCTCGATCGCCTCGCTGCCCAGCCGGGCGTGCGTCTGCATCACCGCCCACTCCTCCTGGGTCAGCGGACCGGGCTTGAGCAGGATGTGGTCGGGGATGCCGACCTTGCCCACGTCGTGCAGCGGCGCGGAGCGGCTGAGCAGGTCGATGTAGCGGTCGCTGAGCGTGGCGGCGAAGCGCTGGTGCCGCCGCAGCCCGTCGGCCAGGCGCTGCACGTAACCCTGGGTGCGCAGGATGTGGTTGCCGGTTTCCGGGTCGCGCGTTTCGGCCAGGTGGGCCAGGGCGCGGATGCTGACCCGCTGCGTCAGGTCGTTCTCGACCATGCGCCGCGCCACCTCGGCTTCGAGTATCGCGTTCTGGTTGGCCAGCCAGTCCCGCGCCTTCTTCGCCGCGAGCTGCGTCGCCACCCGCGCCAGCACCACCGCCGGCTTGATCGGCTTGGTGATGTAGTCTGCGGCGCCGAGCTTCATGCCGCTCTCCTCGTCCTCGCTGCCCGACAGCGCGGTGAGGAACATGACCGGGATGTCGCGGGTCGCGGGATTCTCCCGCAGCCGGGCCAGCACGGCATAGCCGTCCATGCCCGGCATCATCACGTCGAGCAGGATCAGGTCCGGGCGCGGCTGGCCGCCCGCCACGCGCAGCGCCACCTCGCCCGAGGTGGCCGCCAGCATGCGGTAGGACGGGCTCAGCAATTCGTTCAGCACCGTCAGGTTCTCCGGCGCGTCGTCCACCACGAGGACGGTCGCCTGCGGGGCTTCGGGCGATGCGACAGGCAGGGTCGCCGCTTCGACCGCGGGTTCCGCCGCCTCGATTCCGGCAGCGGCGGAGGCGTCCGACAGCCAGGTCAGCAGCGCCCCGAACAGGACCTCCGGGTCGATCGGCTTGGTAATGAAGTCGTTCATCCCGGCATCCAGGCAGCGCGCCTTGTCCTCGACGAAGGCATTGGCGGTCATGGCCAGGATGGGCACGCTGGCGCCGTCGTGCAGCTGCCGTATGCGCCGCGTCGCTTCCAGGCCATCCATGCGCGGCATCTGCATGTCCATCAGGATCAGGTCGTAGTCGTTCCCGGTCGCCCGCTCCAGCGCCTCCGCGCCGTCATCGGCGACATCGACGGCGAAACCGACGTCTTCGAGGAGTCCCAGCATCACCTCGCGGTTGACCGGCTCGTCGTCGGCGAGAAGGATGCGGCGACCGGCATGGAGCATCGACAGCCTGGCCTCGGCGGATCCGGCGGCCATCGGCGGCGGGATGTCGGCGGCGGCCGTGCCCTTCTTCAGCACCGCGGTCAGCCAGAACGTGCTGCCCTTCCCCGGCGCGCTGACGACCCCGGCATCGCCGCCCATCAACTGGGCGAACTTGCGCGAGATCGCAATGCCGAGGCCGGTGCCGCCGTAACGGCGGGTGATCGAGTTGTCGGCCTGCTCGAAGGCCGCGAACAGGCGCGGGATCACGTCCTCGGCAATGCCGATCCCGGTGTCCTGCACCTCAAAGCGCAGGCCCACGCTGTCGCCGTCGTCCCGCTCCAGGCTGACGCGCAGGCTGACGCTGCCCTGCGCCGTGAACTTGACGGCGTTGTTGGCGAAATTGAGCAGGGCCTGCCGCAACCGCGTCGGATCGCCGAGCAGGAGGTAGGGCAGAGGCTCGGCGTCGACCACCAGCGCCAGCTTCTTCTGTTCCGCGGTGCCGCGCACCATCGCGGCGACGTCGGCCAGCAGCCGGTCGGCGGCAAATTCGGCCTCGGCCAGGGCGAAGCGCCCGGCCTCGATCTTCGACAGGTCGAGGATCGCGCTGACGATTTCCAGCAGGTGCCGGCCGGCGACGTCGATTTTCTCCAGCCGCTCGGCCTGGCGGGCCGAAACGCCGGAACGGCGGATCAGGTGGGCCATGCCGGTGATGGCATTGATCGGGGTGCGGATCTCGTGCGACATGTTGGCGAGGAAGGCGCTCTTGGCGACATTCGCCGCCTCCGCCGATTCCTTGGCCAGCGCCAGTTCCCTGGTGCGCGCGGCCACCTGCTCCTCGAGCATCTGCTGCTGGCCTTCCTTGACCCGCCGTGCTTCCCTTTCCAGTTCGATGTCGCGCACCACGGCGATGAAGCAGTCGCGATCGCCGAGGCGGGCCGGGCGCAGATTGACCTCGACCCAGAACAGGCTGTTGTCCGCCGGCCGCCGGGCCTGCCATTCGAAGACCTGCGGACCCTCGCTGGCCGTCTTGCGGAACCAGTCCAGCGCGGCGGCGGGAGTGTAGGGTGGCACGCCCGAAGACAACTCCCCGGGACCATAGCCCTCGGCCTCTTCCGGCGCAACGCCGTACATCTCGGCCATGCGGCGGTTGACCATCAGGATCGCGCCGGTCTGCGCGTCGTGGATGAAGATCGCCTCGCCGACGCTGTCGAACACGCCGCGAAAGCGCTGCTCGCTTTCCAGCAGTGCCGTCTCCGCACGCTTGCGTTCACTGATTTCCTCGATGGTGGCAAGCAGATACCGCGCGCCCTCGATATCGACCAGTTGCAGGGTGGTGCTGGCCCATCCGGTACGCCCGTCGCGCGCGCGATATGCGAAGTCGTAGTTATCGACACGGCCGCCGCGCTGGAACTGTTGCAGCATTTCCGTCCGCTTCCCAGGATCGATCCAGATGTCGAAGTCGGTGCTCAGATGCCCGATGAGGTCTTCCCGCTCGTAGCCGCTTATGCGGCAATAGACCGGATTGACATCCACGATGCGCCCCTCTGGCAAGAGGTTCAGCGACATTGCGTACGGGCTCGCCCCGAAAATCGCGGTGAATCGCTTCTCGCTGGCCTGCACCTCGACCAGCGACCTCGCCAACCGCTGGTTGCTGTCGGCAAGCTTCACGCTCGCCGCCATCTGGCGGCGCCACAGGACCCAGATCATCCAGCCGCCGAACGAGATGATCAGCACGAAAGCGCCGAGCAGCAGGAGTGCCGCGTCGCGCTCGTGTCGCCATTGATCCATGTGGTCCACCACGGCGAGACCGACGAGCATGAAATAGGGCGTCTTTTCGAGGCGCTGGAAGGTGACGATGCGCTCGATTCCGTCGGTCGGCGTCACCGCCCTGTAGGTGGCGCTGCGCCCGCCCGAGGCGACGGCGTCGGCGAGATCCTTCGACACCACCCGGCTGCCGACCGCGGGCACCTGCCGCCCCGGCTGCCCGGCACCGCGGACGACGAAGCCCAGGTCGGTATCCCGGATCGTCAGCACGCCGTTGGGGCCGATGTTGAAGCGGGACAGATACTGCTGCAGGTGGTCGAGGGAAACCGTCGCCGAGACGACCCCCGCGAACGAGCCGTCCGGCGCGTTCAGGCGGCGGTTGAGCGAGATCACCCACTTGTGCGAAACCCGGCCGAGGATGGGCTTGGTGAGTATCAGCCCGGCGCCAGGGTTGGCCTTGTGGACCGCGAAGAAATCCCGGTCGGCGTAACTCGCGGCCGGCCCCGCACCGGTTCCCGGTCCGAGAACCACCTCGCCCGCGGCGTTCGTGGCGCGGATCGCCTCAAGCTCGGGCACATACTGCTGCTGGCGGCGGATGAAGGCATTGGCCTGCTCGGGGCGGATGCCGCCTTCCCGCAGGTTGTGCTCCAGCTCGTCGGCCACGACATGCAGCGCGACATCGACTTTCTCGAAAGCGGAAGCGATGTTTCCGCTTGCGGCCGCCGCGACGTTGCGGGAGCGAATCTCGATCGTGTTGATTTCCTGTTGGCGGCTGTTCCACAGACTCGCCGCGCCCAGTCCCAGGGCAAGAAGATCGATCAGGAGCACGCCCAGCGTCAGGCGCAGGCGAAAGCGCTTTGCCAGTGATGCGGATGCCGCTCCATCCGCGCTATCCGAAACCCTGCCCATTTTCCTGGTTTGCATCGATGAATGCCGCCGGCAGCGGGACTACCTGCCCATCCGCATGGTCTCAAAACCGGGGCTTTTTGTTTATCCGTGAATTGCGCTGCAAACTGCGGTCACTACGTAGGCGCCCGACGCCGGGCGGAACGGCACTTTGGTTCGCGAACGGCTGGCCCGTGCCCGGTTTTCGGCCCCCGGGCGCGCCCGGAATGCCCGCCCGGGGGCCGGTGGCGCTTGACAAGCGCCACCCTGGGATGCGAGTATTAAAACGTTTGTTTGAAACCATCGTTTGCCAGGATCGAATTTCCATGGAAGCCGACACCCGCTCCCGCATCCTCGACGCCGCCGAAGGACTGTTCGTCCGGCATGGCCTCGAAGCCACCACGCTGCGCATGATCACCGCCGAGGCGCACGCCAACCTGGCCGCCGTGAACTACCACTTCGGCTCCAAGGAGGCGTTGATCGAAGCCATCTTCCGCCGCCGGCTGACCTGGCTCAACGAGCAGCGCATCGGCGCGCTGACCGCCTTCGAGGAAGAGGCGCAGGGCGCGCCGCTGAAGCCGCGGCAGATCGTCGAGGCCTTCTTCGGCGTGGCGATCCGCATGGCGGCCGACCGCAACGGCGGGCAGACCTTCATGCGCCTGCTGGGACGCACCTATACCGAACCCTCGGACTTTGTACGCCGCTTCCTGGCCGAGGAGTACGCCGAAGTGATCGCGCGCTTCAAGGCGGCCTTCTTCAAGGCGCTGCCGGACGTGCCGCAGGAGGAATTCCTGTGGCGCTTCCATTTCATGATGGGCGCGCTGTCCTACGCCATCTCCGGCGCCGATGCGCTGCGGCTGCTGGGTCCGATCGACGATTCCGACCCGGACGCGCTGTATGCCCGCCTGATGAGCTTCCTGATCGGCGGCCTGCGCGCCCCGCTGCCCGAAATCCTGCCGGCCGTCCCGGCCAAACCCGTTCGCAAGCCGCGCGCCAAACGCGCGGCCTGACCCCTTCCGCAAAGGAGAATGCCATGACCTGGTTCCTCGTCCTCATCGCCGCGCTGGCCGCCGTGCTGTTGCTGCCGCCCCTGCGCCGCACCCTGATCACCGGCGGCATCTTCGCCCTGTACCGCAAGATGCTGCCGGCCATGTCGCAGACCGAGAAGGAGGCGCTGGACGCCGGCACGGTCTGGTGGGAGGGCGAGCTGTTCTCGGGCAGCCCGGCCTGGCACAAGCTGCTGGCCTACCCGCAGCCGAAGCTGTCGGCCGTGGAGCAGTCCTTCCTCGACCAGGAGTGCGAAACGCTCTGCGCCATGGTCAGCGACTGGGACACCACCCAGGTGCATCGGGACCTGTCGCCCGAGGCGTGGGCCTACGTCAAGGACAAGGGCTTCCTCGGCATGATCATCCCGAAGCGCTACGGCGGCCTGGAGTTCTCGGCCTACGCGCACTCGGCCGTGGTGCAGAAGCTGTCGACGCGTTGCTCGGCGGCGGCGGTGTCGGTCATGGTGCCCAACTCGCTCGGCCCAGCCGAACTCCTGCTGCACTACGGCACCGAGGAGCAGAAGGACCACTACCTGCCGCGCCTGGCGAAGGGGCTGGAAATCCCCGCCTTCGCCCTGACCAATCCGCACGCGGGTTCCGACGCGGCCTCGATTCCCGACACCGGCGTCGTCTGCAAGGGCCAGTGGCAGGGCCGGGAAGTGGTCGGCATGCGCGTCACCTGGAACAAGCGCTACATCACGCTGGGACCGATCTGCACCCTGCTCGGCCTGGCTTTCCGCCTGCACGACCCCGAGCATCTGCTCGGCGATGTCAGTGATATCGGCATCACCTGCGCCCTGGTGCCGACCGACCATCCCGGCGTGAACATCGGCCGCCGCCATTTCCCGCTCAACGCCGTGTTCCAGAACGGCCCGAATTCGGGCAAGGACGTGTTCATGCCGCTGGACTGGATCATCGGCGGACCGGCGATGGCGGGCCAGGGCTGGCGCATGCTGATGGAATGCCTGGCAGCGGGGCGCTCGATCTCGCTGCCGTCGTCCAACACCGGCATGGCCAAGCTCGCGGTGCGCGCCACCGGCGGCTACGCCCGGGTGCGCAGCCAGTTCAAGACCGCCATCGGCCGCTTCGAGGGCATCGAGGAGCCGCTGGCGCGCATGGGCGGCACCACCTACATGATGGACGCGGCGCGCACCATGACCGCCGGCGCCATTGACCTCGGCGAAAAGCCCTCGGTGGTCTCGGCCATCGTCAAGTACCACGTCACCGAAGGCGCGCGCCGGGTAGTCAACGACGCGATGGACGTCCTCGGCGGCAAGGGCATCTGCCTCGGGCCCAACAACTTCATGGGGCGCGCCTACCAGCAGATCCCGGTCGCCATCACGGTCGAAGGCGCCAACATCCTGACGCGCAGCCTGATCATCTTCGGTCAGGGCGCGATCCGCTGCCACCCCTACGTGCTGAAGGAAATGGCCGCGGCGAAGGACGC
>Ga0268298_10006688_pt1 | contig 10400 bp, 9 predicted proteins | sample WWTPWeurt_MetaG_FD_194462 | JGI IMG/M metagenome (GOLD analysis project Ga0268298, IMG submission 194462) | Activated sludge microbial communities from WWTP in Nijmegen, Gelderland, Netherland - WWTP Weurt | ecosystem: Engineered > WWTP > Aerobic digester > Activated sludge | place: Netherlands... | reverse complement strand
ATCCTGCACTGAATTATAAAAAGAAGTCTTGAGCTCTGGATCAGAATCGAACATAGCATTTAGATATGGATGAATTACCTCATGAGTTGATGTTACTCCGGTTGCTGCCGACAAATTAATGTGTACAACATGATTCTCCGGATCATAATATCCTCTTGAAGCCTCATTCGTTTGCTTTAAATATGAATCGGCATCATGAAGTATGACCCTAAGACGTTGCATAGACCCATTTACTTCCTTTTTAATTTCTCGCATTTTAGGCATTAACCGGCTGATCATCCTAAGAGATCTTCCTTGCCGAGTAGTCGCTTTCTTTATTGCCCTGGCCAATGCAAATTCACTTCCGGTCTTTACCTCATAAGATCCTGATATTGGGCTTCCCTGGTCTCTGTAGTATTTGCCATCGCTTGTCGCGATAAATCTTTCATCATACTTCAATTTTACAGGTACAAACCCTTCTCTTGCAGTCGTAGAAAACTCTGTTAGGCCACGGTCCGCATATATTACATCTCCTGCTTTCCCATTTATAGATTTACCTTCCCCTGAAACTATATTGTCGCCTTCTGAAATAGAATCTATTTTATCGAATCCGAATTCAGCAGTCTCTTTGCTCTTATACGCGGATATGATAGTGTCTAAATCATCTCCTGTCAATCGAGCTCCTGTTTCAGTTTCCCATCTGTTATTTGCGAATATAGCCGTTTTTGAACCAATTGTCGCTGAGGACCCATTTTTAGCGTCAGGTGATAGTTTAGATAGCTTGGAAGCCAATTCATTATCAACATCCTCATTTTTGTTTGTAACCCATTTTTCACCGGTAAACTGGTATGTGGTGCCGCCGTATTTTACAGACTTTACATTTTTAAGGTAAAATTCCATATCTTCCAACATCTTAGCATCGCCTCCATTGTCAAAGAATATTTTCCTTGCATGCAGACCGGTTCCTGCTGCACCAAATATAGTTGATAGATAAGCTGTGGCAACCAATATATCTTTCTGTGCGTCATATCCCATATTCCGGGAAAAGTCTTCTTTTATGGTTTCCCACCTATCATTGCCTTTAAGTCCGTTGACAATTATATCTGTAACCGCAGATACTATGGAATCTGATTGTCCTGCTTTCTTTATTGTTGTGGATAAAGCCTCTCCTTCCTCTTCCACGAATTCAGCCGGTATCTGGCCAACAGTTCTCTTTATGAACTCACCAAGCAATTTTTTTGCCTTAGTATTCATTAGTCCAGTTACTCCTCCTCCAACATATTTAGTAATGTCCTCTACAGCACTTGATCCAATGCTTCCTAGAAATCCTTCGGATGCAGATATGTCTTTCTCGGAAAATAGCCTTCCGGTAATTTCAAAATTAATAGCATCCTTTGTAGCTTCAGCGATATATCTATCCCCTCTTGATACCTTCCCTGCTTTTATAGCTTCCTCAAATTTTACAGGATTAGATATGTTATCAAGTATTGCCTTTGTCTTTTTATTTTTGCTCAAATAGTCATATGCCTGTTTAATCCTATCAGAGTACTTTGATAATTTTGCCATAGATGACATGGCTCCTATCCCTGTCTCCATCAATAATGACGAAATGTATGTCTCAGCTCCAAATCGAAGCGTTGTACCAAGCAAGTCGATCCATACTCCTTCATTTTTATTTAAGGATCCTGTAATATTTGATATATCCTTTAGATTGTTATAGTACCTGTCCCTTGCTGTTTTATCCGTCCAATACTCAACTCTTCCATCCTTAGTGTCTTTTTCAACCTTACTTTTAATGAGCTCTGAATTTTCAGCTTCAAGTTTTGATATTTTATCTTGATCACCATAGATATCTGATCTTGCTCCTTCAGACATATATCCTTTGACTCCAGCATCATCTAATGAGTTTACAAGTATTTCAGCTCTCATCTTTTCATCCATATACCCAAGATCTGTATCAAGTATATTTTGACTTAGCCTGTATACACCTGATGCAGCAATGTTGCCATAATATTTTAATATACTCTGTGAGTACTTATTAACTTCACTTGCATTTTTTCCTCTATTAAGCAATACCACAGGTGATAGCTCTTTCAACTCTTTTGTAATGCTATTTATTTTAGCATTAAGATCATCCATTTGTTCTCTGTTTTCTGTCTGTCCAGAGCTCCTTACGTCTGGAACAGTAGAATCGCTTAATTCATCGTATCTCTTTTTATATTCTGATAGTAATTCTTGTTTAGCAACTGCATATGCTGTTAATTTTACTATAGGGCTTGCTGATATTCCTGGAAGTAATTGATCAACAGCATCTATTTTTGGTTTATACGATGATACAATTCCTTTCTCGTCTACTAATATAGCAGCCTTTTTGTTTTCAAGAAATCTAATATTATTATCTATGGAATTAATGTCGCTTTTAATTTTAGGATCAGAATTTATCATCTTATTTACAAGATCATTATCTCTATATCCTGATGGAAGAAGTGATTCAGTTATTTCACTTCTTTTCTTTTTCTCTGACTGTATAGCATTTTCAATTCCAATATTTGCCTCATATTCTTTTCTTTCTTTAAACGAATAAAGGTCTTTTAATATCTGATCTGATTTTGATAATGCATCATTAGCAGCCAAATATTGTATATCATTTTCTGATGTTTTATTTTTTTTTGATAAATTATCAATTACACTTTTTATATGTGCATTATTATCAAGCTCTTTATTTATCTGGTATTCTACCGAATATAAATTCCTATCTTCTTCTCCTAAGTACTGAACAAGATCTTCTTGTTTCTTTCTTATATATTCTTGTGTGCTTAAATCTGTTTCCTGAAGCTGTTTATCAATTCCAGATTTTTTTATTACAGATTGTAATTTTGAATCTGGATACAATAGATTTTGATATACTTTTGACGTAGAGCTTCTTTGCTTCTTTAAAGAATTTATATTTGTATTTTCTGTTGAAATATATCCCTCTAATTCTTCTACTTTTTGGAATAGTTCATCAGGTGACTGTTTATTATTTTTTGCATTATCATACAATGCATCCTGTATCTTCTTATACTCTATTTTTGCATTATCTATATCTATTTGCTTATTTGATATTTCAATGTCAATATTTGATTTTTCATATACATGTGACATGAAATAATCTTTATCTAAGCCAAGATTAGATTCATTTGATCTATAATAATCAGAGGCACTCTTTTTATCTCTTAATGCTTCTCTTAGATTATCTTCTGAATCAGAATATCCCTTGCTTCGCAAATCATTGTATAATTGCTTAATTGGATCAGTCATTATTGCTTATTATATTCTGTTGCTGTAGTAGATGTATTTTCTGTAATTGGAACTAATATTTTCCTCAATTCATCCTGTATCTTAGCATGAGTTTGTCTCAAGTCAATATAAATTGTTCCTGAACCATCAATATCAATTACAAGGGTTTGTTCTTTGTCAAGACCTTTTCTTTTTGCCTCCGCAGTAGATATGTCAGTACTAGCCTCTCCTTTTTTACTTGATGCAGTTATTAACGCATTAAGCCTGCTGACGATATTTCTTTTCTGCTCAGGTGAGTACCTTCTATCTACATATTTATGCGTAGTTATTTTATTATCCTCTCTATCTAAGTATTGATCTGGAGCTGATAAAAACGGGATTGTCTTATGGTAATATTTCTTATCACCTATTTCATCCATTGTATCATTTACATATGGCTTTACAAGTGTTGGCTTTGCTTGTTGCGTAGCTGCCTGTCTTGCATATGCTCCTTGTGATATTAATGATGTCCTATACTTAGGATCCATAAATGTTTTCTGAATTTGATCAGCAATAGAATAGGATGCAGCTGTTGTATAAGCTGCTCCTTTTAATCCAAATTTATTTTCTTCATTGAATGTTCCATCTTCATTTAGCAATGGTGCTTGAGGATTTAATTCAGCGTATCTTTTATAATCCTCTGATGCAAGTATATATTTTGATGCTGCACTTGTTACTTTGTCTTGGGCAATGCTTTTTATTTTATCCAACGTATATAAATCTTGCTTAGATGGATCAAAATCATTTGATTGCGTCCAATCAGATAATACCTGATCAGGCTTTATAGTACCAATAAATGACTTCAAAGACTTATCAAATGCATAATCATCTCTTGATGTATAAAAGTCCTTCATATAAACTTTTCCATATGTTCCGTCTGAATTTATTGCAGGTTCAACAGTTATTGCGTTAAATGCTTCATTATATTCTTGAGGAGTTCTAGCTTTCTTAGTAGCTTCAAGAATATTATCATAATCAGTTTTTCTCTTCCTTAATTGAGCTATAACTCCTGAATTAAATTCAGACATCAAGTTATTTCTTATTTTTAATACTTCTCCTTCTATGTCATAGTTTGGATTAGATCTATACTTTTCTGCAATTCCTTCTGCATCTGATATGTACTTCATTACTGTACTGTTGTATATATCTCTGTCTTGGTCTAATATATCCGGCTGCTTTAATCCATTAATATATTTTCCATATACATCCTTATTAGAAGTATCCCTCCTCATGAAGTAAGATAATTCTTTTGTAGATATACCTTCTACTTTATGATACTTAGCCATTTTATTTTATTAAACTATATAGCAAAGAAATCAATTCCTTTTTATCTACTGCATTTGTAGTAGACGATGATGAATTATCAGCACTGGATAATGCAGCGTTTTTTACAGCTTTTGCAAATTGAGAAGTTACATTATCCCACCTTCTTTCTTTTGAATCATATAATCTAGTCCTTGAATTTGCAAGAACACTATCTTGGTTATTCAATAGATTTGTTCTATTTGACAAAGCTTGTGCTATTTGGTTATCATAATTTTGTGAAATAGCTTGCTCATTTTCATTATATACAGCATCATTCGCTGTCATATTTGCAAGATATTGATTAGTACTTCCCGAAGCATTCCTTATTGCATATGCTGATGTATTCCTTCCTAGCCTCGATCTTCGTAACTGAGAATCTCTATTGGCACCAATAACATCCATTGTCAATGAGTTGGTGGCCAGCCCTCGATCTCCATAACCTTCGTAATAATTTGGTTCATTTTTATAATTAAGCAAGTTGATTGCTAATGCCCCAAGGTCAGCATATCCATATATGTCTTTAGCAGTTACAGAACCTGATCCAGAATTTCCTGGCAGATTGGTATTTTTGTCAGAAGCAACTTCCGACTTAACAGGAAGTGTAGCGTCATCATACCGGTAACCTGATGAATCCGTGGAATTCATAAAATATTTGCCGGTATTAGGATCTACACTTGCTCCAATTTGTGCTGCAAGCTGCTCTCTGGCCTGATCATCTAGCACCGAGTACCTCTTATCTGCATTAAGCATGGCAAGCATCTCTTGAATCGATGATGGTGTAATATTTGATCCGACTTCATACTTCCTCATTTTACCTCCTTTTCCCATCTCTGGAGTATCTTTATGTTGAGAAGCATTAAACAATATTTGCTGAACAGCCATATGTGCATTTCTTTCTTCCGAAATGTCAGATAGCTCTTCCATTATATTTTTTGTTTCCCATTGTATCATATTTGCTACCGGCGCAGACATCGTAGCTTCACCTTTCATCTCAGACAGTTTCTCTAGTCGTTTGATCATCTTTTTTTCCTTTCGCATACGCGAAGACTCATATTCAGCCATTGACTTGCCTTTTATGGATACGTCATTGCTATATACTTCTGTACCTGGCGGTTCAGATATTTTGGTATCATTTCCGGATTCATGGCTTCCTCCCTTGACTAAATATGGCTTACTTCCGTCAGAAGGCTTTACAACTTCCCCTCTTTCGACCAAAGCATCTACTTCGCCACCTGTTTCCATTTGAGATGCCACACCGTCTTGGATTCTATAAGAAGCATTTAGCTTTTGTTTTTTCATGGCATCCTCTGCAAAATTTATACCTATACCGCTTGCAATCAGTATAGCCTTAGTTACAGGATCCGGAACAACGGCACCAACAGAGCTGATCACGCTTCCAAACCCATACTTCTTCTTCATTCTTGATTTCATAAAGTTTAGTATAAGTTACAAATTTACCAAATTTTTACGCAATTATGGAATGTTTTATGCAAAAAAGGCGCACCGGTTGGGAGTGCGCCTACTACCATTGGTGGTAGATTGATTACCTAAACGAAGCTTTTACTTGATCTCAGGCTTTAGTACATTAATGATCCTATCTTTAACAAATGTATTTTCCCCGATTCTGTTTTTTTGATTTCCACCTATTCCATAGAAGAATAATTCACTATCATTAAAATCCCGGCTTAAGACTGTAATATGCCCTTTATAACTGGATGGGCTTTCTCTCCATAGCAAAATAATATCTCCTACTTGTGGAAATTCTTCTGATTTCTTTAATAGTGATCCAAGATACCTGCTAGACGCAAGTTTTTTGCCATGGTTCATAATATCTTGAAGTTCGAATACACCTAATTTGTATAACTTATATGCAAGGTATATTGCACACCAAGCTACTTCACTGTCATCAGTGGCAGTGGGTATAATCCATTTAATAATGCCAAGTATAAATGGATTTGACTTTTTCCCGGCAACTTCTGACTGCCCAAGATCATTCTGTATGGACTCTATTAATTCCATTCCTACCAACCTGTACCGGGCCTACTGATACCCTTGCTTACACCATTTTCGTTGTACCATATTGTTTTCCAGTTAAGCTCCTTGAAGTATGGGACAAGCCTGACGCTATTTGGAACATTTCGCATGTCTGCTAAAAATCCATTTACCTGGCCCCATCCGAGTACATTAAATATAAATTGATTCTGCGGAGACTGCCTAAACATAAATGAATTTACCGGGTATTTGCGTACAAAATCTATCGCCTTAGCTTCATCTATTCGCAATAATTGAAATGCAGGTAATATAAACGCATTTTTCTTGGCATATGAGTAGTATGCATGGTGGGTTGTGAGTATGCCAAAGTCTGCTTGGTCCCATGAAACTACATCCTTTGCCGCAAAGAATATTTCCAACCTGGACCCAGTGTTTGATACCTCTAAGATGTCAATAGTATCGATACTATTTGCTTTCAAAAGATTAGTAACAGTCGCTTTATTGATGTCAACAAATCTTGAAGACACTGTTTTTGTTGCAAGCTTAATGTCCACAGCTGAATTGCTATCCTCGCAGCAAATGCTATAAGACAAGTGCCCAGTGACTTGAGCATCACCGGGCACAAGGAAAGAACTTACACAGAATAAATATACAATGAATAAAAAAGTTACTTTGCGATCCATTTTGTCCGTTTTAGTGATATTTTTTTGGAAATATTTTCTGATATTCCACCGTAATGTTCTAACATTTTTGGCAGCAAAATTTCAAGGACTCTTTCTCCTAATTCTAATCCATACTGATTATCCATCGGATAGTGCACACCGGCAAATGTCCTTCCATATGCAATATTAGTTGCCATTTTTTTACACTCTACCTCTTGAGCATCTGTCAAATTGAATATTACTGGAAAGAATAAAGCCATTGCCGCTAGTGAGCTATGCATCGCCGGGAATGACGGATGGTTAGGGCATCCTTCGCTATACATAGTGAATTTGCGCTGATCAGATTTAACCTCGTCTTTATTGACATAGTGCTTTAAAGCATCTTCTGTTAGTGGCGAAAATTTTACTTCACCTCTGGCCCAAGCTCCAATTACTTCTTCAGGCCTTGCTACCCAAAAGTGATACTTATGAGCAAATGCAGTAGGCGATACTTCATGTATAATATCGGCTACAATACGCTCAAGCATAACGATTCCATCGGTAAACTTGGAGTAATGAACTTTGCTGAATAGGTCCTGATCGATCTTGACGGCTGATTTCCAGAAGAATCTTAGCAAGTCATCCATAAACTGAGATGGGAAGTCTTGATGCACAATATCTGCAAGCTGCCCGGCATGTACAACCTTGTATTGAGATGCAATGCATTCTGAAATGAAATATCCTGGCATCTTGCCATAATCTTCCAAATCATTCATTATCTCAAACTTCATATTGTTTTTTGCCATATGAACTGCTCTAGCAGTTTTGACAAGTTCAATTTCAAATTCAATGCTTGAATAACTAAAAGGTTCCCATATAGGATCATGTACATGAACTCTTTCTGATTCCATTGTAAATGGATTCACTATGCTACAATCAGACAAAGTATCAATCCATTCTTGTGTTACTTTTTCAGGAATTTTATTTCCGTTAAGTCCTTTTTGAAATATAAGTTGCATATAAATAATTTTAAATTTGGCTATGCTTCACCACATAGCCACGGTAGCGAAATTTATTTAGAAAGGCGGCACTTATTATCAGTTGATGTATTTGTTTTTTTAAACGGATAATTTGTTTGTAGCCATTTAATATCGTTTTTTGATAGCTTAGTATTCCATCCAACACTATATCCATCAGTTGTCATGAATTTGCTTACAGGATAGTGCATAATACTTGTCTTGTCGTATTCAGTAAAATTAGTCTCGCTAACATTAGCTTTGCCAAATACATTCACATTTACATCTTGCTTTGACCATCCCATTTTACCATAGTATTCATAGTTTGCAGTAGAATCCCATTTAATAGGTGATAGAGGATGTTGCTGTTCATGACACATTCCAAATGAATGTCCAAATTCATGATGAACTACTCTTCTGGATTCATCTTCTGTAATGTATTTATCGATCCACCCATAGTTCATAGTTGCATCAGATTTGCTTATTCTCTTTGCATCTGTTCCTTTGTATGACCACGATCCGCTATACTTAAAAGATATTCTAATGTCTGAAATGCTCTTCCTTGTAGTTTCGACAAAAACTATTCTACATATTCCATTTAGCTCTGAAACTCTTTTTCGGACAATATCTTTCTGGAATTTCTGCCCATCTAAAAATGCGTACAAAAGTGTATCTCTGTCTGACCAAGTTATTCCTTTTAAACCATATGCTTGTGCAGGCCCTACAGGCTTTAATGCAGTACACATTCTTGGCTCATGAATGCATCCATCTTTTATAGTAACTCCGCAATTAATTCCTAACTCTCCTAACCCACTTAGTGTTTTGCAAGAAGTTGCTGCAATAGCAATTAAACAAAATAGTAATATTTTTTTCATCATTTTAATTTTACATTAAGAGAAACTCCAATTAAAAGCTTTACGTATTCATAGTGATTCGATTTGAAATAATTTATTGATACAGGTATTCCGATGGACTTATGCTTAAGTGCAATTCCTACAGATGAACTAAATGCAGACTCCTCTATTCCAGATGTATTTTCTATGCCGGCCAACACAAAATAGTTCACAGATTTTATTGGAATCCATCTACGATAATAAAGACCATAGATACTGCTATTTTCAGGCTTTGTTATAAAGGTAAATGATCCAATTATTTCATTGTTATTTACCTTTATTCCTACCTGTGGCTTTACCTCAAAAAGAGATAATGGCTGTGATAGAGAAGTACCTGCTCCAATATTTATTGAAACGTCATTCTGTGCATTAACATAAAACGCTGCCAGAATAATAATTACAAGCACTTTAGTAGCCTTCATGTATTTATCTATTTTCGTACATGTCCTCAATAGCAATTTCATCCTCAAGTTGTTTCCTGAACTTAGGAGATACGATACATCTCGCAAATACGAAGATTGCCATTATAACATAAACAGGAAACATTACAATGTTAAATATCACTTTCATCGTCTGTTGTTTTTTTTTCATACAATTCTGTGGCTCTCCTAGCTACTATAACAAGAAATCCAAGAATGCTGATTATTGTTGCCAACACCTTGCTGCTTATATTGCATATACCGAATGTATAGCAAATTCCACTTGTAAACTCAGATGTGGAAATAAAAGATACTATACCTGTCAATAATAATACAATACCTAGCAACTTAACTTTTAAGCCGGGCCATAAATCTACGATAGCCTTTGCTAATAAATCAATGATACTTTGCATATGCTTTATTTTTCTTTAATAAATTCATTTATCTCATCCAAATCTTTCACAATATGATGAATTCTTTCCGAATTTAATGAAATTTGTTCAGATAATTTTGATATCTGATCATTCATCTTTTCAATAATATTTGCCTGCTTTGAAAATAACTCACTTTGGCGCATTGCTACTTCTGTAAATGTAGCAAAACCAGACTTGATCATAGATAAAATCGGTCGCATCCATAGATAGCTCAATAGGGCCATTGTCACTACCGCTATTCCAAAATTTGAAAATTGAGATATATCCACTTCTACACTATTTTAATAAGAGAATAAATTGAAAAATCCATATCCGTATCCATACTTCAAATTTCCTGTTATGAAATCTTCAGCGTACAAATTATATAAACCTTCGGTTGGAAAATTGAATGTAGCCAAAGATG
>Ga0268298_10006687_pt1 | contig 10400 bp, 11 predicted proteins | sample WWTPWeurt_MetaG_FD_194462 | JGI IMG/M metagenome (GOLD analysis project Ga0268298, IMG submission 194462) | Activated sludge microbial communities from WWTP in Nijmegen, Gelderland, Netherland - WWTP Weurt | ecosystem: Engineered > WWTP > Aerobic digester > Activated sludge | place... | reverse complement strand
CCCGCTGACGTTCGGACGCCCCGCCACCGCCAGGCCGTTCGGCCTGTCGGTTGTCCCACCCCCCGGCCCCTCTCTCCCTTTTGGTCTCCAGGCCTCGCGCGCATATGCCTTTCTACCTCGCTTTTGACTTACGCCTCTGGCGGCCCGGGCCGACGCGTGGAACGCGGCGGTCGGGTCCGCCGGGGTTGGCTTTTCATTATATCCCATTTTGGGATATGCTATGAAAGGTTTCTATAATAACACAATGCCCGTCACCTCTTCCCCCCAATATCAGCGGTTCCTTAAACTCCTCCGCTCGGCCCGGATATCTTCCGGCAAAACCCAAGTTCAGGTCGCCAAGATTCTTAAGAAACCCCAGTCCTTCGTTTCCAAGTCCGAATCAGGCGAGCGGAGGGTTGACGTCGTTGATCTTCAACAGTTCGCCAAGATTTACAAAAAACCTTTTTCCTATTTTGAATGAATAAGACCAGGCCCTCCCAACTCCAAAACCGTCTCGCTCGGCTGGAAGGACAGGTAAAAGCCCTCCGAGGATTGGTAGGTCAATCGGAGGATTGGGAAAAAATGCTTTCCCTCTCCGCCGCCATTGAAGGCGCGGCGGACCAGGTCACGGCGGATTTGTTTCAAGATTTGCTGGAATCACAAGAAAAAGGGAAGATTTCCCCAAAGGTAAGAAAAGCGCTCGACATTGTCCTTAAGCGCCTCTAACCCCATGCCCTCCAACACCGTCCTTTCCCCCTCATCTTTCAACAAGCTGGTCACCGACATTCGGGGGTTAATCACCGGGGGACGGCAAGAAGCCCAGCGGGCAACGAATAACGCTTTAATCTCCACCTACTGGAAAGTAGGCGAACGAATAACGTCCGAAAACCTTACCGAAAACGCGGGATATGGCGACGCGGTGATGGACAAGCTGGCGGAATCCCTAGACATTGACCGGTCCACCTTCGTCCGATCCGTCCAATTCGCCAAGGCATACCCCAGGGGGGTACCGCAAAACGATTTAACATGGAGCCACTACCGCGTGCTATTGACTGTTCAAACCGACAAGGAACGAAAGTTCTATCAAGAACAGGCAGAGAAGAACCATTGGACGCGGGAACAGTTGGCGAAGGCCATTGAAGCCGAAGTCGTCATCGATCCCAACAAAAAACCATCAAAACAATTGAAACGCCCCGCCGGCGGGCCGTTCATTTACCGGGCGGAAATCCTCAAAGTCATCGATGGTGACACTTTGCTTGTTCGTTTGGATTTGGGTTTTCAAGTTCTAAAAGACCAACGCATCCGCCTAGCCGAAATCGACACACCGAGCTTAAAAGAAGACGGCGGCCCGGAGGCCCTGGAATACGTCCAAACCCAAATGGCCAAGGCAAAGGTGGTCACGATCCGGACCATCAAAATCGACATCTACGGGCGATACGTTGGGCATGTGTTTTACAGCTTCAACGAAAGCGATAATTGGGAAAGGGTATTTATTCAAGGCCATTGGCTGAACCAGGAATTACTCAATTCAGAACTTGCTAGGACATAAAATCAGATGAAATTTTGTTATGTTGATGAAAGCGGAACAGGGGATGAGCCTTACGGGGTCATGGCGGGGATTATTGTTGATGCTTTGCGGATGAAACCAACCAAACAGGACTGGGATGATTTATTAAAGGGTCTCAGTAAAATCGCGAATCGTGAAATCAAAGAACTTCATACTCGGGAATTTTATTCGGGGAATGGGCCATGGCGCGGCATTAATGGTGATATGCGTGCGAATATAATTGAGGTGATTTTGGATTGGATTGCGAAAAGAAAACATTCAATCATTTATACAGTCGTAGAGAAAAAGAAGTGGTACTCGGATTTTAGCACAGACTCTCGGCATGCGGACATCAAAACACTTTGGCGGTTTCTTGGACTACACCTCGTTCTGGGTATTCAAAAATATCATAAGGGGAATAAGAATAACAAAGGAAACACAATTTTGGTCTTTGACAATGAAGAACGCGAAATGAAACGATTTACCGATCTGATCCAGGCCCCACCTAAATGGTCCTCAACATATTATGGCCTAGAAGATGAGACTGATCCTTTAAGCCAAGTTGTAGATGTGCCCTATTTTGCTGACTCGGTTGATGTTCCATTATTACAAGTTGCAGATTTTGTGGCTTTTTTCCTAAGAAAACACGCTGAACTTGAAAATGGCGTAATTGAACGCTACGATGGGGAGCGCCTAAAAGTTAGGAGTTGGATTAACATGGCACTGAAAAGAAGAATCCCGCTAAGTGCAATTTTCCCAAAAAGAGGCCGATGCAGTTGTTCTGAAATGTTTTTTAATTACGCGCCAAGCTGCCTACGCGACAGTTGAAAACAAATTACACGCCTGAGCCTTGAAATATCATTATCGGGAAATGAGATAAATCAAAAGAACCGTGAGAGATGGAGAAGACAAATTCTTGGCCAAGAAAACGAAGAATAAATATAATCGTTCGTAGGAGTCATAAGATAAAATGAAAATCCGCTTCATAGATTTATTTTGTGGAATTGGAGGCTTTCGCTACGCCATGGAAGGCGCAGCGAAATCAAATAATTTAGAAACCGAATGTGTGCTTTCAAGTGATATTGATGCCGATTGCCAAAAGGCCTATAAAGAAAATTTTGGCGATGACCCCGTTGGGGACATTCAAAAAATCCCCTCTGGTTTAATCCCAGACCACGACATATTATTAGCCGGCTTCCCCTGCCAACCTTTCAGCATTATTGGGAGTCGAAAGGGTTTCGAAGATGCTCGTGGAACGCTATTTTTTGAAATAGCAAGAATTCTTGAAGGTAAAAAACCAAAAATGTTCGTCTTAGAAAACGTGAAATTACTTGCTGGACATAACAATGGGAAAACCCTTTCAAGGATATTAGAGGTTTTACGTGGACTGGGGTATTTTGTTGATTTTAAGATATTAAATGCTTTAGATTTCGGATTGCCTCAAAGAAGAGAACGAATTTTTATTGTCGGGCTTAGAGGACCGGGCAACTTTTCATGGCCGCATGAAAAAATCCCCATGAAAGCCCTCTCTCAATTACTCGAGAAAAAAATCCCTAAAAAATTTTTTGCGTCAAAATACATCCGCGAAAAAAGAAATGCAATGGTTGAACCCACAAGCGAGCCTACGATTTGGCATGAAAACAAATCTGGACACGTTAGCGCTTACCCTTATTCCTGCGCGCTAAGAGCGGGTGCATCTTACAACTATCTTCTTGTGAATGGAGAACGAAGATTAACGCCAAGAGAGATGCTCCGCCTTCAAGGGTTTCCTGATGCATTCAGAATCGTTTGTAATGACAGTCAAACCCGCAAACAGGCCGGGAACAGCCTTCCCGTACCCGTTGCTGAAGCGGTGATAAAGGAATTGCTCGTCACCTTTAAGTTTGGCGTCGCTGCAAATCAAGCATTCAAAAACCGGACAAACCCATCGCTAAATGGCCAAATGATTTTGTTTGAAAAAAGCGGTCGTTATGGAAAAAATACCAAAGCTAAGAACCGTAGAAAAATACAAACCCCCATACCAGCTTAATTCCTTCCCAAAGGATTTTGCAGTATGTTTAGGACGCGAGATTGTTTATTTACTCGCGTCGCGCGGGACACCCAGGCTCGAAGGATCTGATTGGGAGGAAATTTTTGCCCGCATTGTCGATGCAAAATGGAAACCGTCAAATGTTGGGCTCGACGACGTTGTTCTTGAACAAACTGCATGGGGCGCCAAAACCGTAAAGAATAGGAAACCATCAACCGTATCAAAAGTTCGACTCATTTCCGGACGGAATTCCCCAATTTATTCGTTTGGCGATAAGGAGATTAGCGACTGCGATCCAAACGAACTTGGTAAAAAAGTTCTCTCGATTTGGAACGAACGTGTCGCTGGAGTCCGCAAACTGTACAAACATCTTAGAACTGTTGTGCTGATCAAATCCGATGATCTTTTGGAGCTGGCCGCATTTGAAATAGAAACTGTTATTCATGTCGAGGCTAATTACTGGTGGCAATGGAACGATCAAAACAATCTTGAAGGATTTGATTCAAAGACAAAACAACACGTTTTCACTTGGCAACCTCACGGGTCCCAATTCACTATAATTGAAGAAGTTCCAAAAAATCGCCTTGCCATCCGATTAAGAAAACCACCTTCCCTCGATCGACAATCCGTTTTGGATTCCATTAAATTTGATGAATCGTGGATTGAAATAATCTCATAAAAGAAATGGACGTTTTTTCAAGAGCTGTTCGCTCTAAGATAATGGCGGCTGTTAAATCAATAAATAACAAATCAACTGAATTGGCCATGGTTGATATATTTCGCCGGGAAAAACTATCGGGGTGGCGTAGAAAAAGCAACTTGCCAGGAAAACCTGATTTTGTTTTTAATGCTAAGAAAATCGCCCTGTTTGTTGATGGCTGTCAATGGCATGGATGCAAAAAACATTATCGTCTACCCAAAACCAATTCAAATTATTGGAAAGTGAAAATCAAAAAAAATGTCGCGCGTGACGAACGGGTTAAAAAATCTTTAAAAGTTAATGGGTGGAAAGTATTTCGTATTTGGGAACATGAAATAAGAAAATTTGTGAACACAAAAAAATTCTTGAAATTCAAGCGTCAGTCACAAAACAAGAATGATCTGATTTGAGATTAACAAGAGATTGGATGCGAACTGCCGTTGAGAAAATGTCTTTTTACTTGTCTAGCCAGCGGATAATTTATTTTAACAGGTCATAGTACGTTCCATAATTCATCGACCAGGCACCGCTTTTTTTGTTCCGCTATTGCAGGTGTCAACCCGACGCCCTTATTCGGCGTCAACACCAAATCGGACAACGATCCCATTCCCCCTAATATATTTTTAATTTCTTTGTAATGTGTTTTTAATTTTTTGGAATCGCTCTTATCCTTGATCACGGCTGCTTTTTTTTCGTGAATCCAAGAGGCGTGTTCCTTCTGTCCGCATTTGCTGAGCAGGTCTTCGACTTCTGAAAGTAATTTCGGGATCGATGTTTTCATTTGAGTTTTGTTTGGCCCCTGTAATTTAAAACGGCTGAAGTGTCGACGTCTTGAGGGAATAAAGCTTGGTACCCAGTCCCACCTTTGACCTTTCCATAGTACACCGTCACGTCCTGATATAATTCGTAAGCTCGCAAACGTGTCACGGGATTGCCCCATTTTTTAATATTCGAAGTTGATTCCGTACCGGTAACGGTCACAGTCTCCCGAGTGGTATACCATGGGCCTGGTTTGTTCCAGGGCTCTTTTGCTGAGGGCGAGCGATAGAGCACGTCCCCCGCTTTGAATGTTCGAAGCTCAACTGGCCCCTCGAAAGCCGCGCGATAGGTGCCCTGTAATTTCGGGAGATTTGACCGGACAAAAACATTCGAAGACCGTCCTCCAATATATATCCGTCCGCTTTCGGATTTCATGGATTCAAAATGGGAGGAGACGGCCTCCCGAAGGCCCGTTGAAAAGCGGGCCGCGCGGCTTTTAACAAACTCGCGGAAGGAAACATCCGCCTTTTGAAGGGGGAGCACTTTCGCAAGGCCTATGCTGGCCAGAAACCCCATGAGGTTCGCGGGGGCTTCGTCCACGCCCATTTTCTCCGCCACTTTCGCGACGCCGTAGGCGGTGAGCAGCATGGCACCCGTGCTTACCGTGGCGGTGAATCCAAAGTAAACAAGGCCCCCCACACCAACAGCCTGGGAAAATATTTTTGCCCCTTGGGCACTGGCAAGCATATAAGTTCCGAAAGCTTCCCCGGCCTTTGGGAACTTCTCGGCTAAATAATTTAATTGATTGAAATACATGAAGTCGACAGAGCGGTCGACCAATCCCTTTCCAACGTCAAAACTGGCGTTGATCCCCTCTGACACGACGTTGTTGGGTTTCGCGGCGTAGACTTTATCGCGCATGGTTAAGATTTCAAGAGTGGCGATGGCGGCCTGGTCGGGGGTCATCTGGCCCGCCATAACCATGGATTGGAGGGAGTAGATCGCCTTTTCGGCTTCTGCTTTTATCTTTGCCTTTTCTTCCGGGAAATAAAGGGCGGTGCGTCGGTTTAATTCGTCATCGGTGATTCGTTCTGCCCCCTGCATGGTTCGAATATCCCCGCCACTAAGGGTGATGTCTTTCAACCCCGCCGTCATGCCGGAAAGGGCTTTCTGGAAATCAGCGACGGGTTCGGTTTGTTCTGTGAGGGTTTCGGCCATCGTGGAAAGAGAGTTCATTTTCTCTCCCAGCCGATCGACTTGATCGGGGGAGATATGCGTGTAATCCCCGTTCTTCAACGCGGTTTGAATTTTGGCCAATTGCTGATCGGCGGCTTTAACTTCGGCTTTAAGAGCCTTATACCCATCGGAGAAACCAAAGGAAATTCGGCTTTCGGACCCGGTTTGTTGGGCGAGGTTATTAAACAGAACGCTGGAAGCCAAACTGCGGTTCTCCAGGCTTTGGGACATTTTCCCGATGTGATCGGTTAATCCCTCGGATTGATTATCGATGGCGTTCGTTTTTTGGGTGATTTCCTGGATGTCCAGAGGCGGTTTGGATTCTTGGACGAAGAGGCGTTTGTTCCCCTGCTCCAAAACCGCGCTGTTGAGCCGCATCAGGCCCGCCTGGAGGGTGAAGTTGGCTTGTTTTAAGGTGACCGAGGTGTCCATCCCGAACTGATCAGCGGCGTCCCGGTTTAAATCGACCTTCACCCCCTGGAGGCTGAACCTTCCGCCGATGGTGGCGTTGGCGGCATCTTTGATGGGGGCTTGGTAGGCCATCTCCCCTGGGTGGATGGTGCCAAAGCCTTCCACCTCGGTGGGTTGGGTGACCTGAAGGACGGTGTTGGTTTTTAGTCGATCAAAATCCAGACCCACGGGGGTGATGTTACCGTCCACCGTTGTCATGCGAATGGGGAGGAGGCCGCCGCTCTTGTCTTTGATTCCCCCAAAGCTGGATTCCAGGGTGACGCCTTGGTTCAGCTGAAATATACCGTTGGTGGCGGAAAAGGTCGAACCCGGTTCCCATACTTTCCCGAAAGCGTAGGTGATTTTTGCAACGGAAGTAAATGTGTTCGGCCCGGTGGGCTGGAGGTTGGGGTATTGGGAAATGATGTCCCGTTGTTGCGGGGATATTGCTCCTGGCTTTTCGGCCCGGGTGAACAATCGTTGAATGGCGTTCCCGATGGCTTGGCCGATCTTCTGGAACCCGGACCCGATTCCTTTAAACAAGTTTTGGATCACACCGAGGAGACCGGTTTTCACCGTCGGGGATGGAATCGTTGGATTTACTTTTAAGTCCTGGACCGTGGGCTTTGGAATATTGGCCGAGGCCAGCTGAAATTGGATTTTGGGTTTGAAGGTGTCGAGAGGGGTCGGGGTTGGTTTAATGTCCAGCTTGGGGTTGATGAACCCGACGTTTTGCCTGAACGAGAGGGCGGCGTTCAAATTCCTTACTTGGCGATCCAATTGATAGGACGGGCTGTAGTTGTTTTGCGGGCGATTGTTGGATTGGTAGTCCTGGGGCCTGTAGGAGGAGCGGGCGGTGTAATCGTCATCGTAGGCAAAAGAATTAACCGGGCCGAGGACAATGGCCAGACTAAGGAAACCACTTAAAAATTTATAAGCCACTTTACTGACCAGATTATCGGATTGAATTCAGAAGCATTTGACAGTGGACCGTCGCTAATAACCGACAACCGGAGTAGCTTGTTAGGCAAAATCCTCATATACCGATCACGAGCGGTTTGACGTCTAGACTCACAATGACACCATATCTGCGTTCTCGAACCTTTGTGACGATTGCTGCTTTTGTGTGAAAGTCTCGAACAAGCGGGGGTCGAGGAAGATTCAACACATATCCAATATTGAACGTACCAACACCGGGGATGGCGATTTCATTTGGATTGAACGCATCGATAACGACTGCGGGAAGCTCAATCACTCCGGCATTAAGAGCATCAGAGACCCGGTGATATCCATTCCTTAAGAAAAACCGACCGTTAAAATGGACGACCTGCACCAGATTGAGATGCTTTGGCGCGCTAAGCATTACCCTACTCGTAGCCTGATCCATTTCCATCGCCAATCCCTGAAACGCTGGGTTACTGCTGAGGATTTGAATCGGGCCTTCTGGAGGAATAAAACTCACCTCAACAGGTATGTCCCACGTGCGCGGCAAGGCAAATTCAAGAAGTGCGCTCTCTTCCGTTGGAACTGAGTCGGATCGAGGTTCGATCCATGCCTGTAGTGCAATTATGCCTGACGGGTTTACGTAACAGAATCGATGAGGAGTTCTTCCAAATAACTGCCCAAAAAGCGGCTCAGCACGAATCGCGTTCACATGAGGGCTAACGATGTCCCGAATAATTATGGACGAGGGAACGAATGGAGGAAGCTCTCGAATAAAGGTTCGGCTGGCTTCAGCCTCATCGAGAACCCGTTTTTTTTCTTCTGCACCCAATGATGCCAAATACTCATCGGCTAGTAGCCCAAAATGCGATGGGTCAGTGAACCCACTAAGTACCTTTGCCGGGACAAAGGTTTTCTGAACCGAGCCACGTGGTGCGACTGAAGGTATGGGTATTGGGTTTACAGTTACCACACTGCCTCCTAATCAAGATTTCTTATTCTAAATTCAAACCCCGTCGCATGAGGATCCCTTATAGGGATAAGTTACAGGAACATTTTAACCCGAAAACACTTTAGTGACAATCGGATAAATGAGCATAAGCTTTGGTGGGACAGTGAAGGATAGAATCTAAGAGGGTATACACCCTCAAGTTTTTTTGATTTAGGTTTCGGCGCAATTTCTCGGGGTGCCGGGGGGCGCCGAAGCACGGCAGCGGCCCCTAGGCCCCCCGAGACTGGCCCGGTGTTTGGGCCAGGCTTGGGGGGAGGGGCCGCGTTTGCCGGGCAGCGCTGCCAGCGGTGCCGGGCGCGCGGATTTGTGGCGTGCCCGGCGGCGCAATGGGGCGGCGCTTGCGGAGGCCACCGCCTTGCACGGGGGTTAGTGGAAAACGCCTGGACACTTCCCCCACTGAGAACGGCAGGCGGGGCGACAGCGGTGTTGGGCCAAACCTGGCCCGGGGTTGCCGCCGCGGCTTGTGCCTGGTGGAGCGGTCAACGGGGGAACCCCGACATATACCCCCCTGGGGTATATGGGCTGGATGTGCCAGCTTGGCCGCGTAATAGTAGTGTCCCTGGGGGCAACAAACTAAGCCCCGCCAGGGCGGAGCCCTGGCCCAGCCCCCGGCCCGGTTTAACCACCTCTTGCCTTTGCTTTGCGCGCGAGGCCTGGAGACCAAAAGGGAGAGAGGGGCCGGGGGGTGGGACAACCGACAGGCCGAACGGCCTGGCGGTGGCGGGGCGTCCGAACGTCAGCGGGAAACCGGTTTTCCCCCGACCGTGGAGCTGGGCCGCCGCGTGGGGTGTCGTGGCGGACCGGCGGGCGTTTCCAGGGCGGGGGTTTTTCCGAACCAATCGGAGCAATCCGCCGGGGTTCTTTTCCCGACACGCCGAGCGGAGTTGCGGCGGGGTGGTGACCGAGGCGTGGGAGCCGAGGAAATGGTTGGAGCGCGTTAGCGCGGAAACCATCCGCCGCGACGGAGCGACCCGAAAACGAACCCACCGAAGCGATTCGCCGGGGTTTCTTTTCCGGAGGACGAATCAGGCGCAGGGGGTTTGGAACGATCCAAGTGATCAGGACACGTTCGTTTTCCCAACCCACTAAGCGCGGCGTGCGGCGGCGCGGGTTTTTCGGGCCGACGCGCGGCGCGCGACCTTCCGACCTCACCGCCCCGTCGCGCCGGGGTTTTTCTTTTCCCGGGAAACGAACCCGGCCCCAGGGTTTTCTTTTCTTCGGCGGGATTTCCCGGCTGGACGCCGTGGGGTTCTTCCGCGCCGGACGAACCCGGCCCGCTGGACCAACGGCGGACACAATGCTATGGGGATGAATTCACGAATGAATCACGGGATGATTACAGCCCCGGCGGGCGGCCCGGGTATATGGGTCACGAATTGATGAAAAAACGCGAAACCCAAGTGGTGGGCCTGGCGGCCGACGCATGTGGCGGCTGAATCGACGGACAATGCGCCCTAATCCGGCGCATACCCGCAAGGCAGGTCGCGGCTTCCTTCGCCGCTCCACGGTCAAGCCTTGGGGTGACCCCCAAGGCCAGCGGGCCCGCAATCGCGGTCGCAATCAAACCGAGGGTTCAAACCGAAAATTTAGAACGGGCTGGGCTGAATTCCCCCGTCAGCTTGTAGTTTTTCCAATAGCTGTGTGCTATGTTGGGGAAGTTCAGCGTAAGCAAAATTTCGAAGGTGGTGGAAAACCCCGCCATTTTTCGCGAATCAAACTTCACAGCGGAACCCAATCGAGACAATCG
>Ga0268298_10006686_pt1 | contig 10400 bp, 10 predicted proteins | sample WWTPWeurt_MetaG_FD_194462 | JGI IMG/M metagenome (GOLD analysis project Ga0268298, IMG submission 194462) | Activated sludge microbial communities from WWTP in Nijmegen, Gelderland, Netherland - WWTP Weurt | ecosystem: Engineered > WWTP > Aerobic digester > Activated sludge | place... | reverse complement strand
CTGACCGATCTGCCTTCTAGCAGGAATGCCCGGAGCGCCACTCTCACCCCACCTTTGCCAAAGCTCAACAGTTTCGGCAGCCCCATTGCATCCAGCCGAGGTGAAACAGCGCCGTAGTTCGCCCCCAGCAGTTTCGCCACGGCCGCATGGCCTCCGCCTGTCGCTACATATGCTGCGTGCAGATCGTCATCGTGGGGCCTGCGAGAGGCCTGCAGACCGACGGAAGATGGTACGTGGGGCGCGGCGGACTGTAGCTCTTTAAGCGCCTCGTCTGGCGAATCGTATAGCACGCTTGCAGCCAAGACATAGGCGACGGTAGATGATGCAGACTTACTGAGATAGAGCACACCATCCAACCGACTCAAGATTTGGCCCTTGGCCTTTGCAGCTAGGTCCGGAAGCACAATCGCTAACCATTGAGCATCAAACTCGTCGGCCACCTTGTCGCTTAGCAACGGAGCGGCCGTCTTACCCGGCCACGTCTGCAATCCACGCAGCCGTGCCTGACCAGCCAGCACGCGCGCTACGTCCTTAACATCAAGCGGAGCGGGACGCTCGAGGAGATCCGCACAGATTTCGAGATAGCGACGGACCGCCAAGTTCTCCGCTGTAGCCTCCGCCAACGCATGATCAACGGTAAAGCACTCATCGAAAGACGCTGCAGGCGGCTCGAGGAAGGCCCGTTCGTCCTCGACATAACTCAACGGTGTCGCATGGTTGCTGCACCATAGAGCGCCCGGAATCTGGTGCTCTCGGCGCCAGTAGCTCATCCCATGAAAATCCTGATCGGCCTCGGCGCACTTGCGACAGAAGTAGGCGCCGGGACGGGCAAGCCGCATTGCGCTATTGCGCAGGATCGTAGCGCTTGACTCGCAGCCGTGCATGAGCGTCGGCATGTATGAGGTAATCCCTCTTCGAAAGGGCAACGTCGTATGCCTCACGGTGAATGACTCGGTGTCCATCCCGGCTACACGGCTCAGTAACATCACGCCGGGTACGGCGCGCTCGTACCGATCGCAGAGCCCGGTCCAAGCGGACAACTCCGCCACACATTCTTTCTCGTCCCTAAACCCGTTTAACCTTATCACCCGCCCCAGGAATCCGCGGTCCAGTTCATCGGGTAATGGCAGCGGTCGGATAATCATCGGAATCTCTCCTACGCGGAGGCAGAAGTAGCGGAACGGGCAGATCCCAGTGCCGAGAGCGAGCGAATGACAGTTGCCAACGCCTTAGCATGCGAGGCCGAACCGTCCCATGTTTCGGCCAACGCTGAAACAAGGTCGTCGTTAGCACGCACCATCTCCGGCGTCACACCGCCCGCGAGGCGCTCGACATACAGACATACCTCCTCGTAGAGGCGCGAATGACGCAGCCCGGCCCCATTAAGGATGCGGCTCACCTGCGGCTGGCTTGCGCCCAGCGCGCTTGCGATCTCGGCCTGCGTGATTCTGCGGGTCCGACAATAGTCAGCCGCCCGAAGGGCACGTGCTTTTAGGTCAGCTTGGATCATTCGCTAAGAATACCTTCATGCATATTTGCATTTCAATAGCGACGATCCTGCAGCCTGCGACGACCGCGCTGGTTTGGTTCCAGATTGCTTGGCAGATTTGGCGCACGACCGTTGCGCCGTCAGGTGATCAAGGCGTGGCGTCGAGCCAGCTTCAGTAGCCGATCAGATCTTCCAGCGCTCCTTGCTGAGTGCGCCACGCGAGCACGAACTCGATGACCTTGCGCGTCAGGGGCAGGCGGTTGAGCGCGCGAAGCTTCGGCTTGAGCACAGGCACTGCCTGATAAAGCTCCCAGAGGAAGACTCTCTGGCGACCGCTTTCCGATGCAAGTTCGACGGCCGCCCTGCAGACGGCGACACGGAGGTCCTCATCCCGCTGAAGCCAAACCGCATCTCGACGCGCATCCGCCGCGCGCAGCACTGGCATTGGTGTGTGGGCCTGGAGCCACTCACGATCGTTTCGGTACAGCCAACCGTAGGTCGCAGGCGCCAGCCCACGCATGACTTTCACACCGCTTCCACCATAGTCATCAAGCAAACGCTGCCAGCACAGACGATGTTCATCCTGGGTCCGACGCCGACAGGCCTCCCTCCATCGCTCATGGAGGCCAACCTCGGTGAAAAGCGTCCTGGTCACTGTTCCGACAGAAACACTGGCCATAGTTGCGGCCGCAAGCTTCTCCTCGCCACGCTCCAAGAGCTCAATGAGGCGCTTCCGTATTCCAGGGTGCAGCGTCTTTGGACGCCTCTTCACTGCGTACCCGGCAGTTACAGCCCACGTCATGGCGGTCGTGACGTCAACACCAATTGATTTTGCCGCCTCGCTCATCGAAGTGCCCTCAGCGCGGAGCATGAAAATCAAGCGCTCACGACGAGGGTCTCCTTCCGGTCCGGATGGACTGCTGGTGCTCACATCCCGCTCCACCTCCACGTCCGTGTCCGAGCCCATCAATGCATACGCGGCGAGAAATGACTGCACATCCCCGAACAGCCAGTTCACGACAATCAGGTGCCAAAGTGGATGTCCCCCTGAGCGTGACAAGTCGAACGCCCGACGGAGTTGTCCGCGGGCTTCCTCTTCCGTCGTGCTTATTCCGATCGTTCGTGACCACTCAGTCCAGTTCGACGTGATCACCTGTTCCGATTCGTCCTGATCAGTCGTCCCGGTGCTCGTGAGCACCAGGACGACACCGTGACAACCAAGCTGACGTCACGCTCACCGGTCCGGCGACATGATCACCCGGTGGGCATCTTCCGCTTTGCCTGAAGCTTGCGCATGGATTCACCCTGGAGCGTAATCCGGTGCGCCTGATGCACCACGCGATCAAGGATCGCGTCTGCCAAAGTCGGATCAGGGAAAAACCCGTGCCACTGGTCTGTTGGGAACTGGCTTGTGATCAGTAAGGATCCGGTACGCATCCGCCGATCCACTACATCCAGCAAGACCTGCGCAGCTTGCGAAGTAATTTCGCTCAGGCCGAAGTCGTCGATGATGAGCAAACTCGGCTTAATCATGCTGGCCTTGAGCTTTGGCAGCGAACCGTCATGGCTGGCGACTGCGATCTCTCCATAAAGATCGCTCGCCCGGAAGAAGGTGACGGGCAAACGCTGTCGGCAAGCTTGAGAACCGAAAGCGCATGCAAGCCAAGTCTTTCCGACCCCCGTCGCGCCGAGGACGATCAAGTTCAGCTGCTGTCGAATCCAGTCGCAACTGGCCAGCGAGGCGATGAACCCCTTGTCGATACCCCGCGAAGCCCGGTAATCCGCGTCTTCGAGCGATGCGGACTCAGCGAATCCGGCAGCCCGTATGAGCCGTTTCAATTTCTTTGAGTCGCGTTCAGAAGCTTCATGCTCGACGAGTAGCCCGAATCGATCATCGAAAGAAAGTTGGTGAAGCTTCGGCTGCTGCAACTGGAGCGAATACGCATCGGCCATCGACGTCAACCGCAACTCGCGCAGGCGGGAAATGGTTTGATGGACACCGCTCATGAGTTTTCTCCAAAGTATCCTGCACCCCGCACATTGTCGTGAGCTGGCCTGGGCGCCGTGCCGCTGACAGGGTGCGCGCGTTTGTCGGGTGCCTGCTTGAGAATGGAATCGATACTGCGCAATGCGGTAATGTTGAGTGGTAACGCATATGCACACGCCTCTTCGAAGCGTTGGTCGCCGTGGATACGAGCCAGGTCACGCATCCGCCGGGCTGCTTTCAGACCATTGACGGCATCAGAGCGGTTTTCCAGGTGATGGCGGATCATGGCCGCGGAGTTTTCCCCTACCGACTCGGCCCATACCATGAGTACCCTCGGTTCGCCCTCAAGCACGCGGACATGCGCTATCGGACGATGCTCAGGCAACGTCTGGACTGTGCCTTCGCATTGTGCCAATGCGTGCAAGGCAACACGCTGGCCGCGATGCATGACCTCGAGCATCGATCTGGTGTAACGCAGATCGACACGCTGTCCGCGCAACGCCGACGGCACGGAGTAGAAGCTCCGCCCATGTTCGACATGGTAATCGTCGCCGGCCCGCACCCCATATCGCCAATCGCATAACTCGAAGGGAATGGGCGGCAGAAGCTTCAAAGTCGAACGCTCGGTTTTCTCAAACCGTTCCATGCGAGAACCTGACATCTTCTTGAAGGGATGAGTGTTCAGCCTCACCACGAGCCGCCTGATGGCGTCATTGAGTTCATCGAGGCTAAAGAATGTCCGGTCGCGAAGTGCGAACAGCACCCAACGCTGTGCAATCTGCACACCGACCTCTGCTTTCGCTTTGTCTTTCGCCTTCCTGACACGAGCCGGCAGTGCAGCGGTGTTGTAGTGCTGCAGGCACTCCCGGTACGCAGGGTTGATTACGACGCGATCCTTTTCACGCCGCCAGACGGCCGCCTTCAGGTTGTCCGGCACAACCCAGGCCGGCACGCCCCCCATTGCCGCAAAGCATTCGACATGGCATCTCACCCAATCTGCGGTTTTCTGCGAGGCGACAGCCTGGAGGTAGGTCAGGTTCGAGTAGCCCAGTACGGCAACAAAGATCTGCGCATCGATCGAGGGTCCGCCGCTTCGATCCCTGATCTCGACTGTTCGGCCGGCGAAATCAACGAACAACTTATCCCCCGGGCGATGGGCTTGACGCATCACGATATATTGTCGCCCAGCCCATGCCCGATAACCGGCCGTGAATTGCGAGTAGGCGATGCCTTCCGGGCACTGGGCACGCCACTCTCGCCACAACTGCTCGAGTGTTGCATCGGGACGCCGCATCTCGGTATGCACCCAGTCCCAGTCAGGCGCTTTCTTGCGTTGAGCGACACTTTTGTTGGCTGTGCCCAGCGCCGAGCACCAAGCGTCGTCATCGAGGGAAAGAAGATCGGCAGCCGGGGTGCGGTTGCATTTTAGGATTCGGCGCATTTCACGTACGGTGTTGGCGGATACGCCAACCGCACGCGCAATGTTACGATTGGATTGCGAAGTCGCGTAAAAGTGGAGACGCGCGATCTCTCGCTGCAGATGGATGGGCAGACGCATGGGTGAATACTCCTCATGGGATGGCTCCGGCGGTGCTGACCGGGCCAGACAAAATCACCCCCGGCACGGGTTCGTCGCTTGATTGACGAACACGAACGCGCAGCCCATACTGTCTGCACAAGGTCCAACTTGGCCGGCAGCAGTGCTGGCGCGACGCCCGAGGCAGCCCCCTCGGGCGTTCGCGTCTACGAGGTGGTGAATTGAGTTATTTGGGAGAGAGACGTCCTCCTGCGGATACGCCCGTTCGGGCGACAGCAAGCCAGTCCGCGACATCCAGCGTCAACGCAGACAACCCCCGGCGATTTGGCACCGCGAACAGTGGCACCAGAACTTGGCCACGTCGCAGTGCTTGTCTGAGCGACCCGACGATTCGATGTCCTAATGCCGCCGCGAGAGGCGCGCCAATCAGCAGGGGCCCGTGAAGGCGCAAGAGCGACACGCGCAATTCCTTGCGCAAGTCAGCCTGTGCTTCGGTCTGAACATGCATCCAACTCATCGAACATCTCATTGCGGTTGTCACTCAGTGTTCGTGACTGTCCACATTTTCTCCACCCGAACCGATAATTCGATTTTCTGTACTCCAGACAATCATCGTGCACACAATCATCAGACCTCGGGGACGCGGTCGCCCGAGCACCCAGCCAGTTGATCGCCTCCGCACTCGACTTTGGTTCCGCGCACTGCGGGACGTTTCTGGCCTGTCCTCCGCATACGCTATCGAGATGGCGCTCGACGGGGATCGCGTGCGAAAAAGGAACACAGACGTCGCTCGCCCCAGAAAGTGGGATGCTTACGAGAAGGGGACACGAGTCCCCATTGACCAGCCCGGGCCACGTAACGCCATCGAGCAGGCGGAAGCCCGGTTCCCCGGAACGTCACGCTGGTTCCGCAGCCCGTTGTGGCGCTACCTGAAGAAGGAGGCGTTCGATGCAACGCAGTTTGAGGACGCCCTACGCACCCTTGAGCCACCGGTGATGGCAGTGCTGTTTGAGGCGGAGCCGCGCGAACACGAGCAAGTGCCCCGTCAGCATCCCTTCGACGACGAAAGTGCTCGACAACTCATCACGCTCGGTAGCTTCGATGCGCTAGTGGCCGCCGTGCTGATGGCAGGCCTGTCGGAAGTCATCGCCTCGCCCGATCTTCGAGAACAGGCGTTGCACGTTTACGTTGGGATTCAGGCGAAGCTGCGAGAAATGCCCCTCTTGGACGGCATCTATCCTGAACTGTTTTCGCTGATCGACTCGCGTTGCAAGCACTGGGTCTACTTGGCACCCAATCAGCGAATGGATGTCGTGATCTTCTGGCAGGGGGTCGAGGCGGAGGATGAACAGAGGATCTTTGGCGACGCCGGTGAGGATGGGAATGACTATTAAAGCGGCTGTCAGTCCTGACTAGCTGTTCGCGCCACCAAAAGTTGAACGGCAGCTTGCCGATTTGGCGAACTCACACTTCCGACCCCGAGCGGTCGTTGCGACTTCCGCAAAGCTGCCGGTCAGGTACCCAGGGATTCCACGAGTTTCGCTGCTCCGAAGCTGCCGTTCGTGACCTCACGCACCCGGCCAACTCCGGCCATTCGCTCTGCGCTGCAACCGGCCGGGTGAACGTCTGTAGCGTTCCAGAAAGCGGCCGTACAGGCCATCCTTGTATGCTTCCGCAGCACGGCCAATCCAAGGTCATTTGAGCCGGACTCAGGACTCAAACAGGGTTCCCACTCACCTAAAAAAATTCCGCGTGTCTGGACTTACAACTCCATCAACCCAATATTGTCGTTAGCGGGATCCATGTGATTGAGCAGCCTGTCGCTTAACGCGGATATCGTGCTGACGCGATTTATTCAAACAAAACCCCGCTGGAGCGGGGTCTGCTGCCAATCCCAAGAATCCATTAGCCGGCTTGCTTGCGACGGCCAAATCGAAGTGCGGCCAAGCCAAGGCCGAGAAGTGCGAGAGAGCCGGGCTCCGGGACACTCGTTAATCTAAAATCCATATTAATATTTATCTCCTGCCAAGGACCTGCCAAGTCAGCTTGGCTAAAAGTTCCTCCGGTTTGATTTAGAATCTGGAATGCGTTCCCGCCCAGATTTGAACCCCACAGCCAATCGGTAATTGGGTCCGCAGCTGTATTATTGTAAATGGTAATCCAGTGGATCCCTGGGCCCACAAGGTAGGGATTGACGTCAACCCAATACTCGAACCAGGTGCTAACAGGCATTCTGCTCACCGGAGTACTGAAGGTTAGCGGTGCACAAACGCCCGACGAGGCTGACGTTGACAATCCGGTGCAAATCTGGATAGTAAAAGCGTCGGGAACCGGCGAAGAAGAGCCGAAATAACTTCCGGTCCAGTGAACGTCGGTAATATTGGTGGGTTCAGGAAGGGTGAAATCATCAGCAAGAACTTGATAACCATTAAATTGACTATTGTTGCTGACATCACTCGTTGGAAAAATTGTAGGGGTGGTGACACCGTTATCAAAAATGACCGACGCATTCGCCGGGCCTGTCCACAGCAGCAAAAGCGAGATGAGTAAAGTTGGTCTGGAACGCCTACAGAAGTCTTCTGTGAAATTGATGGTATGCCGCACACTTCCATCGCTACGGGCAGCGGCATTCATGACGTCAGAATTGATCATTTTGCTCACAACAGGCTCCTTGATTAAGAAAAACCGCGAACGAATTAACAGGGTTAGCCAGGTCAGCCACCATTGAACCCCCAGCCAATAGTCTTGCTTTTCCGATATGCCCATCGGCATAGTCCCGTCGGTCGCAAACCTGCTCAGACAACGCCTATACTGCGACCTGACACGATCGGTGCCCTTGGACCCATCTTCACATGCAACGGCCGTGCCAGATCCGCTGCCCCAACAAGCGCGACAGAATGCTTGCCGGATGCCCGCAGTGCGACTGTCGATGGGGGAAGGAGGTTGACGTTTGGCCAAGCTCACTCTAAGCAATGCGCAGGCGATTCGAGAGGTGATACAGGCCTCGATCAAGATGAACTGTGAGCCGCAATTCCTGCACCGGCTGCACTGCATGCTGCTGATCGCGGAGGGCCGCAGTTGTTGCGAGGTCGCGCGGTGGTTCGGCAAGCATCCACGCACCGTCGAGCGCTGGGTGCACGCACTGGACCGGCACGGCATTGAGGGTTTGCGCAAGCACCATGCGGGCGGGCGCCCGGCGGCGCTCACTGGCGAGCAGGCGCAACGCCTCGCGCTCGACTTGCAAAAGCCACCCGGCGTTTTCAGATATTCAGAGCGGGAATGGAGCGGAAAGCTTCTGGCGCAGCACCTAGTTGCGAACTGCGGGATCAGGCTGAGCGTGCGCCAATGCCAGCGCATGCTCCGCCGGCTGGCGCACGGCACGCAATTTCGTGCAGCTTGAATGCGCCGGCTCCCGACAATAGCTCTGTCGCTGACAACGACGCAACGCGCTGCCCAAGGTTCCGCCGCACCCAATGTAAAGTATTCCGACAGTATTTTGGGCCGTAATGCCTGGCAAGATGCCCTTGCGCAACGGCCCATTACTGGTTAGATCCACGCCGGGCTCAGGGTTTTGATCGAGCGCGAAAGCGCACGGCGGCTGGCTCGTCTGGGCGGCAGTGAGCCGGCTCCGCGGACGGTCCCGTGCCGACGGTCCCGGCCCACATGATCCTGGTTGATACCTCCGTCTGGATCGACCATTTGTGCCGCAACAACCCGGCACTGGTGACGCTGCTGGAAGCCGGGCAGGTGCTGATGCACCAGTTCGTCCTCGGCGAACTCGCCTGCGGCACTCTGACCAACCGCATCGAAGTGCTGGGCCTGCTTGGCAAGCTGCCTGCCGCTCCCGTCGCCATCGAGCAGAGCTAAAGGGGCCGGGCTCGGATTACGGTACTGATCAAATTCGAACGGCTACAAAGGGCCGATAACGTGGCTCCACCGTGAATGTTTGAATGGCGGCTGGACCCCAGATAGCCGACCGTCAAGGCTAAGAACGTTGGGCGGCTGTTGTGGGTCGGCTGCACTCGATGGCGTCCGGCAGCTTTCGGGATGCGAAACTTGAGCGGCCGGTTTCCGGCGCCGAACTAAGAAGGTTGCTCGTCGCGTCCCGACCCGCTGCGGTCATCGGTGCTGGCGGGTAGCCGCCACTCAACGTTGCTGGGAACCTCCCCTCGGAAGGAGGCGACTGTAGGGGGTCCGGTTGCCACACGGGTTACGCATCCATGCGGACTGGGAGCCAGAACTCCCCAGCGTCTCGAATGATTAATGGGATTGCTTGAAGCGCTACGTCGGGGGTCATGATCTGAAAGTTGCCGCTCGGATGGGTTGACTTTGCGCTAAGGGATCTCAGTACCGGTGGGAAGGTCCCATCGGCTGAGAGGAAAATCGTTTTGAAGTCGAGGCGATTGCGAAGGAGCCTGTCGACCTCGAACCTCACGCCCGGAGTCTCATCTCTCCCATCGACAAGAACGATTGCCGTCATCTCGATGAGTTGTCGTACGACCAGCGTCCAATCGTCGGGATCGGAAGTCCTGTAGTCGTTTGCCACGCCCATCGCGCCTCTTATGTACTCGGTCGAGCCCTTGTCAGGATTCACCAGGTTGGAGACGTCCAGCAACGCCGCGAACGCAGGTATGGTGCGAATGCTTAGTTGGCTGAAGAGCTGGATTCGCGCGGGGCTAGAGGCGGCGAGGTAGACGCCTCCCGGTGGAAGGAGTACGCGCAGGGTCGCCGTCAGGGCGACGCCGAGAAGGAAAGCACTCAAGAAGATTGGCGAGTAGACATCGAAGTGCACAGCCGAAATCAATCCTAGTGCGGCGAGGATGAGATGTAAGGCAATCTTTGCCGTTTCGGTTCGACATCGTGCAAGCCGTGGAAAGAGCTTGAGCATACGTCGCATCAGGATGGGGAGCTGCGACTTATAGGTCCGAGTCGCCCAGGCCAATCTGAGATAAGCATGAAGTAGCTGCATGGCCGCAAAGACAGCGCTTGGCGAAGATAGAAGTATTGCCACCCAGGTGGGTAGCCAGTTCTGATATTCGAGACTTCCGAGAACCGTGAAGAGTGCAATGTGAAAGACGGCTAGCGGAATCACCGAGTTGCGCATCTTATAGATAGGGTGGTCGTAGAGAGAGGCCATCATCAAGAGCGCAAGTTAATATTTTGCATGCGGGCAGGTGTTTGGAGGCCCTGACGAACACGTCTGTCATGAAACACTTCAGAATAGACGCGGCCCATCGTTCCGCAACTGAAATGTAACGGTCACCGACCGCTCCTGGCCGATAGTACCCCCTCAGCATCATCACCGTAAGCAGCCGCCCGCCGGCAAATGGCGCTTGGCGGGCAGCCGCGCCGGGCTCAGATCTCAATCTGCTCGGAGATCTCCAAGG
>Ga0268298_10006685_pt1 | contig 10401 bp, 9 predicted proteins | sample WWTPWeurt_MetaG_FD_194462 | JGI IMG/M metagenome (GOLD analysis project Ga0268298, IMG submission 194462) | Activated sludge microbial communities from WWTP in Nijmegen, Gelderland, Netherland - WWTP Weurt | ecosystem: Engineered > WWTP > Aerobic digester > Activated sludge | place: Netherlands... | reverse complement strand
AATTCTTTCTTTTTCTTCTTCTGTTCGTAAAGGAATTTTTTATAGTCAACTACTTTACAAACCGGAGGAACAGCGGTAGGAGAAATTTCAACTAAGTCAAGTTCCAATTCTTCTGCGAACTTAAGCGCCTGCGAAATAGGATAAATGCCGGTTTCAATATTTTCACCAACTACCCTCACTTCGTGAGCAGTGATCTCTCTGTTGATCTTGTGTTCGTTTTCTCTTTTTTGAGGACCTCTTCTGCCAAGAAAAGGTCTTCCTTGATTTGGATTTTGTACCAAGCGGGTTATTTTTTCTCCTTTGTTATTTTACATATTATCCGGATGCTGTGAGTGAATCAGGCGGGCAAAATCTTCTGTTTTAAATTTGCCTATATCACCTTCTCCATGCTTACGCACCGCGATGTTTCCTTCGTTTTGTTCTTGTTCTCCAACAACCACCATATACGGGATTTTTTTAGTTTCAGCATCTCGTATCTTTCTGCCAATCTTTTCGCTACGGTCGTCAAAAGAGGCGCGAATATCGGAACTTTTCAGTAAATCCACAACTTTTTGTGCATATGGATTAAACTTATCACTAATAGGCAAAACAGCTACTTGATTGGGAGCCAGCCATGAAGGCAAATTTCCGGCATAATGCTCCAATAAAAATCCTATAAACCGTTCGTGGGTGCTTAAAGGTGCCCTGTGAATGATGATAGGGCGCTCCTTCTCGTTGTTTTCGTTAGTAAACCACAGGTCAAAACGTTCAGCCTGAGCAAAATCAACCTGATTGGTGGCTAAGGTAAACTCACGACCAATGGCACTGTAAATCTGAATATCTATTTTGGGTCCGTAAAAAGCAGCTTCATCCTCTACTTCCACAAAATTTACTCCCAGCTTCACCAAAACATCTCTTACCATGGCCTCGGTTTTAATCCAGAGTTCAGGCGAATTGATGTATTTCTGCCCGAGTTTTTCAGTCGAGTGTTTTGAAAAACGCATTACATATTTTTCAATCCCAAATACTTTAAAATATTTCAGGTAAAGGTCGTTTACCTTGGTAAACTCTTCCTGAAACTGGGCTTCTGTACAATAAATATGGGCATCGTTCATGGTAAGGCTGCGCACCCTCATCAATCCAAATAATTCACCACTTTGTTCATAGCGGTAGCAAGTTCCGTACTCGGCAAATCGCAAGGGCAAATCACGGTAAGATTTTGGGGTGGCCCCGAATATTTTGTGATGGTGCGGGCAGTTCATCGCCTTCAGGTAGTATTTGTCGCCATCCATTTCCATTGGCGGAAACATACTTTCGGCATAATAGGGAAGGTGTCCGCTTTTAATGTACATACTCTCCTTAGCAATATGCGGTGATTTTACCCTCACATATCCGGCTGCTTTTTCGGTTTTTTTAGCAAAATCCTCGAGCAGTTCAATAATGGCAGCACCATTTGGTAGCCATAAAGGTAATCCTGGTCCTACATCATCGTCAAAGGTGAAAATATCTAATTCTTTACCCAGTTTGCGGTGGTCTCGCTTTTTAGCTTCTTCCAGCATTTTCAGGTATTCCTCCAGTTCGCCCTGCTTGGGGAAAGTAATGCCATAAACCCGGGTTAGCTGTTTATTTTTTTCATCTCCGCGCCAGTAGGCTCCGGCAATATTCATTAATTTTACCGCCTTTATAAACCCGGTATTGGGAAGGTGCCCGCCACGACATAAATCAGTAAAGGTGCTGTGCTCGCAAAAAGTTATTTCACCGTCATTCAGGTTCTCAATCAACTCAACCTTAAATTCGTTGTTGTGCTCTTTGTAATAGGCCAGCGCATCTGATTTGCTTATTTCTTTTTTATGAAACTCGGCTTTTTCACGGGCCAGCTCTAATATTTTGTCTTCAATTTTTTTGAAATCCTTTTCCGAGATGGTTTCTTCTCCCAAATCCACATCGTAATAGAATCCGTTTTCGATTGCAGGGCCAATGGTGAGTTTTACTTTAGGGTAAAAAAACTCGAGTGCCTGTGCAAGTACGTGTGCCGATGAGTGCCAGAAGGCTTGTTTCCCTTCTTTGTCATTCCACGTAAACAAGGTTAAAGAGCCATCTTCATTCAGGGGCTCGCTCACTTCAATAATGCGATTGTTGAATTTGGCGGATAGCACATTTCGGGCTAATCCTTCGCTAATGCTTTTGGCAATTTCCAGAGCCGTGGTGCCCCGTTCATACGATCGAACGGACCCGTCCGGGAGTGTAATATTCATATTTTTTTTATCTTAAGAACGGCAAATATAACTTTTTCCCTGTGTCCTTTGTTATGAATTTAGGCCGAATGGTAACCGTGAAGGATATTAAACAAAAAAAGCTTCCGGTAAGGAAGCTTTTTTTGAAAGAGTAGGATATTATTAGTCGCCTCTTCTTCCGCCAAATAAACGCAGCAGGAAAAGGAACAAATTGATAAAATCGAGGTAAAGATTCAAGGCACCCATTAAGGCTGTTTTGCCGGCAACTTCTTTGCCCTGCATGGCAATGCCGCTTCCAATTACTTTGAGTTTTTGAACATCGTAGGCAGTGAGGCCGGTAAACACCAGCACACCAATAAAGCTGATCACATAATCCATTGCCTGGCTATGCATAAACATATTGATTAATGACGCAATGATAATACCCACAAGGCCCATCATCATAATGCTGCCAAAATTGGTAAGGTCTTTTTGAGTGGTGTATCCTGCCACAGCCATCACTCCAAAAGTGAGGGAAGTAACCAAAAAGGTAGTGGCAATGGAACCAAGGCTGTAAGCCATAAATATAAAACTTAAACTAATTCCGTTTACCGCAGCATAAGCCAGAAACAAGGCTAATAAAACCGGATAGGAAAAACGATGAAAACCCATACCCATGGCCAGTACAAAAAGCAAAGGGGCAAACATGACTACATAGGCAAAAATGTTCAATTTACCGGTTTCCAGATTTACAAGAAGGCTTAGTAAATCCATTGATGAACTGAACAAGTAAGCCATACCGGCTGAAATAATTAATGCTACAAACATCCAGCTGAAAACGGATGACATAAAAGTTTTTGATACGCTTAATTCTCGGTCAGCGTAAAGAGATGGTTCAAAAGGATTATTTTCCATTTATCTTAAATTATTTAATGTTTTTAAATTGCAGATGCACCTTTATCAAAAGTTATTCCGATTAACAAAACACGGAATTTCTGCCAAATTTTCATACAACAGGTTTTGGGGGAAGGGCAAATGCCTGAGCTTCATGTGTAAATTCTCCTTTATGGGAGCCATCACAAAATGGCTTTTTTTGCGAGAGTCCGCAGCGGCAAAGGGAAATAACGGTGCGTCCGCCTAAATCGTAGATGTTTCCTTCTGCATCAACAATTTCAAAGGTGCCTTCTACTTTGATGGCGCTATTGCTTTTAATGGTTATTCGTGTTGTCATATATTCGGTTGAATTTATTTTATTTCAAAGGTTTTCGTGCCAAACACCAGGTGCTTATTCCTGCCGGATACCTCACTTTTCCCAGCAGGCAGTTTTCAATATTGAGCCATGTGGTGAGCAGGTAATTTACAACTGTTGAAGGGGTGTGAATATTCTTATGATCGTTTTTTTTGTAGCGTAAAAGTCTGCTCAAAAATTGAATTGCTATAGCCGGGAAAAAAAGGACAATATTCCAGTAGCCGCTCTTTACCGGATTTAATCCGGCCTGTTGCAGTTTAGTTAAAAGTTCAATTCGTGTGTACCTTCTGTAATGGTGATTCAGTTCATCATGTACGCTCCACAGGGCCGGAAAGGCGGGAACAAATATGAGCGCCATACCTCCGGGTTTCAGCAATTGATTCCAATTGGTCAGTGCCGTGCGGTCATCGGCAATATGTTCAAGGCAGTCTGAAGCAATAATGATATCGTAGGATGAAGTTTCCAGTTGTGGCATGGGAGCATCCATGCAAAAAATATGAGTAAGACCTCTTTCTTTACATTTTTTAACGGCTTCTTCGCTCACGTCTATTCCATGTACTTCAATAGCCGCATATTTTGATTTTAATTCGTGAATAAGCACTCCTCCCGAACAGCCAATATCCAAAACACGCATTTCGGGTTTTATAATTGGTTTGAGCAAGTGGTGGATAGCTACACGCCTGGTAGTAAACCACCATTGTTTTTCTTCAAAATGATGGTACTTCTTTTCAAAGTCTTTATCCATGCGGCTGAAAGTTTCCGGTCAATCTTTGGGATCTCCTTTTTCAATGCGTATGCCGGCAGCTGCAACTGCGGTGAGTGTGTCATCGCGCATGTTTTGCTCTATTCGAAAACGATAAATGCCGCGTTGGGCAAGATTGGCATTTTTTACAATGAGAAACTGGTAGTCGTACAAATCTCCTAAACCGCTTCCCTGCCATTTTCCCAAATCATCGGCCAGCGGAATTTCAAACCGTTGTTTAAGGTCTTTTTTATCGGGCAATTGTGTATGCAGCAATACAAACATGTTGTTGTATTTGTAATCGGAGCGAATGCGGGTATTAAGGTAAATATTATAGAAATACCCGGTATCTTCAACCATCACATCAAAACCCACCAGATCTTTGTAGAACCAGTTGTGTCCGGGAATTTCTTTGTTTTCGTCAAGCACCCTGTTTGGGTCGCATGATGATAGCCCGATAACTAAACACAAAACACAAAACAGATTACGCATTATTCGGCTGGCGGTTTTGGCGGATTGTTATCATTTTGCTTCGGGGTATTTGGGTTGCCGCCCCGGTTATTATTTCTGTTTTGATTGTTCCGCGGGTTATTGTTCCGGTTATTATTAGGCCTGTTTTGATTCGGATTATTTGGCGGCCGTTCGTTTCGTGGTTTTTGTTCTTCTTTATTGTGCGGAGGTCGTTCCTCACGCTTCGGGTTTTGGGTATGCGGGGTATTGGTTTTAGGTTTTTCCTGATTTCCGGGCTCTTTTCTTTCCCTGTTATCGCTACCGCGTGTATCTCTTCTTTCGTTTTGATTGTTTCGGGGATTATTGTTTCGCGAGTTATTGTTACGGCTCTTTTTCTTTTTCGGGCGGTCTAAGCGGGTAATGCTGTCTTCGCCCACCATGTCTTTGTAATCGGGTTCCTCAATAACAACTTCTTTCTCATTTGAATATTCTGAAAGCATCGTAGGTTTTTCGCCACGTGCATTCATTTCCATCAGCTCTTTTACCTTTTGTACCGGCAGGCTAATCCAGCTATTGCTGTCTCCGCCAATAACGGTAAACAACATGATGCGTCTTAAAATATCGGTTTTTTGCAGGATGGCTCTTCCTGTTTCCAGTTCAATAGTAAGTTTATCGTCTTTAGGGAATTCCTGAAGAGCCTCTACATAGGTATCGAGTTCGAAATTGAGGCAGCACTTTAATCTTCCGCACTGACCCGAAAGTTTGAGCTGATTCAATGATAAATTCTGATAACGTGCCGCCCCCGTATTTACCTGTTTAAAATCGGTGAGCCAGGTACTGCAGCAAAGAGTACGTCCGCATGAACCAATTCCACCAAGTCGTCCGGCTTCTTCCCGGTAACTTATCTGGCGCATTTCAATTTTTACTTTGAAAGCTTCGGCTAAGCGTTTAATAAGTTCTCTGAAATCTACCCGTGCTTCGGCAGTGTAGAAAAATACCGCTTTGCGTTTGTCGGCCTGATATTCCACATCGCTCAGTTTCATGTCAAGTCCAAGTTCAATGGCAAAACTACGGGCTTTGTACTGGGTAGGAATTTCAAGTTCTTTGCATTCCTGCCATTTAGCCAAATCGGCTTCAGTGGCTATGCGGTATATTTTTTTAATGCGATCGTCATCTTCACTCACTCCGGCTTTTTTAAGCTGAAGTTTTACAAGTTCTCCTTTCACCGAAACGCGGCCAATATCATATCCTCCGGTTTCAACTTCTACCACTATTGGTTCGTCTTTGTATAAGTCAAGGTTATGTACGTTTCGGTAAAATCCTTTTCGGCTTCCTTTAAAACTTACTTCCACTACATCAAAAGGACGCATGGACGGAGGTAACTCCATATCAGCAAGCCAATCGTAAACATTTAATTTATTGCAGCCAGCTGTGCTGCATCCGCCCGAACTACATCCTCCGCCTTTTGTACCACAAGCTACTCCACATCCCATAAGTTATATTTCTCTTTTCAATAAGGTTCAAAAAAAATGAGTGCCCGAATTAAGCCACCGGCTCCAGTTTAATCAGACTTCTCTTAAGAAACAAAGATAGGTTCATCAAAATGATTTTTGGGTTGGCATTTCGCTCGATATAACCAATGGAGAAGGTAAACTCCTGATTGATAGATTCTAAATTTTGTTCGTGGATGAATAAAGCAAATTTGGTTAAAAATTCTTCTTCGCTCTTATCTACTCGCAGCAATTCGTTAATCCGGTGCCTTTTCATAAATGCTTCGCGCATCATATGCAGGCCATAGCGCAAAAAGTTTTTAAGATTTTCTCTTCCCATGCCTCCGACTTCGTCAATCCAATCAACAAGATCCTTTGCGCTTTTTCCAAGGCACAGGTTCATCCATTTTTTAAATTGTTCAAGCAGGTCCTGTTCATCTTCATCGATATGTGAAATGGCTTCGTTAAAATTACCTTCGGCCAGCTTGGCAATAGTAGCTGCCCTGCTCATTTCAAGGTTGTATTTTTCTGTGAGAAATTGTTTCACTTCATCATCACTGAAACGATTTATTTTTATCATCTGCAAACGGGAAAGGATGGTAGGTAACATTTTTTCAGAATCGTTGGCAACTAAAATGATGAGTGTTTTTTCAGGTGGCTCTTCGAGCAACTTAAGCAACATGTTTCCTTCATTTCCTAAATATTCAGGCATCCACATCAGTTGCATTTTGTATTCGGCTTCAAAACTTTTTAGTCCCAGTCTGCGGATTATATCACGCGATTCTTCGGCCGTAATATTTCCCTGCTTGTTTTCGGCTTTAATATGTTGCAGCCAGGTATAAACGCTCAGGTAAGGATTTTCCGGTATAATTTCTTTCCATTCATTAAGTAACTCTTTGCTTTGTTTGTGAGGAGAAATGGTTGGAAATGTAAAATGTAAATCGGGGTGAATAAGTTTACCTATTTTGATACAGGAAGCACAGGAGCCACAACTGTCATCGGTTTTTTTATTGGTGCAGTTTACAAATTGTACATATGCCCATGCCAGTGCCAGATTAGCACTTCCCTCAGGCCCTAAAAATAACTGGGCATGGCTGATGCGCTGCTCCTTTACGGTTTGCAACAGGTGTTGCTTTATTTTATCGTTTCCGGGTATGTCTTTAAACTGCATGGGGCCAAGTTATGTAGATCGCTTCAGTTTGCACAGATTAAATTTATTTAAACTGTTTTGTTATTTCCTGCTGTAGTTAGGAGCTTCTTTGGTTATGGTAATGTCGTGCGGGTGACTTTCTTTCATTCCGGATGGGGTAACGCGGGTAAATTTGGCTTTTTGCAAATCTTTTATGGTTTTAGCTCCGCAATAGCCCATACCTGCACGCAGTCCTCCCACCATTTGGTAAACCACATCTTTTAAATTGCCTTTGTATGGAACAATACCTACAATTCCTTCGGGAACTAATTTGGAAATCTCTTCTTCGGCATCCTGAAAATAGCGGTCTTTTGAACCTTCTTTCATAGCTTCAATAGAGCCCATTCCCCGGTATGATTTAAACTGGCGTCCTTCATAGATGATGGTTTCTCCTGGCGATTCCTCTACACCGGCAAACATACTGCCTGCCATAATGGTGCTGGCACCCGCGGCAATGGCTTTAACCAAATCGCCACTATAGCGTATTCCACCATCGGCAATAACCGGGACTCCGCTATTTTTTAGGGCACTGGCTGCTGCATAAATAGCCGAAAGCTGGGGTACGCCTATACCGGCAATAATGCGGGTAGTGCAAATGGAGCCGGGACCCACGCCAACTTTTACCGCATCAGCTCCGGCTTTGGCCAAATCGCGGGCGGCTTCTGCCGTAGCAATATTTCCAACTACCACCTGCAGGTTGGAGAAAGTTTTTTTTACTAATTTCAATTCACTGATAACTCCCTTTGAATGGCCGTGAGCGGTATCAATAATTACTAAATCAACACCGGCTTTTACTAAGGCCCCTACCCGGTCAATAGTATCGGAGGTAACCCCAACTGCGGCACCTACCAGCAAACGACCGTGATTGTCTTTGCATGCATTGGGGTGGTCCTTCAGTTTCAGAATATCTTTATAGGTAATTAGTCCGGTGAGTTTCCCTTTTTTATTCACTACGGGAAGTTTTTCAATCTTATATTTTTGCAAAATACCTTCGGCCTTTTGTAACGTAGTTCCTTCGGGAGCAGTTATGAGACGGTCCTTTGTCATGATTTCGCTAACCTTTTTATTCAGGTTTTTTTCAAAACGTAAATCGCGGTTGGTTAAAATTCCTTTGAGCATATAGCCCTTATCAACAATGGGAATACCGCCAATTTTGTTGTCCTTCATGAGTTTGTGTGCGTCTTTCAGGGTGGCGTCCTCAAACAGGGTAATCGGATCCATAATCATCCCGCTTTCGGAGCGTTTTACTCTGCGCACTTCATCAGCCTGCCTTTCAATACTCATGTTTTTATGTAAAATGCCAATTCCGCCCTGCTGTGCCAGCGCAATTGCCAGCCGCGATTCAGTTACCGTATCCATAGCTGCCGATACCAGCGGAATATTGATGCGGATGTTTCGGGTAAGTTGCGTGGAGGTATTTACCTCACGGGGCAGTACTTCAGAATAAGATGGAAGGATTAAAACATCATCGAAGGTGAGACCATCACCGGTGAATTTTTTAGAATCGAGCATGGCAAATAATTAGGATTGATTACTTGCCGGGCAAAAGTAGGGGAAAGATTTCAATAAATTGTTACCTGAACTAAATTATCCCACATCCTGTGTATTTTTTATTCTTTAGTCGTGTGCTGAGCGTATTACCTTTACCGCATGATGCAGGAAGAACACAGCATTTCCTTAAAACCTTACAATACCTTTGGGATTGATGTGCAGGCCGATAAGCTCGTGCATATCCAAACATTGGAGCAGTTAAAAGAACTTATTCGCAACGGGGCATTTACCAGCGGCCCTTTTTTAATTTTAGGTGGTGGAAGCAACGTGCTGTTTACAAAAGATGTGAAAGGACTGGTAGTTCGAAACGAACTAAAAGGTATTGAACAACTCAAAGAGGATGACAGTTATGTGTGGGTGAAAGCTATGGGTGGTGAAGTATGGCATGAGTTTGTACTGTGGAGCATTGAACACAATTTTGGAGGCGTGGAGAATCTGTCGCTCATTCCGGGAACGGTGGGTGCCGCCCCCATGCAGAATATAGGTGCTTACGGAGTTGAAATTAAAGATACGTTTGATAGCTTGGAAGCGGTGGATTTGAAAACCGGAGCGCTAAAAGTTTTTTCTCAAAGCGATTGTAAGTTTGGATACAGGGAGAGTACATTTAAAAACGAAGCTAAAGGAAGTTATTTTATTGTTTCGGTTACGTTCAAATTGCACAAACACCCGGTGTTTAATAACTCTTACGGTGCTATACAACAGGTGCTGGAACAAAACGGGGTGAAGGAATTATCCATTAAGGCAATAAGCGATGCGGTTATTGCTATTCGCAGCAGCAAATTGCCCAATCCTGCAGTAATTGGAAATGCAGGAAGTTTTTTCAAAAATCCTGAAATAGACATAGCTCAATTTAATACTTTAAAGGAGCAATACCCTTCCATGGTGGGGTATCCCACTTCGCCCGGCAAAATTAAAGTAGCGGCAGGCTGGCTCATTGAACAATGCGGATGGAAAGGTAAACGCGTTGGCAATACTGGCTCGCATAAAGATCAGGCATTGGTGCTGGTGAATTACGGAGGTGTAAAAGGGGAAGAGGTATATCAGTTAGCTGAAACTATTAAGAAATCGGTGGCTGATAAATTTGGTATTTACATACAAACGGAAGTGAATATTATCTGATAAGATTCATATTTCTTTACGAGTTAAAAATTACATGCCTTTTTTATTTTCACTGATATTTGTGACATGTTTGGTAAACTTTTCAGGATTAGTGCATGTGCCATTCTGTTGTGGTGCGAAATTTTGTGCACTCCTGCAACTAAAGATTCAAACGAAAAACAGGGAGTAATAAAACAAACGGAAGATTTAACAAAACCACCTGTTGATACTTTTTCTACTCCGGTTCAGCTGGTGCGTTATGTTTTAATACCCCGTGATTCGTTTAACCTGAGTGATAGTTTACCTAAGGCAATTGTGTGTGCATTAAACCGGATAGATGCCCATCATTTAAACAGGACAGATTCACTTGTTGTACCCGATATTATTTCGGATGATTTTCTCAGCTACGCCCCATTCCCGGCAAGGTGCGATTCATTGAG
>Ga0268298_10006684_pt1 | contig 10403 bp, 9 predicted proteins | sample WWTPWeurt_MetaG_FD_194462 | JGI IMG/M metagenome (GOLD analysis project Ga0268298, IMG submission 194462) | Activated sludge microbial communities from WWTP in Nijmegen, Gelderland, Netherland - WWTP Weurt | ecosystem: Engineered > WWTP > Aerobic digester > Activated sludge | place: Netherlands... | reverse complement strand
CTATCTTCTCGTGACCGAAGACGGTATCGGCCGCTATGCTGACACGTTCAGAAACCGTCTCCTACCGATCGAGGTCGTTTCCTTCTCCTTTCCGGAATTCGGAACGACCGTCCCGTACACCTGGCCGACCGCCTCGCTCATTTCAAGCGATGCCATCCTCTTCGAGATAACCAAATAGCTCCTATGCAACCACCCTTTGCTCCTATCCCGAGAGAACTCGAGGCTGTCTACCGGAAACTCCGCGTCACACTCTGGACATTCCTTGTCCTGATGGGCCTTGCCGTTGCCTATACCTTCCTTTTTCCGACGGTTTCAACGAGCTTTGATTTTCGCAATCCGAAATCGAGCCGAAACCAGATCTTTGATCCTCGAAGCGAACTCGGTATAGCCCGGACGAATGGCAAGCTCGAGCCGGACGGCATACTCATCGCCGACACGAGTCCCTTCGGCGATTTTTCACAGCTCTCGATCGCAATCGACCTCGAGAAGCGATCCGAATTACCGAGTCAAGTAGCGATCGAGATCCGAAAAGGCTACCGTGCCTTCCGCTATCCTATCGGCGAATCCGTGGCTGACTTCCCCACTGCCGATCTCTATCGCATCAACGGCACCGTTTACATGCTCCGGGACGGAAGCCTTCATCCCTTTATAAGTGAAGCAGCCTTTCACTCCCGCTATCCAGCCGACTGGCCGAAAGAAATGTCTGCCGAACTCCTCGCCAGATATCCAATCGCGCCAGACTTCAGTGGATTTCGCGTCGGCAGCCTGATCTCTTTCGCCGACGGCGTCTATATCGTCACGAGCGAAACCGAGATACGACCGATCGGCAGCGCTGAGATCTTTCTCGCGCTCGGATATTCGTTCGATGATGTCGTCCCGGTGAGCGAAGAAGATCTCGGTATCTATAAACGCGGCCGTATTTTCCTCATGGGCGCTGCTCATCCGGACGGGACGCTATTCCAAGAGCGTTCGACCGGGCAAGTCTTCATCATCGATAGGGGCCAGCGCCGACCAGTTGCCGGAGGCTCCTATCGCGACTTTCTGCTTTCCCGCATGCGCCCGATTGCCGCTTCCGAGGCGGCTGATGCGGCGATCGCCCGCTGCGATGCGGTCGCCGGCCTCTTGCCGCGCGCCCTCGACTGCACAGCCGAACTCGGGAACCTCTCTGATACGATCGGTCCTGATTACGAGATCCAGCTCGCCGGAAACGATACCGACATCGACATCGCAAGCCTGACGCTTGCCTTCAGCACCCGCCTCGAAGCGAAGAACGCCAAGATGATTACTGCCAAGATGAAGCAGCGCATCTTCGCCCGCTTCGGATTCGGACAGTAAACTGATACCTATGCACACTACAATCAAAACTCTCTTCGCTCGGCACCGAACAGATGGCCGACTCGCTATTCTCGCAAATCTTCTTTTTGATGTTGTGCTTGCTGGTTGGATCGCGTTTGCAGGACTCTATGCGATCGAGATCCTCCTCCCCACGTCTGTCACGGCTCGCCTTTCACTCGTGAAGCTCAGTGTTATTCTGCTTTTCCTGACGAGCCTCCTCGCCTGGCTCGGCTCAATACTCGACAAAGGAGAGAGAAGCCCGGAAAAACTCTCCCGCCCCATCATCCTTAGCATCTCCATCATTGCTGTCGGTATCATCGCGCTCGCGCACTACCGTTTCCCTTGGTGGAGTATCCCGATCCTGGTTGCTAGCTACGGAGCCGCTCTCTGGCTTCTCATCAACCGGAATCGAGAGAGGCGCTAGCGAAGTATCGTATCAAGCGTTTCGCGCGCCGTCTTATCCCAGGAAAACCGCCCAAGTTCTGTCAAGGATTTTTCCAAGCATGCCCGACGGAGCGTTTCATCCGACCAAAGCCGAACCATTCCATCCCCGATGCTTGCGCTGTCCGAAGCATCGGCATAGACCGCGGCAGTACCAGCCACTTCACGCAGGCTTGAATTGTTTGCCGTCAAAACAGGAATGCCCGAAGCGAATGCCTCAAGAATTGGCAACCCGAAGCCCTCATAGAGAGACGGAAATACGAAAAGGCGCGCACCCTGATAGAGCGCTCGGAGGTCGGTGAAGCTGACACGGCCGGTGAGAATGATATCATCCCGATACGGGCTTTTTTCTCGCGCCGCGAGAATACCTTCGGAAAGCCAGGCGGGTTCGCCCGCAAGCACGATTCGCATCTCCGGAATACGCTCTTTCGCCTGACTGAAAGCCTCGATAAGGCGGACGAGGTTTTTCCGCGGCTGGAGCGCGCCGACATAGAGCGCATAGCTCCCCGGCCCGAGGCCGTGGCGGCTGAGCGTCCTGTCACGTTCCGCCTCCGAAATCCTTGCTCCAAAAAATTCAGCATCGAATCCGTGATGGATGACGCGGATATCCCTATCACTGAGCGACGGGAAGAATTCGAGTAAGTCACGCTTCGTCGATTCTGAAACTGCAATGAGCCGGTCCGCTTTCCGTATCGCTGCCTCGAGCATGAAATTAAGCTTCCAGCGATGGTTCGCTGGGAAAGTCTCGGGAAAACGCCGGAATGCGAGATCGTGGATAGTAGCCGTCACCACTGTATTCCGCGGGAGAGCGATCGGCGCGGCCTGAATCGGGAGAAATAGCCTATCCGGACAGGTTCGAAACATCTCCCACGCAAACCGGGTCTGCATCCAAGCATACGGGAACGGCAGGGAGCGTTCCTCGTAATTGTCATGGTCTGGTGGAGCAAGAGCAGGATTAAAGATTCCTTTATGATAGAGGAGGAAATTCGTTTCTGGCGAAAGGCTGCCAAAACGCTTCAGGAGCTCAGCGACATACACTCTGGTCCCATCAATCCGAGCATGATCGAGATCGCTTACCTGGATCGCCAGCCTCATACCGTTCCGGAGCGCTCACGACGGATCCGCATCAACTCGACGGGTTCGGCGAAGAGCATCTCTTCTCTCTTCACTTCGAAACGCTCAACTTCGGCCCCGTGCGATCGGAAATATTCCACGATCTCCTGGATACGATCCTCTGGAGCACTCGCTCCGCCGGTGATGCCAACTGTAGAAATACCGTCAAACCATTCAGGCTGGAGATCTGAAACATCGTCCACGAGGTAGGCGCGGGCGCCTGCACGCTCTGCCGTCTCCCGCAGCCGGTTTGAATTCGATGATGTAAGGGAGCCGACAACAATGACGACCGGGACAGCATCCGCAAGAATCTTCACCGCCTCCTGTCGATTGGTCGTCGCATAACAGATATCTTCGAGGGGCGGAGCTATGATATCCGGATATTTCTTTTTGAGTGCCGAAATTGTCTCTCGAGTTTCATCGATTGAGAGCGTCGTCTGAGTGAGGTAGACCATTTTTTCAGACGGAGAGAGGTTGAGCGCCTCAACATCAGCTACAGTCTCAACGAGCGGGATATCGACACCCGGCACTTCCCCGAGGACGCCTACACCTTCGATATGCCCACGGTGCCCGATATAGATAACTTGATAGCCTTCTTTGATGAAACGGAGCACTTCGAGATGGACTTTGGTCACGAGTGGACAGGTCGCATCAATGAGGTGCAGCTTGCGGCGAGCGGCCTCCTCATAATGGCTCTTGGGTGATCCATGAGCCGAAAAGACAACCACCGATCCCTCTGGAACCTCATGAAGTTCTTCGATGGTAATTGCTCCTTTTTTCGCAATACTTTCGACAACATGCTTATTATGGACGATTTCGTGCTTGACATAGACGGGAGCGCCACAAAGTTCAAGCGTATCCTCCACTGCTTTCACAGCCCGTGCCACGCCTGCACAGAATCCATGCGGCTCAACGATAAAGACCTTTTCAATATTCATAGATCATCTTTTATCAGCGTTCCGATGAATTTCTTTCCAGCGATGTAGCGCGTGACGTTTTCCAGGTCTCCACCGTGTAGGATGGCTACTTCCATACCATCTGCCTCGGCCATCTGCGATGCAATCGGATCAAAAGGCGTATTCATGCCCGGATTCCACTCATCGCCGACAATGTTCCGAAAAGCCTTCCAGTCCAACTTTTCATAGGCTACAGCATCTGCATGAGTTCGGGGGTCTTTATCGTAGACGCGCTCGACATTTGAAAGATTTATAATGCGCCTGATGCCTAGATACTTACCAAGCACTACGGCTGCATAGTCGGTCGAGCGCCCAGGTCGCCAACCAGCCGCAACCATGATCGGCTCCTGAATCGAATAAAAATCCTCGAGATCGTGCGGATTGGTATTGATACGTGGATGAGCATACTCACGGAAAATAGTCCGGACAAGATGCGCATTCATCCGAGTTGCATGGATACCGAGCCAATCCTTGTCCTCATCGTTGATCTTTGTTACGGTCGCTGCTGATTCAATATATTTGCGCGCCGTTCTCCCTCCACCGGTCACGAGGATGAAATGATAGCCTTTACGGATATGGCTAATGATAAACTTCTTGAAATTTGCAACGAATTCATCATCGATCGATTCCGGAACGAGTAGCGATCCCCCGAGCGAGATAATGATGCGTTCTGCACCTGATTTTCTACGCGCCCTTTTTGGTGTCGGCATAATACGTCCTAATAGTGGCACTGAGTTGATTGAACGGGACGAGTTCGACTACCTCCCCCGTCCGGCCTTTTAGCTCGGCCATACCGCTTTCAAACGAACGCTTACCGATGATAATCCGATACGGGATACCAATGAGGTCAGATTCGGAAAACTTCTCCCCAGCGCTTGCATCACGATCATCGTAGAGCACCTCGATGCCATCGGCTACGAGCGCAGCATAGACTTCGTCTGCTTTTTCATCAGCACCAAGCGAGAGGAGATGGACCTGGAACGGAGTGATCATCTTTGGCCAGACCAGCCCTCTCTCATCGGAAAGAATTTCCGCGATAGCACCCATAACGCGAGCAGGACCAATGCCGTAGCAACCCATCACCACAGGCTGCATTTCCCCAAATTCATCCCGGTAAGAAAGTCCGAGCGGATCAGAAAATCTCGTTCCCAATGTAAATATGTTTCCAACTTCAATCGATTTTCTTTCAACCAGATTTTCTCTGTTCAGCCCGAGATCCTTTAACACGTCATCATTCAAGACCTCTTTGTTTAAGGCCTGACCGCTCTTCTCATCGATATAGATCAAGTCCTCGCCCGCAGCGCTCACCGTTTGAAATTCCTCAGAATACTTGCTAAATGCCCCGCCCGACGCAAAAGCCGGATAAGTCACGTCGCCCAAGCCCACTCGCCTAAAAATTTCGATATACGCATTGCGGACGGATGCATACACGTCAGCATGCTCCTCTTTTGTACGGGAAAACGAATATAGGTCCTTCATGATGAATTCCCGTGTCCGCATAATTCCCGACTTCGCTCGTGTCTCATTTCGAAACTTGGTCTGAAACTGATAGGCCAATACCGGGAAGTCACGATAAGAAGAAATCTGCTGCTGCATAAGCCGGGTAATCGGCTCTTCATGCGACCAACCAAGACCGACTTCTGTTCCGTTTTTCAATTCAGTTTTAAACCAGACATCCACCTTTTCATCGCTCCAGCGGTCGGTTTTCTCCCACAGCGATTTATCCTGAAGAGTGGTGAGGGAAACCTCTTGACCACCCACCGCATTCATTTCTTCTCGGATCACCTGCATTACCTTATTAAGCGTTCGCAGCCCCAAGGGAAGGAAGCAGTACACCCCCGCCATTTCCTTATGGACGAATCCGGCCCGGGAAAGCAGGATGGCATTCTTGCTCACCTCATCGGCAGGAGCTGTCTTGGAAGTCCTCGTAAACAAATCTGATTGGCGCATACAAATATCGTTTTCCTCATTGTAGGCAATTCAACGGTACCGTGTCAAAGAAAAAAGGCCTTCCCAAGCCTCAAAATAAAAACACCTATTGGAGAAACGCCCCCTCGGATACGCCTATGACCTATCGAACGAAGGAAAGCTCTATCTCGTTTCCGGATCGTTCGACAGAAAGCACAACTCTCTCTCCTGCTCCCACCTCGTACAGGGCCACTGATAACGGCCAATCCAGATTTATCTCTCGACCGTTCACGGCGGTAACGATGTCGCCATAGCGAAGTCCCGAGCGTTCTGCTGGGGATCCGGAAATTACGGCAAGAGCAGGATTTTTTGATGGGGTGAATATAAGCGCACCACGATCTCGAGAGACACCGAGGAGAAGTGACGTTTCTTTGGTCAGAGTCCTGTAATACGCCCCAACAGAAGCCTGAATCGGGATCCGATTGCTGATTACTCGTTGTAGCGACTCGCGAAGCACAGCCGCTGGAAGAATGAAGGAATACTCATCCGTATCGAGAGAAAGCGTGCCTATAAGCCCGATCAGCTCCCCATTCATCGCGACGGCAGCTCCGCCAGAAAATGCCGGATCAATCGGACGATCAGGAAAGAATACGCCCTCCCATTCATCCGTTGAAGCAACTGTCTTGCCGGAAAGATTGAAGGTTCGGGCGCGCTCGCCGATATATCCGCTCGCTAGCTTTCCCTCAGCAGCATCATCCGTCCCGGCCAATACCATGAAACGACGGCCCGGGCGGATATCGGCAGAATTGGCGAACGCAACAGTTGGCGTATCGGCTCGCTCTGTCCGAAAGTATGCGATGTTTGTGACCGAATCATATGCAACGTACCGTGCCTGAGAAACATTTCCATCAGAAAAAAAGACGGAGAATCGACGATTCACTGATACAGGCACATCATTTGCATAGACCGCCACGAACCCATCATTCGTCACCAGAAGACCAGACCAGCGGAGCAATGACGAATCATCCGTCAACCGGGACGTTCGCTCAGTAGGGAAAGAAACGACTCGGACGACCGCAGTCCGAGGAGCAGTGGAAAATCGCTCTAAACCCTCTTCTGACGAAAGCACGACCTGTTCTGTTCGCTCTATCACAGTCGGTCCATTAGCTGGCAGTCCCGGCCAGGAGATGCGCGCCGTTTTAGGCCACGCTGCAAGATAAGGCAAGAGGGAAAAGTACGCCACTACCCCCAGCAAGCCGGAAGCTAGCGAAAGCGCGAAAAAAAACAGGGTTCGGCGAAGTGTTCGCCTGGCAAAAGAAAAGATTTTCATAATCAACCTAGACCGGTTGTATCATGTTTTTCAAATTCCGGCAACCCGGAATCACTCATGCGCGCATCCGCCAAGGAGAGGTGGAGAGGAGCAGAGCGAGAAGAATAAGGAGAATAAGGCCTTCAGAAAAAGTTTTTTTCATTGTCAACGTTCCCCGCAAATAATCAAATTCTATTCTCCAGAGAAAATAAAAGCAGATGAGAGCTGATGCACCGATTGTAAGATATCCGAATGGCCAGAAATGGATCACCCAGACAAGCTCCCCCATGACTGCGCCGAGTGCCAGTGACAAAAGTAGTATCTCGTGACGATCATCCTGCCCCGCCCAATGCAACGTCTGAAAGGAAACCATCGCTGTTGCAGTGAAAAAGACGAGCATCAGTACCGCTAACGGCACTGTATAATTTAGGTAAAGTCCATATGCCGCAGCATATGTAAAGAAAAGACTTGCAAGGGCAGCCGAGTTAAGCAGCGCTCGAGCGGTTTCATCACTTGGAATGAGCTTCAAGCGGTAGATACCGAGGAGTGTGCCATAAAATAACACCGTTGCAATAGACACAAAGACTTGTTGTTCAAAGTCGACATCAATAAGTGAGAGCAAGAGGAGGGTACTCAGCGAAACAACGGCCGGCAAATAGGCTGGATACCATTTACCAGTCAACCGACGAGATGCCACGACTGAAAGCAGCACAAACGCTAGCAATGAAAATCCGTACCAAGACCAGGACGGGATAATTGGTTCTCGCAAAAGAACTGTGAGCATGCCAAAGAAAGCTACAGAAAACAGGAAGACAGTGAAATGAAAAACCATAGCAGGAAAATATACGCGGGAGCGGCAACGACCAAGCCCCATAGCCCTTGCCCCGGTACCAAGAAATTTTCGCCCTCTACATCTAACACCATCTTACTCCGACCAGACGACCATGCCAACTGAGAGATAATTTTGGCGATGCGGAGTTGTATTTTACCAGAAAAAGAAAGACGGACCGTGCGCTCTGCATCGTTCCGTCCGAAAAATCAACGCTTCGCGTGACATTGCCTCCTGGAGACCAGGAAACCATTCAGGCTCCCTTGAGGATTCTCAAAGACGTACCGGAATGTCTCGCGACGAAAAACAACTCCATCAGACAGGTACGAAACATCAACAAGAAAATTCTTCGGCCGCTCTTTCGAGAGCTGACGAACCGCTACCCGTCCGACATCAACCCATGTCTCAGGCCGATCCGTCCCCGGCACATCGCGTTGCCGATCGGTGATTAATTTTCGGACTTTGTTCCGAAACAAGCGCTTAAACCTCGAAAGTGAGAAAATGCCACTTCGAAGTCTCATCGAGAGAATTTCCGAACCTGTGAAAGAAACCTTCAATGATCCTTTCATCTCGACACCTCCTTTTAGCAAGAACTGCCCGCATCGTAAGGCTTTCACTCAATGGGTGTCAAGGACGAATAAACACCACCTTCCCATTTTTTATTGAGACCGTGACCGCAGTACCGGGCCCGATCCTTCCATCTATTATTTCTGAAGCGAGCGGATCAAGGATATCGCTCTGGATGACACGCTTCAGTGGCCGGGCCCCATAAACTGGATCAAATCCTCGGTCGGCAAGATAATTATGCACAACCTTGCTAAAATTGATCCGAATTTCCCGCTCCGCGAGCTGGTGAGTGACCCGAGCAAGCTGCAAATCAACAATCGCCCGCAAAGTTTCCCTAGAAATCGGATGGAAGATGATCATCTCATCGATCCGATTTAGAAATTCTGGTCGAAAAGTCGATCGGAGATTCTTCTGAACTGCTTCACGGATCATCTGCTCATCCGGTGACATGGCATCGTGCTCGTCATTGAATCCCAACCTTGTAGACTGGCTAATATGCTCTGACCCGACGTTAGAGGTCATAATAACAACTGCGTTCTTGAAATTTACCACTCTGCCTTTCGCATCAGTTAGCCGACCGTCATCCAGTAATTGCAGGAGAATATTGAAAACGTCTGGATGCGCCTTCTCGATCTCGTCAAAGAGAATGACTGCGTACGGGCGGCGACGGACCATCTCCGTCAACTGTCCACCCTCTTCATATCCGACGTATCCTGGCGGCGACCCGATCAGCTTCGCGACAGAATGCGACTCCATATATTCGCTCATATCGATACGGAGGAGCGCCCGTTCATCATCAAACAGAAACTCGGCCAGTGCTTTTGCAAGCTCTGTCTTCCCGACGCCAGTCATACCAAGGAAAAGAAATGACCCGATCGGCCTCCCCTCCTCAGAGAGACCCGCCCGGGAACGGCGAACTGCATTAGCAACCGAATGAATCGCCTCATCCTGTCCAATAACGCGCTCAGCCAGCCTTGCCTCCATTTCAGCAAGCTTTGACGCCTCTCCTGCGAGCATTTTTGAGACTGGAACACCTGTCCAGCGAGAAACAACTGCGGCAACATCTTCTTCATCAATTTCTTCTTTGAGGAGCATTTCCCCTTTTTGGATGACGTTGAGCTTCGATTCCGCCTGTTTCACTTCGTTCTCGATCTTCGGAATTTCTCCATAGCGGATTTCCGCGACCCGATCCAGATTGCCCGCCCGTTCGGCGATATCCGCTTCGGATCGGAGCCGCTCGAGCGTTTTCTTATGGTTCCGGACTGCGAGGATAAGGTCTCGTTCGGAACGCCACTGGAGCGAAAGCTGATTGCGCCGCTCTTCGAGCCCTGACAGCTCCTGCTCGATTGCTGCGATCTTTTTCTCAACATCCTTCCCTTTCTCCTTTTCGAGTGCACGTTTTTCAATCTCCATCCGGCGGATATCGCGTTCGATACTGTCAAGCTCCGTTGGGAGGGATTCGATCTCCATCCGTCGGAGCGAAGCAGCCTCATCAATGAGATCGATTGCCTTGTCTGGTAGAAACCGATCTGTGATGTAGCGCCGGGACAGCTTTACCGCTGCGACCAGCGCCGCATCGGTAATATTTACGCCATGATGCAGCGCGTATTTCTCCTTCACACCGCGCAAAATCGCAATCGCATCCTCCTCGGAAGGCTCTATGACCATAACCGGCTGGAAGCGCCGCTCAAACGCTGCATCTTTCTCGATGTATTTCTGATACTCTTTCAAGGTTGTCGCGCCGATCGTCCGAAGCTTTCCACGGGCCAAAGCTGGCTTCAGCATATTTGAAGCATCGAGTGCTCCCTCGGTCGCGCCGGCTCCAACGAGTGTATGCAGCTCGTCGATGAAGAGGATAAAATGATCGGCTGAATGCTCGATTTCCTTCAGGATCGCCTTCAAGCGTTCTTCAAATTCCCCCCGGAATTTTGCCCCAGCAAGAAGG
>Ga0268298_10006682_pt1 | contig 10404 bp, 7 predicted proteins | sample WWTPWeurt_MetaG_FD_194462 | JGI IMG/M metagenome (GOLD analysis project Ga0268298, IMG submission 194462) | Activated sludge microbial communities from WWTP in Nijmegen, Gelderland, Netherland - WWTP Weurt | ecosystem: Engineered > WWTP > Aerobic digester > Activated sludge | place: Netherlands... | reverse complement strand
TTGCGGAAAGCATCCTCAATCCTCCGCTGTTTCCGTACATGACGGATGCAGAGGTTTCAGAAGTAGTGCAGAGCTTGCGACCCAAGGCCGCGCCTTTTGTAGGTTGAAGGAGAGAAAACTATTGTGCGAGTCTAAAGCGTCCAAGTGAAAACTCGGCGCTCTTCGCATAGTCCCTGAATTTCTCGCGCACTTTCATGCGTTCTTCTACCGGGCGCTGGTGGTTGTACTTTTCTGGGAAAGTAGTGCTTTCATTCAGCATGTTTTGCAGGGAGCGCAAACGGTATCCCAGTTCCTCGGGTGTATTTCCAAATCCGGCCGGGATCGTAGAGGAAACGGCAACACCCCAGTTTGCGAGTGTTTCCAATCGATTTTCAATCTTCTCGATTGTGTCTATGCAGAGAAAAAGTCCCTCTGACCGGCCAGCTTTTATGAGTGCGAAAGCCAGATCATCCGCTCTGTAGTCAACAAGGCCCGACTCGCCGAACTTGCCCTCGAATGCGCGGTATCGCAGGATAGACTGATCGATCAGTTTCTGGTCTTTGGCATCCGGTTCGCTCGTCGTTTCGACCAATCCGCGGATCGCGAAGCATTCATCGTCCACCCATTCTTGATTGGATTGAATCAGTGTGAGGTATGCTTCGATTTTCTCGTGTGTGCCAGGTTCTTTGAAAGTCCAAAGCGCAACTAAAGTATTTGCATTCCATTGCTTTCGATCCAGTCTCTGGAGTAGATACGGAATGCATTTGCGATCCATCTTGCGAGAGCATACGATTGCAATGAAATCGCTGGTCGAAATATTTTCACGGAGGAACGTTAGCTGATCTTCAAGCAACGGCGCTTCAGCAACGACGGACATTTCCCCATATTTCGCGCCGCGCCGAACTCTCTCCCGGATCACACCAAAATTGGTGGCTACCAGCGGTCCCGCAGCCCTGCTTTCTGGGTCTAGCTCAGAATGAACCTCGATACGATTGTAATAGTCTAGAATTTTCCCGAGCTTCACACCTGGAGCGTCGTTGGTTGCAATGAACAGATCTCCGAAACGCGTCGCAAACGTGCGAAATCTTCCTCTTTGATCCGTGCGAGCTCCGTGACTGAGAAGGCCGACAGGATCAAAAACAGGGGTGGAGTTGTCCTCTGGAAGAATTGTGGTCCGCGCGATAATGTTGGATCGCACCACGCTCGCACGAGCTTGATCAAAAGTCAGGTTCGGGCTGCTCGATCGCAATAGTGCGAGAACACCGGCCACATATGGAGCGCTGAAGGACGTTCCTGATGATGCACTCAGCATGCCTCCAGGAATATATGTGGGAACTCCGACGCCAGGAGCATATGTTGTGACTGCGGTACCGTAATTGGAAAAAGAAGCGCGACGATCATCTGAATCGAGAGCTCCCACTGAAATCACAAGAGGATGCGAAGCAATTGGTTCAAGCTCTGCAGAATCTCCGGCGTTGCCGGCTGCCGCGACAATCCAGATATTCATTTCGCGCGCGCGTGCGAATGCCTGATTGTACAGAGATTGTGTGGAACGACTTTCTTTCTTTATCGCGGTCAGGATGGTTTCGCGTGCCGCTGGATCGTGAACATCGCGCAGTATTTGTGCATAGTCAGTGCCAACACTGAGGTTGATGATATGAGAGCGAAGCGCCATCGCTCTCGCCAGGCCTTCTAGAATGGTGAGGTCGTTTGTGTAGATGCTTTCGTCAATGACATGGAATCCCATGACTTGAATGGGCATAATTTCTGCCCGGGGTGCAACGCCAGGTAGAATGCCCTTTTCGTCTCCGCTCCCCGCTGCCACACTTGCCACGCGCGTTCCATGATCCACGACGCGCAGTACATCTCCCTTTTTCTTGATCTGGCCGTCCTCAAAGCGAGCGGATGTTGTGAGTACAGAATACGGTTCGACGATGCGACCTTTGAAAGTCGACAGCGAATCGTCTATGCCTGTATCCAGAACTGCAATGCGCACTCCCGCGCCTGAGAACTCTTTCCATACGGAGTCCAGTCCGTAGTTTCTAATATGCCAGTCTTGCGGTGAGGCCTGTGCTGTGCGAATGAAGTGCAAAAATACGTCCTCCACCAGCGGCAACGTGCGGAGTTTCGCTTCCGTCGTTTCTTGATTGACGTCGCCCTGGATTTCAATTTGAACCAGGTGGAATGTAGGAACTCCTCCAATGATGTTTGCTTGAATCTTCGCGCGCTCCAGGTCTTTGAGGAAGCGGGCTGGAGACTGCGCAGGATTCAACCGGACTACGAATTCGTTTCGTGCGACCAGCTGACCTGTTTTAGTCTGTTGAACGTTCTGTACAGCTGTTGGTCTGATCCGACCCGGATGATACATGGCACGCGGATCTGCATCTACAATGTCAGGAAGAGATGGTCCTGTCAGATCTCTGGAGCGCACGGCCCTGTCGTGGATCCATGTGCACTGGCAGCAGAGGAGAATGGTCACAACCGCAAAGTGGATGGCACGCATAGCTGATTTGACGACCTGATCCATTTCCCGGTAAGAGAAAAACTCAGTATTATTCTGGACCGAGAACCAGGGGTTTCCCTGGAGAAAGTTGAACGATCCTGTCTGCAAACTTGCTCTTTGAGTACACTTCATGCGCGTGTTCTTCTTTTTCCCTGAAATGCCACCACCCTGCACAATGCACCGGGATGATTCTGCGTGGAGCAAGCACTTCAGCTGCTTTGAGCGCGTCCTTCGCATGAAAAGTATAGTGGAGCGCTCCTGTCAGATATGGAAATCCGGCCCTTCCAGTGTGGAGGATGGCAGTGTCTATTTTCGCATAACGCTCTGCTATGCGATTAATTCCCTGGAAGTAAACAGTATCTCCGGAAATGTAGGTCACCCCGTTGGTCTGGCCGGGCCATTCTAGTATGAATCCAATCACCTTGCCTGCAATTGGATTTAGCATGCGAAGACCTGTATGCTGCGCCGGCGTTGCTGTAACCTTTACACTGGTTCCTTGTATTTCGAAACTCTGCCATTCATCAAGTCCAGTGATCCCGGGGATTCGCTTCGCCGCAGGCCTGGTGGATAGAACGAGCGGTATCTTTTTTATGAATTCTCTTCCGCTTTTATCCAGGTTGTCTTCGTGTTGGTCGTGGGAGAGTAGAACAAGATCAATTCGTCCAATTTCCTTCGGGCTGAGTGCCGGCGCGGAATACTTCTTTGAGAAAGTACCGAAACCAAAACTGTAGATTTTTCCCGGTGGATCAAAGACTGGATCTGTGAGTATGCGCAGGCCGCCGATTTCAAGCAGAAAGCATGCTGTGTCGATGTGTGTGATGGAGACTTTCAATGTTTCCTCCAGTAAACGGCCAGTACACTTCCAATTGCTGAATGCACAAAAGAAGAAATCGCACCCGGAACAGCCACCAGGGGATTTGCGAAATTCGCGCGTGCGAGAACCACTGCAAGACCCGAGTTTTGCATTCCAACTTCCACTGAAATGGTCCGCGATGCTATGCGATCGAGGAATATCCGCGCAAGTAGAAACCCGATCAGGAAACCACCCGCATGAAGGAATACAACCGCACCAAGAAGAGAGGGTCCTGCTTCGATGATCTGCGTGCGATTCTGACCCAGGACCGAACCTACGATCATCACAATGATGATCACAGCCGCAGGCGGGGAGAAAGGAAGAATCGCCTCTGCTGCGCGAGGAAGGAGCCTTTTGAGTAAGATACCCAGAGTGACCGGCAGTAGAATCACCTGGAGCGTAGATCCGAGCAGGCCCAGGGCATCCACAGTCATTCTGCTTCCTGCAAGCATCCCTGTCAGGATTGGAGTCATGGCAACTGCAGCCACAGTTGAGATCGCAGTGATGGTCACAGCCAGAGGAACATCCGATTTTGCCAGGTAGTTGATGACGTTAGACGCCGTTCCACACGGACAACAGGCAACCAGAATCAAGCCAACTGCAAATGGATCACTCAGAGAAAACAATTTTGCCCCTGTCCATCCAAGCGCTGGCATCACAGTGAAATGAAGGAAGGTGCCAAGGACTACTTGCAAAGGGATGCGCGATACGCGGCGAAAGTCCTCAAATGTAAGAGTGATTCCCATTCCGAGCATGATGAAAGACAGGCCCCATGTAATCATTGGAGCGTTGAACCAGGTGAAAATCCAGGGCGCGTAAAACGTGATGGCGCCAGCGATTGCCATCCACAAAGGAAAAAGCTGGGTGAAGATACTCGAAGCCCTCAAGTCTTCGACGCTAGGACTGCCGCGAATGAAAGCAACGAAAAAAAAGCCCGCCCGGGGAGGGGCGGGCGGAACAATCGGCGAACTTGCTTTCGGAGAAATTCTATGGTTTCTTTAGAATTCGTATTGCGCGCGAATGAAGACTTGTTTGTTCTCTTTTTCCTTCCCGCCAAAGTCATTCGCAACGAGAGGCGCACCCTGAGTTGCAAGGTAGCTGTTTACCTGGCTTGAGAGAGTGGTCGTCGTTGTGCTGAACGTTGCGATGTTGTCCAGGTTGTTTACCTTCGTGGTTTCTCCATTTTTGTCTTTTGATTTGAGTTTCTCCACACCCAGAGCAACAGAAAGGCGTGCGAAGGGATTCCACGTCAGTGCGTACGTCTCGCGTTTGAAACGTGCTTTTCCTAGATCGATCGAAGGTGAGGATCCGCGAGAGGCCGCCAGAGTCACGTCGCCGTTGCCAATATTTCCGTCGCGAATGTCCACTTCTGCAAGTTGCTGCAGGTAGGATTTCTTCGGAAGGGCGGATATGGTTCCAGAACCAGTACCGTAAATTTGGCGGGCAATGAATCCAAACGACAAGAAGCGCGCGTGGATGTAGCCCCAGTTGGTTTGACCGTACGCATCCTGATCTGCCTGGTAGAACGTGGTGTAGTCAACGAACGGTTTTGAGCCCTGTGTTGCCACGAGAGTGTTCAGGCCGTTTTGATCTATGCGAAAAGCAGAGGATCGCTTGTCTTTGAGGAGAGCGTGTCCCGCGCCGATCGTGAATTTTAGATCGCCAAAGTCGAAGGCTGCAGCAAGTTCCTGACCGAATGCAGTGTCCTGCTTTGCTCTGGCATCCCCTTTGTAATAGTCAAAACGCGGGGAGTTGATGGTAGAAATATCTGCAGTCAGGAATTCATATTCCTGCCGTTTGATCCCCGTTGTGTTTTGCAGGCGAAATGGAAGGCCTATCGATATGTCGATATCTTTCGCTTTGCCTGTTGGATGAAAGCTCGGAATCCCATAGAGATCATATCCGTACGAGTCATTCGTGGTTCCGTTATTTCCATTCACCAGGTTTGTAAGGCTCGTTCTCACCTGAGTTTGCTGCGCTGCAGTCAATACACCTGTTGTGGCAACGTTGACGGCACCCGTGCTGCCAGTGGGGTTGAAGACGAACTGAGCATTGTTTCTGCGAAACGCTTCTCCGTTCGAAAGCATCAAATGCAGACCAAAGTAATCCGCTTTGTGAATGAAGGAAATGCCTCTATCCGCAGATCCGCCAGCAAATCCAGATTTTTCCACTGCATTCTGGTCGATGTATCTGTGTTTCCAATAGCTTTCGTTGGAATAGCCCGCCTGACCGTCTACAATCGCAACGTTTTGTTGGCCAATGCGGACACTACCGTCTCCGAAAGATGTGGTATACAAGGGCAGCGAAAAGTATGCGAATTTCAATTCTGCCACCTGCGCGCTGTTACCTGTAGAAGTGGTCGAGTTCGTAGTTCCCAGGACGTTGTTTCCAAGAACGCCTGCGTCCACGGTTACGCGAAAGTTTGCGCCTTTCCACGGACCTTCATTTACATCACCGCGCAGATTCAAGTATGCACGGTTGATGATAAACCCTGTAGACGTTGCGGGTCTCGTACCGCCTGGTTCCAGAACGCCATTCTTTTCATAGTCGGCTCTTTCATATCCGGCAAAGATCGTACCGTCTGCTTTGAAAGAACTGATTGCTTCTTTCTCGTCTACTTTCTTGTCAAACCAGCTTGTCTCATAGGCCATGATTGCCTGGCTGCCTCCCAGAAGGGAGAGCGCGACTGTAGTTTTGCGTAGTGTTGCTCGTATCTGTGTTTTCATGTCTTATTTCCTTTTGTAGATCTGGTCAAATTCTCCGCCGTCTGCGAAGAAAGTCTTCTGAGCACTGGCCCAGCCACCAAAGAGCTCTGCAATGGTGAAGAGTTTGATTTGCGGGAAAGGGAACTGGCCCGCGATAGCAGGGTTGCTCGGGCGATAGTGATGTTTGCCTGCGATGCGCTGCCCTTCGTCTGAGTACAGATACTTCAAGTATTCTTCAGCGATCTTTTTTGTTCCGCGTCTTTCTGCTGTCTTGTCTACAACCGTAACTGGCGGTTCTGCGAGAATGCTGATGGATGGATTGATGATCTGGAATTTACCGGCTCCAAATTCGTTCTGGATCAAATACGCTTCGTTTTCCCAGGAAATGAAAACATCTCCCTGGCCGTTCTTTGCGAATGTTGTTGTAGATCCTCTGGCTCCGGAATCCAGCACAGGCACGTTTGCGAAAAGTTGTTTGAGAAATTCTCGCGCCTTCTCTTCGCTTCCGTATTTCTTCAGAGCGTAACCGCGTGCTGCCAGGTAATTCCATCTTGCGCCGCCGGATGTTTTTGGGTTAGGCGTGATTACGGAAACTCCTGGCTTCACCAGATCGTCCCAGTCGCGAATATTTTTTGGATTTCCCTGTCTTACTACAAAGACAATGGTCGAGGTGTAAGGTGTGCTGTTGTTTGGAAGTTCCTTCTGCCATCCAGGCGCAATCAGGCGCGATCGCGTTGCGATTTCGTCAATGTCATACGCCAGTGCAAGAGTGACTATATCCGCTTCCAGTCCGTCGATGACTGCGCGCGCCTGCTTGCCAGATCCACCGTGTGATTGATTGATCGCAACTGTCTGGCCTGTCTTGCCTTTCCAGTATTTTGCAAACGCTGCGTTGAATTCCTTATAGAGTTCGCGTGTTGGATCGTACGAGACATTGAGTAGTGTCACGTCCTGCGCGAAAGCCGGGGATGAACAGAGTGCTGCGAGCCCCAGGACGATTTTCGGAATGGTCAGTTTCATAGGGATACTCCTGAAATATGCGATCAAATCAGTCGTCATTAAAGCCCGGGCTCCTTTCGGGTTCCTTCTTTCATGAAGAGAATGTCGGAGTCTGGATTTTATATACGACTATTTCAATCGCTAATTGAGCCATAGAAAGCAAAGGCTTCCGGCTCGTCAATTAAAATATACGACTATTTTTATCGTCTTAAGGCAAGGGGAGGCCCGCCGTGAAAGGTAGAAGTGTTGTTGTTGGGGTTGGATTCTAGAGATCCGGGCATGGCGGGGAATTGGGTGTTCTCTGCCGACAAAACAAAAAACCCGCCTTAAGAAGGCGGGTTTTGAAGCAGGAACGCTTGCGAATTTTAGAATTCGTAAGCAGCGCGGACGAAGAATTGTTTGTTTTCTTTGACTTCGCCTGCGATGTCTGTTGCCTGAAGTGTAGCCTGATTGTTGTTCTGCGATACAATCAGAGTGTTCACCTGGCTTTCCGCATTGGTTGAAGAACCCGGAGGAACAGAAGTGTTTCCTGCTGCCGTTCCAATCGTTGGAATTTGTGCGAGGCCACTCACCTTTGTTTTGTACCCATCCGGATCTGTGGAAGTCTGTCTGCTCATGCCAACTGCGATGGACCAGCGTGGAGTGGGAAAGAATTCAATCGCCATCAGCTGTTTACGGAATCTTGCCTTACCAAGGTCGATGGTCGGGCTCGTTCCATGCGTAGAGAACATGGTTACGTTTCCATTTCCAATTTGTCCGTCAGCAATGTCTGCTTCCGCTAGCTGCTGGAGATAGCTTTTGCTTGGAAGTGCACTCAGAGATCCACTGGAACCAGTTCCGTAGATATCGCGGAACATGGCGCCGACCCATTTGTAACGCACATGCAAATAACCGTAGTTAGACGATCCATAAGCATCTTTGTCAATGTTGTAGTAGCGAGTGTAGTCGATGTTTGTGAGCAAACCGGTGAGGCCGGTGGAATCATAGGACAGAGTGCTTGCTCTCTTGTCTTTGTATCTGATGCCGCCTGTTCCAAGAGTGATCTTGAGACCACCCACGTCTGCGGATACGTCGAGTTCTGAACCAACAGATTGATCCTGCTTCACTCTTTTGTCGCCAACATATGCCTGAAGCTTCGGGCTCGATAGCGTGCTGATGTCAACGGCAGTTGTTTTTGCTTCTTCATCTCGAATGCCTGTAACGTTCTGTAGGCGAAACGGAAAGTTGATGGCAACTTCAAAATCTTTTGATTTTCCGGTTGGCTTTACAGAGAGGGCTCCGTAAAGATCGAGGCCGTAGCTGTCTGCAGTCGCACCTGTTGTGGACATAGAACGCAGGTTCGTGCGAACAGCGGCCGCGTTCGTTGCGATGCTTGAAAACGTGGTAGGGGCCTGGATATTTTGAGCATTCAGTTTGCGAAAGCCTTCTCCGTTTGCAAGGAGCAGATGGAGTCCAAAGTAGTCCGCCTTGTGAATGTATCCAATCCCTGTATCCGCTGAAGAAGACATGTTTACGTTTTCCGTAGGCAGAGTGTCCAGGTAGCGATGCTTCCAGTATCCTTCCATGGACGCGCCAGTCTGGTTGTCGGTGGTGGGAGTATGCTGCATGCCGAGGCGAAGAGAGCTCGATCCAAAATCTCCCGCTGAAAAGAGAGGCATGGTCATGTAGGCAAACTTCAGTTCTGGAACGTGGATGTTGTTTCCTGAAGCGGACGTAGTGGCCGCTGTTCCGCCTAACACCTGACCGCCATCAAACGTTACGCGGAATCCGTAGCCCTTGTAGTCGCCGTCGGTGACGTTCCCAATCAGGTTGAGATATGCGCGTTTGATGTCAAAGCCCTGGTTGCGAGCATTGGTTCCGTTTGCGTCCGGTACGCCGCTGTTTTCTTTGTCTGTCCTTTCGTATCCGGCGAATATCACACCGTCTACTTTGAATTCTGTGTTATTCTCAGTTTTTTCATCTGTCTTTTTGTCAGTGTACTTAGTTTCGTACGCAAAAAGGTTTCCAGTGACCGCAAATCCTGCGGCAAGGGCGATTAGCAGGGCCCTTCGTCCAATGGTGCTGTCCTTCATTCTATTATCTCCGATTGTTAGCGCCGACATCTGTGCCGGTTGATCTCCAGTAATGTCTGGACTTTGTTACAATCCGAGGACAACGAGGCAAGGATTTGACGGTTTCAATCGGACCTCCCTTGAAATCCTACCAAGTGAGTCGTTATTAGATTGACCCGGCTGTGGACTCGATTTTTTTTGTTCCATGAGGAAGAAGCAGAAGGTTTTGCCGGGTTTTGGGCTCTCTCTGGGAATCACTATCTTTTACCTCGGAATTATCGTCCTTTTGCCTCTGGCGGCCCTCGGAATGAAAGCGTTCTCAGGTGGCGCATCCGCGTTTCTGGATGCTGCTTTTGATCCAAGGTCCATTGCGTCCTACAAAATCAGCTTTGGCGCGTCTCTGGCAGCCGCGCTTGTCAATGCATTGTTCGGACTGCTTCTGGCCTACGTTCTGGTGCGTTACGAGTTTCCTGGCCGCGCGATTCTAGATGCTCTGGTCGACATGCCCTTTGCTCTCCCCACTGCAGTCTCTGGAATTGCATTGACTGCGGTTTATGCACCGACGGGTGTTTTCGGCAGTGCCTTCGCGCGCATTGGAATCAAGACGGCCTACTCGCCCGTGGGCATATTCATTGCTCTGGTATTCATTGGTCTTCCATTTGTGGTTCGCACCATTCAACCGGTGCTCGAAGAAGTGGACCATGAGATGGAAGAGGCAGCCGCAAGTCTGGGCGCGAGTCGCTTCCAGGTCTTTGTAAAGATTATTTTTCCTGAGATTCTGCCGGCTCTCTTGATTGGAACGTCTCTGGCTTTCGCGCGTGCCGTAGGAGAGTATGGCTCTGTTGTTTTTATCGCGGGCAATATGCCTTTTCAAACAGAAATCACACCACTTCTGATCATTACTAAACTGGAACAATATGATTACGCCGGAGCAGCCACGCTCGGCGCTGTGATGCTGACTGCGTCGCTATTGATCCTTTTGATCGTAAGCGCTCTAGAGCGACTGACGGGGAGGCACGAGGCATGAGGAAAACCCGCTCCACTCAAGATTCGCGAACAGTCCAGTTTACGCTCATCTTTCTTGCAGTGTTGTTTTTCGCGCTCTTTCTGGCCGTTCCCCTGATTTCCGTTTTTATCGGGGCCTTTGGTTCTGGATTGTCCGTTTGGGCGGACGCAATTCTAGATCCAGCCGCACTCGCAGCAATCAAACTAACGTTGATCGTTGCCGGCATTTCCGTTCCGCTCAATACGTTATTCGGCCTTGTGGTTGCCTGGACTATGAAATTTGAGTTCACAGGAAAATCACTTTTGCTG
>Ga0268298_10006681_pt1 | contig 10405 bp, 3 predicted proteins | sample WWTPWeurt_MetaG_FD_194462 | JGI IMG/M metagenome (GOLD analysis project Ga0268298, IMG submission 194462) | Activated sludge microbial communities from WWTP in Nijmegen, Gelderland, Netherland - WWTP Weurt | ecosystem: Engineered > WWTP > Aerobic digester > Activated sludge | place: Netherlands... | reverse complement strand
TCCAAATAAAGAAATCAAAATGAGAAAAAAAAAAATCATGATATGTATGAAGGCTGAACCTCAAAAGATCGTAGCAACAAAGGCTACTCTGCTTTTTACAGTACCTCATATCTATTTTAGTCGTCTGCAAATGATTTATTAAGGTAACAATTTCATATTTAAATTTTGGTAAAGGGCATTCTAAAGTACATCTGTACAAGCAAAGAGAAATCTCTCACCTGTAATCAATACTTTCTATGATTGCACAAGAAATTAATGATATTACCTTCCTTTTGTTAGAATGAATAGTTCTTTCTTTAGGTTCGTTTCAAGCTTAGAGGCGTTCAGCTTTAAACAAACATATGTTGGCTTTGCACCATTGGCTTGTCAACCAAGTGCATTACTAATTATATGAATTAATGGTTCCTCTCGTACTGAATTAAATTACTATCAAAACTACTTTAATAAATTATTATTTATATAACAAAATAACATTACTACACTCGACAGTAGGGTAAAACTAACCTGTCTCACGACGGTCTAACGTTAACACCAGATTCCCTCCTTGCATTTGGCTCAAAGAGATCATAACCCCCAAAGCTACTCAGTTAATGACATAATTGTGCGAGACATTAACCTACTTACTTTGGCACATTTTCATGTGGGACTAGACTATATATTCAACTTTCGTTGCACGCCTTATAGTCGTTGAACCTTTTCCATATATTATAATATATAATTTATAATATTGAAGGAACTTGGCTGCGGATTACCCAATCTCAATAAATTTTTCCTCCATTCTGAATGGCCACATGGTCTATGTCGACTTATATAAAACTAAATTAGTTTTAATGCTCATAGTTTTATCTCTTTCGAGCCATGCTTGGCTTATTGAGCTCTAAGGGCTTCCCCGAACAATTTGACGTACTCTATCGCACATAGTTGAGCTAGATTTTCAGAATATATATTGTTTAAATTGTGGAAATACGTGCAAATATCCACACAATATATAAAATCTAACTGTTGGGCATTGTTATTTAACTTTTACCCAGCTCACGTTCCCTTTTAATGGGTGAACAATCCAACGCTTTACGTTTTCTGCAACGTAATGATAGGAAGAGCCGACATCGAAGGATCAAAAAGCGACGTCGATCTGAACTCTTGGCCGCCACAAGCCAGTTCCTTTGTACCGCTCTCTTTCCAGTCATTTACTACTGGTGTTTCTATATTTTATATAATAAAATATAATCGAGCCTAGTCCTACTACAGACTAACATTCTCTCGAATGGGAGTAGACTGTATCTTACGCTTTCGCGCACACCCGTTCAGTCGTTGAGAGCCTTGCATAATATTATATTTATGATAATACATTAGCAAGTAACTCTGCTGATCACCCGACTCCTAACAGATTATCACCCTCTACTTCGAATGTAGATTAGGTACTATAGTTTCCTTATAATACTTTGGTACTGTTAGACTCTGGGGCTTCCCAGCATCAAGGCGTGTATAGCCAGGTTTCGAATTGAATATTACCATTTAATATTCACCTGACTGGGACTCTTTTTTGTACTTTCGATCCCTATGGTAACTTTTCTGACACCTCTAGAATAAAAAAAATGGTTATATACAGGGTTATAAATCGCATTGCTGCTTACCCCACTAAAGGATCGATAGGCCACATTTTCATGGTTATTATATTTACTGAACATCATAATCAAGCATACTATTTAGCCTTCTCCTCTACAAAAGGTTTCTGTCCTTTTTGAGTATACCTTTGAACACTTGCGCTATCATTTCACAAATGTGCCGCCCCAGCCAAACTCCCCATCTGAAAATATTGAAAATAAGAGAGGATCAAATCAGAGAGAGAGTACTGCAAGCCACCAACAGAAACACCAAAAGATAGATGATAAAAAAGAAATGAATAAGTATTGCTAATTATCCATTTCCTTCACCTGTTCTTCTGATGTACTATCAATGATGACAATACCTTCATCTAACTTGTAATAATTCTTCGTAATCAATTCAACACACAAGGCGAGAATTGCTCTCTTTTCATCTTCTTAGTAAAGCAATAATTGCGGTAGTGGTATTTCAATTGTCGATTTCTCTCCCACTTATGCTACACCCTCAATATCACGTCACAAATACAAACTAGAGTCAAGCTCAATAGGGTCTTCTTTCCCCGCTGTCTATTTTATCCGGCCCGTTCCCCGGACTGTGGTTTCACTAGCTTGTAGATAGGGACAGTAGGAATCTCGTTAATCCATTCATGCACGTCAATAATTAGTTGACGAGGCATTTGGCTACCTTCGGTTAATCCCATAAGTTTATGATCCAAATGGGCCAGACTGTACCTTAAGCCAACACAATTGGTTAGATTGTTATGTTGACCGACACCTTACCAGTCGTTGCAATGATATCATAGACATTACCATATCGTCCTTAGATATTCACCACAGGATTACCCTCTTACATAATGTATCTTTTTACTGTTGGAGACCGGCAGTTAACCGGGTTCTCTGTAAAAGTTTCCAATTACAGATAGTAATACATTGCATTTTTCACAAGGGCTTCCCTGTACCAGGTTGTCTTGCAATATTGAGTATATTACAAACAATATCACTAGGCGACATAAGCTTTTCACTTCGCCTATCCCTCTCGAGGTTTCAAGAGAGTCATAGTTACTCCCGCCGTTGACCCGCGCTTGTTTAAATCTCTTCACTTTGACATTCAGAGCACTGGGCAGAAATCACATTGAGTTAAAGACACTTTCAATCCTAAATAAATTCTCAATGCTTTGTTTTTATTAAACAGTCGGATTCCCCTAGTTAGTAACAGTTCAAAGTTAGAAGTAAATGAATATACCAAGTTAATGAGGCCTTTACAAAAGCCAAACTTTAACCCTCACAAAACAAAACATTGCTATCTCATCTTATGAAAGAAAAGCTCAATTCTTGCTATCTCCTCCTTAATATACTCCTTCCATTTGAGCCAACCCTTTTTCCTAAGTTACAGGTCTATTTTGCCGACTTCCCTTACCTACGTTATGCTAATAATCACCAGAGGCTATTAACCTTGAGGACCTGATGCGGTTATCGGTACGAAATGCTCTGAAAATGAATTTGAATTTTCTTCAACAACACATCATTTTTCAAGGAACAATAATTACACACAGTTATTGGAAGAGGTAAACAACTTTTTGAAGGCCACTTACCACCTCTCAAGAAGATCGAAAAAAATTAATCTTCTATTAAAGCAAAAAATTAGTACTTCTCTGAACAAATCAAACTCGATACTAATTGATTTTTACCGCTCTTATATTGCTACAAAAGAAGTAAAATACACGCTTTTATACAGAAAAGATAACTCTGCATTGGGTAATTATTGTCGTTATGATGTTTATTTAAGTCACCTTTACATATCCAGGTGGAATAATACCTATATTGCTACAGATATTACCCCTCAGCATGCACACGAATTTTAACGTGTTTCCTTTTCAAGCAAGAGGAGTAATCAAATTTGAATAATTTCTCCTTATTGACCCTTTCGGACTGCTTTTAAGATCGGCTTACTCAATGCTTAATACAATTGCATTGAAACCCTTCCTCACATCGGCTATCAAGATTCTCACTTGACTACTTGCTACTACCACCAAGATCTGTACTAATGCATGATCGAAACAAGATCACTCTTTGTATTCTTCAAATCAATTAAAAATTAATATTTACATGCATCACACCAGCTTACAAGTAGTAATATAAATAATATAATTACTACTGCCGTTTATATGTTTGTACACTTTCAGCGCCATTAATTTTCAAGGCTATTGCATTTGTTAGGTGAGTTGTTACACACTCCTTAGCAGATTCCAACTTCCATGGCCACTGTCCTAATGTCTTCATACAACAACACTTTTTATGGTATCTAATAATGAGTGTACAATCGGGCACATTTAAAACAAGGCTTTCGGTTCATCCCGCATCACATATTCTGCTTACCAAAAAATGTCCACAAATAGAAAAACGTATTTACATGATCAATGTTACAAGAAATCATTGACCAGTACACACCCATTTAAAGTTTGACAATAAGTTGAGAAAGTTTCTCTCCCAAATCTTCTAATCATTATCTTTACCAGATGTAACTACTTATAAAATTGTTTCTACTGCTATCCTGAGAGAAATTTCAGCTGGAACCAGCTACTAGATAGTTCGATTAGTCTTTCGCCCCTATACTCATATTTGACAAACGATTTGCACGTCAGTATTGCTACGAACTTCCATCAGAGTTTCCCCTGACCTCATTCTACACAAGTATAGTTCACCATCTTTCGGGTCACAACATATAGACTACAAATGACATCCAAGTAAAAATTAACAATTGATGCCTTCAAGCATGCCAGTAAACTTTCCTTTTACTTTCTGCTTTCATTGCTTACTTTCATTATGAATAAAAGTTTAAAAAACTCATATTCTTGCCTACATGTTATACTCCTTGGTCCGTGTTTCAAGACGGGATAAATAATGTCCACCATTATGTACTGCTACATAAATATCAATTTATTATTGCTAAATGTTAGCTAACTTACAATAAAAATAAATATTATCTCGCAAACTTCAAAGAGTATACAAAATAATACTCACTATTTTATAAATTACCACAATTATTAGCAAGCAAATGTTAACATTGTCTTATATATTTTCACAATGAGAGTAACAATAGCTATTAACTTGAAAAAGTTAACCTCTACCTCCTTTCCACTGCTATCTTATTATAATTGATCAATGTTTATTGATAACGTTAATTAAGCACAGAGTAACGTTTCCATTATCCTCTTATACCTTTTTTGTTCGGTGTCTATTATTCGGTTCTCTCTGGTCAATTTCACATTCTAATATTTAACTCTCTTTTCAAAGTTCTATTTCAATTTTCCTTCACAGTACTTGTTTGCTATCGGTCTTACAGTTATATTTAGCGTTAGGTACCATTTACTACCTAAATTTTCACACAACAATCCCAAGCTGTGCTACTCTTAAGCTGAACAAATAATTACATGCAATTATAAAAGTTGACACGAGGCTTTCACTCTCCATGGCGCTGTTTTCCAACAGACTTACATCTTATAATTACACTATTTCATTCAACCCACAAATTACAATTCTTAACCAAATTCTTTCAGCCAAGATTTTAATTTTGCGCTTTACCCTTTTCACTCGCCGTTACTAAGGGTATCTCATTTGATTTCTTTTCCTCCGGTGAGTAATATGCTTAAGTTTACCGGGTGGCTTGTAATGAAAAGATGGAAATATTAAGGTTATTATTAATTATATTAAAAATAAATTAAATTATAAATATTAATAAAAAATAAAAATATTAAAAATATAAACAAAATTAATTATATTAAAATATAAAATATTATTAATTACTTTACTTATTAAAAATTATTAATTAGCATAAATATTATATTTATTATTACTTTCCTCTCTTTCATTACTGGTTGCATCCAGTAAGATGCACCGCAAAGTGCGTTCGATATCTTGATGAATCACGATTTGCATATCATATAAGTTAACGTATTTCGCCACGATCTTCATCAAACTGTAAGCCAAATGATCCGTTGGCCAGAGACTGTTAATATGTAAATAGTTTAAATAAAATTATTACTAAATAAATGTTATATATATTAAAAAAAATAATATTATTATTATATTATAAAAACAAAACAATATATAATTATATTATAATACACAAATATACAAGGTAAATTGTAATTATTAATGATCCAACCGCAGGTTCACCTACGGTTACCTTGTTACGACTTCTCCTTCCTCTAAACTGTAAGATTTGTTGCAATTTGAACACAATTCAAGTAAACCCAAACCACACTCTCCTTGCAACTCATCGGACAGTTCAATCGGTAGGAGCGACGGGCGGTGTGTACAACGGATACTCCCTCATTTTTAATTAAAAAAATGATCTTGAAGCTCGGGGTAATCACTTATTTTTGAAGGTATAGAGTGATTTACCTTTATCTTCAAGCATGTTTTCACATGGGCCCGACTATATCTTAAGCAAATATATAATATTTGCCCATTGCCATTTAGTCTGTGAACTGCATCCATACTCAAAAAAGAGGTTAGGACTTGGCTGCGGATTATCCATACTAATATTTATCTTTTACCAACTATTACCATACCCGAGATTGTTAATCTGGCCACTAACGCTTTTCAGAATTAGTTTGGTGAGTAAAAGCTTTAGGAACTTCCCGCAATTTGACAATGTCGCCAATATACCACTATTGACTAGCTCAATATTTCTATTAAACTATTAGCCCCTTAGTACATTTTAAAAAAAGGGCAGGGACGAAATCAGCATAAGTTGTTGACTTATGCTTACTAGGTATTCCAAGTTGAAGATGAAAAATTACAAGCATCTATCCCAGATATGGTTAAAAAGATTCATAAGGATTAGCCAAACATTTCTGTTAAGCACTTGAAAACAATTTTACAATATTGCTACTGTATAATGTTTTCCAAAACCCTTTGAACTTTACCATTGTAACACGCGTGTGGCCCAGAACATCTAAGGGCATCACAGACCTGATATTGCCTTTAACTTTCATTGATTGAACATCAATTGTCGAAATAAGAAGTTCGAATTGCTTCAAAGTAAAAGGAAAATAATATACTCCAACGACATCCAAGAGAGGCAAGCCTTACTCCTGAAGGTGAAATATATCGTTTACTCTTCCTTTTATCTACTATTTATTCCAAAAGGTCTCGTTCGTTAACGCAATTAAGCCGACAATTCATATCACGAACTAAGATCGGCCATGCACCACCACCCATAAAATCATGAAAGATCTCTTAATCTGTCAATCCTAATCATGTTCTGACCTGGTGAGTTTCCCCGTGTTGAGTCAAATTAAACCGCAAGTTCCACACCTGGTGGTGCCCTTCCGTCAATTCCTTTAAGTTTCAGCCTTGCGACCATACTCCCCCCAAAGTCCGATCACTTATAATTTCTTACAAAATTCAGGAAGAGACAAATATTGAAATGCAAGCATTTCTCTTTAGTACCTTTTAAAGAAGAAGATATATTGATATCTTCAATCCTACCCTTTGTCGACATCGTTTATGGTTAAGACTACGACGGTATCTGATCATCTTCGATCCCTTAACTTTCGTTCTTGATTAACGAAAACACCTTTGTAAAATGCTTTCGCACTAGTTAATCTTTCTACAGTCTACGCATTTCACCGCTCGTGTAGAAATATTAATTACCCCAATTGTCCCTATTAATCATTAAAAAAGAAACACACATACCAGAGGTTCGCTCTAATATGGAGAAAACTTGCTTCTCTTTTCATCTTCTATTATCCCATACTCTATTATTCAATAGACTTAACGTCTTGCCTTAAACACTCTATTTTATTTATGGTAATATGAATGAAAACAAACCCTCTATAATCTTTCAACTACAAAGGGCGTTTATCATTCGATAATATGGCTAGAGAATCGCTCCAGATGAAATTAATCCAACTAGAACAAAACACAAAGCCAACTTTCAACTACGAGCTTTTTAATTACAACAACTTAAATATACGCTACTGGAGCTGGAATTACCGCGGCTGCTGGCCATTAATACCATCCTTATTTTTATTTTAAAAATAGCTATAAACCATTTACTGAATATAACTAAAAGGACCTATTTAACCTTGTATAACAGTACTCAGATAAATAGCACTATTACTAGTGGGATTAGCACGTTCCTTAAGCCAATATTATCAAATAATAATATTAACCCACACCTTACCGTGCGTTACGATGGTTAGTCGCTTACTCTAACTCACCACGAGATAAACCAATATTACAGGTCTTCCCTCGTACCAGGTTGTGTCGCCTTATTCAAATATAATAATATTATTATTATATCAGTTATCCTGTTTGCAGTTCCACATAAACAATTGAACCAATAACTTTAAGAATAAGACTAGGAGTATTTAAAGGCTCTCCTATTTCTGGCATCAGCAATTTGTTTACCAGACTTGCCCTCCAGTTGTTACTCATTAATTGTTTTAAATTGTACTCATTACAATCGGCTAATAGATTTCTCCATTAGTACTCCGTCGTTATTTTTTGTTACTACCTCAATGTGTTATTATTGGGTAATTTGCGCGCCTGCTGCCTTCCTTGGAAGTTGTGGCAATTTCTCTAGGCCCCATCTCCAGAATAAAACCCTTATTCTCTGTTACCCGTTAAAACCATGGTAATCCTCTATATTACCATCGACAGTTGATAGATAAGAAATTTGAATGAAGCGGCGATTAATCTCGCTCTGCTATTTAGTGAACTGTGTTTCATCAAAAAGTTGCCTTCTTAATTAATACTAGTTAATGCAAGGATTCCAGTTGCCCAGTCTCCCCATTTTGCATGTATTATCTCTAGTTTTACTACAGTTATCCACATATATATTTGGAACTGTTTCAAGTTCCCACATTCAAATAAATTATAACTTTTTTAATAAGCTGTTCACAGTCTTGTACGTACGTGTTACTTATACTTACATTTGCATGGCTTAATCCTTTAAACAAGCATATATATCTGGCGGGATCAACCAGATATTGCTATTGTAAAAAACAATATTTAGTATAATAATAATATTACTATTATACCTAATATTAATTTTTAAAAATAACAATATATTGGCCTATTAAATAAATATTTATTACAGATACTTTATGTACTTCAAGAGTATTATAATCTTATTACATATAGACTGACTGAAATAAATACATTATTTAAACAATAATATCACACACAAAACTACTCTTTCAAAAATCACTTTCAATGAGACAATATTCTCATTAAATACCATATTATTGTAAATAAATACAATAAATTAATCGACATAAAAGCTACTATATAAAAAGCTAACAAAAACCACTTTTTTATACACCAAAAAACCGAGCCTATTTACCATAATATAATATCATGATAAACAATCTATTTCTGTATACTTATTTTTAAAAACACGTATACACATATGTTTTATTAACAGCAGAGTTTAAAGACGTTCACCGCTAACAATTGGTCTAGTAGATACCTTTTATCAGGACGTTAAACTACTATTGGTCCGCTAAATAAGCCTCACTTTTAACCATATAAGCCTCACCATTTAAACACCCTTATATGGACAATATTGCCCATATTACACCATATAAGCCTCTTGCCTCATTTACACCATATTAGCCTCACTATTATAAAGCCTCTTGCCTCATTTACACCATATTAGCCTCACTATTAGCCTCACTATTATAAGCCTCTTGCCCCCCCCCATATTACACCATATAAGCCTCTTGCCAATAACCACATAAACCGTAAGCCTCTTGCCTATTAGTCCCCCTTTTATATGATGATAAACCCTCATACTACCATATAAAGCCTCACACAAATAACCACATTTTTAATAGGGAGGACACTACAAAAACCACGCACCGTCCAAATTTGGTACGCATAATTGAAAATTTCGTTTTTGAAAATTTAAAAAACTTATTTTCATTTTTATATTCTTTCTTACAATATAACTAATGTTATAAATAGGATTTTATTTTTCAAATTTTCAAATTTTCAAAAATATAGAGTGTGCTATTTGTAAATTTACTTTACCAATAAAGAAGCATGGTGAGTTATGTTTTTTTTTTCATTTTTAAATAGTAACTTATATGTTAATAATTTATAATTTAATATAGTAAAAAAAAATAAAAAGAAATGAAAGTTTTTTAATTAAAGTTTTTTATTATTAGTTTATTATTATTATTTTTTGTTGTTTTTTCTTTTTCTACCATTATTGATATTGATATTGAGAATGAAATTGTTATTGATCACAATGTCTCTATTATCATTGAGATTGGTACCGTTATTGATCACATTGATGTTATTATTGAATATAATATTACCATTGATATTCTCATCAAGCATAATGTTATTGTTCACATTATTGTTGTTAATATCATTGGTATTAACAGTAATGTTATTGTTTACCTTAACATTGTTGTTGTTGTTGTTGTTAATCTCATTATTCACGAGAATATTTCCATTGTTATTGTTGATTCTATTAGAGACGTTCTTATTCACCAATCTATCTTTAACATTAACCACTATTCCATCACGAATTACATTGTTCTTATCATCTATCATAGCAACTACTTCCCCATTATTATTTTCAATTGGTTGTATTTGTAGAACACTAGAAGTAATACATTTTGGGTTATGTGGACATGTTATAACGCTTCCTATAAGATATCCTTCAGGCGATTTCAAATAGATATTAGCACCACTTTTACAATACCTATTGACATTATCTTTATGAGACTCGAAAACACCATGCTTTGGGTTAACACACCAAGCATGATGACAAAGGT
>Ga0268298_10006680_pt1 | contig 10410 bp, 6 predicted proteins | sample WWTPWeurt_MetaG_FD_194462 | JGI IMG/M metagenome (GOLD analysis project Ga0268298, IMG submission 194462) | Activated sludge microbial communities from WWTP in Nijmegen, Gelderland, Netherland - WWTP Weurt | ecosystem: Engineered > WWTP > Aerobic digester > Activated sludge | place: Netherlands... | reverse complement strand
GTGCTGCAGAGGCGGCCGTGGCGCGTCGACGAGCTGCGCGGCTGGCTCGAAGCCGATGCCGGGCCAGCGGTGCGCGTCTCGGTGCGTGGAACCGAAGGGCTCGAGGTCGAGGCCGACCCGTCGTGGATGAAGGTCGCCCTCCTCAACCTGTTGCGCAACGCGCAGAAGTACAACGAGCGCACGCCGGTGGAGTTCTCGGTGAGCGCGACGGTCGAGGGCGCACGACTCGTGCTCGAGGTGCGCGACAACGGCATCGGGATTCCGCGCGAGCACTGGAGCGACGTCTTCGAGGCGTTCTTTCGAGTGCGCGACGCACGTGGGCGCGGCGGCGGCGGGAGCGGACTCGGGCTCGCCCTGGTGAAGCGCGTCGTCGAGGGGCACGGCGGCACCATCGAGGTGAAGGCGTCGTCTCCCGAGGGCACGGTCTTTCGGGTGTCGCTCCCGTCTTCTCAAGCCAGCTGATCAGCTGTACACTCGTTCAGTGCGCCTCTCCGAACTCGACGTGCTCGCGGTCGACTGCCAGGCGACGACGTCGGGCGCTTCCGGGCATCTGCTCGAGCTGAGCTGGGCGCGCGCGTCGGTCGGCGCTCCGACGTCCCGACTGATCAAGCTGCCGTCGGGCGTTCGAGTTCCTCCCGCCGTCGCGCGCCTCACCGGAATCACCCAACACCTCAGCGAGAGTGGCGTCGAGCCGAGCGAGGCGTTCCGAGCCCTGTGCGAGGCCGTCGCGGCGTTTCCCCAACGGCCCGCACCCGCGGTCGCGCACTACGCACGCTTCGAGCGGCCCTGGCTCGAGCGGCTCTCGAACGGCGCGCTGCCCCTCGAGTTGGTCTGCACGCACGAGATGGCGCTCCGGCTCTTCCCCGAGCTTCCGCGACGAGGGCTTCGCGCGCTCGCCGGCTACTTCGGGCACTCCGTCGGTTCGTTGCGCAGAGGCGCCGAGCACGTCGAGGCCACGCTCTTCGTGTGGCGACGGGTGATCGACGTCCTCGGCGAGCGGGGCATCGACGACTGGGCTGCGCTCACTCGGTGGTTGGAGAACCCGGTGGAGAAGCGGCGTCGCACTCGCCGCGTCTGGCCGATGCCACGGGAGACTCGCCTCGCGCTCCCCCACCGGCCCGGGCTGTATCGAATGCTCCGCACGAACGGCGACGTGCTGTACGTGGGAAAGGCCGCCTCGCTCCACCATCGGGTCAACAGCTACTTCCGCAAGCAGCGCGGCATTCACGAGCGCACCCTCGAGATGCTCTCCCAGGCGCGTGGGCTGTCGTTCGAGATCACCGGAAGCCCACTCGAAGCGGCGCTGCTCGAGCCCGACGAGATCAAACGACATCGGCCGCCGTACAACGTCGCCTTGATGGAGCGCGAACGCGGAGTCTGGTTCTGCTCCGACGACTTGAGGCTCAGCTCGCCGAGCGCGACCGAGACCTGCTCCGTCGGGCCGTTCTCGTCGCTGGAGTTGATCGACCAACTGCTCGCGCTCGCGCGCGGCTCGCCCGACGCCCTGGGACGTGGACGATGGGCGCCCCCGCACGAGGTCTTCGCCGCGGGCCTCGCCCTCTTCCGCCAACGACACCTCCTCGACGCGCTCACCGTTCCCTCGCTCCTCCGCCTCGGCACTCGCCTCTGGGCAGCAGGCCGGCGCGCGCGCGACGACGAAGAGGAAGACACGCCCGATCGCGAATGGACGCAGGAGCTCGTCGCTCGAGGGCTCGAGTGGCTGGCGATTCGCGGAGCGCTCGCGCGGCGGAGGGCTCGCTGGCTCACCCGGCTGACCGAGGCCGCCGTGGTGTTCACCGACGAGGGCGTGGACGGCGCACGGCTCCTCCTCGTCGACGATGGTGCCTTCACCGTTCACGACACCTTCGACGCGAGCGCACCCGTGCCGGTGCATCACGAGCGAAGCCAGGCGCATCGACAACGGGGCTTCACGGTGGCCCGGCTCGATCGCCTCCGGGTGCTGACGACCGAGCTCAAACGACTGATCAGCACCGGGCGTCCGGTCTCGCTCTGCCTCGGCCCTGGAGCACGCTTCTCCGACGCGCGACTCGGCCGCATTCTCGAGTGGCTCTGATGCGTGTCCTCTTCGTCTCCGACACCCACCTGGGCTTCGACTTGCCCGCGCACCCCCGGGTGACTCGGCGACGGCGCGGCGATGACTTCTTCGACAACTTCGAGCGGGCGCTGGCTCCCGCGCTCGCGGGAGAGGTGGACGTCGTGGTGCACGGAGGCGATCTTCACTTCCGGGCGAAGGTGTCGGCCGCGCTCTCGGCGGCGGCGCTCGCTCCGTTGCGGCGAGTCGCAGACCACGGCGTTCCCGTGCTGCTCGTGCCTGGAAACCACGAGCGCTCCCGCCTGCCCTTTCCGCTCCTCGCCCTTCACCCCAAGGTGCACGTCTTCGATCGGCCGCGCACCTTCGTGCTCGAGGCGCGCGGCGTGCGAGTCGCCTTCGCGGGCTTTCCCTATGCGCGAGAGGTGCGGGGGCGGTTCTCGGCCTTGCTCGACGAGACGAAGCACGCTCACGCTGCCGCCGACGTGCGCGTCTTGTGTCTGCATCACTGCATCGAAGGCGCGACGTGCGGACCCGGGACCTTCACCTTCCGCTTCGGAGACGACGTCATTCAGCGGCGCGCGCTCCCGAGCGGCTTCGCGGCAGTGCTGAGCGGGCACCTTCACCGGCATCAGGTGCTCCCGGGCGCGCCGCCCGTCGTCTACGCGGGCTCGGTCGAACGAACCTCGTTCGCCGAAGTGGACGAAGTGAAGGGCGCGGTGCGGCTCGAGCTGACTCGCGCCGGGCTCGAGGGGCTCTCCTTTCATCCGCTCCCGGCGAGGCCCATGGTGGTGCGGGAGCTCGAGCTCGCCGGGCGCTCGGAGCCCGAAGCTCGCCTCCTCGTCGCGAGCACGCTCGAGGCGACGCCTGACGATGCGGTGGTGCAACTGCGGCTGCACGGTGGTCCTTCACCGGCGACCGAGTGGCTCTCTGCTGCTGCGCTCCGGGAGCTCGGCGGCTCGCGAAACGTGTCGCTCCACCTGTCGTGGGTGACGAGGGTGGTGAAGCCGAGAGTCGTCGCGCCGTCGGCCGTGCGCCCTCCGCGGCAGCTCGCGCTCGGTTGGGCTGGGTGAACCGCCTCGTCATTGCGTGAACGTCGGCCGGCGCTCGACGTAGGCTCGTCGCTCTTCGAGCGAATCGGAGCGCTCCACATGACGCGTGCCACTCGAACGTCGATCGCGCCCTCGAACGCCGGCACCATCAGCAACGTCGCGGCGGCGTGGGTCATCGAGTGTGCGCGACGACGCGGCGCGAACGCCTCCGAGCTGTTCGAGATCTCCGGGCTCGACCCGAACGCGCCGCCCGATCCCGATCGGCATCTGCCGGCGAGCCGGTACGTCGCCGTGTGGGCGCGCGCAGTCGAGGTCTGTGGCGCGGCGCTGCCACTCGAGGCAGGCGCGACCTTCGACGTCGACTCGCTCGGCGTGTTCGGCTTCCTCGCCATCAGCTGCGACACGCTCGGTGACGCTCAGGCGCGCACCGCCGCCGTTCGCGCGCTCTACAACGTCGGCGCTTCGTGGGAGCTCGAGCGCCACCGCCGCGTCCTCCGGCTCGTGTGGAACCCGTGGCCGCTCCGGAGCCCCGCGCTCGCGATCGTCAACACCTACCAGGTGGCCGAGAGGCTCACGGCCACTCGGCGGCTCACCCACGCTCGGCTGGTGCCTCGGCGCGTCGCCTTCAGGCACGCCCGGCCGGCGGACACCACGGCCCATCGAAAGGTGTTCGGCCTCGAACCTGACTTCGGCGCCGACTTCGACGGTCTCGAGGCCGACGCGTCCTGGCTCGACCTTCCCATCCGAACCGCGAATCCTCGCCTCCGCGCCTACTTCGAGAAGCAATGCGCCGCGGTGCAGGCCGCGTTCGCGCAAGACCCGCCCTTCGCCGCGCAGGTTCGCCGTCAGCTGAGCGCAACGATGAACGGCTCGCGCGCGAGCATGAAGGCGCTCGCCAAGGCGCTCTCGGTCACCGAGCGCACCCTGCACCGGAAGCTGGCCCAAGAAGGCACCGGCTACGCGACGCTGCTCGACGAAGTGCGCCACGAGTTCGCCGAGCGCTACCTCGCTCGCCCGAACCTCTCGCTCACCGAGATCGGCTTTCTCCTCGGCTTCGACGACTCGAGCTCGTTCTTCCGCGCCTTCCGGCGGTGGACGGGAACGACGCCGGGTGCATGGCGCGCGACCCGTGGCGGCTGAAGCCTGTCGATTGTCCGGAGCCGCCACTGCGCGGGTCGCTCGACACGGGCACCTTCCCGTCCATGAACACCCACCTCGTCTCGACGGGCCGATGGGCCCTCCTCCTTCTCCTCGCAGGCTGCGCGCACGGTGCGGGCCCGCAACGACCCGACCCAATCGCCGACGTCGCCGGCGCCAACCCTGCCCTCGTCGCCGTCCTCCAGCGCCGCATCGACGCGAGCAACGCGCACGACCTCGACACCTGGGAGTCGCTCCACACGGCTGACTGCACGCGAATGGCGCCCGAGCTCGAGGCGCCGATGCGCAGCTCGTCGGAGATGCGCGCAGGCCTCTCGCGGCTGCTCGACGCGTTCCCCGACTACCACCTCGCGCTCGTGCGGGTCGTCGGCGACGGGCCGTGGGTCGCGGCCGAGCTCCGTTCCTCGGGCCAGTTCGTGAACGGGCTCGCCAGGCCTGGCCACGCCTTCAAGATCCCCGCGACCGGGAAGCGCTTCGAGCAGACCTGGACCGCCTTCGTCCGATTCGACGGCGCGCGCATCGCCGAGTTCCGCGAGCACTACGACCAGCGCGACCTGAGCGATCAGCTCCTCGGGAAGACCGTGCCGCGTCCGTGGTGACCGTCAGTGCCAGTCGAGGTCGCCCGCGACGTCGTCCACCGCGCGCGCGACCAGCAGCGGGATCAACTTCTCCGGCTTCCCCTTCGGCGCCTTCACCGACCAGCTGCCCTTGAGCGCCTGCTCCGGATAGCTGAGCACCATCAACTGCACCTTGAGGCCGGTCTCGGTCTCGCCCGGCAGCACCTGCAGCCGCACCTGGTAGCCCTTGAGGTGCCGCGCCTTGATGACCGAGAGCGCGGCCTTCTTGTCTTCTCCCGCCGGCGCGAAATCGGCGCCCATGCTGGTGAGCTTCGAGCGCAGCGCGGACTCGGCGAGCGTTCCATGCTCGGGTGTCGGAGCGCTCTCCAACGCCAAGGCCACGTAGAGCGCGTTGGCGGGCTGATCGGGACTCGGTGGTGCGACCTCGGCGGAACCGACGAGGGGCGCGAGCGCTGGATCGAGCGCGGCGGCTCGAAAGCCCACCTCGCGTGCCTTCGCGTACGTCGCCTTCGCCGCCTCCTTCTTGCCCTGCTTCGCTTCGCACACCGCGAGGCCGTACAGCGCGCGGCCCTTGATGAGGTACGCCTTCGAGCCGCTCGCCCGCTCAGACGCCTGCTTGAAGAGCGGCGAGGCCGAGGTCGTGTCGTTGGCCCCGAGGTACGCGAGCGCCAAGGTGAGCATCGCCTGCGCCGGCGCATCGGGGAGCGCGATGAGCGGCTCCAAGGTGGCCTTCGCGTCGGAGAGCTTGCCGGCGTCGATCTGCCGCGCCGCGAGCACCACCCGCGCTTCCCGGCTCGACGGCGCGAGGGTGAGTCCCTGCTTCGCCGCAGCGAGTGCTGCCTCGTGCTGTTCTTGTCGCGCGAGCGAACGGCTGAGCCGGCCCTGCGCGAACGCCGAGGCGGGGGCAAAGGAGAGATAGCTCTTCCATGACGTCACCGCCCGCGCGTGCTCGTTCATCGCCGACAGCGTGTTCGCCTCGAAGGAACGCAGCATCAGCACGTTCGGCTGCTTCGCCAGCACCTTTCCGAGGAACGTCACCGCCGCCTCGTTCGATTGATTGCGGGTCGCGAGCCAGAAGCGCGCGAGGGCCCACGGCATGAGCGCCGAGTCGCCGTCGGCCGACGCACCGAGCAGCTTCTCCGCCTCGGCGTCTTCGCGGGCGATGGCGAGGAAGAGCGCGAGCGTGGCACCCGCGAAGCGCAGCGAAGGGTCGGCCTTGAGCGCCGCGCGGCACGCTGCGGTGGCGGCCTCGAGATCGGCGCTGGACAATCCCACCGGGGCATCGACGCCCATCGGCTGGCGGAGCGCGGTCTCCCAACACGTCCCCAACGAGTCCACCGCCGCGTCGGACTTCGTCTCGGGTTGTGCGCTCGCTCCCGGCTTGAGCGTGCCGCCATCGCGTTCCACCACCGCGCGGGCGATCGCCTCACTCGCCTGAGTCAACAGGCTCGCGCGCCCACCGGTGAGCTTCACCGAGAACGGCGTCGGCTTCTTGCCATCACGAACACTCCCGTCGACCTGCAGGGCGCCCGGGCTCGCGGTGAGGGTGACGGCCACGACGCGATCCGCACCGAGGAGCACGAGGGCCTTGTCGGCGTTGGCGTCGTCGGCGAGCTGCCCGAGGTCGAGCCCTTCTTGCGAGGCCATCGCGAGCACCTGCTTCATGTCCATCACCGTCTGGGCATTCGCGATGACGAGGAGCGCCTGGGTGCGCGCCTCCACCAACCGGGCGAAGCGCGCCTGCTCCGGTGCAGCGGTCTTCATCGGCAACACGGCGACGACCGAGGCACGCGGCGCGGCGAGCGCGACGGAGGGCAGCATCACGCAGAGGGCGAGGAAGCGCATGGCGGCTGAGCCTCGCACACTCGGCGTCCAGCGCGACTGGGAAGGCGCGAGGGTCACCTCCGCAGAATCGTCGGCGCCTCGTCCGACATCGCGCCCGAGTCCAGCAGCCCCACGTCGGAGCCACGCGAGCCCCCGAGGAAGATGGACTCGAGCACTTCTTCGAACGTCTTTCGCTTGTCCTCGCTGGTGAGCACGAAGTCGAGGTGGGTGAAGCGCGAACCGCCGAGGTGGAGGTGAAGCTCGAGCGTGGACGCCAGCGACGCGGCCGACGCTTCCGGCGTCACCTTGGCGGCCCCGGTACCGATGGCTGGAATCGCGAGGCTGCGCAGGCCCTCGGCCTCGGCCATCAAGAACGCCCGCTGACTGGCGCGCGCGACGCACGAGACCTCGCTCCAGGCGGCGACCGCGTGCAGCACCCGACGAAACGGCAACGTCCCCGCCGATGTCGAGCGGCAGCTCCCGAGCGGCTGCTCACCTTCCGCGCTCGCTTCGTCTTCGATGACCGGCCCGCCCTTGTCCTTGAGCGCCGCGCCGACGCCTTGCTCCATCTTGAACTGGGAGTTCGCCGAGCAGACGACGCCTTCGGTCTGCGCTTCGGTGATGTCGCCCACCCGCGTGGTGACGTGCACACCGGCGACGTTGAGCCCGCTCCCGTCGCGCGTCGCGTGGAGCGGCCGCCGCATCAGCCCCGCCAATCGCTGAAAGGCGAGCCGCACCAAGCTCATGTCGCTCCAGCGCGCGTCGATGTCGCGGGCGATCATCTGGCTGATGGCCTGCTGGAAGAACGCTTCTTCTGGCGTGTCGGGCCGAGGGAAGGCGGGCGTCACGTGCTCGTCGAGCGCCTCCCGCACCGAGCCGAACGGCGGCCGGCCGTATCGCAGCTGGAACGCCGTCGCCCCGAGTCCGTACACGTCGGTGCGCCGATGGAAGGTGCCGGTGCGGAGGATCTCCGGCGCCATGTACCCGAGCGTGCCCGCGAGCTCGTAGGGCTTGCCGTCTTCCCTCGCCGACTTGCGCGCCACCGCGACGCCGAAGTCACCGAGCTGCACGCCCTCCTCCGGTGAGACGAAGAGGTTCGACGGCTTGAGATCTCGGTGCAGCACGCCGGTGCGGTGGGCCGCCATCAGCCCCGCGGCGATCTCCGCCACCACCTCGCAGACGTACCAGAGCGGCAACCCGTGACCGACGCCCTTGCGCCTCGACGCGTCCAGCTCCGAGAGGTCGACGCCGTCGACGTAGTCCTGCACGAGGTAGGGCGTGCCGTCGTCCGTCACCCCGACGTCGAGCGGCCGCACGATGCGCGGGCTGCGAATGCGCGCGGTGATGATGGCCTCGTTGCGCAGCCGGCTGACCCGCTCCTGCACCTCGGAGTCGATGGTCGTCTTGAGCGTCTTCACCACCACCGGCGCCGAGAGGTCGACGTGTCGCGCGAGGTAGACGTCGCTCATGCCGCCGCCGCCGATGCGTCCCCACACCTCGTATTCGCGGAGCCGTGACGAAGGCGCGAGCATCGTCGGCAGTCTCGTTCACCCTCGCGCGCCCGCCAAGCAGACCGAGACGACCGCGAATCGATTGCCTGCGCCACGCGCTTTGAGCGCTATGGTCCGTCACCCGTGCGCAAGGCGCTCCGAATCATCAAGCTCCGCTTCACCCGCAACTGGCTGGTGATGCTCGGCGTCTCGCTGCTCGCCACCGGCATCTCGTTCGTCTGGTGGCAGTTCGACCTGCTCGAGATCAGCGACGACGAGCGCGGCGCCTATGACAACGGCGTGAAGAAGTTCACCGGCAAGTCCTGGTTCCCCTGGGGCAGGGTGAAGCAGAGCGACGACATCGTCATCATCGCCATCGACGACAAGACGTTCGCCGAGGTCGAGCGGCTCGAGGGGTTGCGACAGCAGTACGGCTCCTGGCCGTACGAGCGCACCATCTACGCCGACGTCTTCGAGTACGTGCACCAGGCCGGCGCCAAGATGATCCTCTTCGACGCCATCATGGACAACATGAAGGGCGACGGCACCGGCGACCTCGCGCTCGGCCAGGCGCTCACCAAGCACGCCATTCCCCTCGCGCTCGGGTTCAACGTCTCGGCGACCGCACCGCCGCTCCCGAAGATCGACAAGCCCGTCAACCACCCCCCGCCGACCAAGGCTGCCGCCGAGCCCCTCGCCCCGGTGAACGAAGGCGAGAAGAAGAAGGAGGCCGCCGAAGAAGAGTTCCCGAGCGAGGAGTTCCCCAGCGAGGAGTTTCCGAGCGAGGGCGCGGCCGACGCGGGCGACGACGACTCGAAGCTCCAGGCGCGCCTGCTCGCGAACGCGACCGTCTACGCCTTCCCGGTCGAGGTGAAGGGAGGTCTCACCTTGCCGTCGCTGCCCACGGAGGAGGAGGTCGACTCGTCGAACACCAAGACCGGCAAGCAGCTCGCGGCGAACCCCGTCGCCACCATCGACGCGCTCCGCGACGCGGTGTCGAGCTACGGCCTGGTGCTCCAGGAGCAAGACGAGGACGGGAAGATGCGCCGCACCCACTTCGCGTACACCGACGGCGCCAACACCTACGTCACCTTCCCGGTCGCGGCCGCAGCCGATGCCTTCGGGGCCGACTCCATCACCATCGAGCCCGGCAAGCTCACCATCGGAGCGCGGAGCTACCCCATCGATCGCGACGGCGCGGCGTGGATCGACTACGGCGGCCCGCTCGCCGACCGCTTCCCCAGCATCTCGCTCATCGACGTGCTCAAGCTGAAGGAGCGCGGCGACAAGGGCGAGCGCTTCAAGGGGAAGTACGTGTTCCTCGCCGGCTTCGCGCTCGGCACTGGTGATGGCGGCAAGGCGACCCCGCTCGAGTCGGCGACCCCGGGCGTGGTGAAGCAGGCAGCCATCTTCGACAACCTGCTGCACCAGGGCTTCATCATCGACGCGCCCCTCTGGGCCTCGGTGCTCTTCACCTTCGTGATGTGCTTCTTGTCGTGCGCGCTGGTGCTGGTGGTGCGCAACGTCTTCATCGACGTCGGCTGGCCGGCGCTCATCTACGTCGGCTTCTTCCTCCTCACCGGCAGCTTCCTGGTGCTGACGAAGGTGCACGTGCTCTCGGCGATGCCGAGCCTCGCCGGCACCATCGCCTCGGTGCTCGCCGTCGCCTGGGAGCGCCTCTTCGCCAACCGCGAGCGCGAGCGCATCAAGGAGATGTTCCGCGCGTACATGGAGGAAGACCTCGTCGACCTGATGATCGAAGGCCACGAGCTGCCGCGGCTCGACGGCGAGACGAAGCGGGTGACCGCGCTGTTCTCCGACATCAAGGGCTTCTCGACCGTCTCGGAGCAGTTCCGCAACGACCCCAAGGGCCTGATGCGGTTCCTCAACCGCTACCTCAGCGCCGTCACGCCCGCGCTCCGGAACCACGGCGCCTGCATCGACAAGTACATCGGCGACGCGGTGGTGGCGCTCTTCGGCGCGCCGGTGGAGTCGCCTGGTCACCCGCTCCAGGCCTGCAGAGGCGCGCTCGAGATGCAGCAGGTGTTGGCGCGGCTCCGCGAGCAGTTCGCCAAGGAAGGCCTGCCCGACATCTACACCCGCATCGGCATCAACACCGACACGCTGCTGGTGGGCAACATCGGCTCCGACGACCTGCTCGACTACACCGCCATCGGCGACGGCATGAACCTGGCCGCCCGCCTCGAAGCGGCGAACAAGAACTACGACACCCTCATCCTCATGGGGCAGAACACCTA
>Ga0268298_10006677_pt1 | contig 10411 bp, 8 predicted proteins | sample WWTPWeurt_MetaG_FD_194462 | JGI IMG/M metagenome (GOLD analysis project Ga0268298, IMG submission 194462) | Activated sludge microbial communities from WWTP in Nijmegen, Gelderland, Netherland - WWTP Weurt | ecosystem: Engineered > WWTP > Aerobic digester > Activated sludge | place: Netherlands... | reverse complement strand
TCTCCTGAGCGAACCCGACAACAAGGGCCGCCAACCCGCCGAAGACGCCTTGGTGGCCAAAGCCAAAACCCTGGAACAGACCCTGGCCAATTTCGGCGTTGAAGCCCGGACCACCGACATCCACCCGGGCCCGGTCATCACCCGCTACGACCTGGAACCGGCCCCGGGCGTCAAAATCAGTTCCATCGTCAATTTGGCCGACGACATCGCCCTGGCCATGAAGGCCACCCGGGTGCGGGTGCTGGCCCCCATTCCCGGGAAGGGCGCCGTGGGGGTGGAAATTCCCAATTCCGAATCGGTGACCGTTTCCCTGAAAGAAATCATCGCCGACGGCCGGTTTCAAAACAGCGTCTCGCCCCTCACGGTGGCCCTGGGCAAAACCAGTTCCGGGGAACCCCACGTCACGGATTTGGCCCCCATGCCCCACCTGTTGGTGGCCGGGGCCACGGGGGCGGGAAAATCCGTGGCGATCCACACGCTCATCATGTCCATCCTGCTTCGGGCCAAACCCGATCAAGTCAAATTTTGCCTCATCGACCCCAAGCGGCTCGAACTGCCCGTCTACGATGGATTGCCCCATCTCTACGACCCGCGCACGGGCCCCGACGCCGCCCAGGTCATCACCCTTCCCAAGGAAGCCGCCAAGGCCCTCCAACGCATGGTCAAGGTCATGGAATACCGCTACGAAATTTTCGCCCGCGCCAACGTCCGCAACATCGAGGGCTACAACGAAAAACGGCGGGCCCAGGGCCTGCCGCCGGAGTTCTACATCATCGTCGTCATCGACGAGTTGGCCGACCTGATGCTGATTTCCGCCAAGGAAGTGGAAGATTGCATCCAGCGCCTCGCCCAAATGGCCCGCGCCGTGGGCATTCACTTGGTCCTCGCCACCCAACGACCCTCGGTCGACGTCATCACGGGCGTCATTAAGGCGAACTTGCCGGCCCGCATCGCCCTTCGGGTGGCGTCCCAAATCGACAGCCGGGTCATTTTGGACGGCCCCGGGGCGGAATCCCTGGTGGGCAAAGGGGACATGCTGTTCCTGCCCGCGGGCGCGCCCCAGCCCATCCGACTTCAAGGGGCTTTCGTTTCCGAGAAGGAAGTCGAGGCGGTGGTTAATTTCTGCAAGAGCCAGGGCGGACCGGACTACGTGGACATTTTCGCCCAAATCGCCGCCGCGGAGTCGGCCCAGGAGGATTCGGAAACGCGCCAGCAACTGGACGAAGCCCTGCGCCTCGTGGTCGAACGCAAGCGCGTTTCCCAAGACCTCCTCAAGGCCCATTTCGGCTCCTCCGCCCGCGCCACCAACGTGCTGTCCCTGTTGGAAGTCAAAGGGTTTATTTTTAAACCCGAAGGCACCAACAAGTGGGAAATCTATTTCGACAAAATCGACGATTATTTCCGGATCCCGGGCGCGCCCCCGCCGCCGGTGGACGAACCGACGACCCCGACCCAGTCGGAAAGAGCGTCGGCGTGAAACGCCTCCTTCCGGTTTGCCTTTTCCTCGCGGCGGCCGCTTCGCTCCGGGCGCAATCCGCCGACGACGTCGTGGCCCGCCTGCAACGGGCCGAAAGCGAAATTCAGCGCCTTCAATTCGATTATCTGCAAGTGACCCGCATTCCGCTCACGGGCGAGTCGGTCAAATCCCGGGGCGCGGCCCTTTTCGAGCGGCCCAATCGCTTTCGCCTCGATCAAAAAACCCCCCAGCCCCAAACGGTGGTCTGCGACGGGAAGGACCTGTGGTTTTACCTGCCGGCCCGGGGCCAGGTGCTTCGGGATTCCGTGGACAATTGGGCCCGCTCGGCGGGCTTCCCCCAGGGGCTCTCGCCCTTTCGGTTGGAAACGGCCGAGCTCCGCTCCAAATACGACATCGCCTTGGAAACGCCGGACGCGAAGACCCCGGTCCTCCGTTTGACCCCCCGGGGGGACCGCGCGTTTCCCTACGACCTGCGCGTCTGGGTGGACCTGGCGACGGGGCTTCCGGTCAAAACCGAATTGTCGTCCAAGAGCGTCACCGCCACGACCACCGTCAAAAACTTTAAAATCAATGTCCTTTTGAGCCCCGACGCGTTTCGGTTTTCGCCTCCGGCGGGAACCGACGTGATCGACGCGCCATTGAAATAAATCGAAGGAATCCCATGACCGACATCGCCCCCGGCACCATCGGCCAGTCGCTGCGCAACCGACGGCTGCAGAACAACAAAACCATCGAAGACGTCGCCGACGCGACCCGCATCCAAGCCAAGTTCTTGAAAGCCCTCGAGGAGGAGCGCTGGGCGGAATTGCCCGCCCGGGTGTTCCTCGACGGTTTTCTGGTGAAATACGCCGAATTCCTCGGCCTGGACGGCCAGGATCTCCTTCGCCAATTGCGCCAACAACTGGGCCAAACCGACAAACCCGCCTTCACCAATCCCGAACCGGTCCCCGAGGCCGCCGGCGGCGGGTCCGTTCTGCAAATTCGGTTGCCCTTTGTGATGTTGGGCGTCGTGCTCGTCATTCTCGCCGGATTCTATTTTTACCGTTCCCAGCAGGAACGACCGCGTTCGGGACCGTTGAACATCAACAGCGTCGGCGACACCGAACCCCTGCCGGCCGTTCTGACGTCCACGGCCGCCGCGCCGACGCCCGCCGTCGTTGAGCACACGGCCACCGTGCGCGCGCAAAACCTCGTGTGGCTGCGGGTCTGGGCCGACAACGCGGTCAAATACGAGGGCACCTTGAACGCCGGCGAAACGCGGCGGTGGACTTTCCAATCCCTTTTCCGGCTCCGGGCCGGAAACCTTTCCCGCGTCGTGGTGGACGTCGACGGCGGCGCGGTGCCGACCTCGAGCAGCTCCAACCCCGGCGAAATCGTCTGGCCCGGAACCAACGGGGAGCGCGCCACGTTGACGCTCTCGGCCCCGGCGGTCCGGCCCACGCCCCGCCCCGGAACGGCCCCCGCCGTCCTTCGCTCCACCGCGCCCGCCTCGGTCTCCCACGAGTGACGCGCGGCCGCGTGGCCTTCATCGTTCTTGGCTGCGCCAAGAACCAGGTGGAAGCCGAAAGCATGTCGTCGCGTCTTGCCCGGGAGGGCTGGGAAATGACGGCGGACCTTCCCAACGCGTCGGTCATCGTGGTTCACACCTGCGGCTTTCTGGACAGCGCCCGGAAAGAAGCGGCCGACACCCTGGCGGACATTCGAAAAGCCGCCCCGCGCGCCTTTCTGGTCATGACGGGCTGCTTCGCCCAATACCTGAACGGAAAATCCTGGCCCGGCGTGGACGCTCTCCTGGGCACGGGCCAATTCCACCGGCTTCCGGACGTCATCGATGAAAAACGCCGGTTAAAAAAAGGCCTTCCCGCCCCGGCGATACCCGCGGCCGACCGAAGCCCCAGCGGGTACCACGACGCCGGACTTCCGCGCCCCCTTCGCCCCGGTCAACAATCGGCCTATTTGCGGCTCTCCGAGGGCTGCAATCATCGCTGCACCTTTTGCGTCATTCCCCAATTGCGCGGCAATTTAAAAAGCCGGCCGGCCGCCGAGATATTGGCCGAGGGCCGGGGACTGGTGGACCGGGGCGTCCGGGAGCTGGTGCTGATCAGCCAGGACACCACCGATTACGGGCGCGACCTCAAAAACATGGGCCTGGCCGATCTGTTGAACGACCTGCGCCGGTGGCCGGACCTTTCCTGGATTCGATTGTTGTACGCCTACCCCTCGGAGGTGGACGACCGCCTCATCGGCCTTCTGGCCGAGGAACCGAAGCTGTGCGGCTACCTCGACATGCCCCTTCAACACATCGCCGACCCCGTGCTGAAAGCCATGGCCCGGGACGCGGGGGAAAAGGCCACCCGGACTCTTCTGGACACCCTGCAAAAAAAAGTTCCCGCGTTGGCCCTCCGCACCACCTTCATCGTCGGATTTCCGGGCGAAACCGAAGCGGATTTCCGGAAAGCCGAAACCCTCGTGGCCTCCGGCGTGTTTGAGCACGTCGGGGTGTTCCCCTATTCCTTCGAGACCCGGTCCCCGTCCGCCCATCTGCCCGGGCAGGTCCCCGGCGAAATCGTCCGGGAGCGGTGGCAACGTTTGCTGGACGCCCACCGGAAAGTGAAAACGGCCAAGGACAAGGCGCGCGTCGGCACGGACATCGACGTCCTGGTGGAGTGGGACCCCGAGGGTCAGCCGACCGCCCGGGCCCGTCACCAGGCCCCGGAGGTGGACGGCGGCGTGCTCCTCGACCGTTGGCCCTCGCCGGGGTTCCACCGCGCCCGCGTCACCGGCGCGCGGGACATTCATTTGACCGCCCGAACCCTTGCCGCCCCCTCCGCCGACTCGGCGCCGGCCCGGCGGAAACCCCGCGCCCGGGCGGGAGCGTCCCGATGAATCTGCCCAACAAACTCACCGTGGCGCGCCTGGCCTCGGTGCCGTTCTTCCTGCTGTGCGTCTCCTGGGACAACGTCTACGCGCGCCTCGGCGCCCTGGGGATCTTTATCGCCGCCGGCATCACCGATTTGGTCGACGGCCACATCGCCCGCACGCGGAACATGGTCACGCCCCTGGGCGTGTTCCTGGACCCCCTGGCCGACAAACTGATCATCACCGCCGCTTTTATTTCCTTCATCGAACTTCGGGACCTTCACATTCCGGCCTGGATGATCGTCGCCATCGTCGGGCGGGAGTTCGTGCTCACCGGCCTGCGGGCCGTGGCGGCCAGCCAGGGGCAAATCATGGCCGCCGACGACGGGGGGAAATTCAAGACCTCGATTCAGAACACCGCCATCATCGCCATTCTGGTGGCCCTCGTGGTCGCCTCGGGGTTGGAGCGCTTCGGGGGCCATTCCATTGAAAATCTCTACGCCCTCGGCGGATGGCGCGGGGACGCGGCCCGGGTTCTCGACTGGGTGCCGTTCTGGATGGCCTTCGGCGCCACGCTCTTTTCCCTGGTCACCGGCGTCAGCTATTTGCGCAAACACTGGGCCCTGCTGAAGGAATACCCGTGACCGAATCGCCCGGACGCCCCTGGACCCAATGGGCCGTCCTGTCCGTGGCCACCGTGGGATTTCTGGGCTGGGCGCCCTACCATCTGGTGCCCCATAAAAAATGGAAAGGCGGCGGCCTGCTCGGCACCCTGGCCGGGGCGGCGCTTCTGTGGGCGGCCCCGACCCGGGGTCCGCTCCTCTGGGCGCTCTTCGGGATCGTCCTTCTCGTTTCGATCGTCACGAGCCACTGGGCCGAAAAATGGCTTTCCCTGGACGACCCGCGCATCGTCATCGATGAAGTGGCCGGGGTGTGGACGGCCTGTCTGCTTTTGCCCCGGCTTCCCGCGCCCTTTCTCCTGGGCGCCTTTTTCTTTCGGGTCTTCGACGTCTTCAAGGGGCCCTGGGGCCGGGCGGTCTCCCGCCTGCCGGGAGGTTGGGGCGTGGTGGCCGACGATCTGGTGGCCGGCGTCATCGCTTTTTTTCTCACCAAGGGAATTACCGCCGCGTTCCTCTAGTCCTCCGGCTTCAAATTCGCCGCGTCCACCTTCCAAAACCGCCGATCACTATACAAACGAATAGTTTTTGTTGACACCCCCGCAAACGATGTATTACGATCTTCTTTCGAATCCATCGGAGGATCCAAATGTCCCAAACCAGCACCAAAGACGAGAAATTTAAAGCCCTGCAACTGGCCCTTTCCACCATTGAGAAACAGCACGGGAAAGAAGCCATCATGAAGTTGGGGGAAAAATCGGCCAAAGTGAAGGTCGACGCCATCCCCACCGGATCCCTGCCCTTGGACATCGTGCTGGGCGTGGGCGGCCTGCCCCGGGGCCGCGTGGTGGAAATCTACGGTCCCGAGTCCTCGGGCAAAACGACCTTGTCCTTGCACGCGGTGGCCGAAGCCCAAAAACTGGGGGGCACCGCGGCCTACATCGACGCCGAACACGCCATGGACCCGGAATACGCCAAAAAGCTCGGGGTCGACATCGACAACCTTCTGATTTCCCAGCCGGATTCGGGCGAACAGGCCCTGGAAATCGCCGACCAGCTGATTCGAAGCGGCGCCGTGGACATCATCGTGGTGGACTCCGTGGCGGCCCTGGTGCCCCGGGCCGAGATCGAAGGGGAAATGGGCGATTCCCACGTGGGTCTCCAGGCCCGCCTCATGAGCCAAGCCCTTCGCAAATTGACCAGCAACATCGCCCGCTCCAAAACCTGCATCATTTTCATCAATCAGTTGCGCATGAAAATCGGCGTGATGTACGGCAACCCGGAAACCACCACCGGCGGCATGGCGCTCAAGTTCTACGCCTCGGTGCGGCTGGACATCCGCCGCGTCGAGTCCATCAAGCAGGGCGACAAAGTCGTCGGCAACCGCGTCCGGGTCAAAGTCGTCAAAAACAAAGTGGCGGCGCCTTTCCAACAGGCGGAGTTCGACATGCTCTTCGGCGAAGGGATCTCCCGGGAAAACAGCCTGATCGACATGGGGATCAACGCCGGCATCGTGGAAAAGGCCGGAACGTGGATCCTGTACAAGGACGAACGCCTGGGCCAGGGGCGCGAGAACGCGCGCGAATTCCTGAAAGCGAACAAAAACATCGCCGACGAGATCGACCGGGCCATCCGGGCCAAGTATTTCCCCGGGGACGGCGCCGCCGCGGAGGCGAAACCCGCCGTGGAAAAAGAGGCCAAGGAAACCAAGGAAAAGGAACCCGCCCGCGCCGCCAAAGCCGCACGCGCGTAAGGGGGGGTCGACCGGTGCCCGAAGAAGCCGCGGCGACCCCGCCGTTTCTTCAGGAGTTCCTCGACCATTTACGGGTCGAGCGGAAGCTGGCGGCCAACACTCTGGCCGCCTACGGGACGGACCTCAAATCCTATTTCCGGTATTTGGCCCGCGCGGGCCGGGCCCTGGAGGCCGTGACCGCCGAAACCCTGGCCGAGTTCCTGTGGGCGCGCCGCACCGAGGGTTTAAAACCCGCCAGTTTGTTGCGCCTGGCGGGCGCCCTCAAACAATTCCACCGCTACCTCAAGCGCGAGGGGCACGCCGCCCAGGACCCCACCGCCACCCTCACCGGGCCAAAAAAACCCGAACGCCTGCCCAACGTCTTGACCGAAGAAGAAGTCCGCCGACTGTTGACCCACGCGCCCTCGCCCCCGCGTTTCGCGGACCGCCGCTTTCGGGCCATGATTGAATTGCTTTACGCCACGGGATTGCGCGTCAGCGAAATGGTTTCCTTAAAACGGGACCAGGTGGATTTGGAGGTGGGATTTGTGCGGGCCTGGGGAAAGGGGGGAAAGGAGCGCGTGGTGCCCATGAACCGACGGGCCATCGCCGCGCTGGAGGGACTTCTGGCGGAGCGTCCCGTGGGACCCGGGGCTTTTTTATTCGCTCATCCCTCGGGCCGGCCGCTCACGCGGGTGTCTTTTTGGCAACATCTCCGCCGCTGGGCCCGGGACGCGGGGGTCCACCGCCCGCTCAGTCCCCACGTGCTTCGACACTCTTTCGCCACCCATTTATTGGCCAACGGCGCCGATCTTCGTTCCGTCCAGGAGATGCTGGGGCACGCCGACATTTCCACCACCCAAATTTACACCCACGTGGACCGGGAAGCCCTCAAACGGGCCCACCGGCAATTTCATCCACGACCTTAACCAAAAAAAAACGGGGATCGACCAAAACGATCGATCCCCGTCGACGTAATGGACGGAGGGGTTCAGGCGCCGTATTTTTTAAGGATCATGGCCCCCCCGAGTCCGCCGGAGGCACAGGCGGTGGAAAGGCCGAAGCGGGCGTTGGGATCGGATTTCATGGAATAGAGGAGATTGAGCAGGAGCCGCACGCCGGTTGCGGCCAGGGGATGACCCAGGGCCAGGGTGCCGCCGTTGGGGTTCAAGGCGTCCGACTCGTTGGCCGCCGCCCAGTCCTGGTTGAATTTTTCCTTGCCCACCCGGAAAATGGAGAGGCAGGTGGCCGCGAAGGCCTCGTGCAGCTCGATGTGGGAAAGCTCCCCGAAACTCAAATCCGCCCGCTCCAGGGCGATGTTGGTGGCGAACACCGGCGAAATCCCCATGTAGGCCGGGTTCGTTCCCCAGAAACCCCAGGAATAGATTTCCGCCAAAATTTCCAACCCCAAATCCTTGGCGCGTTCCTCCGAGCAAACGATCACGACGGCGGCGCCGTCCGAGCGGGCGCAGGCGTTAAAGAGCGTCACCGTGCCCTCGCTCCGACCTTCCTCGTAGGTCTTCCCCTGGATGTACGACCCGTTGTCCCGGTAAAAATCCTGGATGGAATAGGAGGGTCCGTCAAAAATCGTCGGCGCTTTCTCCAGCATTTTTGGTTTTTCCACGAGACTCTCCCGCAAAAAGGGGTATTCGTCCTTCTCCAACACGATCTGGCCGCTCCGCTCCACGGGTACGACGTGGGTGGCGTAAAATCCGGTTTTCTCTCCGGCCAGGCCTTTGCGATAACTGTCAAAGGCGTATTTGTCCTGGGCCGCCCGGGAGATCGAATACATTTGGGCGCAGATTTCCGCCGTGGCGGCCATGTTGATTTTCTCGATGGGGTCCGTCAGGCCTTCTTCGGTCGTGTCCCGGATGGCGATCTCGGCGTCGCCCCAGAGGTTGGCCCATTCGGCCTTCACCGTCTCCAGGGAACGCAGTTTTTTATGGGAGCGGGGACCGCGGATGGCGTAGGGGAAATTGGACATGGATTCCGTGCCGCCCGCCAGATACAGATCGCCTTCGCCCATGACGATGTGCCGATAGGCGCTGGCCACGGTTTCCAAACTTGAAACGCAATTGGCTTGGACCGTGTAGGCGTGGGCTTTAACCGGCAGTCCGGCTTTGAGGGCCGTGACGCGGGCGATGTTGGGGGCGTGGGACCCTTGACCCACCCAACCGACCAAGACGCCGTCCACGGCGTGGGGATAGAGGGACGTTTTTTGAAAGACGCCGCGCACGGCGGCTTCCATCAGGTCTTCGGGAAGGAACCCCGCCAGGCTTTTGCCCAGATGTCCGATCGGGGTTCGCACCCCTCCGCAAATCACAACTTTTTTGGGCGTGGCCTTCATGGGTGTCCTCCCGAGCGTGTGGACCGGTTGCGCTTTAAGGCTAGCCCCCGGGGGCGGCTTTGTCAATCGCCGCGCCGACGGGCCCCGGGCATGGTAAAATAACCGGATTATGAAATTTTACGTCGAAACCTTCGGGTGCCAGATGAACGTGGCCGACAGCCAGGAAATGGGCCGTCGCCTGGCCGCCCGGGGGCTCGCCCCCACGGAAACGGCGGCCGACGCCGACGTGATCCTGGTCAACACCTGCACGGTGCGGGACCACGCCGAACACAAGGCCCTATCCTATCTGGGCCGTCTCACCCCCTGGAAAAGCCAGGACCCCAGCCGGTGCGTCATCCTGGCGGGCTGCGCGGCGGAACGGTTGCAGGGGACGATCCGCCGGCGCTTCCCCCACGTCTCCGTGGTCGTGGGGGCCAAATCCATCGACCGGTTCGATGAATTGATCGACGCGGCCCTCCCCGCCTTGGCCTTTGACGGCGACGGAGAAACCCTGGACGCCTGGGGCTGGATGAAGGGGGCCGCCGAAACGCCATCCTCGGTCACGGCGCACGTAACCCTCATGCGGGGGTGCAATTTTTCCTGCAGCTACTGCGTCGTCCCCCAGGTGCGGGGGCGGGAAAAATACCGCCCGGCGGCCAGTTTGTTGGCGGAAGTCCGGGAAAAAGCCGCCCGGGGCCAACCGGAAATCCTTTTGCTGGGGCAAACCGTCAACTCCTACCGGCCGGCCGGTCCGAACCCGGGCCCCGACGGCCGGGAGATTCGGGATTTTGCCGACCTCCTTCGGGCGGTGGCGGCGGAACCCGGCGTGCGGCGCATTCGTTTCATGAGCCCCCACCCCCACCACGTGGACGATCGGTTCATCGCCGCGGTCGCGGAAACGCCCGCCGTCTGCCCCCACGTCCACCTTCCCGCCCAATCGGGATCGGACCGGCTTTTGCCCCTCATGCGTCGCAATTACTCCCGGCGGGATTACGTCGAGAAAGCGGCCCGGTTGCGCCGGGCGGTTCCGGGCCTGTCCCTTACCACCGATCTCATTGTGGGATTCCCGGGCGAGACCGAAGCCGATTTCGCGGAAACATTGTCCCTGGTGCGGGAAGTGGATTTTGAAGGCGCCTACACGTTTAAATACTCGCCCCGGCCCGGCACGGCGTCGGCCACCCTGCCCGACGACGTTTCCACCGAGGTCAAAGAAGAACGGTTGGCCCGTTTGCGGGAATGGACCGACCGGCTGGCGGAACAAAAAACCGCCGCTCAGGTCGGCGCCCGAACCGAAGCCTTGATCGAAGCCCGCCGGGGAAAGGCCCTCGAGGCCCGGACCCCCCACGGTCGGAAAATTTTCCTGGAAGGGTCCGACGCCCCGGCGGGCGCCCTGGTGCCCT
>Ga0268298_10006674_pt1 | contig 10412 bp, 6 predicted proteins | sample WWTPWeurt_MetaG_FD_194462 | JGI IMG/M metagenome (GOLD analysis project Ga0268298, IMG submission 194462) | Activated sludge microbial communities from WWTP in Nijmegen, Gelderland, Netherland - WWTP Weurt | ecosystem: Engineered > WWTP > Aerobic digester > Activated sludge | place: Netherlands... | reverse complement strand
CCGCGGCTCAAGCTGCTCCTGCCACCCCTCGTCGAACTTCGCGCGGTCCTGGCGGAGCGAGCCCTTGCCGAAGTCGGGGGTCTTCTTGCCGAACGCGACGTCGACGCTGTCCCAGCCATCGAGGATCCCGCGCAGCACGGTCTCGCCCATGCTCCACACGTCGGACGCCTGGGTCTGGTGCGAGCCCTTCACCTCGGGCGCCATGTGCGTGTCGGTGCCGGTGGTGATGGCGTTCGCGACGTCGTCTTGCTTGCGCGCGGCGCCGAAGTCCATGAGCTTGGCCTCGAGGTCTCTGCCGAGGAGGAAGTTCTCATCCTTGACGTCGCCGTGGACGTAGCCCTGCTGGTGCAGCTCCGACAGCCCGCGGAAGCCGCCGCGGATCAGGTACTGCACCACCAGCACGCGCTCGTCGGGCGTCAGCGTGCCGAGCTTGCCGAACACCTTCTGCAGGCTGCCGTGCTCGGCCTTCTCCATCGCGTAGCCGGCGCGGGTCGAGCTGCCGTCCTTGGCGACGTACGGCAGGAGCCCGCCGCCCTTGAGGACGTTGGGGCTGTCGAGCTCGCCCATCAGCGGGGCCTCCTTGTCGACGTCGGTGGAGTGCTCCTTGGCCAACTTGTACGCCACCGGCGCCATGCCCAGGTACGTCGCGTCGAACACGGTGCCGCCGGTGCCCGAGCCGATGCTCTGGCCGAGCTTCAGGGTCGTGAAGTCGACGGTGCCCTCGTCGAGCGCGGCCAGCGCCATCGCGTGCCCGCCCGAGCGCAGGCCGATGCCGACGTGGCGGGTCTGCGCCACCAGCGGCGGGGCGACCTCGCCGGCGATGCCGCCCGCGGTCGCGTCGACGTCGTCCGCCGCGACCGGCAGCACGGTGGCGCCGACCGGCGCGCCGTGGGCCTGGTCGACCGTCGCGACCCGCGCGCCCAGCCGGCCCTGCAGGCCGCGCAGCGCGGCGACCGGCTCGACGCGGTCCTCGGACTCGCTCGTGCTCGTCAACAGGCTGCCCAGGCTCGCGAAGAAGTCCTTCAGCAGGTTGCGCTTCTTCCGGGGCGCGGCCTCGGCGCGGTCGCCGATCTGGCCGATGGCGCTGGCGCCCTGAGTCAGGCGCGCCTTGGCCTCGTCGTTGGAGATCTCGCCCGTCGCGTGCGTGGGCTTGGACTCGACCTGCGGCGCGGGCTCGTGCTGCGGCGCGGGCGTGACCTCGGGCTGCGGCGCGGGCTCGTGCTGCGGCGCGGTCTCGACCTTGGGCTGCGGCGCGGGTTCGGACTCGGGCTCGGGCTCAGGCGCTGTGGTCGTGCCGACGCTGTGCACATCTTGCGGCGGGCGCAAGACCATCGCGACCTGCGCGCAGACGTGGTTCCCCACCAGCGCGTTCAGCGCCTCCCACACCGCGTCGTCGTCGACCAAGCCGAACTGGCGCATCGCCTTGGCGATCTGCGCCGGCGCCTCGCCGCGCGACAGCGCGAGGCGAGCCTTGCGCTGGGCGAGCCCCTGCCCCACGACCACCGGCGGCGAGGACGTCGGCGCCTCGCGCTCCTGCCGTTCGCGGACCTGCAGCTCTTGATCGCTCATCGTGGCCAGCCTGGGGACGGCGCCCACCGACGGCAATCGGGCCGGTTGCCGCACCTGTCACCGATGGCGGCGACCGCGGCGCGATGGCACCATCGGCGCGCGTGCTGGTCTTCTTCAACCTCCGCGGCGTGGCGTTCCTGGCCGCCGGGTTCGCCGCGTGGCTGGGCCTGCTCGCCGTCGGCGTCGGCGTCTTCGTCGGAGCGCTCGCCGGCTGCGCGCTCGCCATCGGCATCGACCTGACCGTGCGGCTGCGGCGCCCCGGCCGACCGCTCATGCACCACGACGGCGGCGGCATGGTCTGCCTGGTGCCGGTGTGGATGGTCGGCCTGTTCGCGGCGCTGGCGGCGACGTTGATCGCGGTGTCGCTGCCGCCGGGCTGGGATCGCCCCCGCCACCCACCGCCCGACGCCGGCGCGCCGCGCTGATCGCCGCGCCGTCGCCACCGATCGCCGCGACCGGCGCGCGCGACCGCGGGTACGCTGCGCGGATGCGGCTGGTGGACCGGCACCCGATCGACGCGCTGACGCTGCCGCGCGGCGACGACGACGATCTCGCCGCGGTCGCGTGGGCCGAGCGGACGATCCGGCGCGCGCTCGCGCAGCTCGAGCCGCGCGAGCTGCACCTGGTGACGATCGACGGCTGGTTCAGCCAGCGCTGGCTCGGCTTCTCGCACAAGGAGCTGGGGGCGGTGCGGTTCGCGACGATGGACCTGCGCGTGCCGCCGTTCGTGCCGAGCCGCGTGCTCACCCACGCGTGCCTGATCCGCGAGGCCGGCGGCGTACCTGCCCGACGACGGCGGCCACACCGCCTGGTACGCCGAGCTGGCACGCAGGGCCGACGGCGCGTGGCGGGTGGCGCGGACGGTCGGCATCGGCGCGCCCGCGCTCATGGCGGACGCGGCGGACGGCGCGATCGCGAACTGACCGTGGCGGCCGATTCAGCACGGCGATCGATGCGGGGCTGTCGACGCAGGCACTGGCGAGGCGTCGTGAGCACGGCGATCACGCGGCGGTGATGAGCCGGGCGACCGCGGCGACGCCGAGATCGAGCTCGTCGTCGGTGACGTAGGGCGCGGGGCCGAGGCGGAGCCTGCTGCCGCGGGCGTCGGCGTAGATGCCCTCGGCCCGCAGCGCGGTGACGATCGCGCTCGCGCGCGGCGTGTCGATCGCGACGAAGCCGCCGCGCGCCGCGGGCTCGCGCGGCGTGGCGATCGCCAGCCCGCGCGCGGTCGCGAGGTCGATCAGCCGCTGGGTCTGGCGCAGCGACAGCGCGCGCAGCCGGGCCAGCTCGAGCCCGCTGTCCTGCGCGAACCGCGCGACCGCGACGGCGCGGTAACAGCTCGCGGGATCGAACGTGCTGCCGGCGAACGCGCTGGCGCCGTCGGCCTCGTAGCCGGTGCGCCGGGCCGGATCGCGCGGCGCCTCGAGCTCGGCGAAGCCGGCGAACCAGCCGGTGTACAGCGGCCGCAGCGCGGCGCCGCCGGGCGGCACCCGCAGGAAGCACACGCCCTCGCCCCACTGCGCGTACTTGTAGCCGCCGGCGACGACGAACACCTCGTCGCCGCCGAGGTCGGCGAGCGTGAACGGCACGACGTGCCACGCGTGGTACGCGTCGATCAGCACCTGCGCGCCGTGGCGCCGCGCGGCGGCGGTGACCGCGGCCAGGTGCGGCACGATCGTCGAGGTCTCGAACAGCACGCTCGACGCCAGCACCGCGGCGGTGTCGGCGCGCACCGCGGCGGCCAGCCGCTCGGCCAGCGTGGCGGCCGGCGCCGCGTCGACCCAGGTGATCGCCACGCCGGCCTCGCCGAGCCGGCGCAGCTGGCGATCCATCGAGTGGAACTCGCCGGTGGTGGTGACCAGGTGCGGCCGCGCGCGCAGGTCGAGCGCCGACAGGAACCGGGCGACCAGCTCGTGGGTGTTGGACGCGAACGCCAGCTCGCCCGGGCGCGCGCCGATCCGCGCGGCGATGTAGCGGCGCAGCTCGTCCTGCATCGCGAACACCCGGCCCCACTTGTCGTCGACGTGCAGCGCCGCGTCGGCGAACGCGGCGTCTTGCCCGGCGCGCGCGACGTCGGGCCAGGCCTGGTGCGAGTGGCCGGTGAGCAACACGCGCCGCGGCGCGCCGGCGGGGACCGCGAGGAACTGCTGGTAGTGCGGGCGCAGCGCGAGCGGATCGAGGGGGAGCGTCACGCGCCGACTCTCGCCCGGGCGCCGCGCCGCGACAACTGGCTACGGCACGGTGGTGGCCTGGGCCAGCATCGACATGCGCACGCCGAGCGCCTGGCGCTGGCCGTCGCTGGTGGTGGCCAGCATCGTGTCGAGCTGGAAGCTCAGGCTGTAGGTCGCGGGCCACGGCCGCGCGAGATCGACGACGACGCTGGCGGTGCCGTCGGCGGCCAGCGCCTCGAGCGTGGTCGTCGAGCCCGGCGCCTGCGGCGTCGCGACGGTCTGCGGCAGCGCCTCCTGGCGCACGGTCTGCTTGAGCTCGAGCTGGCCGTCGCGCATCGCTACCACCTCGTTGGTGGCGATGTGGGTCAGCTTCATCCCGTCGTTGTCGAGCTCGGTGCGGACCTCCCAGCGCGCGCCGACGCCGATCGGCTCGGCCGGCAGCGGGCACGCCATCTGGTGCAGCAGCTGGCGCACGGCGTCGAGGAACTGCGCCGCCTCGGGCGCCACCACGCCGGGCGCGGCCAGCGCGGCCTCGCGCAGCGCGCCGCGGGGCGTGACCACGCCGGTCGCGGTGAACGTCTTGTCGGTCGGCAGCGCCGCGGTCAGCGCGGCCACCGTCTCGGGCGCGACGCCCGGGCTCGCGATCGCGGTGGCGCGGGCGAACTCGGCCGACCAGCGGGCGCTGCCGTCGGCGAGCACCTCGGCGATCGTCACCGTCACGCGGACCGCCAGCCCGGGCAGCGGCGGGATGTCCATGCGCTGGCGGTTGACCTCGACGCCGAGCTGCAGATCGAGCCGCAGGTCGAGGGTGGCGCGGGCGCCCTTGACGAACGCGAAGCGCACCACGCGGCGCGGCGCGGCGCCGGGCGCCTCGAGCTTGACCGCCAGCCCGGGCACGGCCGCCTCGGGCGTCGGGGCCCGGGCGTTCGAGCACGCGGCCAGCGCCAGCGCGGCCAGCGCCGCGAGCGAGCGAACGCCGGGGCGCATCACTCGGGCCCGAAGCCCTGGAAGTCGACGGTGGTGCCGACGCCGATCGTGTACGAGTCGCCGCGCTTCATGTCGAGCACCGACGCGCCCTGCGCGACCTTGCACGACGCGCGCGCGCACACGAACTCGAGGCTGGCGGTGCCGCAGGCCTGGCTGTGCGCGGCCTGCTCGAGGTCGCGGATCGCGACCAGATCGCCGAACAGCAACACCACCAGCCGGAGCATCGTCGCCGGCTGCGCGAAGGTCGCGAGCCGCGCGGCCAGCTCGGTCGACAGCGCGCGGATCGCCTGGCGCGCCTCGGGCGACGCCGTGCGGCCGAGCTCCGGGCCGAGCGCGAACGGCGGACACCGGTCGCCCACCTCGACGTCGTCGGTGAACGCGTGCCCGCCCAGCTCGATCGCGAAGTGGTAGCGGCCGGTCGGCGTCGCCGCGATCTCGACCTTGACCGGCTCGGCGGCGGTGGTGGTCGCGAACCGGAAGCCGGTGGCCGCGCCCTGGGCCGGGACCGGCGCGAAGGTGTAGGCCCCGGCGGCGAGCGGCTCGACGGTCGGCGCCGGCGGCGGCGCGGCGATCTCGACCTTGGTGCCCTCGGGCACGCGCAGCTGGATCGGCGCCTGCGGCGCGAGATCGAACGTCACGACGTGGAGCGCCGCGCCGTTGCCGTGCTCGCCGGGCGCGGTGCGCACCCCGCCCCAGTCGGCCACCGCCTTGGCGGTCAGGGTGATCGCCGGGGGCGTGGGCGCCGGCGGCGCGGCCGGTGGGTCGCTCGGCGCGCGCTTGCGGTCGCCGCCGCGGCATCCGAGCAGCCCGCCGACGACCGCCGCCACCAGCAACGTCCCCGCGGCCCGCTGCCGCGCTGTTCCAGACCACTTCATGCGTTGTCCTCGGTGACGCTACGGCCCGACCAGGTTCCAGACCGTGTTGGTGTCGTTGGGCGCGTTGGTGTCGAAGATCACCGACGCCTTGTTCGAGATGATCGTGTAGTCGGGCGTGTCGGCGCGGGGCCGCACGGTGTACGTGATGCTACCGCGCCCGCAGGTGACGATGTCGGGCGGCGGCAGGATCCCGGCGTACGGATCGTAGGGCCAGTCGTCGAGCGCGGTGTCGATGACCTTGAGCCGCAGCTCGATGCGCCCCGACACCGGGTTGAACGACAGGTTGACGTCGACCGCGAGCTGCCCGTCGGGGTGGCCGGTGATGATGCAGCCGTCGTTGGGCGGGAGGTCGCGCGTCGTGAACGTCGTGACGCCGGCCGGCACCGGGATGAAGCGGTCGCCGTACTCGACGCTGCCGAAGTCGAGCGTCGCGTAGTCCAGCGTCGCCGGCAGGTAGTCGACGACGATCAGCTCCTGCACCGGCGCCAGCGCGGTCGGGCTGTTCCAGAAGTCGACCTGGTAGCTCCACGGGATCGTGCGCGACACCACCTGGCCGTTGGGGGCCGGGCCGTAGATCTCCTCGGGGCTGGCCGAGGTGATCGCGCTGCCGCCGAGGCCGCCGCCCGGGCCGCCCGGCGACGGGTTGCACATCAGGCACGGCGGATCCGACGGCGGCGGATCGGGCTCGTCGGGCGGATCGTCGGGGCACGATCCGTCGGCGGCCACGCCCGGGCACTGCGGCTCGCCGCAGTCGCCGCGCGAGCAGCACTTGGCCGGCCCGGCGTCGCCGAGGCCCGAGTACGCGCCACCGAAGCAGCCGGCCGCCTTGAGGTTGCAGCCGGCGCAGTGGAACGAGCGGTCGGCCGGGCTGCACGCGACGGTGCGCGCGGCGTTGCAGACCATGCCGGCGACCCGGTTGGCCAGGCCGACGCCGGCGCACACGCCGGGCGCGCACGGCCAGCTCGCCGCCGAGCACGCGCTGCCGTACTGCGACGTGGCGTCGGCGTAGCACTTGTCGTGGGCGTCGCAGCAGTGCCCGCCCTTGCCACAGCTGGTGGCGTCGTGGCCGAACACGTCGCTGATGCCGTCGCACCCGCGGCTGTCGGCGGCCGCCGCGCGCGGCCAGGCCGCCGTCAGCGCGATCACCGCGGCGACGATCGGCAAGGACCAACGAGATGGTTCGTTCATGGGTCTCTCCTCCACGGTTCGCGCCAGCGCTCGGGTCACTCGACGAAGTAGGCGTCCTGGACCGCGAGGCCCATCGACAGCCGGAGCAGGTGGTCGAAGTCGATCCCGCCATCGGTGGCGTAGGTCGCGGCGATGCGCATCATGCCCAGCACCTCCTCGTTGGTGGAGCCGAGGATGCCCTTGCCCTTGTCCCAGGCGGTCTGCTGGGCGGGCGTCATCACGCCCATCCGGGTCTCGACCTGGGTCCAGTCGAAGGCCTCGGGCCCCTCGAGGATCTGGTTCCAGTGCAGCTCGTAGTTGCAGATCTCGGTCCAGTACGCCTTGAACTTGATCGTGCCGCGGGTGCCCGCGGGGATCACGTTGGCCGGCCAGCCGGGCACGCCGGCGAGCCAGGCCCGCGGCCCGGTGATCCGGGTCGTGCCGCCGGCGCTGTACAGCTGGCCGGGGCCGATCGGCGTCACCATGATGAACGGGCTCGTCGCGTCGGCGTCGCCGGTGTTCTCGAAGGTCAGGCTGTACTCGTAGGGCCGATCCATGCGCACCACCGACGGGCCGGTGATCGCGATGGCCAGGTTGGACCCGGTGCCGGCCGACACCGCGACGACGCCGGTGCGGGTGCGCGCCGCGGCGTCGGAGGTGCGGGTGACCCGCAGCCCGTACGAGCCGAGCGTGGCGCCGGCGAGATCGAACGTCGCGAACATCGTGGTCGGGCTGCGCCACGACGCGTAGTACGGCTGCACCAGCGCGCCGCCCGGCGCGACCAGCACGACCTCGCTGTTGGGCTCGAGCCCGGTGCCGCGGATCTTGATCGTCGCGCGCCCGGCGTTGCCGGCCCGCCGCGCCGGCGTCGCCGACAGGCGGTACGGGTCGTTGCCGACCTGCAGCGTCGCGGCGATCGAGCCGCCGGTGAGCAGCGGCGCGGTCACCAGCACGTAGTAGGTGCCGGCCGGCACCGGCGACACCGGGATCTCGGCGGCCAGCGCGGCGGCCACCGCGTCGGCGGCGTCGTCGTGGGTGCCGGCCGACGGCGGCTGGCCGAGCGCGGCGTACATCTGCAGCGCGGTGGTGGCGTCGCCGGCGGCGCCGGCGTACGTGATGTCGGCGCTGGCCACGCCCGCGAGGTTGAAGAACATCCCCGCGCCGGCGGTCGGCACGTCGACCCGGAACAGGTAGCGGCCGTTGGGCTGGATCGTGAACGGGTAGCTGCTGCCGACCGCGACGGTCACCGCCGGCACGATCGGGATCGCCGGCAGGCCGGTGGGCCAGGTGTAGAGGTTGCCGTTGGTGACCTGGCGCCAGTCGTTCTCGCGGTAGGTGGCGGCCAGCGTCGTGCGGTCGGGCGACAGCGTGACGCCGGTCAGCACCTGGCGGATGTTCTCGAGCACCGGGATGTGGAACGTCGCCACCAAGAGGCCGGTGCGCTCCCACAGGTACGCGTTGCCCCAGTCGAGGCCGTTGCCCGACACGACGTACAGGCCGTCGGACGAGAACGCCGCGGCGGTCACCGCGTAGCCCTGCTGCATGATCGCGGTCTGGGTCGCGCTCGCCGCGCTCCACAGCCGGATCGTGCCGTCGGCGCCGGCGGTCATCAGCTCGGCGCCGCTGGGCGAGAAGCCGACCGCGGTCACCGCGCCGGTGTGGCCGGTCAGGGTCGCGACCAGCGCGAAGGTCTGCAGGTTCCACAGCCGCGCCGTGCCGTCGGTGCCGCCGGTCAGCGCCCGGGTGCCGTCGGTCGAGATCGCGACCGCGTCGACGGTGGCGCCGTGATCGACCGCGCCTTGCTGGGCGCTGGTGGCGACGTTCCACAGCCGCGCGGTGGTGCCGCTGGCCGCCAGCACCGTGCTGCCGTCGTGCGAGTACACGGCGGGGTTGTCGCCGGTGATCGGCTGCGCGAACGACTTGCGCTGCTGGTAGGTCGCCGAGTCCCAGATCCGCACGGTCCCGTCCTGCGCCGCCGACAGCAGCTGATCGCCGATCGGCGAGAACCGGACCGCGGTCAGCGGCGCGGTGTGGGCGGTGAACATGCCGCGCACGCCGCCGGTGCCGATGTCCCAGATGCCGGCGCGGTTGCCGTCGGTCGCCGCCAGCCACGCGCCGTCGGGCGAGAAGCTCGGGCTGCCCATGTACTCGGCGGCGCCCGCCGGGATCTCGAGGGTCGACACCGCGTCGGAGCGCACCGTCCGCGCCATCGTGATCGGCAGCGTCCGGGTGTTGTTGCTGGCGTCGAGCTCGTAGACGCGATCGCCGACCGCGTCGGTGGTGAGCACCAGGTAGTACGCGCCGCCGTCGACCTCGGGCATCGGCAGCGACACCGTCGTCGTGTAGCTGCCGCCGGCCGGGAGCGTGAAGCCCTCGGCGCGCCAGTCGGTGCCGACCACGACGTCATCGGCGCTGGCCGTGGCGTCGCGCGACAGCACGATCCGATCGGCCCACTTGTAGTAGTAGCCGGCCGCGCAGCAACCCTGGTACTTGCCCGACGCGCCGCCGGTGCCGGGGTTGGTCACGGTCCAGCTGAAGCTCACCAGCTGGCCGCTGCCCGCCGACCCCGGCCCGGAGAACGCGGTCAGCGCCAGGTCGGCGCGGGTCACGGTGATCGCCCGCGACACCGTGTTGTTGGTCTCGACGCCTTCGGCGACGCGATCGCCGACGCCGTCGGCCACCAGGATCAGCTGGTAGCTGCCCGGCGCGACCACCGGCAGCGCGAGGTTGGCGGTCACGGTGTAGGTCGCGGCGGCCGCCAGCGCGAACGCGTCGGCGCGGTAGACCTGCCCGAGCTTGACGTCGTCGGCCGACAGCGTGGCGTCGGTCGACAGGTACACCGCGTCGGCCCAGCGGTAGTAGTAGCCCTCGGCGCAGCAGCCCTGGTACTTGCCGGTCGCGGCGCCGCCGCCCTGGTTGCCGACCGTCCAGCTCATCGCCACCAGCTCCTGCGCGGCGCCGCTGGCGGGCGCGGCGAACGTCGCGATCTGCAGATCGGGGCGCGCCAGCGAGATCGGGGTCGCGCGCAGGTTGTTGCTGTCGCTGGTCTCGAAGACGCGATCGCCGAGCGCGTCGGCCACCACCAGGAGCTGGTAGGCGCCGCCGGCGACCGCGGGCAGCTGCACCGTCGTGGTGACGGCGTAGCTGCCGCCCGCGGCCAGCACGGTCTGATCGGCGCGCCACACCCGGCCCACCTCGACGTCGTCGGCGCTGAGCGCCGCGTCGGTGGACAGGTACACGACGTCGGCCCACTTGTTGTAGTAGCCCTCGGCGCAGCAGCCCTGGTACTTGCCCGACGCGCCGCCCGCGCCCTGGTTGGTCACGGTCCAGGCCACCGCCACCAGCTCGCTGACGCCGGCGCTGGCCGGCGCGGTCGTCGCGCTCACGACCAGGTCGGCCTTGGCCAGCGTGATCGGCACCGCGCGCAGGTCGCTGTCGTCGAGCTCGGCCACGCGGTTGCCGATCGCGTCGGGCACCACCAGCAGCTGGTAGGCGCCGGGCGCCACCGCCGGCAGCTGCATCGTCGCGCTGGCGGTGTAGCTGACGCCGGGCGCCAGCGTGTACGCGTCGGGGCGCCACACCCGGCCGACCTCGACGTCGTCGGCGCCGAGCGTGCCGTCGGTCGACAGGTACACGACGTCGG
>Ga0268298_10006671_pt1 | contig 10419 bp, 10 predicted proteins | sample WWTPWeurt_MetaG_FD_194462 | JGI IMG/M metagenome (GOLD analysis project Ga0268298, IMG submission 194462) | Activated sludge microbial communities from WWTP in Nijmegen, Gelderland, Netherland - WWTP Weurt | ecosystem: Engineered > WWTP > Aerobic digester > Activated sludge | place... | reverse complement strand
CTTGTCACTGAAGTACATCAGATAATCAAGAAAGTAAGCGTATGGGGCCACGAAGCTGAGTGACTCCATGCGCTGCGAACTGGTGGCCAGAAACACCTCCTCGAGCGTCTGCGGGTGCTCGAGCAGGTGACCCAGCCGGCCGGACACCCACCAGCCCGCCACCACCAGCAGGCCCAGCCCCAGGCCACCCAGCAAGGCATCGGGCGATCGCCCCTCGGGCCGGCGCAGGGCCCAGGCCAGCAGGCTGCCGCCGATCAGGGCTCCCAGCCACAGCGCGTGCGTGGCGGTGCTGCCGCCCAGCGCCGCGGTGGCCAGCGAGGGCAGGTCCTGCCCGCCCGGCAAAGTCAGCACCAACGTGTCCACCGTGTTGACGCGCAGCACGGCCGTGATGCCCTTGAGCGTGGCAAACGCCGAGGCGCCGAGCACGAAGAACACGGCCACCGATTTCAGGTTGCCTGCGCCGATGCGCACCAGGGTCTTGCTGCCGCAGCCCGAAGCCAGCACCATGCCAAAGCCGAACATCAGCCCGCCCACCCCGTGCGACATCCACAGCCAGCCGGGCACCGCATAGGCACTGGCGCCCGCGGTCACCCAGCCCGCCGCCACCATGCCGTTGAAGCCCAGCATGGCCACGCCCACGGCCAAGGCCCACATGCGCATGCGGGTCCAGTCGCCGATGTTCACCACATCGGCCACGGCGCCCATGGTGCAGAAGTGGGTGCGCTGCGCGATGGCGCCAAAGGCAGCGCCCACCGCGAAGGCCGCCCACAGCACCTGGCGCACCAGCGCCTGAAGCTCGGCGTCGGACATGGCCCTCAGCCCTTGAGGCTGGCCACGCGGTCCTTGGCGGCGGCAGCAGCTTCGGAGTTGGGGTAGTTCTTGATCAACTCCTCCAGCGTGCGACGGGCGCCCTTGGCATCCTTCATCTCGATCTGGCAGTAGGCCACCGACAACATGGCCTCGGGCGCACGCAAATGATCGGGCGTGTCCGACACCAGGGCACGGAAGGTGGTGATGGCGTCGCGGTAATCCTTCTTGCCGTACTGCGCATTGCCCAGCCAGAAGCGCGCCGAGGGCTCATAGCCCGTGTTGGGATAACGCTTCAAGAACGCGACCAGCTGCGCCGTGGCCTTGCCGAACTCACCGGCACGCAAGGTGGCCATGGCCTCGTCAAAGGTGCGGCGTTCGTCCGGGTCGACCTTGAACTCCTTGCCGTCCACCGTGACCGTCTGCGGCTCGAGCTTCTTCAGCCGGTCTTCCACGCCCTGCACGGCGTCCTTCTGCTTGCGCTGCAGCTCGGCCACGTCGCGCAGCAGCTGCTCTTCGGTGCCGCGCATCTTGGCCATCTCGGCGCGGTTGGTCTCGAGCTGGGCATTGAGCTCGAGCACGCCTCGGCGCAGCTGCTGCAGCTGCTCGAGCAACTGCGCGTTCACGTTGGACAGCTCGGTGAGCCGCGCCTTGGTGGAGTCGTCATTGCCCTGAACGCGGGCGCGCAGGTCGAGGATGGCCTTGCGGGCCTCGTCGTCGTCCAGCAGACCGGCCTGCGCGCCACTCACGCACAGCGCGGCGCCGGCCACCAGCATCCAGCGCAGCGCGGGGCCGCGCACAGGCAAGCCGCTCATTTCAACGGTCCTTCAGTTCGGCGCGGCGGTTCTTGGCCCAGGCGGCTTCGTCCTGGCCTTCGGAGACCGGGCGCTCCTTGCCGAAGCTCACCGCCTCCACCTGCGATTCACCGGCGCCCAGCAGGGCCATGGACTTGGCCACGGCCTCGGCGCGCTTCTGGCCCAGCGCCAGGTTGTATTCGCGGCCACCGCGCTCGTCGGTGTGGCCCTCCACCACCATGCGCTTGCCCTTGTTCGAGGCCAGATTGCGGGCATGCGCCTCGATCAGGCCGCGGAACTCGTCGCGAACCACGAAGCTATCGAAATCGAAGTACACCACCCGGCCCGCGCTAGCGGCTGCATTGGCGCCCGCGCCCTTGGTCAGATCGACGGGCGTCACCGTGGACTGGCCGGTGCCGCCGGCCACACCCGGGCTGCCCGTGCCGCTGCTGCCAGCACCGCCCGCACTGCCGGCCTTGACGTCCCGGCTCTCGATCGGGGCCTCGTCGAGCTTGACTGCGGAACTGCAGCCCACCAGCAGCACGGCCGCTGCGGCGGCGGCCCATCCGGTGATGCGCGAGGTGTGGTTCATGGAGTTTTCTCCTGGGTTCAGTGGTAAGGGGCCGTCAGGGCCCGACAAGCGGTGCTCAACGCCCGAAGGGGCCCCAGGCCGGCTCACGAACATCGAGGCCCGAGGACAGCAAACGGGTGCGAATCTTGCCATCGAGGGTGGTGGTCATCAACACATCGCGGCCCTGGGCGCGCGAGGCGTAGATGATCAACCGCCCATTGGGCGCAAAGCTGGGGCTCTCGTCGTCGCGCGTGTCGCTCACCGCATTGGGCGACGCGCCACCGGTGAGCTCGAGCGTCATCACGCGGAAGGCACCGCCGCCGTCGCGGGTGACGTAGGCCATGGTGCGCCCGTCCGGGCTGATGGCCGGGCTGATGTTGTAGCTGCCCGAGAAGGTGACGCGCTCGGCGTTGCCGCCCGCGGTGGGCACGCGGTAGATCTGCGGCGCACCGCCGCGGTCGCTGACGAAGTAGATCGACTGCCCATCGGGCGCGAACGCGGCCTCGGTGTCGATGGCCGTGGTGGTGGTGAGGCGGCGCAAGGGGCCGCCGTCCATGTCGATCAGGTAGAGCTGCGAGACGCCATCGCGCGACAGGGTGACGGCCAGCTTGCGGCCGTCCGGCGACCAGGCGGGTGCGCTGTTCGAGCCACGGAAGCTGGCCACCGACTGGCGCGCCCCGGTGAGCACGTCCTGCACCATGACCACGGCCTTGCCGGTCTCGAAGGACACATAGGCCAGCTTGCGCCCGTCCGGCGACCAGGCTGGCGAGATGATGGGCTGCGGGCTGGCCAGGGCCACCTGGCCACCCTCGCCATCGGCATCGGTGATGCGCAGCGCGTAGCGGTTGGCGGCGCGGGTGACGTAGGCGATGCGGGTGGCGTTGACGCCGCGCTCGCCGGTGAGGCGCTGGTGCACTTCATCCGCGATGCGGTGTGCGGCCATGCGCAGGTCATCGCCGGGCACGGCCAGGGCCTGGCCGACGATCTCGGCGCCCTTGACCACGTCCCAGAGCTTGAAGCGCACATCGAAGCGGCCGTCACTGAGCTTGGTGACCGAGCCGGAGACCAGCGCGTCAGCACCGCGGGCGCGCCAATCAGGGTAGACGGGCAGGCTGCGCTCGTCCATCGTGCCGCTGGATTCGACCGTGCGGAACATGCCGCTGCGCTCCAGATCGGCGCGCACGATGGCCGACACCGGCTGGCCGCTGCGCTCCTCGTCCCGGAAACGGGTGATGCCCACCGGCAACTGCGTGGCGCCAATGCCGGAGATCTCGACCCGGAACTGGGCCCAGGCCAAGGGGCTGGCGGCCAGGCCCAGGCCACCGGCCAGGGCTGCGAGGGAACGACGTCGTTGAATCTGCATGAAATGGGTGGAGTCGCGAATCAGTGCCAGGTTCCCTGCCAGGCTTCAGACCGGGCTGGCCCCGAGGCAGCGGACGCAGCGAGCAGGGCGATCAGGTGGCGGCCGCGATTGTAGGCAGCGCCCGGCGCAGGGTCTGTGCGCAAACGCTCACAGCCGTGTCGGCCTCGGCCAGCACCCGGCCCATGGTGATGAAACCGTGGATCTGGCGCTCGAAGCAGACGTATTGCGACGGCGTGCCCGCCCGCGACAGTGCATCGGCGTACTGCAGGCCCTCGTCGCGCAGCGGGTCGTAGCCGGCGGTGAGCACCAGGGCCGGCGGCAGGCGTGAGAGATCGGGGTGCAGCAGGGGCGAGCAGCGCCAGTCGGCGTAGTGCGTGGCGTCGTCGATGTAGTGGCTGCGGAAGTAGGCGATGGTGTCCTTGGTGAGCAGATAACCCTCGCCATTGGCGGTGTGTGACGGCGCCACGGCGCGCATGTCGGTGGCCGGGTAGATCAGCAACTGCAGCTTCAGCGGCACTGCCTGCACGCCGGCATCGCGGTTGGCCAGGGCCACCACCGCCGACAGGTTGCCGCCGGCGCTGTCGCCACCCACCGCCATGCACTGCGCATCCAGGCCCAGCGCGGCAGCTTGCGCATGCACCCAGCGCAGCGCCGCCAGGCTGTCGTCCACGGCCGCCGGGAAGCGCGCCTCGGGGCCCATGCGGTAGTCCACCGCCACCACGGCGCAGCCGGCCTCGTCGGCCAACTGGCGGCACAGCACATCGTGCGTGTCCAGATCACCGATGACCCAGCCGCCGCCGTGGTAGTACACCAGCACCGGCGATGGCATCGCGGCGCCCTTGGGGCGATACAGGCGCAGCGCGATGGCGCCGTGCGGGCCGGTGGCCGACAGCTCACGCACCTCGGCCATCTCACGCGGATCGGGCTGGGTGATGGTGCGGCGCTCGCGATAGTAGGCGCGCGCCTGCTCCGGCGTGAGCGTGTGCGTGGGCGGCACGCCGCGCTCCACCATCATCTGCAGCAGGGCCTGGGCTTGGGGGTCGAGCATGGGTGGTCTCCTCGAAAGGGTGCAAACCAGTGTAGCGGGCGGGCCTTCTCAGCTGCGCACCGCACAATCTGCACACCATGTCTGCCATTTGCCCCTGCGGCTCGAACACCGCCTACACCGCCTGCTGCGGGCGCTGGCACGCGGGCGCGCTGCACCTTCAAGCGCCCACAGCCGAGGCCTTGATGCGCTCGCGCTACAGCGCCTTCGTGCTCGAGCGGGCCGACTACCTGCGCGACACCTGGCACCCCAGGACGCGCCCTTTGCATGTCAGCTTCGAGCCCGACCTGCGCTGGCTGGGCCTGCAGATCAAGCGCCACCTGCCGCTGGATGACACGCACGCCCTGGTGGAGTTCGTGGCCCGCAGCAAGCAGGCCGGGCGCGCCCACCGCCTGCACGAGACCAGCCGCTTCGAGCGCCTGGACGGCCACTGGCTGTATGTAGATGGCGACCTGCATGACACCTGACGCGCCCGCCACGCTCGCCGGGCTGACGGTGCTCTATCAGGACGACTGGCTGCTGGCCATCGACAAGCCCGCCGGCCTGCTGGTGCACCCCAGCCGCCTGGATGCGCAAGAGCCCGACGACGTGGTCACCCGCCTGCGCGCGCTGTGGCCGCAGCAGCCGCCCAGCCCCGTGCACCGGCTCGACAAAGGCACCTCGGGCGTGCTCTTGCTGGCCCGGGATGCCGACACGGCACGCCGCATGGGCCAGGCCTTTACGGCCGGCGAGGTGGACAAGCGCTACCTGGCGCTGGTGCGCGGCTGGCCGGCCGACGAGGGCCACACTGAAGCCCCGTTGGCGCGCGACCCCGAGTTGCCCTCCACGGGCCAGACGATGTTGCCGGCCAGCACCCGCTGGCGCGTGCTGGCGCGCCTCGAATGGCCCGTGGCCACCCACGCCACGTTCGCCAACACGCGCTGCGCCCTGGTGCAGGTGATGCCGCAAACCGGACGGCGCCACCAGATCCGCCGCCACTTCAAGCAACTGGGCCACCCTTTGATCGGCGACGCCACGCATGGCAAGGGGCCGTTGAATCGAAGGTTGGCATCTTGGCTGGGCGTGCAGCGGCTGTGGCTGCATGCCGAGTCGGTGTCGTTCAGGCATCCGGTGCTGGGCAAGCCGCTGGTGATCACCAGCTCGCCGGGCCCGCGATGGTCGGGCCTGCGCACAATCGGTGCACCAGGCTGAGCACCGCCGCGCGCAGAGGCGCTAGACTTGCCTACGCGTTTTCGAACTAGCACATCAGGGAGATGTCGTCATGCAGCAATTCAACAAGTTACTCGCGCTTTCGTTCGTATCGGCCGCCATGCTCAGTGCCTGCGGCGGCGGTGGCTCCGACAGCGGCAGCGCAGGCCCCGGCAGCAGCGCTCGCCTGCCCATCACCAGCGCCAACTACGTCACCGTCAGCCAAGAAGCCCTGTCCACCTCGTACTTCATGGCGGATTCCGGCGGGCTGGTCACCGGCGCCAAGGTGCTTGACGAGCGCCAGCTCATGGCCTTCGTGCGATCGCAGTCCGCACTCATGCCCAGCCGCCTGCACGGTGCGCCCAAGGTTGTCACGGGCGCCACGCAGACGCTCACCGAATCCTGCGATGGCGGCCTGGGCTCGATCAGCTTGACGCTGACCGATCTCAACGGCAATGGCGACCTGGACACCGGCGACAGTGCGGCCATCGTGGCCAGCAACTGCAGCTTCAACGGTGACACCATGAGCGGCAGCATGACGATGTCGGTGGCCTCGATCACCGGCAATCTTTCCGGCACGGTCTACGAGGTGAACTACAACATCGCCATCAATGGGCTCAGCGTGATCAGCGGCGGCGACAAGATCACCGGCAGCGGCAACATGCGCTTGGGCATGGTGTCCACAGGGCTCAATCGCACGGTCACCACCATCTCGGTGGACTCGTTTCAGGTGGTCGGCACCCAGGGCGGCATCAACGCCAATCGCGGCCTCAGCGATTTCCGGTTCGTGGATGAACACACGCCTTCAGGCAGCAGTTACAGCAGCGCGGTCAGTGTCAGCGGCACGCTCAGCAGCAGTGCGCTCGGCGAGCAAGCAGTGAGCTTCGTCACCGCCAAGCCTTTCGTTCGCGCCGGCAACAGCCAGGCCCGCATCACCGTGCAGTCCGGTTCCGCCGTGCTGCTCGAGTTGGACGCCAACGGCGACGGCAGCTTCGAGACGTCCACCACCAAGCCGTGGTACGAGTTGGTCTGAACCAATCCGCCCTTCACCACAGTGTCGGCAGCCTGGTGTTGTGGGCGCTGCTGGCGGTGGGGTCCGCCCATGGCTGCCAGGGCTTGACCGCAGGTGCCGCGCTGGGCAGCGCGGACAGCACCTGGCAGGAGCAAGGCGAACAGGGCCAGCGCCTGGTGCGCGAGCAGGGCCGCCTGGCGCGAGCGCAGTTGTCGGCCGAGGCGCATTGCCTGGGCTGGGCGTGGCGCGCCAGCGCCACGCAAGCCCGGGGTTCGCGCGCTTACGACGGCGTCAGCACCACGGGCACATCCATCCGCACGGGCAGCCGAATCGTGCAGTCCGTGCTGGCACTGGACGCGATGCGCCCGTTTTGGCCGCAGACCGAGCTCGGCCTGCAGGCCGAGCTGCACCTCACGCGAAGGGACATCGCCAGCGCCGGGTTGGTGCTGGGCTACCCGGAGAAATTTCAGCACCTGCAGATGGCCGTGGGCGCACGCCAGCGTTGGGCCACCGAGGGCGGCGGCGAGTTCCAGATCGAGGGCTGGTGGGGCGCCAGCCCCTGGGGTCGCCTGAAACTGGATCTACCCAACGCAGACGCAAGCACCTTGCCCCTGGGCCGCGGCCGCCATTGGCGCGCACTGGCGGCTTGGCAGGCGCCTTTGGCCGACGGCTGGTCGTGGCGACTGCAGGCGCAGGCCGACAGCATCAGCTGGCAACGAGGCTCATCACGTGCACTCAGGCGCGGCGAAGTGGTGTCAGGCAGCGCCTGGCAGCCTGCAACCCGTCAATCCGGATGGGATGTAAGCCTCGGCTGGACGAAGGCCTTCTGAGCGGACAGGGGTCATTCAGGGCATGGGACACTGCCGGCCCGCGCCCATCGCCACTTCACTCCATGCACACCGGCCCCCTCGCCGCCGCCGCTGCCTACATCCTCTGGGGCCTGTTTCCGCTGTACATCCGGCAGATCGAGCACGTGGGTTCGCTGGAAATCGTGCTGCACCGGTCGCTGTGGTCGCTGGTGTTCGTGCTCGGCCTGCTGGCCGTGCTGCGGCGTTTTGCGTGGCTGGGCGAGTTGCATCGCCAGCCACGCGTGCTGGCCACCTTTGCCCTGACGGCGCTGCTGCTCTCGGGCAACTGGCTGCTCTATGTGTGGGCCGTGAACGCGCACCGCGTGCTCGACGCCAGCCTGGGCTACTTCATCAACCCGCTGTTCAATGTGATGCTGGGCTACCTGGTGCTGCACGAGCGGCCGCGGCCCTGGCAATGGGCCGCCGTGGCGCTGGCGGCCTGCGGCGTGGTGTGGCTCACGGTGGCCGCCGGGCAGCTGCCCTGGGTGTCGCTGGTTCTGGCCGCGAGCTTTGGCATCTACGGCCTGCTCCGCAAGACCGCGGCGCTGGGTGCGATGGAAGGCTTGGCGCTCGAGACCCTGCTGATGGCCCCGGTGGCCGTGGGCGGGCTCGTGTGGCTGGGCCTGCAAGGCCGCTCGGCATTCGGCAGCGGCGACACCGCCACCGACCTGTGGCTGCTGGCCGCCGGCCCCTTCACCGCCGTGCCTTTGCTGCTCTTTGCGATGGGCGCGCGGCGCGTTTCGATGGCCACGCTGGGCCTGCTGCAGTACCTGGGGCCGTCGATCCAGTTTGTGCTGGCCATCTGGCTGTACCACGAGCCCTTCAGCCCGGTGCGTGGCATCGGCTTTGCGCTGATCTGGCTTGGGCTGGCGGTGTACAGCGCCGAGAGCCTGTGGCGCTACCGACAGGCCCAAGCCGCCACACCTACTTGAGATCGCCCGCCAGGCTGGCCAAGGTTTCGGCTGCGATCTGCATGTGCGCCGGGTAGTTGGTGTGGTCGCAGCCCAGCTTCACGGCCGCGCCGGCGCGCACCGCCTCGCGCGCCGCCGCGCCGAACTCGAAGCGCACGAAGTGCACCGCCGAGGTCTTCTCGTCGTTCTCGCGATCCAGGTCTTCGTCGGCAATGGCGTAGATGCGCGCATGGCCTTCCACCTCCACGAACATGCGGTCTTCCACGCCGATCAGCCGAGCCAGCTCGCGCTTGCGCTCGTGCGGGTCGGTGTACTCGAGCAGCATCGTGGCCTTCCAGTTGCTGCCATTGGGCACGAGCGGCGCATAGGCCTCGATCTCGCTCAGGATGCCCTCCTCTTCGAAGATCTTCTCGATGCGCAGCATCTCCTGGATCTGATAACGCACCGTCTGCTCGTCCTCGAACTGCAGATTGATGTGCTCGCCCAGCTGCACGCTGCGCAGGCGGCGGTGGGCAATGATCTCGGGCTTGTGGGCCTTGCGGTACTTGGTGTAGGCCTCCAGCGTCATCAGGCTGGCGGGGGTGATCGTGGTCATGTGGGGTTCACTCCATTCCGTAGGCAAAACGCAGCAGGCTCAGCGGGTGCTGCAGGGCCTTGGCCGGCGTGCCGGCCAGTTGCATGCCCTGGGCGATGTGGTGCCCGGCCAGGGCGCAATCGCTGCTGATGAAATCGGGCTCGTCCTTGGCCATGGCCTTGAACACCGGCTTGCCGATCTTCAGGGCCATGGGGTGGTAGGGTGTCTTCACGCCGTAGGTGCCGGCATGGCCGGAGCAGCGCTCCACGGTGTTGAGCTTGACGCTCACCGTCTGCCCCACCAGCTTGAACATCTCTTCGGTCTTGCGGCCGATGTTCTGCACCCGGCCGTGGCAGGGGATGTGGTAGCTCACCTTGCCCAGATCGCGCTTGAAATCGAGCTTGAGCAGGCCGTCCTTGTGGCGCCCCACCAGGTACTCGAACGGGTCGAACATGGCCGCCTTGACGAGCTGCACCTCGGCATCGTCCGGGAACATCAGCGGCAGCTCCTGCTTGTACATCAGCGTGCAGCTGGGGATGGCCGAGACGATGGCGTAGCCCTCGCGCGCATAGCGGGCGAGCACGGGGATGTTGTCCAGCTTGTGCTGCTCCACACCCTTGAGGTCACCCAGCTCGAGCTTGGGCATGCCGCAGCAGGATTCCTTCTCCACCAGCACCCAGGGGATGGCGTTGTGCTCCAGCAGCTTGAGCAGGTCGTGCCCGATGCCGGGCTCGTTGTAATTCACATAACAAGTAGAGTAGACGGCCACCTTGCCCGGCGTGCGCTGGCCGTCCACCACCTCGGTGGCGCTGCCCTTCTTGTCGGCCGACCAGCGGAAGCGCTTGGTGGCCAGCTCGGGCATCCAGGCCTCGGGGTGCACGCCCAGCATGCTGTCCATGCCCGAGCGCGCGATCTTGGTCTTGTTGATCGCATTGACCGCCTGCACGACGATGGGGATGCCGGCAAAGCTGCCGTGCACATCGGTGGAGGCCAGGAACTTCTCGCCCGTGCCCACCAGGCCGGCGCTGTGCTTGATGGCCTTGGCGCGCAGCATCAGGTGCGGGAAATCAAGATTCCAGGCGTGCGGCGGCACGTAGGGGCACTTGGTCATGTAGCACAGGTCGCAGAGGTAGCACTGGTCCACCACCGACCAGTAGGCTTCCTTCTTGACGCCGTGCACTTCGCCGTCCTCGGTGGCGTCCACCAGATCGAACAGCGTGGGGAAACTCTGGCACAGGCTCACGCAGCGGCGGCAGCCGTGGCAGATGTCGAACACCCGCTCCATCTCGGTGAAGCAGTCGTCCTT
>Ga0268298_10006670_pt1 | contig 10419 bp, 7 predicted proteins | sample WWTPWeurt_MetaG_FD_194462 | JGI IMG/M metagenome (GOLD analysis project Ga0268298, IMG submission 194462) | Activated sludge microbial communities from WWTP in Nijmegen, Gelderland, Netherland - WWTP Weurt | ecosystem: Engineered > WWTP > Aerobic digester > Activated sludge | place: Netherlands... | reverse complement strand
GACGTTCCAAGCATTTACTAACCATGTACTACCACCATCAATACTTAAACGTACACCATCATCGCCGCCCACTGTAAATTTATAATACCCGGCAGGAAAATTTTTTGTCATTTTATATCGTACCGTATAACCATCAGATGGAATAGGAGAACATAAATTAGTGGTTAAACCAGCTATTGCTCCGGCACCATTATCTCGGTCAAATTGTTCGCTTTCTGTTATATTACCTTTGTAATTGGGCGAATTAAAAGAAGGTGAGCCTGTCCATGTATAAACATAACCTTCCCATGTACCGCTACCATAAGTAACTTCATCTCCACCGGGCATACATAATGTGGTAAACGTTGCTTTAATGCTATTGTTACTATATCCGGCACCACTGTTGGTACAGTTCTGTCTTACATATACATCATAAGTGGTACTGCCAGTTAAACCAGTTAAGGCAATTGGAGAAGCTGAACCTGTTACAACTGTACCTCCTACACCTGCTGTAGAATCTGTACCCGGTGTAAAACCTGCTGCTCCGTACTCTACTATAAATGCAGTACCAACACTTGTAAAGCTTGCTGAGGCTGAGGTTGCTGTTATTGCACCTATGCTTAAGGCTGTTGGGGTTGTACATGTTATAAATGTAAGCTGAATTGCAGGCCTATAATTGTAAGTATCAAATGGTAAGTATTGGCAGGAAGTATTTTCACTTCTATGTCCTTTTGTGTATGGATATAAAGCAACGGTATTGTTATAGGCTAATATACTTGAACCAGAACAAATATCAATACCAATATTATCGTAGCCATTCCAAATAAAATGGTTATCTAAATTTAAAGAAGTATCCCATGTTGCGTCGGATGGATTTCGAATTGGTGTATAATCTGCGGGGTTTCTTACTGTAGTTAAAGGTACAGAAAGAGGAGAGGAAAAATTTGTTGCTGTGGTATGCCCCATTCTAATAGTATAGTCTTTAATAGGTACATTACTTGAAGAAAGTATAAAGAAAGCAATATCTGTAATTTCGCTATTAGCAACCATACCAGCAGCAGATAATTCGGCGGCTGTATATATTGTTTGAAATCTAGCATAACTATTATAAGACAAAGGACCTGTTCCTGCAACTTGAGATCCTTGATTTCCTATAATAACAGTTGTTTGAGAGTTTACTGTAAAAAACACAGAACAGCAAATTAATAAAAGTAAAAATCGTTTCATAAATAAATGGGTTTTAATTTTTATAATACAGTTCAATTTTTAAAAAATAGTAAATACTAAGTGTTTTTTCTTTTAATATATAAAACAAAAAAATATTTATAATACATAATTTATATTATTACAGAATACCAATGTAAAAATAAGGATAAAATTATCTTTAAAATGAATTTGATTCATGAATTTGGATAATTTAACTGTATTGTTTATAATTTTACCTTTTATAGGTATAATGCTTTTGGTGAATTACTTGTTGATCTTATTATAAATATTTTTAAAATTTGATATTCAATAATATACAAATAATTATAATAATTAATAAGAATATTTTAAAAAGATTGATTTTATAAAAAATGTCTTTCTTTAATATTTGTTAATGCTCGTTAATACAATAAAAATGTAAAAGTTAGAGAAGTAAATACGAATTAGAGGGCTTAAAGTATAAAAAGGTATTATTGGTTATTTAGTTAAAGCTTATTTATTAATAAAGAAGTGAAATAGAGTTATGCTTCTATAACATTTGTTTTACTTAAATAATCGTGGAGTGTTTTATCTAAAAATGGAATAAAAAATATATCTATAATAGTAATTCTGGTTATACTTCTTATTGTAATAGCTAAAAAAGAAGGTTTATTGCCATAAAGATTAACTACTTTAGTTTGAGTAAGCCATTTACCAGGTGTTTTTGCAAAAATTGTTTCTAATAATAAATAGTAGAAGAACATGGTACCAAAGAAAAACCATCCAAAATTTAAATAGGTAATTTTATAGTAAAACACATACCACTTATGAATTTTAAAAAATAGATAAGCCAATAATAAAATTACTAAACCATCTACCAAAAAGTTTAAAATACGAGTACCAATTCCAACACAATTCAATTTCATAATTTGGTATAAATTAAAAATAATGTATTAATACTAGAATAACCAAATAGAGTTGTAATAATTTATTTATTTTTTAAAAGTATTATTACCACATTGTAACCATTTTAAGTATTCAGAATAGTTTGGTGTATAGCCAATAGGATTATTAAGTAGTTTTTCTTCTGTATCTAAAATAACATATAATGGCTGAGTTGTTTGTCCAAAATTTTCGGTTTGAAAAGTTGACCATTTATCTCCAATGGTAACAATATCTTTTTCGAAACCATTTTTTGTTTTGTAACTAAACCTTTCTGCTACAGGTAGTTTTTCCTTATCGTCCACATACAGTGAAAGTAACACAAAGTTTTCGGTAATATATTGTTTAACCTCTGGTACAGTCCAAATATTTTCTTCCATTTTTCTGCAGTTAACACATGCCCATCCTGTAAAATCAATTAATAAAGGTTTTTTTTGTTCTTTAGCAAGTTGTAAGGCTTTTTGATAGTTGTTAGAAATATTGGCTTCTAAACCTTTTTGGTGTGCACTTTCTTTACCATAAATACTATAATTTTTTGGTGGTGGAAAACCGCTTAACAATTTAAGGTTAGCATGTTTGGTATTGGTTAATCCAGGAATTAAATAAATAGTAAAAGCTAATGCAATTAAACCAAAAATTTTTCTTCCTAAACTAATTTTAGTGCTTCTATCGTCGTGTGGTAATCTTAATAAACCAAATAAATATAACACTAAACCAATACTTATCAATATCCACAAGCCAATAAAAACTTCTCGTTTTAATAAGCCCCAATGCATAACAGTATCTGCATTAGATAAAAATTTAATTGCAAAAGCTAACTCGGCAAAAGCTAAAACTTTTTTTACAGTATCTAACCAACCACCACTCTTTGGAAGAGATTTTAGCCAATTGGGAAAAACTGCAAATAACGCAAAAGGCAATGCCAATGCAATACCAAAACCTGCTAAACCTGCTGAAAGCTCCATTGCCCCACCACTTGCTGTACCTACCAATAATGAACCTAAAATTGGGCCAGTGCAAGAAAATGAAACAATAGTTAAAGTTAATGCCATAAAGAAAATTCCACCTATACTGCCTAAACTTCCTTTACTATCTGCTTTACCTGCAATACTAGATGGTAAGGATATTTCGAAAAAACCAAAAAATGAAATGGCAAAAAATATAAAGATGGCAAAGAATACAATATTCAACCATGCATTGGTAGAAATATTATTTAATATTTCTGGCTGTATATTACTAATTAAATGAAAAGGAATACTTGCAGCTATATAGATTAAAAAAATAAAAACACCATATAAAGTACCATTTTTTACAGCCTCTTTATGGTTTGCAGATCTTTTGGTGAAGAAGGATACTGTAACAGGTATCATAGGAAAAACGCATGGTGTAAGTAAGGCAATTAAACCACCCAAAATACCTAAAAAAAATACTTTTAAAATACTAGAATTTTTTACTTCTTCCACATGGCCACATTGAGCTGCTGGTTTATTCAAATCAACAGATTTTAATAATATTTTTTGTGCATCTGTATTAGCAGCTACACCACCTTCTAGGCTTACTTCATAAACAAAAGAGGTAGGTACAAATTCATCTCCTTTAGCAATAAATGCCTCCACAGTACCTTTTAATTTATTAGGTATAAGGCCATTTATTTTTACATTTTGAGTAACTGTAATTTCTCCTGTATAAACGTTTAAGTTTTGGTTTTCAAAAATGGCATCTTTAATAACTGTGGGCGAAGTATTAAATTTAGGTTCTCCTATTAATTCATCATTTTCAAAATCAGCAGTAATAAATTGTACACTGGTTAGTTCTTCAATGGTTTCATTTTTGCCATATAAATGCCATGCTGCAGGTATAGTTGTACTTGCTGTAATGGTAAAAGTAGCGGTATCAATTTTTTTATAACTTACTTTCCAAACTAAAGGATTTTCACTTTGTGCAAATACAAAATAACTGCTAACACATAAAAACAAAAACAGAATAACTTTCTTCATGTACTGGTGTTTTAAAAAGGTAGTAAAAAACTGAAGTAATCATTAAATTTTTACTTCAAAGTTTTCTTTTTTAGGAGGCAAACACATTTCATCATCGCAAACCATATACTCTACAGTACCATAAATAGATGTTTTAATTCCGTTTTTAATTTTAAAATTTTGAATAAACTGTACCTGATTGCTATAATACATTACATTAACTCCAAAGGTTTTATCAAATGTTTTTTCTACTTTACCTTTTTCTAATACCTTACCTGTTTTTTTTGCAAGAGGGTTTAACTTAAAAGCAATATTGGTAGGTACTGGGCCGCCTTTATCTGTATTTTGAGAATATATATGCCAGCCTTTTTCAATTGTAGCCAATGCAATAATATCCACAGTTCCATCTGTTTTTTTCACTGCTTTGTAAGAAAAACTTACAGGATTTTTTGCTTTTTGTGCCTGTACAGAAAATGTAAAAATTACACCTGCTAATACTAAAATTAAATTCTTCATGTTTGGGTTTAAATTTATAATTAATTAAGTCCTAAAATTTCAAATACTTTTATTCCATCGGTGTTTTGTAGTTGGTAGTTTGTAGCTCTTTCAGGATGAGGCATCATTCCAAAAACATTGCCAAAGTTATTACTTATACCAGCAATATTTCTTAAAGTTCCGTTAGGATTATATTGTTGTTCTATTTCACCAACTTCATTACAATAACTAAAAATAATTTGGTTGTTTTTTTCTAAACTATCTAAAGTGTCATTATCAGCATAAAATCTTCCCTCGCCATGTGCAATAGGTATTTTTAAAGCTCCTGAATTTTTATTTTTGATAAATACATTATTGCAAATAAATTTTTGATTTTTATTTTGTAATAAAACGCCTGGCAGTAAACCACTTTCGCATAAAATTTGAAAGCCATTACATACTCCTAAAACCTTTCCACCTTTATTGGCAAATTCAATAACACTTTGCATCATTGGGCTAAACCTTGCAATAGCTCCACAGCGTAAATAATCGCCATAAGAAAAGCCACCTGGTAAAACAATACAATCGTTAGTAGAAAACATACTTAAATCTTTATCTTTATGCCAAAGCATAATTACTTCTTTGTTTAAATCGTTTTCTAAAGTATACTGCATATCTCTATCGCAGTTAGAGCCTGGAAAAATAACAACTCCAAATTTCATAATTTGTATAAATTGGTGGCAAAGGTACTTGCATTAACTGTATTAAATATTTGATTTACGAAAACAATTATACACTTTTTAATTTCTTTAATAAATACACAGCTATAACAAAAGAAAATAAGCAACGCTTAATATATTTTTATACTTTTGTTTTTAATAATTTCACACAACTGTTTTTAAGTGGTGTTATATGGAAAAATAGTTTAAAAAATAAATAAATATTTTTCTTAAATATGACTTAAGTCATACCTTAAAATAACATACACAATTTACTTTTGCATAAAATTTTAAATCATTGAAAATTATGAGAAAAAAATCGTTAATGATGCTACTTTTAGTAATGCCTTTATTCTATGTTGCATGTAGTGGAGGTAAAACCGAAAATAATGCATCTACAGAGCCTACTGAAGGCCCTACTACAACTACAGAAACTGCTGATGCTTCTAGCTATGATCCTAAACGTGGTGAAGGGAAGTATGATGAAAAGAATGTAGATGTTACCAAGTTTGATGCTGCTTTAGCAGGACAAGGTAAAAAAGTGGCAGAAACTAAATGTTTATCTTGTCATAAAATGACCGATGAAAAATTAGTTGGCCCAGGTTGGAAAGGTGTAACACAAAGAAGATTACCACATTGGATTATGAACTTTATTACCAACCCAGACCCAATGATTGATAAAGACCCAGAAGTACAAGCACAACTTGAATTGTGTTTAGTACGTATGCCTAATCAAAATTTAGCTGAAAATGAAGCTAGAGAAATATTAGAGTATATGCGTCAAAATGATGGTGCTAAATAAATAATATTTAGATAGCTCATTTTATACAACCAATTTTCAAATTCTTAAATCCTTAAAAAATAAATTATGATAACAAAAAAAATAGCTGTTGGCTTACTTGCTGTAGCTGCTGTTTATTTTACTTCGTGTAAACCAAAAGGCTCTAGTAGTGCAGTAAGTGGCGATGCTGCTTCTAAAACTTATGTAGCACCAGGTAAATACGATGAATTTTATAACTTCGTATCTGGTGGCTTTAGTGGCCAATTAAGCGTTTATGGCTTACCAAGTGGTCGTTTATTACGTGTAATTCCTGTATTCTCTGTTGATCCTGAAAAAGGCTGGGGATATAGCGAAGAAACTAAGCCAATGTTAAATACTTCTCATGGTTTTGTACCTTGGGATGATTTACACCACGTTGAAATGTCTATGACAGATGCAATGCCTAATGGTAAATGGGTATTTGTAAATGGTAATAACACCCCTCGTTTAGCAAGAGTAGATTTAAAAACTTTCCGTACTGCCGAAATTATAGAATTACCTAATAGTGGTGGTAATCACAGTTCGCCATTTGGTACTGAAAATTCTGAATATATTGTTGCTGGTACACGTTTTAGTGTTCCTGCAGATACAGATAACGGTGATGTGCCAATTAATACTTACAAGCAAAATTTTAAAGGTCACATTAGCTTTGTAAGTGTTAATAAAGATAATGGCGAAATGAATATTGCTTTCCAATTAAAAACACCAGGTGTAAACTTTGACCTTGCACGTACAGGTAAAGGTAAATCTAGTGGTTGGTTCTTCTTCAGTACTTACAATACAGAGCAAGCTAACACATTGTTAGAAGTAAATGCTTCTAAAAATGATAAAGACTTTATCATGGCTGTAAACTGGAAAAAAGCAGAAGAGTATATTAAAGCAGGAAAAGGTAAAAAACAATCTGTAAGATATGCCCATAATAAATTTAATGAAGAAACACATACTGCCACTTCAGAAATTAAAAATGAAGTAACAGTTTTAGATGTTGCTGAATTTCCAGATATCGTTTACATGATTCCTTGCCCTAAATCTCCACATGGTTGCGATGTAAACCCAACAGGTGAATACATTGTAGGTAGTGGTAAATTAGCAGCTTTATTACCTGTATTTAGCTTCGAAAAAATTCAAAAAGCTATTGCAGATAAAGCATTTGAGGCTGAAAAATACAATGGTATTCCTGTTATTAAATACGAAGCTGCTTTATATGGCGAAGTACAAAAACCAGGATTAGGCCCTTTGCATACAGAGTTTGATGCTGAAGGTAATGCATATACTTCCTTCTTCGTTTCTTCTGAAGTAGTAAAATGGAATGTAAAAGATTTAAAAATTATTGATCGTAAGCCAACTTACTATTCTGTTGGTCACTTAATGGTTCCAGGTGGTAATACTAAAAAACCTTATGGTAAATATTTAGTAGCTTATAACAAAATTACTAAAGATCGTTATTTACCTACTGGTCCAGAGCTTTCTCAAAGTGCTCAGTTATTTGATATTAGTGGAGAAAAAATGCAATTAATTTTAGACTTCCCAACCATTGGCGAACCACACTATGCACAAGCGGTACCTGCCGATTTAATTAAAAATAACCAAGTAAAAATATTTGAGATTGCTAAAAATAAACACCCTTATGTAGCTAAAGGAGAAGGTGAAACTAAGGTTGTAAGAGAAGGAAATAAAGTACATGTTTACATTACTGCTGTTCGTTCTCACTTTGCACCAGATAATATAGAAGGTGTTAAAATGGGAGATGAAGTTTACTTTCATGTAACCAACTTAGAACAAGATTGGGACGTACCACATGGCTTTGGTGTAAAAGGTGCTAATAATGGCGAGTTACTTATTATGCCTGGTGAAACTACCACATTAAAATGGGTACCAGATAGAGTAGGTATTTTCCCAATTTATTGTACAGATTTTTGCTCTGCATTACACCAAGAAATGCAAGGTTATGTAAGAGTTTCTCCTAAAGGTAGTAATGTACCTTTAACATGGAGTTTAGGTGATAAAAAATAAGTTTTTTTTTATTAGTTAAATATTAAAATGCTGCCTACTATTTTTTAGGCAGCATTTTAGTTTTTATAAAGTTATTCCGCAGTAAAATAAAGAAAATTGTTTAAATATTTTTTTCAATAGATTTTGTTCCATTTCTAGCTGTTAATAACAACGCCCCAATAAATGTAATTTTATTTTATTTTACCTATTGCTTTAGGTTTAATAACTCTAACTTTTTAATATTTTTTTTAAAGCCTTTTCTCTAAAGAGTATAAATTATAATTCTAGTTTTCTTTAAGCAGTTTCATGATTGAGGTCATAGGGTATTCTTATATATAATGATAGTTTTGCAACTCAAAATTTACCCTTAAACCATATAAATTTTATATAATGCATACTACAAAAATTTCATCCCTTTCTAAAATGTTACTTTTTATTGGTGCCTTATTTCTTATTATCTCATTGTTTGTTCCTATCTGGAGTATTTATTTAGATGCTCCTCAATATCCAGAAGGTTTGAGTTTAAAAATTTGGGCTAATGCTATTGCAGGCGATGTAGATATTATTAATGGGTTAAACCATTATATTGGCATGAAAACATTACATACCAAAGATTTTATTGAATTTACAATTTTGCCTTATATAATTGTAGGATTTGCCATTTTATTTGCAATTACAGCTTTAATGGGTAAAAAGAAATTATTGTATATAATTTTTACAGCTTTTGTTTTATTTGGTATTGTTGCCATGGCAGATTTTTATAGATGGGAGTACGATTATGGGCACAATTTAGACCCCAATGCTGCAATTAAAGTTCCAGGAATGGCTTACCAACCACCATTAATAGGGTTTAAACAATTACTAAACTTTGGTGCATATTCAATACCAAGCATTGGAGGTTGGCTTTTTATTTCTGCTGGTTTATTATCGTTAACTGCAGTTTTAATAGAAACTAAGTTTTTAAAAAAGTTTAGCAAAAGTAAATCTACATTGGCTGTTTTGTTACCAATGATAGTTTTATTTTCTTCTTGCAATAACCAAAAAGCCGAACCAATTTCTTTAAATAAAGATGCATGCACTTTTTGTAAAATGTCTATTGCCGACGGAAAATTTGGTGCCGAAATAATTACTAAAAAAGGAAGGGTATTTAAGTTTGATGATTTGGTTTGTATGAATGGATATGTTAGTGAAAATAATGCAACAGAAGTTAAGAAATATTTTATAGCAGATTATACAAAAGATAATCAATTAATAGATGCTACAACAGCATTTTTTGTGCAACATGAAAAAATGCGTAGCCCAATGGGTGGCAATATTGCTGCATTTGCAACCAAAGAAGAAGCAGAAAAAACTGCAACAGAATACAAAACAGCCTTGTTAAATTGGGGTACACTAAATAAACAGATTTCTAAAAATGTACAATAATATTAGCAGGATTAATATAAAAAATATTATTGCTGTTTGTATAATATGGTTAAGCAGCATTTTACCCAACTTTTCATTTTCAACAGTTTTAAGAGTAGGTAAAGAAGCTAATTTTAAAACTATTAAAAGTGCAATAAAACACGCACAAAATGGAGATACTGTTTTAATTTCAAAAGCTATATATAAAGAAGGCAATATAGTTTTAGATAAACCTATAAGTATTATTGGCGAAGATTATCCAATACTGGATGGTGAATTTGAGTACGAAATTTTATCTATTAAAAGCAACAATGTAGTAATAAAAAAATTGCAGTTACAAAACAGTGGCCGAAGTAGCATGAACGATTTAAGTGCCATTAAAATTTATGAAAATAAATATGTTGTAATTGAAAATAATAAACTAATCAATAATTTTTTTGGAATCTATCTACAATATGCAAAACATTGCTTAGTAAAAAACAATACACTTACCGCCTCTCAAAAAGAAGAATACCAATCGGGCAATGGAATTCATTGTTGGAAGAGTGATTCTTTACAAATAATTGGTAATAGAGTGTATGGCCATAGAGATGGAATTTATTTTGAATTTGTTACACACACAGTTATTTGGAGGAATATTGCTCATAAAAATTTACGATATGGTTTGCATTTTATGTTCTCTCATAAAAATGCCTACTTTACCAATTTTTTTAAAGATAATGGAGCAGGGGTAGCCGTTATGTTTACTAAAGAAGTGGTAATGATGAATAACACTTTTCAAGAAAATTGGGGCGATGCAGCTTATGGAGTTTTATTTAAAGAATTATCCGATTGTTATTTATCAGGAAATAAATTTATTCGTAACACTACAGGTATATTTTTTGAAGGCTCAAACAGAATTGTTGCAGAAAAAAACACTTTTATAAAT
>Ga0268298_10006669_pt1 | contig 10419 bp, 12 predicted proteins | sample WWTPWeurt_MetaG_FD_194462 | JGI IMG/M metagenome (GOLD analysis project Ga0268298, IMG submission 194462) | Activated sludge microbial communities from WWTP in Nijmegen, Gelderland, Netherland - WWTP Weurt | ecosystem: Engineered > WWTP > Aerobic digester > Activated sludge | place... | reverse complement strand
AGGTGAAGGCTCTGGCCCACACGGGCGGGATTTGCTCCGGTCGGCTAGGCATCCCTCCGCGAAACCCGCGACACAACCCTAACCCAGGACTCTCACCATTCTTGGTATAGAAGTGGGGAGGACGTCACGTACCGAGATGGAAGCTTGTGGCGCCTTGGCGATCTTGGGCGGGGACCGGGAGCTTCGACCATGCCTGGACTACATCGGTGAGGTGCAGTTTCCCGAGATCATTCCCGGAAGCTGAAAGGGACTCGAGTATCAGGTCAGCCTCACCAGGAGAGTTAGTTCGAGGTGCGCCTTCCTTCTTTAACAATTCTTGTTGGTCAGCGATCTGCAAGCCGACGACTGTGCCCAAGTACTGCACCCAGACTTGGCCCTCTCGATCCAGCCAGAAGTGCAAAGGTGAATAGTCCCCAGCACCCCAGATATCGCCCGAATCAAGGGTGGCACTCCACACGACTTCTTTCGCTGGTGGCACTGGACAGCCGAGGAGTTGTTGCTTGCGCTTCATGGCTTCTGACCAGACGCGGTGCCTTTCGGCTTGTGCTCGTTCAGCCTTCTGCCATGCACTTTCTGTGGAAGTCTGGGCCACTGCGCTTACACCCACGGCGAGGAGGAACCCGAGGAAGAGATGCATGGTGATTTCCATGATTTTCATCGGTTGTGGACTCCTCGCTGCCCTGGTGAACCAGCGGCAGAAAGAACGGCGATCAATACTACCGAACTACTGATCATGCTGCGGCCTAACGAACGAAGCTAACCGGCCCCGCCTGCACCGAGGCGCTGAACGGAGCCGAGGAAGCGGAATACTGAGAGAGAACGGAAGGCAATGCAGGCGGGGTCCGAGTTGAGCGGATGGTTAGGTGTCTGACGGGAAGAGCTTTGATAAGACACTCCACTTAATTTTGTGCGACTCAAACCGGCTTGAGAGGCAATTGCCTTCTGCATCGATGAAAAAACTGTATCGCCATAAGTCAGCCTGGCTCGAATTCGTCCGTCATTCAGTTGGATAGACAGGCTGGTTGGGGATTGTTGGATGTGCTGGAAAATGGCTGCGATGGTCTTGGGGTCATTGATAAAGAATGGCGGATTTCGCTCGTCATTCATGTGTGAGGTTGTCACTGCCATCAATGTTTCGATCTGGTATGGGATGTAATTAACCTTTAGTTTTGCCGTCGATGAAACAGCCGGAGGCAACTGAATGACCACTGGCTTGGTGGTGTAATTCAATGTGAACCAAGTCCCAACCGTACCAACAAGCAGCCCAAGGAGCGTTGAAGTAAGGGTGGATCTGGTGGGGGTCAACGAGACACCTAACGGTTGAAGCTAACCGGCCACGCCCGCAGACGAGAGATGAACGGAGCCGAGAAAGACGAGTGAAGAGAGAGGAAAACAGGAAACGCGGGCGGGGTCCGAGTTGAGCGAAAGGTTAGAGCGCCACTAGAAGTGATGGTCATTGAGCACCACGAGGTGGGCGTGAACAGGTGGAACTGGCATGTGGAACTTGATGATTGTGAGACCAATCAGCACGGCTAGCAAAACCCAGGTGAGGGCCTGAGGGAAGTAGCTACGACGCATGGAACGCCCCAACCCAGAATGGGAAGGCCCGGACCCATACATGAGGAAGCGAGAAGCCGAGCAGGAAACTCAGAAGGTTGGACCGAAGAACAGCCTTCCAGGTACCACGCATAGCCAGACCAGAAACCTGTGGAAAGAGCCAGGGTTCAAAAATCAGGGGAAACACTTCGGCGTATACCCCAAGTGGCTTGGCTAGGAGAAGCGTTGTTGGGTATGAGACAAGATGAACAAGGATGAACGCTTTGAGGATTGAGCTAATACTGGCCTCTGTGGCCGATCGAAGTAAAACAACTAAAACTAGGCACTCCATTGCGAGAGAGAAGCAGATGATTATCGCCTGCTTCCATAGAACCAAATCGCTAGGCCCACCTTGCTTTGGAATTACTACGATTGGATTCGCCATGAGTGACTGGCCAAAGACCAGCAATGCGAGAAGAGTCCATAGCCTCCAATGGTTCATCAAGATCCTGTGCTGGCGCGCTAACGAATGAAGCTCACCGGCCACGCCTGCACCGAAACGACAAGCGGAGCCGAGTTAGAAAGATGTTGAGAGAGAACGAAAGGCAATGCAGGCGGGGTCCGAGTGCAGCGGAGGGTTAGGTGCCATGGGCGATCTACTCGTTTATTGCTAATACAGCATGCCCTCAGGCCGCTTAGGCCAGGCACATTTTTTGTTGAAGTTGAATTCAATGAATGGTGGATCGTGTCGAACGGTGAACGAGTTTCTCCAGGAAAACCAACCGAGGAATGGACCGAGAGCTTTTGAGCCCTTACCATCCTCTGAGAATTCGGCTCGGGTGTAACAACCCGGATCTGGATCGCCGACTACGCGAATCGAAAAGGAAATCTTGTTTGAGGAGCCTTCATTGATTTTGTTCAAATATGCTTCGATCTGAGTGTTTAGAGAGGCCAGCCATTCTCCTGTTTTGAGATCGCGGAAGCCAGCATATGTAATGGGAATCTCAGACAACATTTTGAACTGAATATCTAATTGATTAACCAGATCAGGGTCATTATCGGAGCGGATCGATTTCCACAATGCAGAAATGATTACCCCAGAACAATTGTCTGGATGTTCTTCTCCACACGCCTTGCGTAACCGGCCCATGAGGGCTTCCACATTGGCTCTACGGCCTACCTGGTGGACGGGGAGCGGTGGATCTACTTCCACCAGACCTACCCCTATCCCTGCCGCTACGAGTTCTCATCGAAGTCCCAACGGACCTTGGCATATCCACTTCCCGAGTCCTTCGGTGAGGACCCGCATCTGGCTATGAGGGCTTTTGAGAAGGCCTGGAACGCCGAGCGCCTGCGCCTCTGGGAACTTGAGCCCCTTTCAGAGCCAGAGCCGCCAGCCCCGCAGCCTTCAGCACCTGCGGCGACAACCAGTCATTCACAGCCTCGAAGACCACCCAAGGGCCGTCCTGTCGCACTAGCAGGTGCCGTACCTCTGCCAGGTCTAGAGCCCTGGACCGTGTATGGGCGCCAGGTATGAAGTGCAGAATCCGCCTGGGGGCAATCTAGAACGAAAACCCCTGGAGGACGATCCGCCAGGGGCCTGCCCCCAAGCCTTGGGTTCGCTTTAGGCGCAAAGCCTATCAGCCCTGCATCGCCTCAACCGCACCTTACCCAGCACACCTTCGAGGGACGGGGGAGGTCGTTTTGGAGAATGGTGCTTGCAATGTGCTTGCACGCACGAAAACGGCCACCGAGCTGGTGGCCGTAAGTGCTGTAATGACTGGAGCCAACTACAGGATTCGAACCTGCGACCTGCTGATTACGAATCAGTATTGTCAGATTTGGCACGCTTTGCTTCCAGAATGCCACTCTATGTCTATTTCGTTTGTATGTTTGGTCTTGTAATCAATCCACCATTGGATCTGATTGCCTCTAGACTGCCCTATTTTGCCTCTAGCATGTGGTAAAGGTGCGGTAACAGCCTACACTGTTACCACAGCGTGAGGTGCGGGAATGGGTGAAGCAAAGGGCCATGAGATCAATAAGGCTTTCATCGAGGCTTTGGAGCCAAGGGCAAAGACCTATCGAATCCCAGATGCCACTACCCGTGGCCTGTATATCCAGATGACCCCCGCCGGGGTCCTGTCATGGGTATTGAGATTCCGTGTTCATGGGAGAGAGAAAAGCCACTCGATTGGTCGCTGGCCTGAGTTGACAGTGGCTCTCGCGCGCAAGAAGGCCATTTACCTGCTGGGCGACATCGGTAACGGAAATGATCCCGCAACGAAAAGGAAGGCTGAGCGGGCCGCAAAGACCGTCAAGGAGCTTGCCGAGCAGTTCCGAAGCGAACACCTTCCGACTCTGAAGAAGAGTACCGCCCGAGAGTATGGTCGCCTGCTCGACGCCAGAATCATCCCGACCCTTGGCTCCATTCGGGTGAAGGATGTGGATGTGCCGGCGGTAGCCCAGCTTCTAGCTCAGATTCGTAAGGGCACGCCTAAAGGCATCCTGGCGAACCGCACAAGGGCTGTCCTCTCCAAGATGTTCACTCTTGGGGCGGAATGGGGCTTCTGCCCCTCTGGAATGAATCCAGCGAAGGGCCATACACGGGCTGCCGAGACGAAGAAGGACAGGCACCTTTCGGATCGAGAGCTGATCGTTCTGGGTGCGGCACTCAGGCACCTGGAACCCACCCCCGAGGGCCAGGAAAGGGATGAAGAGGCGTTGGCCCCGCTTGATATTCACGCATTGGCTGCCTTTCGCCTCTACCTATTAACCGGGATGCGGAAATCCGAATTGATCGGTGACAGGAAGAAGGACAAGGAAACCAGAAAATACATCGTCGAAAGCCCGGCCCTGCCCTGGAGTGCAGTGGACCTGGAGGCCCAGCAAATCCGTCTAGAGCATCACAAGACAGCAAGGAAAGCTGGAACCCGTATCGTCCCTCTCTGCACCGCGGCCTGCCATTTGCTAGAAAACCTTCCAAAGGTTCTGGGAAATCCCTATGTGATCCCAGGCTATGAACCCGGCGAAGCCTTGGTTGGCCTTCCGAAAATGTGGTCCGCGGTCCAGAAGGCGGTGGACACACTTCAAACCAAAGCCAAAGTGCCCAAGAAGGATCGAGTAAGTGTTGACGATGTGACGATCCATGACCTTCGGCGATCCTTCGCTAGTCTTGGTGCCCGCCTTGGATATCCAAATTCCTTCACAGGCGCTTTATTGGGCCATGCTGCCGGGTCTGTAACCGAAGGGTATGCCCGCCTGGGTTTCGACCCCCTGCGTGAGGCCGTGGAAGTGATTGGCGCCCGTATGGCGGTCCTCTTGGCAGGAACAATGGAACCGACCAAAGAAATGGAGGCCACGGGGGCAATTGTTTCAGCACGATAAATTTCCGTGATGAACCAATTTAAGTATTGCCGCTGGTTATCTAATATCAACTTAAATATTAATCCTAAATACGAAGTTATGATTGAGGATCAATAGCTTTCGAAGTGCTGACATTTTTAAGTTTAGTGTAGTAATCCAAAATATCACTATTTACGGTGTACCTTGAGGGATCATTCGGATCGAGCACACTTCCCCAGACGCATGCAGTTATACCGTTCTGAGTCTTGGCTGTAACTTTAATATAAAATGGTTTATGGATATCTATTGTGGCTAAATCTTCGAAAAGATCATTCGAAAGATTAAGTTCAAAGATATGATTATGAACATTGGTGGTTTTACTTGTTGACTCAACAACACCGGTTGAGGAACTATTCAGTCCACCAAGTGTTTTATTAGTAAAAACACTTCCAACAGCATACCCTTCTGTGTGGCTAGTAGAGTCCACCGCAGTGTCAATCATACTCATTTTTAATCGATATATTTTCCCGGATACTGATAATTCAATTTGGTCATCTTGAATTTGGAAATTATTATTAGATGTAAATCTCCAAATCATTTTATTAGTAATAATTATATCATCCTTTTTTTCGGCCTTTAAAATCAGTGCCTTAATTTTTAAATCCCCCATTACGATCGTGAAATTCGAAGAATTATCAGCATCAATTGTAGAAATATAAGTGGATTGCTGATTGAATGGATCTGTCACGACAGAGATTGGCGAGTTACACCCAACAATAAAAATAAATAGTAACCCAATATAATTCTTCATGAATTCTCCATTAGTTGCTGTACCAATAAACAAAGAAGTCTATCAAATATAACTCGGCGGTCTAGTATACCGAACTAGAACTTGACCAACCTCACTCCGCCAGATGTGATTTGAACCCAGTCAACCGTGTACCTTACTGGCTCATTCTTTCGTTGGATGGCTCTCCGGTGGGTCCTTTGGCCTTGAGGTCTTGGTCGGGCCAACGCTACGAGTGGTTACCCCCAAGCGGTGCTGGATCCTTTGTTGGCGTGGCATTACCGGAAATGATTAACTTGAATAACACAAACCCAACGGCACATGGCTAGGGCGACGGCCCGAAACCTGGCTCCCGCACTAGTTGCCGTGCCTTCCTTGCGGGTGCATAGGCAGGGATTCCATGGGAACTCCAAGACCATTGAGACATAAGAAGGCTTCGACGAAGGCCATCCATCCTGCAAGTTCAGATCTATTCGAAAAGTACGCAACTAGGCTCTCAAAGCAATTACCAGGGGCTGACCCTGCCGCACTAGCTGAAGCAATGGCGGCTGCTGCGAAAAAATACACTGACATCATTGAAGGTTACAGGGATGGCGGTAAGGGCAAACTACTTCGCCGCGTAGAAAATGCCTCCAATCATGCTGCTCGCCTCATCGATGCCTTGGGTGAATTGGGACCGCGAGGAAGGAACCTCACCTTACAAACAACGCGCCCCTTGCAGGAATTCCTTGATAGCGAACACGGACAATGGCTGGTGCGAATCTCGAATCTTAGAATTTCGCTGCGGGAAGAATTTGAGAGAAAGGCCGAGATTGGACGACCAACAGGGAGTACCCAGGATCTGAAAGTCGCTAGGGCTGTATTGCTGAGCGAATGCTCGATGTTCCTCCCTCAGAACCCAAAATCCCAAACCATGGTTCCAAGCGTGGCCCGCACTATCCATAGGTTGATGTGCGAACCAGACCTGCCCTCTAAGTCACAACTCTTCAACAAAGAATGGGTGGATATTTTCGACAGCAAGGGGATGTTCAGAAATTAAGCAAAATTCGTCATTTGTTAATAATCTCCAGATACAAACCTGTCCTATACCGCGCTATTGCAAGGCGGATAGGAGACAGGATGAAAGCTTCAGAAAGCAAGACCAAGACGCCTAAACCCAAGGTGCGCCTTGCACCAGTTCCTGGTGGCCTGCTGGATCCCACTGACACAGCAGCTCGAATGAAGTGTTCTGAATGGACGCTGGCGCGATGGAGGTGTGACGGCAAAGGCCCACGGTTCATCAAGTTGGGCAACCGTGTTCGTTACTCGCTCGCTGCCATCGAGGAATGGGAAAAAGCGAATGAGGCCGCTTCGACTTCTGAACACGATTCGAGAAGCAGGAGCCAGGCTCAATGAAGAGACCCTCCACACTCCTGCCCCCCAGGGTAGTCACGATACATAGAACAGAGGGACCTGGCCCCGTAACAATCCTTAGATCCGTGTGGCTGGGGGACATCCTCCTCGAACGGACCTGGACTTACCTGCCCAACAAAATCCATGTGTGGACCAAGTACTGGCACCGCAATGGGAGCCAGTGGCACACCTCTCACTCGGTTCCACTCAATTAAGGATTTGTATGCCCAGAATCGATTTCAAGAGTATCGCTCGGGAGGCACTGGACCGCTGCCCCAGCCTGCTCATGGACCTCCTACCTGGTGGCCGTCTCCAAGGTCTGGAGTATGTAGTCAAAAACCCTAATCGATCCAGTGGTCGTGTCAGTGGCAGTGATGGACTGAGTGCCAGCCGTCTTTAATGTGCAATTGACGCTCTTGATTCCGCTGTCGCTGGCAGAGAAGAAATAGTCGCCGGGCAGGAGGGCGGTAGGATCGCTGCTGGTGAAGTGGACTGTCCCCGAATAGCCCGTGGCGGTGTAATTCGCGGCATCAAGAGCGGTGATGGTGACGGGGTGAGCAACACCCGCCGTGGCCGGGCTGGGAAAACCAGTGACACTGAAGTGGGTGGCAGCTCCCGGATTGACCGCAATGGTCAGCGAGGCGGTTGTGAATCCCCCTGAGTTGGTGGCAGTTACCGTGTAGTCGGCCGAGGCTGCAACGACGGTAGGCGTTCCAGAGATGACACCGGTGGTGGTGCTGAAGGCCAAACCAGCCGGCAAGGTCGGGGTTACGGAATAGGACACGACGACCCCACCTGAACTTGAGGGGGTGTTTGCGGTTATGGCAGTTCCTCTTGTATAGGTGGCTGGATTGCTAGCGTAGGTCAGATTGCTGGGCACCATGTCGTTGACCGTGATGCTCAACAAGGCCGTGGTAATACCACCCGAGTTGGTTGCCGTGACCGTATAGGTAGCAGTCCCAACGATGGCCGTAGGAGTTCCACTGATGACTCCGGTGGATGCGTTAATTCCTAGGCCGGTGGGCAAGGCGGGAGCAATGCTATAGGAGACAACCGCACCTCCACCATTGCTCGGGTTGTTCGCCGTGATCGCTAAGCCCTTGGTGTAGACCGCGGTGCTGGAGGTGTAGGTCAGCCCACTCGGGGTCACATCATTGACCGTGAGCCCAAGGTTGCAACTGGTAGTGCCCCCGGCGTTGGTTCCCGTGACCACATAGACGGCATGGGCTGAGATGGAAGTAGGAGTGCCTGTGATTGCTCCAGTCGCAGCATTCAAACTCAGACCCGCAGGTAGGGCTGGTGAGACGCCATAAGTCGTGATGGCCCCGCCGGAATTGGACGGTATGTTGGTGGTGATGGCTGAACCCTTGGTGTAGACCGCGGGGTTCGGGCTGTAGCTCAGTGCAGTTGGGGCCTGGACCACCGGTGGAGGAGTCGATCCCCCGCCCCCACCGCAGCCCAGCACCAGGAGAAGTGCTGCTGCCAGAGAAATGCCTAACCACTTGGTTGATCGCATAGGCCCCTCGGTTCTTAGTGGATAGAATGGTCGACTTTTTCCTCAGTGATCGAGGTCACACAGGGAGATTTGGGCCAAGAAGTTACATCCATCCCTGCGATTACATCTTCCAACGGCTGGGAGATCGGCTCGAATTTCGACCGTCCCGGCATAGAGGGGTGGATGCGTGCGCACCCGGAGGGGGAGGGCCATGGACCCAGGTGGAGGGGCCACATAACCAAAGGGGGGGTGGGCTAGGGCTCATCGACCCTTCGCTTTGCCCTACTGCGCCAACTGTGACCACAGGAACGGCAGAACCATTCCGGGTTCTTCGGATCAAGGAGGCATCCACCGAGCATGCTCCGCCCACTTTGAAGCTCCTCTTCCAGCTCGGGGGTGATCATGCGGTAGCCATAAAGGAAGCGTGCCGGGGCCCCCTGGCCACACTTCGGGCATTTCCGCGTCCTAGTCGCCATGACCACCAGCGTATGACGCTGGGTTTGACGCCTACTGTCCAGTCCGGCCCCCCACCCTTCTCCAATGCTCCATCCATTCCAGACCGACACCTTCGACCCAGGCGATCCCGAACTACTCAAGCGTGTCAGGGCTGGGCTGCCAGCCCATGAGGGCTTCCACATCGGCTCTGCGGCCTACTTGGTGGGCGGGGAGCGGTGGATCTACTTCCACCAGACCTACCCCTACCCCTGCCTCTACCAGTTCGACTCGAAGTCGCAGCGGATTTTGGCCTATCCCCTGCCCGAGTCCTACGGGGACTGCCCCCACCGGGCTATGAGCGCGTTTGAGAAGGCTTGGAACGCCGAGCGCCTGCGCCTCTGGGCGTTGGAGCCCCTTCCAGAGCCAGAACCGCCAGCCCCGCCGCCTTCAGCACCCGTCGGGGCCCCCAGTCATTCACAGCCTCGGAGACCACCCAAGGGCCGTCCAGTCGCACTGGCAGGTGCCGTGCCTCTGCCAGGTCTAGAACCCTGGACCCTGTATGGGCGTTCGGGATGAAATAGAGAAACCGCAAGAGTGAAAATCACCTCCAGGTAGTGTGTGAGAGCCACGGGTTGGGTAATATTCCTGCTGTTGGTAATGAAAACGCCTACCAGGAACCAAACAGCCTTGCCTCTGGAATGCTAGTAATGAACGCTTGGTAGCTGTCTAGATCGCCAGTCCAATTCAACAAACGGACAACTTTTGGGAGGTGCCTATGGCGCTGCAGACCTGCAATGAGTGTGGTCATCAGGTTTCTCAATTCGCTCGTTGGTGTCCGGGATGTGGATGCCCAGGGGCTACCTCGGCTCCATTGAGGATTAGCCTCACGGACATGGAAATCCCTTTCCCGAGTCTTGTGGCGCTACTGTTCAAAACTTCTCTGGCCTTCGTCCCTGTTGCGTTGGCCTATGGGATGGTCGCCATGGTTCTGTCTGTGCTCTTCACGGGAATTATGAGATCCGCGATTCGTTAAGAGCCTGAGATCCGGCGTTCGATCAGCAGAGATGACTGATCGTATAGAGGGTCGATGATGATGCTCTCAATCCCCTAGGTGCGCCTTGGATGGGCACCAGGCTTCGCCTGAAAACTGGGATCCAGCCTGCCCAAACACGGTCGAAATGCAGGGTCCCAGTGGAAGGTCGGGGTGCACCCAAAACGGCTTCGATTTAACCGAAGTGTGGTAAAGGTGCGGTAACAATGAAAACGGCCACTCGCGAAAGTGGCCGTAAGTGTTGTAATGACTGGAGCCAACTACAGGATTCGAACCTGCGACCTGCTGATTACGAATCAGCTGCTCTACCAGCTGAGCTAAGTTGGCGCTGGCCGTCTAGTTTGCCCTGGGAGGGGCCTGGAATCAACTATTGGGCAA
>Ga0268298_10006668_pt1 | contig 10420 bp, 13 predicted proteins | sample WWTPWeurt_MetaG_FD_194462 | JGI IMG/M metagenome (GOLD analysis project Ga0268298, IMG submission 194462) | Activated sludge microbial communities from WWTP in Nijmegen, Gelderland, Netherland - WWTP Weurt | ecosystem: Engineered > WWTP > Aerobic digester > Activated sludge | place... | reverse complement strand
TCGCCGAACATGATGGTGCCCAGGCACAGCGCCGACACCTGCAGGTTGCTGCGCCCCAACCGCCGATACGGCATGGCCATGTCCTGCGTGCCGGTCACGGATTCTCCTCCGCAATGGCGGGCACAGCGGGCCAGGCCTGGCGGTGCCCTGGGCGGGCCAGGATCTCGATGTAGACCTGTGTGGCGCCCTCGCGCGCGGCTGCGTCGATCAACGCTCCCAGGCCCGACAGGTGCGCCGGCTCGGCCCCGGTTTCGGCAAGCCCGAAGCGGCAATCGAAATCCAGAAAATCCACGCCGGGGGGCAAGGCGCGGCGCCGCTCGCGCCGGACGTACTTGCGCAGTTCGTGCTTGAGCGCATCGACCACGCGGTCGCGATGGCGGCCTTCGATTTCGAGCTGGAATGTCTTTTTCATGGTGAGTCCCTGGGTGCGTGGCGGCGCGCCAGTCGGCCGCGTTGCGGGAGCGTGATTATGCGGCCTGGCCTGCCCCCGCCAGCGCGCCTATTCCTTCAGGCAAAAGCGCATGCGGGTGCCCGCCAGCTCCAGTTCGTCCCCGTCACCGAGCGGGACCGGATCCGCGCCAATCGGACGGGCGTTGAGCAGGGGCCCGTCGCCCCCTTCCATGACGGCCACGTAGTAGCCATTGCGCCGGTGGGAGATGGCCACGATGGCGATGCCGGGCTTTCCAAACGTGGTCACGGCCTTGACCACCGGCATCTCCAGGCCCGTCGACGAGCCCGAGAGCACACGCAAGCTGGCGTGGATGGCAGCGGCTTGCCCGTAGGTGCTCGCGCCGCCAAGCGGCATCGCGGTGGTCTGGCCGAAATCGCCCGGCGCGGCAGCACTGAGGTACTCGATGTGGATGCGCCCGACGGTGATGACGTCGTGATCGCGCAGCTTCTGCTTGCGCACCATCTGGCCATTCAGGTAGGTCCCGTTGGTGCTCCTGAGGTCCTCGACCGTGACGTCGGCGAGCCCCTCCAGAATGAACGCGCAGTGCTCGCCGCTGACCACCAGGTCGGCCAGAACGATGTCGTTGTGCGGCTTGCGGCCCAGCGTCGTGCGCTGCTTCTGCAGGTTCACCCGCCGGATTTCGACACCTTCGATCGACAGCACGAGTTGCGGCATGGGTACTCCCGTGGGGTGGGGGACTCGGCCCGTTGCGCCCGGCGTAGGGGGCCGGGGCCGGCATGGCGACAATGGTAGATCGCGGCGGTGAATCCGGCAAGCCGGCTCAGTCCGGCACGAACCGCGCCCGAAAGCGTGCCTCGTCCACCACCAGCTCCAGCGTCACCAGCTGCCCCATCTTCATGTCGGACAGCCGGCAGGCCGCATACAGACTGGACTTTCCCTTGAAATCAAAGGAGGGCAGGTCGATCAGCGCATAGGGATAGGGCACGAAGACCTGGTGCATAAAGATCTCCCTGTGCACGTTGCGCGGCGAAGGAAACAGCTTGTACTGCGCCGTGGTGATGGTCTTGCCGTTCATCGGGTGAGGCGCTCGGTGCAGGGCAATGGCGTTCTGACGGGCCAATCAGCCCAGAATGAACAGCAACCGGGAATCGCCAAGCTCCAGGACGTCCTGGTCGGCCAGCGGAGCCGCATCGGTGCCGATGGGTTGCCCGTTGTGCAAGGCAGGCTGCTCGCCGGCCTCCACGAGTGCCACGTAATAGCCGTGCCGCCGGTGGTAGACGGCCACGACGGCGTCGCCCGGCTTGCCGAACGTGGTGACCGTCTTGACCAGCGGCACATCGCGCCCCTGGGCCACACCCTCCAGCACCCGCAGGCTGGCCTTCTGCGCGCCGGCGCGGCCCGGCGCGCCCAATGCCTCCAGCCGCATCGGCGATGTCTGACCGGCCACCGCCACGGGCGGCTGGAGCAGGAAGCGGATGCTGTAGATCCCGACGGTGACGACATCCTGGTCCTCCAGTTGACGCCGCTGGATGCGCTCACCGTTGACATAGGTGCCATTGGTGCTGCCGACGTCCATCAGCCAGATAGCCCCTGAATCCCCGCGTTCGAACACGCAGTGCATGCCGCTGACCGAAAGATCCGACAGGGCAACGTCGTTGTGGTGGCGTCGCCCGAGCGTGGTCCGGTCCTTCATCAGATGCACATGCTGCGTTTCAACGCCGTCGCTTGATACGACCAGTTCGGCCATGGTGTCCCTTCAACTCGAGAAAAAAGCCCGATCGGGCCCTGCGATTGTCGTCGCACGAAATGTGCCATTTTCGCAGGCCGCGGGCGCCCTTCTGCCGTCCGTGCGCTGTTCACCGGGGAGCCGAGGGCCTATGCGCGGGTGCGCAGTGGCACGGTGCCGCACGCGCGGCACCGGCCAGACTCGTAAAGTTGACAAAAATTGGCAGATTCCCAGCGCCAATGGGTCATTTATTGCTACCAAATCCGAAGTAGCCCATCGTCCCGGACGCGGAGCCGGTTGGCACACGGCAGGGGCCGCCAGAGCCTGGTGGACCCCATCGGTCCCCGGTTGCCGCGGGATGCGCCCCCGCTCAGTTCTTGCGACCGATGGCGGTGTAGAGCTCTGCCACCGGTACCACCCGTCCGTGCAGGGGCAGGATTTTCTCGACCTGCAGGTTCAGGCGCTCCATGTTCTGCACCAGGTTGACGTGCAAGGCATTGGGCGTGGCGGGCGGCGGCGCGCCGGGCGGGCCAGGCGTGAAGGCGTCGGCTTCGATCAGCAGCTTCTCCTTGGGCAGGTAGACCATCATGAAGCCGCGCGCATGCACGCTGCCCTCGATGTAATGCACGTCAGCCACGCGATCACCATCGGTGAAGCGCCGCTGCCCCGGCACCCCCGTCAACTGCGCCGTGCGGCCGGACTTCTCCATCGCATCGGGGCTGAGGCGGTTCGGATTGGCCAGCGTCTTTTCGAAGTAGGGCCGTGCCAGCTCGCTGGTGACCAGCGTGGCACCCTCGGCCACGGCGGTGCGCAGGCCGCCCGAATGGTCGAAATGGTGGTGCGAGTTGACGACAAAGCGGATCGCCTTGCCGGGGGCGAGCTTCTTCGCTTCCGCCAGCATCGGCAGGGCGCGCCCGTCAAACAAGGGGCTTTCGACCACCATCAGGTGGTCCTTCATCTCGATGGCCACGCTGTTGTGAGAGCCGCCGGCCAGGAACCACACCCCCTCGGCCACCTTGTCGGCCGTGACCTTTTCGCTCGCCGCACTCACCAGCGGCGGCACCTCGATGGCGGCTGGCGCATTCGGCTTGACCTCGCTCACAGCCAGGTCCAGTACCGGGAAGCCGCCCAGGCTCTGGCGGATGCGTTTCGGGAACTTGACCCCGCCGACCTCCTGATAGTCCGAGAACGTGATCACCGACCCGGTATCGCCCATGACCGGGTTCGGCAGCACCGACTCGATCTGCTCCACCAGCCCGTCGGCATTGATCAGCGCCATGGCCCGCAGGCGCCCGGGCATGACGAAGGAGACGGCCCACAGGGTGCGACCGTCCTGCGTGCGGCTGGTCAGCGTGGGCTGGTTGGCGAGTGCGGCCTTGATCACGCCGTGCGGTGTGGTCCACAGGTCATGCACGCGCGCGTCCAGGTCGCGCGGCGAGGCCACCGGCGCCGGGCCGACGAGATTCCATGCATAGCCACCGCGCATCAGCCCGGTGGTGCGCTGCTCGCCGGTGCCCATCAGCGGCACCGCGCCCCCGCCGGTGGGCTCGGCGCGGCTGCGTGCGGCGTCCTCGCGGAAGGCCCCCTGGTCATAGTCCACCACCCGGGAAAAGCTGGAATAGTTGATCTTCGGCCACGCCCCGCCAGGCTCGTAGGCCTGCCCGAAGGTGGCACCGGTGCCACTGCCGGCGAACGAAATGCTCTTCAGGTCCTTGCCGCCCATCGCGCTGTCGGCGCGCCGCAGCACGGACTCGGCACTCTCGGGCGCCACGCTGGCACAGGAGGCCAGCACGGCGACGGCTGCCGTCCAGACGAAGAGGCGGCCGAGCCGGCCGATGGGAGAAGTTCGAACCATGTTGCACTCCTGTTGCAGGCGGGTTGCCGGGACGTCGATCCGCCTTGATCCTAGTCAATCGACAGCGCCGCCGACACTAGGGAAAGCCGCTACAAAATAGAGCCGCCGCCAGGGAATATTCCGTCGAGCCGGGTTTGCCGACCCCCAATCGCACCACCACTATGCCGCGCCACCCCATCGATCTGCCACCCCTTCCCGACCGTCTGGCCACCGCCCTGGCCTTGCTGCACGCGCAGGCGCGCCCCGGTGAGCTGGCCGGCATGGCACGCTTTGGCATCGTCGGGGAGCGGCGCCTGGGCCTGTCCATGCCCGCCATGCGCCGGATCGCCAGGACCCTCGGGCGCGACCACGACCTGGCCCTGCAGCTCTGGGCCACCGGCATTCCTGACGCGCGGATCGTCGCCGGCATGGTGGCAGACCCGGCGCGCCTGACGTCGCGGCAGATGGATGCCTGGGCGCAGGGCTTCGAGTCCTGGGACGTCTGCGACCAGGTCTGCGGCAGCGCCTTTCAGGCCTCGCCCCGGGCCTGGGACAAGGTGGCGCAATGGGCCGCGCGCCCGGAAGCCTTTGTGCGCCGGGCCGCGTTTTCCCTGCTGGCCACGCTGGCGGTGCACGACAATTCAACCGACAACGCCGCCTTCGTCCACGCGCTGGCGCTGATCGATGGCGCGGCAGGCGACGAGCGCAACTTCGTGAAAAAGGCCGTGAACTGGGCGCTGCGCAACATCGGCAAGCGCAACCCCGCGCTGAACCAGGCCGCCATCGACGCTGCCCGGCGCATCCAGGCACAAGGCACGCGATCCGCGCGCTGGATTGCCGCCGACGCCTTGCGCGAGCTCACCGACGACGCGGTACAGGCCCGTCTGACGGCGCGGGGCTGACCCCAGCGCCATTTTCCAAAGAAATCGATCGAAAATGGCCACAACCCAGCGTGATTAGGTCGCTGGTAGCTACTAAATCAGGAGTAAACAAGGTGTTCGACCCCGGCACCGTGCCCCGCGCCAGCGGGTACAGTCGGACTTTTCCCTTATCGGACAGGACCTCACATGGCACGGGCAAGTCAATGGGCAGAGAAGGTGCTGGCCTTGCTCCAGGGCGGCAACACGGCCGCCTCGATCGCGCAGATCAAGGTCGCACCCAGCGTGAAAGACCTCAAGGCGCTGCAGACCGCCATGATCGTCGGCCGCCTCACCGGGCGCTGGCGCGACGTGGACGAGGCCGTGCAGGACAACCTGGCCCTGCTGTCGGCCCCGCGCCTGCACCGCGCCCCCTGAGGTCCGCGATGCACACGACCCATCCCACCCCGTCCAAGGAAGCCATCGCCCTGCTCGACCCGTTCGAGCGCCTCGGGCTGGACCGCATCGAACTGGTGCAGACGCTCTCTCAGGCCGAGCGCGCGCTGGATGAGCTGGCGCGGGCAACGGCCTGGGGGTTCGACACCGAGTCCAAGCCCACCTTCCAGAAACACGAGGTTTCGCACGGGCCGCATGTGGTGCAACTGGCCACAATGGAGCGGGCCTGGGTGTTCCAGCTGCACGACGGCGATTGCCGCGCCCTCGCCGCCGAAGCCCTGGCCCGGCCCGGGGTGGTCAAGGCCGGCTTCGGCCTGGGCGACGACCGCAAGCGCATCCGGGAAAAGCTCGGCGTGGAGCCGCTGGACGTGCTGGATCTCAACCACGTGTTCCGCCAGCGCGGCTACCGCAAGGACATGGGCGTGAAAGGCGCGGTGGCGGTGCTGTTCAACCGGCGCTTCATCAAATCGGGCAAGGCCTCCACCTCGAACTGGGCCAATGACCGCCTGACCGAAGCCCAGCTGATTTATGCGGCCAACGATGCCTGGGCCGCGCTGCGGGTGTACCACGCGCTGGGCTTGGACCCGGGTCAGCCCGCGGCCTGACGCCAGGGGCCTCAGGCCTTGCCGGGCACCTGCATGCGGGTGCCCAGGTGCAGGCCGGCATCCAGCAACAGCAGCTCACCGGTCATGGTGCGTGCGCCGTCGATCAGCCAGACGATGGCTTCAGCCACGTCCTCGGGCGTGCTGGCGCGGCCCAGGGCCGTGCTCTGCTCGGTCAGGGCCTTGACCTTCTCGAAGCCCTCCTGCCCCAGCCCGTCAACGAACCAGCGAGAGGTGATCAGGCCCGGGCAGACCGCGTTGACGCGCACCTCCGGCGCCAGCGCGCGCGCCAGGTACAGCGTCATCGAATTGACGGCCCCCTTTGAGGCGATATAGGGCACCGAGGAGCCGATGCCCAGCGAGCCGGCCACCGACGACACGTTGACGATGCAGCCCTGCGCGGCCTTGAGGTGCGGCGCACAGGCGCGCACCATCTGGAAGGCGCCCACCGCGTTCACCGCAAAGATGCGTTGAAAAGTGTCCGCGTCCAGCACCTCCCAGTTCGCCGCGCCGGTGAAGGTGGAGATGCCCGCGTTGTTGACCAGCGCGTCGACGCGCCCCCAGCGCGCCACCGCCGCATCAACCAGCGCCCGGCAGTCGGCGTCCTCGGCCACGTCGCCCTGCATCAGCAGGGTGTCGGCACCCGCCTCGTCGCAGGCCGCTTGCGACGCCAGCGCCTCGGCCTCGCTGCGCGAGTAGTTGATCAGGACGTTGTAGCCGCGACGGGCCAGCATGAGCGCGGTGGCCGCACCCACGCCGGTGCCCGAACCGGTGATGAGGGCGACTTTACGATCGTTCATGAAAACTCCCTGGTTTCGGACGGCACGCGCCCACGAACAGTTCAATCCGGCTTGGCCCCGGACTCCTTCACCACCTTGGCCCATTTGACCGTCTCGACCTGGATCAACGCGGCCAGGGCCTCGGGCGTGCCGGGGGATGGGTCCAGCCCCAGCGTGGTCAGCTTCTCTTTCACATCGGGCAGGGCCAGCACGCGGGCGGTCTCGGCGCTGATGCGCAGCTGCACATCGCGCGGCAGGCCGGCCGGGGCCAGCAAGGCGAACCAGGAGGTGGCTTCGAAACCCGGCAGGCCCTGCTCGGCGATGGTGGGAATGTTGGGCGCAGCGGGCGAGCGGGCGGCACTGGTCACGCCGATGGCGCGCACCTCGCCGGCCTTCACCAGCGGCAGCGCCGAGGGCATGTTGTCGAAGATCATTTCGATGCGCCCGCCCAGCAGGTCCGGCACGGCCTGCGCGCGGCCCTTGTAGGGGAGGTGCTGCATCTTCACGCCAGCCATGGTGTTGAACAGTTCGCCCGACAGGTGGATCGAGGTGCCGCTGCCCGAGGAGCCGAAGTTCAGCGGCTGCTTGCGCGCCAGTTCGATCAGTTCCTTGACGTTCGTCGCGGGCACCTTGTTGTTGACCACCAGCAGGTTGGGCGTGGACGCCAGAAAGCTCACCGGCGTGAAGTCCTTGACGTGGTTGTAGGGCATGACTGCGTACAGCGCGGGGTTGATGGCATGCGTCCCGACCGTGCCGATCACCAGCGTGGTGCCGTCGCCCGCGCTCTTGGCCACGAAATCCGCGCCAATGTTGCCGCCCGCGCCGGGCTTGTTGTCCACGGTGAAGGTCTGGCCCAGCGACTGGCCCCATTTGTCGGCCAGGATGCGCGCCAGCGTGTCGGGCGCGCCGCCGGGCGGGAAAGTCACGACGATCTTCACCGGCTTGTTCGGCCAGACGGCACCCTGCGCCAGCGCGGACGTGGCTGGCAGCACCACGGCAAAAACCAGGGCGGCCAGTGGCACGACGCGTGCGACGACGAGTATGAAAGCGGACCGGCGTGACGTGACGGGCATGGGTGTCTCCTCGGGTGGTGTCAATCCAGTGTGCCCAACGCCGGCCCGCCGCACAGCCCCGGAAACCCTGAGGCGCGTCGCCTGAATGACAGCACCTGGGTGCGCCAACAGACAGATCACGGCGGGCCGCGGCCCTAGCATGCCCCCAAGCGAATTCCGTCACTGGCCTGAGAGCAGGCCCCAAGTTCCTGACCGACAACCCATGACCACCGAAACCCAACGCGCACCCGTATCCATGTCCCTCATCACGCCGCAAAACCGGCAGCACAAGGCCATCGAGCTTCACGAAAAGGCCATCCGGCACCTGAAGGAAGCGGTGCGACTGCACGACGCCGGCGACAAGCGGCAGGCCAACACCCATGCGGCCATCGCTAATGGCCACGCCACCTCCGCGCTGCTTGCAGGCGCCGGAGCCTTGAACGTCTGACGGCGCAGGCAGCGGACCCGCCATGGACCAGCCCCACGCGTTCGCCGACCCGGCAACATCGGCGCACGCGGCCAGGCAGCCCTCGCTGACCGACGCCTTGCGGGACTGGCTCCGCGACCTGCTCCAGCTGGCCGTTCTGGAAGGCAGGGAGGCCGGCGCGGGTCTCGCCTTGATGGCTGGCCTTGGCGCGGCGGCGGCGGCGCTGCTGATGACCGGCTGGCTGGCGCTGGTCGGCGCGGGCGTGGCCGCCCTTGCGGAACAGCAGATCCTCGGCTGGTCCGGCGCACTGGGGGTCGCCGCGCTGCTGAGCTTCGCAGTGGCGGGCGGGCTGGTGTTCCTCCTCATGCGGCGCAGCCAGGACACCCTTTTCCGCGCCACCCGGCGCCAGCTGTGCGTGCTGGGCGCGCCCCCACAGGCATTCGCGCCTACACGCATCCACGCACCGGAGCCGGACAATGAATGACGCATCGACCGCCCTGCAGTCCGCGGAGCGGCGCGTTGCCAACGACCGGGCCGCCATCCTCTCCCGGCTGGATTCGCTGAAGACCCGGGCGCGCCGACGGGCGACCTCGCCGCTGATGATCGGCGGGGTTGTCGCGGCCACCGCCGCCACGGCGTACCTGATCCTGGCCCATCGGGGCCGGCCGCGCCCGCCCGCAACCCGCCCCCGGTCAGGCAGCTGGCTGCTGACTGCGCTGTCCGGGGCAGTGACGGCCTTCGCCGAAGACCCCGGGCACGGCGTCCGGCGTGCAGAGTCCGACACGACGACGCCGCCGGGCATCGCACCGAAACCAGACCCGGGGCCAGCCCGGACTTCAGCGACAGACACCGTTTCAGGCCGCCAGTGGCCGATGATCAAGTCCACCGTCATCGCCTGGGTCGAAGACTACGCCCCCAGCATGGGCGCCGCCCTGTCGTGCTACACGTTGTTTTCGCTGGTGCCGCTGCTCATCATCGTGGTCGCCGTGGCGGGCATGGTGTTCGGGCAGGCAGCGGCGCAGGGCGAAATCGTGGGGCAGTTGCGCGACGCCCTGGGCCAGGGCGGCGCGGTGGCGGTCGAGGGCTTGCTCGCCGCCGCGCGGGAGCCGGCCAAGGGTGTGATCGCGACGCTGGTCGGGGTCGTGATGCTGCTGATCGGCGCAACCGCTGTCTTCGCTGAGCTGCAAAGCGCGTTGGACCGCATCTGGCGTGTGCCTGCGATCACGGGGCAGTCGGGGCTTCGGAACCTGCTGCGCACGCGGCTGCTTTCGTTCGGGCTGATGCTCAGTCTGGGCTTTCTGCTGGCCATGTCGCTGGTGCTGAGCACCGCCGTCGCGGCCCTGGGTAAGTGGTCGGGCAGCTTGCTGCAGGGCTGGGACGTGCCGCTGGAGGTGCTCAACTTCGCCGTCTCGTTCAGCATCTTCACCCTGCTCTTCGCGATGATCTACAAGACCCTGCCGCGCGCCCGCATCTCCTGGCGCGACGTCTGGCGCGGTGCCGCGGTCACCGCGCTGCTGTTTACCGTGGGCAAGATGCTGGTCGGCCTGTACCTGGGCACGAGCAGCGTGGCGTCCGGCTTCGGCGCGCTGGGCTCGCTGGTGGTGCTGATCGCCTGGGTCTACTGCTCGGCACAGGTCTTCCTTCTTGGCGCCGAATACACCTGGGTCTACGCCAACCAGTTGGGATCACGAGCCCCCTGGAGACGCCCGATTCAATAGCTGACAGCGACCGTTCCACGCTGGGACGAGGCAAAAAGATAGCCGGGATTTGTTGAATCATCCCGGTCAGGCATCGGCGGCAGTAGCGCCTGGGGCGTGCACTGCGTTATGTGCGCCAGCAAACGGACACCCGCGCCGCAATTCATTAGCCTGCAGCCACACCCACCCCGTCTCGCACAGCGGTGCGGGCACTTTGTACCGCTGGGGCACCGGGCGTGTAACCGGCGCTTAGAGGCGCAATGGGAAACCAGGGCAGGATCCGCCCATTGAAAAAATTCCGCCAGATGTCCACGCAAGGACAGAACCCTCACTTGAAAGCAAAAGGCAAAACCATGAAACATGTACTCCTGGGCGCCGCGCTCGTGGCCCTGAGCGGCACGGCACTGGCCGCCACCAATGTTGATGTCTCGGTCAACATCGGCCAGCCCGGCTTCTACGGCCACATTGACATCGGCGGCATGCCGCCACCGCAGCTGGTTTACGCCCGGCCGGTGGTCATCCAGCAGCCGGTCGGTGTGGTGTACCAGCCCGTCTACCTGCGGGTGCCGCCCGGCCAC
>Ga0268298_10006666_pt1 | contig 10422 bp, 9 predicted proteins | sample WWTPWeurt_MetaG_FD_194462 | JGI IMG/M metagenome (GOLD analysis project Ga0268298, IMG submission 194462) | Activated sludge microbial communities from WWTP in Nijmegen, Gelderland, Netherland - WWTP Weurt | ecosystem: Engineered > WWTP > Aerobic digester > Activated sludge | place: Netherlands... | reverse complement strand
GGGCATGGTCATTGTGGGAAGTTGCAGTGGCTCGCTGAGTTTGACTTTCATTTCAGTGCCGGGCTGGAGCATGACGCTTTTGCCCTTCATCAGCATGGCGATTGTCAGCCCGGTAGCCCCACCAATGACCGCTCCACCCGCCAGGGTAGACCCGTGGCTAGCCGCCGCCCCCGCGAGACCGCCAACTTGCAGAGCTATCACTGTACCTACCACGCCACCAACGGCGGTATATCCCGCCGCGCGCCCGACTACTTTGGCAGCGGCCTTGCCTTTGGAGTCCCGCGTGGTGCTGTTGCCCTCAATCGGGACTTTGCGCCCGTCAGGCGTGATTAGATAATCAAAGACCGTGTTGATGTAGCCATCGCGGCCGGCGCGCTTCGGTCCTTCCATGGTGCTCAGCACCCCGTGCGCCAGCGTACCCCTGGGTATCACTACTCGTCCATCCACCGCTACGTCCTTGCTGATTTTGCCGAAGAACTGATCGCCTTCTACGGTCTCGTCGGAGGCAATCTCGGTCGTAAGATACAGATCCAACTCAGTGCCCTGGGCCACTATACGCACATCCCCCGTGTTGACGGTGGGGATTAGTGGAAGCTTGCTCTCGGTCTTGGTTACGGCGCCGCGAAGCGACGGCGATTCGCCGCCTTCGGTCGGGTTCTCGGCGGACCAACCGGCCGACGGGGCGCTGGCGCTCAGGCTCAGCGCCAGACTCGAGGCGCACAGGAAGCGGATGACCGGCAGGGACACGCGAACAGCTCCCGAAAGGCTTGCGAAGCAAGGCCCGGACGGGCACTTTCCCTGAACGTGGACATAGCGTTCAATCAATTGGCGCTTCGTTGGGTTGACGTAGACTTTCAACGGCCGCTTCCGGTCGCGGTCCTCAAAGGTTTCTTCCATGGGTCTCCAAGGCATCGACCGAAGTGCTTAAGCTCGCGTCTGTAATGAAGGAAGAGAAGTTTTAACTTGTGGGGCTGGATTATACACCCTACACCTAACCCCAGGATTAATAATGCATCACGGTTTAAATACATAAACCCAAGAAGTTCTCCTGGGCTGTTTGATAACATGGCAAAAGCAGGATTTTGTTAGGAAACCGATAGGCGCCAGTGAGACTTTTCAGCCACCCACAAACCAGGCAGTTGAAAGCGATAAGCCGCAACTGCAAATCTGATTTCTCTGTAAAATTCGAGGCTGTCTGTAAGCGCACAGCCATCGCCTCGGATGCCTTTTTTGCTTCGGCGAAAGTAATCCGCTTTGGCGTTGCGCCCAATGGCTGGCCGCAATATGCGCCAGTGTCCTTAATCTTAGCTGTCCTGTTCTTGTCAGGCTGTGCCGATTTGCATGCTGAAAAATCAGGTGTGCAGAGGAACCGTGGTCAAATGAACATCAGGGATTTGTCGCAGCTGGTTAACACAAAAGAGTCGGCTTGGCCAATGATTCAGGCTTGGGTAAAGGATGCTAAAAATCAGGTAGAGGTTCTTCCGCCGACTGACCCGGCTCGGTCTCGTGCTCTTCTAGCAACACAAGTCACAACTAGATCTCCGATGGGGTCAATCATTTATGAGACAGGCGGTCTGCTTATTGATCACGGGTGGTTGCGAATATTGGGCTCTGGTCATCCGAAATTACCTAGAACCCTCCCTGATTGGAACAAATCTGTAGGAAACGCCTTTACGTCGAAGGCACCGCCCTTTCTCTTGGTCGCCGATGATGCAATCGGCGGTTTTTTTGCAATTGATGGCGGTGCTTTTGGTAAACCCGGAAACGTATTCAATTTTGCTCCTGATTCACTCAGGTGGGAGGATACGGGGAAGTCCTATACTGACTTTATTGACTTCTGCCTTAACGGCGATTTGCAGAAGTTCTATGAAGGGCTTCGTTGGCAAGGTTGGCAGGCTGACTTGAAGCAATTGCCGGGGGATAAAGGATTCATGATTTATCCATTCTTGTTTGCTGCCGGCCCACCGATCGATGCTCGTCAGCGCAAACCAGTCCCGCTCTCGGAACTCTATGGTCTCTTTGTTGAAAAGGCAAATGCTGCGCAATCTAAGAAACCAACATTTTAGACCTTGTCTGCTTTCATTGTTCGTGTCAGTTTTGAGTTGGGGTACTAATCGGGGTCTCGTGACTATCCCGTTCTCTTCCCCCAAATCCAAGATGCCACTCGTCCGAAATGGAACGTTATCGGGCTGGCTGTTTTTGCCTGTCCGAAAGTAGGCTTTTGAGGTTTTGGATGGCGGGTATAATCCGTACACCACTTTTGGACGGAGAAAATGCCGCGAGTTTTTGCTTACTGTAGAGTTTCGACCACTGACCAGAGCCCTAAGAATCAGACTCTTGAGATAAAGTCGGCGGGCTTCAAGGTTGAAAGCCGCCGGCTGGCAGAGGAAAACATTAGCGGTTCAGTGGCGGCCACAGAGCGCCCGGGCTTCATGAGGCTGGTCGATAGGATGGAAAAGGGCGACGTCCTGGTAGTCACCAAGCTTGATCGCCTGGGGCGAAATGCCATGGATGTGCGGTCTACAGTGGAACTTCTGGCCGGACACGGCGTGAGGGTTCATTGTCTGGCTCTTGGAGGGGTGGATTTAACCAGCGCGGCAGGCAAGATGACCATGCAGGTGATTGCCGCCGTCGCTGAATTCGAGAAGGACCTCCTGGTCGAGAGAACTAAATCTGGGATAGCGAGGGCTAGGGCCACCGGCAAGCAGTTTGGTCGGCCGCCGTCGTTGGACCAGGCGGAGCGTAAGGCTGTTCTGAGAAGATTGCGTGCCGGTGTTTCTGTTGCCGAAGTCGCCCGGGAGTTTAATACATCCAGGCAGACCATTCTACGGGTGCGGGAAGCGGTGCTTGGTAGCTAGCAAAAGCTGTCCGCCGAGGGCCAAGTCTGCTGTCGACTTCCCGGTTGGCACCGGTCTGTCTTTCGGCAGCTGATAAGGAAGTTGGTGCTGCCGAGAGGGACGGCACTGAGGGTGAGCCCATAAATCGAGGCTTTCGGGGCTTTTTTATTGTCGTTAAAGTAATAATAGTAGTAATAAGAAGTAAATGATTATTATGGTACAATGTCAAAAGCATTGAGGAGGGCTCAGCAGTGACCAGAGGACCGAACATCGACCAGGGCGAACTATTTGAGGTCGCCGACCGGCTTGAGTCCGAGGGTAAAGAGGTCACGGCTTTGGCCGTGCAGACTGCGCTTGGCCGAGGCAGCTACACCACTGTTTATAAGTACCTGGAAGCTTGGCGGGCTTCTCGCCCGGCACCGGTGGCGCCGGTCTCCTTTCAGATGCCTGACCCGGTAAAGAACATATTCGCCGGTGCTTGGCGTATGGCATTAATGGAATCGGCCAAGGAAACTGAAGCCGTGAAGGTCAAGGCCGCAGAAGACCTCAAGAATGCTGCCGCTCAGCTTCACGGCGCGCTGCAGGCTATTGAGAAACTGGAGCTGGCGGCAGAGGCTTCGGCAACTGAAATTGCCTCACTGAAAGAGAGCAGTGAGCAAAAACAGGCAGTGCTTTCGAAGACCGAAGCTGAACTCTCCGCCCGCGCTAATGCAACTGAAGACCTTCGCCGGCAGCTTGTGGACCGAGATTCTGAGATTGCTCGACTGCGTGAGGAGCTTGCGAAAGGTCGAGATGAGCGGGATTTGGCAATAAAAGAAGCGGCCGAACTCAAAGGCAAGATGACCGCAATCGTGAGCCAGAATGCTGCTCTTTTGAAGCGCGTCGGTAAGATATGATAAGAAAAATTCGTAGTAGAGTGTATTAGCGAAGATCCTAAGATTCGCTAAGAGCCCGTATATCCATGAAAAGCGCATGCAAAGACTAGCAAAAGATTCTAGTGAAAGCGCGTATCAAAGCTATAACATTTGCTAATAAAAAGGAAAAGAAAAAGCTGTGAAGATTGGCTATGCGAGGGTATCTACAAAAGAGCAAAGCCTGGATATGCAAGTGAAAGCCCTTGAGCGTGCTGGTTGTGAGCTTATATATCAAGAAAAGGTTTCTGGTGCTGGCCGCAGCCGGCCAGAGTTTGAGCGTATGATGCAGCAAATCAGAAAGGATGATGTTTTGATCATCTGCCGTTTGGACAGACTTGCTCGCTCTACAAAAGTATTGCTGGAGACCATAGAGAAGCTGAAGGAGATGGGCGCTGGGTTTAAGTCCCTAGACGAAGATTGGGCTGATACCACATCTGCTACCGGCAAGCTTGTGATGACGTTTTTCGCCGGACTGTCAGAGTTTGAGCGAGACCTGATTAGAGACAGGACAGAAGCCGGTCGGAGAGACGCTTTACGTCGAGGGGTAAGGTTTGGAAGACCTATAAAATTGGATGACGATCAGCTAAAATTAGCAAAGAAGCTTTTGAAACAAGGCAAATCGGTTCAATTATGTAGCGGATATTTTTGGGGTGCATTTTACGACCCTCTATCGATATCTGCGCGACTGAATTTTTTTCTGGATTTCGAACTAATAGACCGGTCGACCGTCACAGTTATCGTGCAAAAAACTGTAGCGTTTATCGTGCAAAGTGACAAGAGACGATAGAAAGATCGGACTTGGCTTTGGAAAACCAGGTATCGGCAAAACTTTCTCTGCCAAGAAGTTTTGCAATTGGTCATTGATCGAAGCGAACCTTGCCGCTAAAGGTGGAGTAGTTGTAGAACCGGCAACCATGCTTGCTTGTGATAGCGCCTACTACATGCCGAGTGTCACTGTAACGGCGGCTCGGCTAAAAATAGAATTAAATCAGCTAAGAAATAGGTTTGAGGACGCGTATCTGAAGGCAGTAAACTGGCACTGTCCGGCTGATTGGGCTGAGGAGATTCAGAATCAGCACCTGAAGCTCATAGTGGTGGACGAAGCCTTCAGGCTGAAATATCAGGCGCTGGAACAGTTGCGAGACATACAGGAAGAGTGGGATGTCGGGATCTTGCTTATCGCTGACCCAGGCTTTGAGAGAGCCTTAAGCCGCATGTGGCACTTCTCCGTCCGGGTCGCCCATGTGGAAGAATTGAAGCCGCTTAGCGAAGCAGAAACAAACCAGTTCATTGACAAACAGCTTGAAATTATGGGGCTTCCAAAGCCTCCAGAAGAGGTGTGTAAGCTAATCCACTGGTACACACAGGGTGTTCTGAGAGGGCTGGTAAACCTGTTCTCTATGATTGCAAGAATTCTGAAAATCAACGAAGACGTTGTTAGCGAGGTAACCCGTGAGGTTGTTGAAGCAGCCCGTGAGATGATGATTTTTGGAAAGCATGGAAGTTTGTCAAAGCAGGTGCCTCTGCTTGCCTCTGAGGCCTAGCACCGGTCTCACTCTGTATTCAGAGTTGAATTGAACGACTCACCTTATTGCAGCCACTGTAAGTAGTGGCGCCAGTACTGGCGCCTGAAGAGTGCCTCTCCAAAAGATTTTTGGGGTGGCCAAGTGTGACAAATAATTCTGCAAAAAGTGCGACAAATAATTCTGAAACTTACAGGCTGCTGAGCTGCGCATGGCTAGAAAAACCATCGCTCGTAATGCGTATTCTGCGGTTTGCGATATCATTGTGGACCTTTGTAAACAAATGTACCTTTATATACACAATACCATAAAACGGACCGTTCCGGCGTTGACGAGGCTGGTTGGAGTGCTATTATGGACATATAGGTACATTTGTTGATAATAGCGGGGATAGGACCATGAAATTCATATGCACGCTCTGTAATTACATCCTTGAAGAAGAAAAAGGATTGCCTGAAGCTGGAATAAAACCTGGCGCCAAATTTGAGCAATTAAGCGAAGATTGGCACTGCCCCAATTGCGCTGCAGCAAAAGAATATTTTCAAAGCTGCTCTTGTGTGTCGCTGCCGATATTTGAAGCAAGCAAAGTCACGCCAGTAGAACCTCAACGACAGGCTGTCTAAGCCTAGGTTCAGGAGGGATTAATCATGCAAAATTTCAAACGAGAATCAGTCGGCATGATCGTTGCCGAGCAGCCGCTTCGCGCTGCTGTTTTTGACCGTTTTGGCATCGACTTTTGTTGTGGCGGAAAACAAACTCTGGAAGAAGCCTGTGCAAAGATTGCCGCAAGTCCAGAGTCCGTTATCGCCGAGCTTTGCAAGAACGATGAAATGTCAGTTGCCGGCGGCAACTCTTCGGAAAACTGGCTAAATGCCAGCATGACTGTTTTAGCCGATCATATCGAGCAAACACATCATGCTTATTTGAAGGAAGAATTGCCACGACTGAAAGTACTGGCCGACAAAGTTGCGCGTGTCCATGGACTTAAGGAACCGCGACTGACCAAGGTTGCATCAGTATTTTCGCAAATGAAAGATGAGCTTTTAGCGCACGCCCAAAAAGAGGAGGTCATTCTCTTTCCGTTTATTCGCAGGCTCGATCAAGGTTCCACAAAGGGCAGACCGCCATTTGGGACCGTCGATAACCCTGTTAGGTGTTTGGAATCCGAGCACAAAGATGCAGGGGATGCCCTTCTTGAGCTTCGAAAATTAACTGATAACTACACCCCGGCAGAGAACGCTTGCGCAAGTTGGGTGGCATTGTTAGCCGGGCTTGCGCATCTGGACCAGGATCTCAGGACACATATACACAAGGAAAGCACCATTCTATTTCCAAAGGCAATAGAAACGGAGCGCCATCTTGCCACTACAAGTTAAACACAATAAGCACAAGAGCCAATTTTTTGATTGCTAACTAATGGGAAAAGAGGAGTTCGATCATGTCGTTAAATACTGCACTATTGAGAGAAACTTTTGAGCGTGCCAAAGCCGAAAACGGTGGAATAGAGTCGCTTGGAATGAGCTTTTATAAGAGGTTGTTTGAAAAATATCCATCTGTAAAACCTCTCTTTCATACACCGCCTGAAGAACAGCATAAAAAGCTGATGGCGTCGCTGGGCTCTATTGTCGCCGGAGTAGAGCGTCCAGAGCGGCTTTTGCCGTATTTGCATGCTATGGGAATCAGGCACCTTAAATACAAAACCGAGAATGCTCATTACGGCGCCGTTGGCGAGAACCTGATGGCTGTTTTGGCAGACCACTTGAGTAAGGAAGGTGAGTGGACTCAAGCAATGGCTGATACTTGGCAGGCTGCTATCGGCGTGGTGGCAAAAACAATGATTGAGGCATCGGATAACCCGGAAGCTTTCAAGGATGAATTGATCGAACACGGTTACGAGCTGGACGGATTCAAAAGAGGTGACCCAGCCCCATGGATTGAAAGAACGACGATGTCGAACTAACTGACAACAAAGGCGTGACCGATATCAATAAACCCTTGTTAATATAGTGCGAGCCCAACTGGCGCCCGTTATGAGGTGAATATGTCCTGGAGATGGAAACTGTCTGTACTTTTGGTCTTGATTGCTGGATTTTCTACGCTTATTTTTATGGGCCACGAGACTAGCAATCAAGCACCTCCCATACCGGAACGCGTAGTTGATTCGAGCGGAAAAGTCTTGTTTCTCAGCAACGACATCATGGCTGGCCAGGGCGTCTTTCAAAAATACGGGCTCATGGATGTCGGTTCCTTCTTCGGCCACGGCGCCTACAATGGCGTCGACTTTTCTGCCGACTATCTGCATCGAGAGGCTGTCATAGCCCTCGATTACTTGGCGCAGAGCAAATTCAAAAAGAATTTCGACCAACTCGATGCCAGTGCCCAGGGCCAACTACTGGCGCGAGTTCACAAAGACTTTAAGGAGAACAGGTACAACCCAGAGACGAAAACACTGACTCTGACAGAAGAGCAAGCAGTTTCTTATCAGAAATTGATACCGCATTATGACACCGAGTTTGGTGCTGGAAATAAATTGCCTTTGCCACCGGACTATATCAAAGACAAAACTGAACGCTTGCAACTGACTCGCTTCTTTGCTTGGGGCGCCTGGGTATGCTCTACACAGCGCCCCGGAAAAGACTATACGTATACAAATAACTGGCCTCCTGATGCCGCTGCCGGAAACGCTCCTAATTGGCAAATCTTCTTTTGGAGCGCCATGAGTTTGATCATGCTGGTTGGCGGGATAGGCTTGACACAATTTCTTTTGAGCGCCTTCCCTGGCCTGGGTTGGGCTCCTGACGGCTCTGGCGAAATGGTCGACGCTGTAAAAACATACAGACCGTTTCGGTCGCAAACGTCTCTCTATCCGTACTTCGTTGTCGTTGTTTTGCTCTTCTTGTTTCAAACTGCATTTGGCGTAGTAACAGCTCACTACATTGTCGAGCAAGGTTTTTACGGTTTTGATATACGCAGCATCTTTCCATACAGCATTACCAGGAGCTGGCATCTTCAACTTTCAATCTTCTGGATAGCGACTGCCTGGTTGGCTGCGGGAATGTTCATGGCACCGATGCTTTCAAAGCATGAACCCAAGGGACAACATTGGTTGGTGAAGATCCTCTTTGTTGCAATTTTAATCGTTGCCGTAGGCAGTATCTGCGGTGAATGGCTCGGCGTAAAGAATATGCTTGGCAGTTTGTGGTTTTGGTTTGGCCACCAGGGCTGGGAATACCTGGAACTGGGGCGGTTCTGGCAGGCGCTGCTTACCCTAGGTATGCTTATCTGGGCGGTCATTGTATTTCGCAGTATCGCTCCGCTCCTCAAAGGAAAAGATCACGGAAGCCTTCCTTACATGCTGCTTTACGGTGTTCTGGCTATTCCATTGTTTTTCAGTTTCGGCATGATGTATCACCCTGGCACGAATTTTGCAGTCGCGGATTTCTGGCGCTGGTGGGTTGTCCACCTCTGGGTGGAAGGTATTTTTGAACTGTACACAACAATTATTGTTGCGTATTTCTTTTGCAGTCTCGGCATGGTATCCGAGAAATCGGCTCTATCTGTGATTTATGTCGATATTATCTTGTATCTGGGCAGCGGAATTGTCGGCATTGGCCACCACTATTACTGGACCGCGCAGCCTGCTATCAACATGGCTCTTGGCTCAATGATATCGGCCCTGGAAGTGGTGCCATTAACTTTGCTCACTATGGATGCCTGGAAATTCGTGCATCTGGCCAAGGTTGAAGGCTCCATCAAGAATTTTTCTCACTATTGGGCGATGATGTTTCTCATTGCCGTTGGATTCTGGAACTTTTTGGGCGCCGGCGTTTTCGGCTTCCTCATCAATACACCGATCGTCAGCTATTATGAGCACGCTACTTATCTAACTTCAAATCATGGACACGCTGCTTTGATGGGCGTCTATGGCATGCTTTCGGTGGCGGCGATTCTTTTTAGCACAAGGTACTTGATGGAAGACAGCGCCTGGAACAACAAACTGGCAGCTATTTCATTCTGGGGTCTCAATATTGGCCTCATGCTGATGCTTGTGCTGAATATTTTCCCCGCAGGTATTATTCAGATGATCGCCAGCTACCAGCATGGATTTTGGTTCGCAAGGAGCCCTGAATTCGTGCATTCGAACCTGTTCCAGGTATTCACCTGGCTGCGTGTAGCTGGAGATCTCATATTTGTTTTGGCCGGCGTTTTTCCTTTGGTATATCTGGTGCTCAAAGGAATGTTCCACCTACGTAAAGCCGCTGACACAGCAAAGGGCGAAGTTTAAGAATAGAGGTAGGCTGTAAGTTTCAGAATTAAATGGCACGGATTTTGCAGAATTATTTGTCGCGCTTTTTATAGAATTATTTGTCACTATGCCAGCCTGTCTGCCTTTTGGGCACTGGTTCGATAGCCGAGTGTGACAAATAATTCTGGAATTTATGCGACAAATAATTCTGAAACTTACAGTAAGCGTCTCACCTTGTTCTTCAATGCCTCTCATCAGGCTGAGTTGAGGCTTGACGGCACGCTCATCGCCACCAGCTCGGCTCAGGCTATTGGTGGATGGAACTCGGTGCTCTTGAGCCCAAGCCACCCTTACGGCGGCACCTGGGCAGACCAGTCGGTCTGGCACAGAGTCTACACCGACTGCTACTACGCGATCGTCAGTGCCTGGGGCAATAGTGGTCCCCGCATGAAGGAGATTCAGACACAGAAGTTCTATGAGAACTTGGCTGCCGGCGGTTCTTCCAACTCGGAACCGATTCTTGGTCAGCAACTGAATGCCATGTTCCACGCCCTCAATTCAGAAGGCGTGCGGGCTATGGAGATCAAGAATCGCCTCACTCAGTGCGCAGTTGCCTTCCATCACTCGGTGGGGTTGGCCGGTGATATCGGCGCGCCATTGTTTGACATCGGTGCTTATTCGTTTGCCGACACTGCTCTGGACGGCAATACTCTTCGTAACTACGCCAACCCTATGTGTCTATGATGGTTGAGACAATTTAGTTTCCGAGTTTCGGTAGCTGATCCCAGTGTTGTCTGCGGTCAACTACTTTTGTGCCCGTGGTCAATTAAAATTGATCATTAACTCAGGTATTCTGCCTCGGACTTTCAGTAGGGTCCACCGGTCCCTGGTGCTCTGTTCAA
>Ga0268298_10006665_pt1 | contig 10423 bp, 7 predicted proteins | sample WWTPWeurt_MetaG_FD_194462 | JGI IMG/M metagenome (GOLD analysis project Ga0268298, IMG submission 194462) | Activated sludge microbial communities from WWTP in Nijmegen, Gelderland, Netherland - WWTP Weurt | ecosystem: Engineered > WWTP > Aerobic digester > Activated sludge | place: Netherlands... | reverse complement strand
GCTCGAGGTGATCCTCGGCAAGGCCCTCGTCGCGGATCCGAAGCACCGGCCGCACGATCTCGGGGCCCTCGCGCAGGCGCTCCATCACGTGGCGCCGTCGGCCTCGATCGCGCCGCCGCCCGCCGACGAGTCGCACATGGACGGGGAGGACGGGCTCGAGGTCGACGTGTCGCTCTCGCTGCTCCCGCCGCCCCCCAAGGCCGACGTGATGCCCGCGCTCCCGAAGCCCGCCGCTGTGCCGCGCATCGGCGGAGCGGACGGGCCTTACGGCGCCGTGATCCAGAGGCCGCAAGAGAGGCCGCGGAACGATCCGACGCAGAAGCTGGCGGAGATGAAGGCCGCGCTCGAGTCGGATCCGCGCGCTCGGTACGTGGTCGTGAAGGAGGGGATGGATCACGGGCCCTTCACGGCCGTGGAGCTGCTGCAGCAGATCGCGCAGCACATCTTCTTGAGCGAGCACGCGCTGCGCGACGTGTTCACGAACGACGAGCGCTTCATCAAGGACTGGGAGGAGTTCGCGCCCTTCGCCGAGCACGCGAAGCTCAACCAGGACATCAAGATCGAGAAGCAGGCCTTCGCCGCGACCGTCCAGAAAGAGAAGGAAGGCGCGCAGTACAAGACGCTGATCGGGATCGCGATCCTCGGCGTGGTGCTCGCGGGCGGGCTCGGGTTCTGGCTCAAGACGCGCAAGGATCGGGAGCACGCGCTCCAGGTCGCGGGGCAGACGGCGGACGTGGTCGACGTGGACGCGGGCATCGGCGGCAACGGGAAGCCAGGGGCGCCCGGCGGCGGGGGGCGATCGTTCGGCGGCTCGGCGCCCGGCGGCGGGAGCTATCCGGTGCTCGGCGGCGGCATGAGCTGCGAGGGCGCAGCCGCGAAGTACAGCGAGGAATACAAGATCGGCGGCAACAACGGTCCTCCGGATCTCACGGCCGGCGCGTACGGCGCGGTGCTCAATCGAGGCGGCTACCTCAACTCGTGCGGCGTGCCGCCGAGCATGGCGGTCAACATCTGCGCCGCTGTGCAGAACGGCCGCGCCGTCGGCGTCACTGTCACGACGGATCCGCCGAGCCCGAGCGTCGCGGGGTGCATCGCGGGTCAGGTGCGGGGCATGGGCTTCCCGGCGCACCCGCGGCTCGACGTGACGCGCACCACGTTCGCCGCGCAGTGAGCGCACCCTGATGGCCGACGCTCGGATCCGCATCGAGAACGTCAGCAAGAGCTTCGGCAGCCGGTCGGTCCTCCGCGCGGTCAACCTGCGCGTTCCGGCGGGCTGTCTCTACGGGCTCATCGGCCCCGGCGCGGCCGGAAAGAGCGTGCTGCTCAAGCTGATCACGGGGCTCATCAAGCCCGATCGCGGGCAGATCGTCGTCGACGACAAGGACCTCGCGAAGATGAGCGAGCTGGAGCTGCAGGCGTTCCGGCTCAAGTTCGGGATGCTGTTTCAGAACAACGCGCTCTTCGACTACATGACCGTGGGCGAGAACATCGCGTTCCCGCTGCGGCGCCTGGGCACGATCGACGACGACGTGATCCTGGAGCGCGTGGCGGAGCGGCTGCGCGTGGTGTCGCTGCCCGGGTTCGAGGGGCGCATGCCGTCGGGGCTCTCGGGCGGGCAGAAGAAGCGCGTGGGCGTCGCGCGGGCCACGATCACGCAGGCGGAGATCGTCCTCTACGACGAGCCGGCGGCGGGGCTCGATCCGGTGACGTCGCAGCGGATCTTCGAGCTGCTCCGCGCCGAGCAGCGCGCGTCGAACGCGACGGTGGTGATGGTGTCGAGCGATCTCGATCGGCTGCTCACGGTGACCGATCGGGTGGGCATGCTCTACAAGGGCGAGCTCATCTTCGACGGGACGACAGCGGAGGCGAAGGCGAGCACGGAGCCGCGCGTGCGGCAGTTCGTTCACGGGCTGACGGAAGGTCCGCTGTAGCGGGCCCCTCCCTGAACGAGCGGAGCGAGAGATTTGGGAGGGGCGGGCGAGCGAAGCGAAGCCCGGGGGTGGGCAACGCTCTTCGGGTCATTCTTTCGGGCCTTCGTTGTAGCCGCGCGGGCGGTACTTCGGATCCACGCCGTTGTGCTTCTCGTGGTTGTCGAGCGTGTCGACGGCGAGGTACGCGATCCAGCTCCCGGGGTGCGCCTCCGCGAGATCGCGAAGCTCCTTGTCGTGCGCGGTCAGCGTCTTCTCGTCGTACATGCACTGGAGCGCGAGCGAGATGAGGCTCTGCTCGTTGGGGCCGATCGCGAAGCCCTCTTTGTAATAGGGCCAGGCCTCCTCGGCGCGGTGCAGCCGGCAGAGCGTGTCGCCCGTGTAGATGTGGGCCATCGGCCACTCGGGCGCGAGGCGCATGGCCTCCTTGCTCTCGACGAGGCGCGTCTCGAGATCGCCGCGCGCGCCCTTCATCACCGAGTAGTTGAGGTGCGCCTTCGCGCTGTTCGGGACGGCCTCCTTGGTGGCCTCCCAGAAGACGAGGTCGTTGCGGTAGTCCATCGCGTGCCGGTACGCCTGCACGCACTGGAAGCCGAAGAACGCGAGGAAGATCGCAGGCACCGTCCAGAGCTGCCCGCGCTTCTTCATCCACTCGTGCGCCGCGACGAAGGCCACCGCGATGACCGGCGCTGTGCCGAGCACAGGGAAGTACCAGAAGCGCTCGGCGCGCACCGTCGGCAAGATCACCGGGATGTTGGAGTGCGGGAAGTAGCTCACGACCATCCACGTGAGCCCGATCGCCGCGAGCAAGAGGCCCGATCGACCGAGCGGGATCGGCTCGTCGCGAGGCTCGGTGCGCGCGATCTTGGGGAGGCCCTCGATGACGAAGCCGAGCCCCAACAGGCCGAGCGGGAGGAACGCGAAGGGCCACGGGATCGCGTGCCAGAAGCGCCCGTTGCCCGACGTGGAGAGCCAGAAGGGGACGGGGAAGTTCCAGGAGCGCGCGTTGAGCCCGAGGGTCGGCACGAGCTTCCAGAGCGCGAACGCCACGATCGACGGGAGCAAGAGGGCGCCGCCGACGGGGACCTTCCACGCGCGGCGCTGGACGGGGATCGCCTCGAAGCGGCGCTCGCTGTCGGGCGCGCCGATGAGCGCGAAGGCCTTTCGATCTCGGCGTTCGCGCACCATCGCGATGATCCAGAAGACGACCGAAGCGACGAGCGGGACGACCATGAGCGCAGCGCCGATCACGCTCTCGGGGAACACGGTTTTGTCCGGCACCGGCTCCTGCGGGAACGAGTAGTCGCCGCTCAAGGTCTTGGGGAACAGCACCTGCCCCACGCCGCGCGCATAGACGCGGAGGGCGCCCGCGATGCGCAGCTTGGGCTCGGCCTCGGCGAGCGGGTTGTTGAGCGGATCCTTCGGGAGCGGGGCCTGGTGGAACCACACGAGGAAGTCGTGCATGAGGTGCTTCATGCGTGAAGCATCGGCGGGCAGCTCCTGCTGGAGCTCGGCGGGGAGCGGCGACGGGAACCACCGCTTGCGCAGCTCGACGTAGAGCACGAAGGCCGCGACGGAGGCGACGAGCGCGCTCAGCGTCCGGAGCACGCGCGCGGGCCGTTTGGGATGGAGCAGCGGCGCCGCGAGGAGCATCGCGAACGGGGTGAGGGGCACGCAGACGAGGCCGCTCTCCTTGGAGAACAGGGCGAACAGGAGCGCGCCGAACACGGCGAACGGCATGGCCCACGCGGGGAGCGCGAGCGCGAGGAGCGCCAGGAGCGCGCCGACGCCGCCGAAGACGTCCGCGATCCCGACGATGCCGCTCACGGCCTCCGTGATCACCGCGGTGCCGACGAACACGAAGCCCGCGAGGTACGCGACGTCCTTTCGCCTCGTGACGCGGTAGGCGAAGAGCGTCACGAGCGCGCCGACGAGGGCGTGGAAGAGCACGTTGTAGAAGTGGTGAACGAAGGGCTGCTTGCTCACGTACCAGAGCAGGCGCCACATGAAGTTGGGGATCGGGCGGTATGATCCGACGCTTCGATCCGGCGGGAGGCCCCAGAAATCGCGGTGGATCGCGTCGAGGAAGCCGAGGCCCTGCGTGCGGTTCACGTAGGGGTTGGCGAGCAGCGCCTCCTGCTCGTCGAAGATGTAGTTGGTGTTCGGCAGCCGCGTGAAGAGGATCGCGGAGAGCACGAGGAGCGGCGCGGCGGCGATCCAGAACGTGGGCTCCTGCGCGAAGTAGGCCCTCGCTCGAGCGAACGCGGCCTCGGCCCACCCGCGGAGCCTCTGCTTGAACGGCACCGGCGGGGCGACGGGCTGCGCGAGGCTCGGCGGCGCGTAGACGGCCTCCGGCGGTGGAGGGGGCGGGTTCGATTTCGCTTCGCGCGGCGCGTCCGCGGGGCGCGCGGGCTCGGCGTCGCGCACGAACGGCGACGGGAGCTTCGCGCCTTCGGGCGAGGGCTCGCCTGAGCTCACCGAAGAGTCGATCGCGGCGCTCTGCGCGGCGGCGGTGAGCGGCGCGCTCGGCGCTTCTTCCGCGCTGGGATCGGCCGGCGGCGGAGCGCCGGTGTCGTCGGTCGAGGAGGACATGGGCCCCTGAGGGTTACTGGGATTTGGAAGCAGGTTCCGGGATGGGCCAGATGTCGCCCCACAAGGGCTGTCCGCCGTCGATGCCCCAGATCGATCCGGTCACGAAATCTGCGGCGGGGCTCGCGAGGAAGACGATCACGTTCGCGACCTCGTCGGCTGTCCCGAGGCGCTTGAGGGGCGTCGCCTTGCGCGTGAGCTCCAGGAGATCTTCGCCGTATTGATCGGTGCCGCTCGTGCGGATGTTGTTGCCGGGGGCCACCGCGTTCACGCGGATGCCGTGCGCGGCCCACTCGATCGCGAGCGATTTGGTGAGGTTCTCGACGCCCGCGCGCGCCGCGCCCGTGTGGCTCATGCCCGGGAAGCCGCGGCTCACCATCGCGGTGATGTTCACGATCCGCCCGTGTTTTGCAGGGATCATCGCGCGCGTCGCGACCTCGCGGGTCATGAAGAACGTGCCGTTCAGGTTGTTGCGGATGACGGCCTCCCAGCCCTTGGGCTGCATCCCTTCGGCCGGGCTCGGGAACTGTCCGCCCGCGTTGTTGATGAGCACGTCGACGCCCTTCCACGCGTCGAGCACCTTCGTCACGAAGGCCGCGACCTGCTCGGTGTCGCGGATGTCGCAGGTGCCCGCGAGGATCCGATCCTCCGCGGCGCCGCCCTGGACGAGCTGCTTGCGCGCAGCCTCGATCTTGTCGGGCTTCCGGCCGCAGATCGCGACCTTCGCGCCGAGCGAGAGGAGGTCCCGCGCGGTGGCGAGGCCGATGCCGCTGCCGCCGCCCGTGACGAGGACCGTCTGGCCTTCGAACAGGCCGTCCGCGAAGACTTTCGTGGGAGGGTGAGCCACGCGCGGGCTGTTACAACGAAGCCGCGCCGCGCGCCAGAAGAGTGGTGGGTTTCGAGGGCCCCTTTTGTGCGGGGCGGAGCGCGATCAGCTCGCGGCCTTGGCGGCGCGGTCCGCGGCGCGCTTGACCGACGAGTAGTGGTCCCAGAGGCGGGGCACCGGATAGGTCTCCAGGCGCTTCTTGTAGCCCGCGTCCTTGGAGCGCTTCTCGAGCTCGAGGATCGCATCGATGAGCCCGGCGCGCGTGCCGAATTTCTCTTTCACGGTGGAGAACGTCGCGTGGAGGCGGAGGAGCTTCGCGTTCGAGACGTACTCGATCCCGCGGTCCTTGCCGCGATCCGCGGACGTGCGCTTGAGCCAGAGGTCGTCCGTCATGAAGGCCTTCACGGCCTCGACGAGCTTGTCCTTTGTCTCGAACTTCTCTTTGACGATCGCGAGCGGGGATTTGGCGGCCATGGCGAGTCTCCTCGGGTGCGCGAGATCACTCGCGCGGAAAAAGGGGACGCGTCAGTACCCTGATCCAAAGGGGTTGGCAAGCGAAGCGCCGAGCGCCCCGCGTCGGGTCACGGCACGTAGGCCTCGCAACAGCCGTCGGGCAAGCCGCAGAGCGCGCCGTTCGAGGACGAGCACGTGCCCATGTAGCCGCCGTCGTAGTGGCACTCGCAGATGAGCATGCCGCCCTCGTGGATCTTGCAGTCCGCGCGCAGCTTGGGGCCCCCGCAGAGCGTCTCGCACGAGCAGATGTCGCCGTTCATCGTGCAGTTGGCGTTGGGGCAGTCCTTGGGGTTGCCGGTGCCCTGCGCGACGCCGCCCGCGCCTGCCGCGCCGCCTCCGCCATCGCCGCCGTCACCGCCGGGCGTGATGACCTTTCCTCCGCACGCCGGCGCCAACAAGGCCGAGAGAAGAAGCGCGAAGAGAAGCGGAACAGCTCGCATCGATCTCATGGGCAACGACCCTCCGTTCTTGAGTGGCGCGGGCGCTCGGGAGATTCACGGTCGCCGCGATCCGAGATCCGCTCCGGATCGCGAGCGCGGGCGAGCGCCAACAATTGCACGACGAAACGGGACGACAGCATTCGCCGGATCTCGTTCCCGCAAGCGCCGCGCCAACGCGCCGCGAGCGCCGCGCCGCCGCGACACGTGCGAGAAAACGAGAGGCGCGCGACGTCCCCGGCACACCTTGGCCAACCGGATGATCGCCGCGCCCCGCGAGCCGTGCGCACGTTGACAGGCCCGGGACGCAAGCACGACCATCGCGCATGGCTCCCCGCACGCACGTTCGGCTCCTCGCGCTCCCCTCGATCTTCGCGGCGCTGGCCCTCGGAGGCTGCAACGAAGAGACCTCCGGCGGATCCGGGACGACCACCACGACGAGCAGCTCGACGACCAGCGCCCAAGGCGGCGGAGGCACCTCGACGGGCGGCCAGAGCACCGGCGGATCCGGCGGCACCGGCGGCGCCACGACGACGAGCGGAGGGAGCGGCGGCGCGACGACCACGTCCTCGACGAGCGACACGGGAGGCGCGGGGCCTGCGTGCAGCGCGTTCGCGCGACGCTACGGGAGCGCCGATCCCACCCTCGCGACCACCGTCGCGGGCGCTGTCGCGGACGCGTTCGGGGGCGTGATCCTCGGGGGCGATTTCGCGGGATCGATCCAGGTGGGCGTCGCGACGCTCACGAGCGTGGCCGGGCAAGACGGCTTCGTCGCGGGCCTCAAGCCAGGCGGCGGCGTCGCGTGGAGGGAGCGCTTCGGCGCGGCGTACGACGACAAGGCGAAGGCTGTCGCGGCCACGTCGGACGGGGGCGCCGTGATCGTCGGCACGTTCGACGGCGTCGTGGATTTCCTCGGCGAGACGCGGACGAGCATCTCGGGACCGGACGCCTTCGTGCTGCGCGTGGACGCGTCGGGCGCGCTCGTGTTCGTGCTCCAGCTCGAGAACGCGGACGCTCGATCGGTCGCTGTCGCGGAGGACGGAGACATCCTCGTCGCGGGCGATTTCATGGGCGGGACGACGATCGCCGGGCTCCCGCTCACCGCGGACGGCGCCGTCGATCTCTTCGTCGCGCGGCTCGGGGGCGACGGCTCGCTCGTCGCGGCGAGGCACGCGGCCTTCGAGGTGAAGCCCGGCGCGATCGCGATCGCCGCGGGCGCGGGGCACGCGTACGTGACGGGATCGTTCCAGGGGACGGTGGATCTCGGGACCGGCCCGCTCGTGAGCGCGGGCGCGAAGGACGTGTTCCTCGCGGGCTTCGACAGCGCGCTGACGCCCACGTTTTCAAGGCGATTCGGCGACGACTCGAGCCAGGAGGCGCGCGGCGTCGCGGTGCTCTCGGACGGCACCGTGGCGATCACGGGCGGCTTCAAGAGCGTGCTCGACATCGACGGCGCGCTGCTCACGGCGGACACGCAGGACGACGTGTTCGTCGCGCGCTTCGATCCTGCGGGCACGGCGCTCATGGCGGAGAACTTCGGCGACGCGGGCGCGCAGATCGGCCGCGCGATCGCCGTGGACGCGAACGACGATCTCTACATCGCGGGCGGCTTCACGGGCTCGCTCTTGGCGGGCGGCGACATGCTCACGAGCGCGGCCGGGGAGGACGTCTTCCTGATGCAGATCAGCCCGATGGGCATCGGCGTGAAGGGCGAGCGCTGGGGCGGGGCCGGGGATCAGCGCGCGCGCTCGGTGTCGATCGATCCATGCGGCGCTGTCGTCCTCGCGGGCGACATGAGCGGCACGATCACCTTCGGCGCGGACACGCTCGACGCGACGGGCGTGCAGGATGGATTCGTCGCGCGCCTCGCCCCTTGATCAAGCGTCTCGGAGGATGCCCACCCCCGCCGCGCTGCGCGCGTCGTCCCCTCCCAAAGCGCTCGCGGCAGCCGCTGGGGGGCGCAGCCCCGACGCTGCGCGCTTCGCTCGCGCGGCCGCCGCTGGGGGACGCAGTCCCGACGCTGCGCGCAGGGAGGGGCCCAGAATCGTCAGAACGTGCCCTGGAGACCGAGGTACGAAGGCCCGACGACGCCCTGCACCTGCGGCTGCGGCGCGGCTTCCTTCTTGGGCTCGCGGCTCAGGATGAAGAACGTGACGCCCGCGGCGAGGCCGACGGCGCCGACGACGAGGCCCACGTTCGCGACCGTCTGGTTGAGCTTGCCGGAGTCGATCTGGCCCTGGAGGTTCGAGGGGCAGACGCGCTTGCCCGAGGCCTTCGTGCACTTCGAGTCGAGGTCGGAGAACGAAGCCGTCGCGAGGCCGCCGGCCACGCCGAACATCACGAAGCCCACGACGCCGACGCCGCCGGCCGCGTAGGCCACCGGACGAAGGATCGCGCGCGAGCTCTTGCCCTCGCCCGGCGGAGGGTTCACGGGGCCGACCGCGGCGGCGCCCGCGGCGTCGACCGAGATCTGCTGCTTGTCGCCGGCCTTGAGCGTCACCGACTGAGGCTTGGGCGCGCCCGGCGGGGTGATCACCGCCACGTCGACGGGGCCCGGGGTGAAGGGCAGCGCCTGGTTCCATTTGTCGCGCGGGATGTCGCGGCCCGCGATGGAGAGGCGCGTCTCGGCGGTGGGGTTGCGCACGTCGACGGTGAGCAGAGCGATCTTCGAGGCCGCCTCGTCGCGCTCGGTCACGGCGCTGTCGCGCGCGGGCTGGTACTTCGGGTCGTTGCGGCGATCGACGTCCGCGATGATCGCGTTGTACTCGAGCCAGGCGCCCACGTGATCGCCCGTCCCCGCGAGGCACCGCGCGATGTAGATCTGGGAGTTGGGGCTCGGGACGAGGGCGTACGACTCGCGAAAGAGGGGGAGCGCCTCGGCGTATTTGTTCGCCTTGTAGAGCGCCTGCGCCTTCTTGAAGACGTCGAGGGCCTTCTTCGTGTTGTCCGGCGCCGCGGCGCCGCCGCCCTTGGGCTGAGCGAAGGCGACGGTGGTCCCGGCCACCTGCGCGGCGGCGAGGCCGAGAGCCAGGATCGCGGTGCGGAGACGAGGAGCGAAGGCGGGGCGCGCGTTGGAATTCATTCGGGGTTCCGCGGCATCGTACCGGAAGGCCGCCGCGAAACGGAATGCCGCAGTGAGGTCCCCCGCCACGATGCGCCGCGGGGGTCGAGCTCTTCCGCGTCAGAGCGTGTTGAATTCGCGCTTCGGCGGCGGCTTGGTGGGCTTGGTGGTGGTGCCCTTCGGCGGGGCCGTGGACTTGGGCGGAGCGGTCGGCTTGGTGGCGACTGTCGGCTTGGAAGCGGCGGTCGTGGTCGTCGTCGGGACGTGGCCTTGACCCACCTTCGCAGGGGGCGGCGTGTCCGCAGTCGGCTCTGCGCTCGCGACGGGCTCGGGCGTGGCCGTGGCGGTCGCAGAAGCGGCCGGCGCCTCCGTCGTGGCGGGAGCGGGCGTCGCGGCGGCCGCGGTGGTGGGCGCTTCCGTCGCCGGCGGCGGCACATCCGCGGGCTTGCCGGTGCGCTGCGTCTCCGGGTTCTGCGCGGCGACCACCGAGGTCGATGCCCCCGACGCGCTCGGCTTGCCGCCCCCTGATTGAGCGAGCGCGATCACGCCGATGAGCGCGCAGACGCCGAGGATCCCGCCCACGACGAGAAGGGGCCCGCGCTTGCGCGGCGGGGGCGCCTCGAGATCGCCGACGGGCTCGGTCGAGGCCGCGGCGAGCGTGTCCGGCGGCGAGGTGCGATCGACGTCCGCTCCCACGCCGGACGCGAATGGCGAAGCATCGGAGCCGAGGCTCGGCGCCGTGAAGAGCGGATCCGCGTCCGCCGCCGTGAGAGGAGGCGGAGGGATCGCGGGTGAGGACGTCGGCTTCGGGGGCGGCGCTTCGTCGCTCGCCTCGGGCTTCGCGGCGGCGACGGGCTCCTCCGAGATGTCCACGTCGCCGATATCGACCTTCTCGGCGGCGGCCTCGGCAGCGGCCTTCTCGGCAGCGGCCTTCTCGGCGGCGGCCTCGGCAGCGGCCTTGTCCGCGACGCTCTCCGTCCGCGTCGACTCGGGGGCTGGCGTGCCGCGCGGCTGGATCGGCAGCTTGCCTGTGTCCGCGACCGCGATCGCCTCGCGCAGGGCTCCCGAG
>Ga0268298_10006664_pt1 | contig 10424 bp, 10 predicted proteins | sample WWTPWeurt_MetaG_FD_194462 | JGI IMG/M metagenome (GOLD analysis project Ga0268298, IMG submission 194462) | Activated sludge microbial communities from WWTP in Nijmegen, Gelderland, Netherland - WWTP Weurt | ecosystem: Engineered > WWTP > Aerobic digester > Activated sludge | place... | reverse complement strand
CGCCGGCGCAGCGCGAGGCCATCGTGCTGACCAAGATCGAGGGCCTGACGGTGGCCGAGGTGTCGGTGCGCACCGGCGCGAGCGTGGCGGCGGTGAAGGTGCAGGTGCACCGCGGGCTGAAGAAGCTCGCCGAACTGGTGAGGACGACGCGATGAGAACCGACGAACTGATCGGCCTGCTGGCCCAGGGCGCCGGCGCCGCGCCACGCGGCGTGGTGGGGCGGCGCCTCGGTGCGGCGATGCTGCTGGGCCTGCTGGCCGGCGTGGCGATCGCCTTCGCGTGGCTGGGTTTCATCCCGGCCGAGAGTTATGCCTTCGCCGCGCCGCGGTTCAAGCTCGCCTACGCCGCGGCGATGGCGCTGGCCGCGGCCTGGCTCGCCTCGCGTCTGGCGCGGCCGGGCGCGCCCACCGGGCCGGCGTCCGCGGCGACGGCGCTGGTGCTGCTGGCCGCCGCGGCGGTGGGCGTGGCCGCCTGGCTGGCCACGCCACAAGAGCTGCGCGCGAAGGGGCTGCTCGGCCACTCGTGGTGGGATTGCCCCTGGTTCGTGCTGACGATCTCGCTGCCCGCGCTGGCGGCGCTGCTGTGGGCGATGCGCGGCCTCGCGCCGACGCGCGCGCGCGCCGCCGGCTTCGCGGCCGGCCTGCTCGCCGGGGCGATCGGCGCGCTCGCCTATGCGCTCGCCTGCACCGAGATGGCGATGAGCTTCGTCGCCGCCTGGTACACGATCGGCATCCTGATGGTCGGCGCGCTCGGCGCGCTGCTGGGGCCGCGCGTGCTGCGCTGGTAGCGACGGCCCGCGCCGCTGATACGAACGACACGAAGCGGTGGCCGTGCCGAAGCACGGCTGCCATGCTTTCCCTCCAGACTGCCGCGCATCGGAATCGCATCCTGGAGAGCCATCATGAGAGTGTTCAAGACGGTCTACGGCGCCGTCGCCTACGCCATCTTCTTCGCCACCTTCGTGCTGCTGTCCAGCGCCGCGCTGCTGCTCGTCTTTCTGGCGTGGCGGCCGATCCCCGGCAGCGTCTGGAACCTGGGCGGCACACCGGCCGGCCTGGCGCTGGCAGCGTGCAGCGTGGCCGGTTGGCTGCTGGTGCTGGTGGCCACCTTCCAGATCGACCACTTCGAGCTGACGCACCTGCCCGCGCCGCTCACGCGGCGATCTCGCCCACCATGCGCCGCACGTCGCCCGGCAGGAACGGCTTCTCGATCAGCGGGCGGCCGCTGGCGGCGATGAACTCGCGCAGCGTCGCGGTCAGCATGTCGCCGGTGACGAAGACCACGCGTGCGGCCTGGTCCGGCCAGCGCCGGGCGATCTCGCCGTACAGCGCGCGGCCGTCGATGCCGGGCATGCGCATGTCGGCGAAGATCACGTCGTAGCGCTGGCCCGCGAGGCGTTCGAGCGCTTCGTGCCCCGACGACACCATCGTCACGCGGTGCTGGGCGCGGGTCAGGATCTCGCCCAGCGTCTCGCGTACCTCGGCCTCGTCGTCGACCACCAGGATGGTCCGGCTGCCAGGGCTGGCCAGCGAGGCGGGGCGTGCCGCACTGCGCAGGGCGTCCGGCCCGGCCACCGGCAGCGTGATCACGAACGCGGCGCCGGCGCCGCTTGCGTGCTCCACGGTCAGCGTGCCGCCATGCGTCTCGATGATGCCCAGGCTCACGGCCAGCCCGACGCCGGTGCCCACGCCGGTCGGCTTGGTGGTGAAGTAGGGCTCGAACACGCGCGCCCGCAGCGCTTCGGGAATGCCCGGCCCGTTGTCGGCCACGGTCAGCAGCAGGCGCGAGGCGGCATGCTCGTGGCGCCCGGTGATGCGCACGCGGCGCGGCCCGTCCACGTCCTGCAGCGCATGGTGGGCGTTGATCAGCAGGTTGAGCAGCACCTGGTGCAGCTGGTCGGCGTCGGCGTCGATCGGCGGCAGGTCGTCGGCCAGGTCGATCTGCACGTCGATGTTGGCCGAACGCAGCGCGTAGTTGGCGATGTCCAGGGCCGCGGCGACCACCTCCTCGATCGCCACCGGGCCGCGTTGCGGCGGCTGCTGGCGCGCCATCGCGAGGAAGGTGCGCACGATGCGCGCGCAGCGTTCGGCGGCGCTGCGGATCTTGGCGGCCGCGGTCTGGGTCGCGAGGTTGCCCTGCTCTTCGAGCAGCACCGCACGCGCCACCACCACCGACAGCGGGTTGTTCAGCTCGTGAGCGACGCCGGCCAGCAGCGAGCCGAGCGCCGCGAGCTTCTCGCGCTGGAACGACAGCTCGCGCTCGCGCGCCAGATCCGCCTGCGCGCGCTTGCGCTCGGTGATGTCGGTGGCGATGCCGCACACGCCGTAGGCGGCGCCGTCCGCGTCGTGCAGCGGGAACTTGATCGAGATGTAGGTGTGCAGCCCGTCGTCCAGCGTCAGCGTCTCCTCGAACACCATCGTCATGTTGCGCGCCAGCACCTGCTCGTTGTTCGCGCGGTAGCTCGCGGCGCGCGCCTCGCCGCGCACCTCCTTGTCGAGCCGGCCGACGACGTCTGCCGACTTCATCCGGAACACGCGCTCCCACTCGCGGTTGACGAACAGGAAGCGGTCCTCGGCGTCGCGCGCGAAGATCACCGCGGAGGAGTTGTTGAGGATCTGCTGCAGCCGCTCGTCGCTCGCCTCCAGCTCGCGCTGCACGCGCACCCGCTCGGCGATGTCCTCGCGCAGGCGGGTCTGCGTCTCGGTCACCTGCAGCGCCATCGCGTCGAAGGCGCGGCCCAGGCGGCCCAGTTCGTCGTTGCCGCGCAGGCCGCTGCGCGCGTCGAGGTGGCCGGCCGCGAGGCGCTCGGCCGCGCGCATCAGGCGTGCGGTGCGGCGCGTCAGCAGGAAGTGAAACACCGCCCACATCGCCAGCGCGAGCGCGATCACCCAGCCGGCCCACGAGAGCGCCTGGCGCACCACCTGGGCACGCGCCTCGCCCTTGTAGCGCACCAGGTCGTAGGCCACCAGCAAGCCGCCGGTGCGCGAGGGCCGCAGCTCGTCGCGCTCGCCGCCGATCAGCACGGTCGCGGTGCCGATCAGCGATTCGCCGCGCGGACCGACCTCGATGGCCGGGCGGTGCTGCTGCAGCACGCCGCCGACCTGCTGCAGCCCGAGCTCCGGCAGCACCTCGTCGATCGGCCGGCCGACCCAGGCGCGGCGCGTGGCGGTGATCACGCGGTCGCCGTCGTCGGTCAGCGCGGCCACGATCACGTCGTGGTTGTGCGCCAGCACCGCGATCTGCTGCTGCGCCGAGGCGTCGTCGTCCTTGAGCAGCAGGTACTCGATCGTGCTCTGCAGCCGCGACAGCTCCTGCGCCAGGCGCTTGCGGCTGTCCTCCTGCGCCACCTGCTCGGCCTGCGGCACGTGGTAGAGCACGTTGCCGGTCGACAGCACCGCCGCGAAGGCGAGCAGGATCAGCGGCACCGTGATCTTGAGCGAGCTCACCGTTGCGCCTCCGCGCCGCTGCGTCGGTGCCCGCTCAGGGCGGCAGCTTCGCCAGCGGCGCCGGTGCGAACAGGCGTTCGATGTCGACCGGCGCGCGCAGCAGCCTGGACTCCAGCATCAGCGTCATCAGGCGCCGCCCGCTGGTGGCCAGCGCGGGGCGATCGCCGCCGAGCATCGCCAGGTTCTCGGCCCGCGACGGCACGTGCAGGCCGCGCTGCGCCTCGAGGAACTGCTCGGCGTCGATCTGCTGGCGGATGCCCATGCGGCGCGCCGCCTCGCGCGGGTCGGCGTGCATGAAGTCGATCGCGCCGAACCAGCCGGTCAGCAGCGCCGCCACCGCCGTCGCCCGCTCGGCGAGCACCGACTTGCGAACCGCGATCAGGTCGACGATCTCGCCCGGGATGCTCGTGCTGTCGAACAGCGTGCGGCCGCCGGCGCGCATCAGCTGCGTGCGGTAGGGGTCGAAGGTCACGGCCGCGTCGATCAGGCCCTTCTGGAAGGCGGCGGGCTGCTCGTTCGATTCGAGGTGCACCACCTTCACGTCGCCCGGCTGCATGCCCGACAGCGCCAGCGCGCGGCTGAGCACGAACGCGCCGAGCGCGCCGCCCTCGACGGCCACCGAGCGGCCGGCGAGGTCGCGCATCGTCTGCAGCCCGGCGCGGCCGACCACCGCGTCGGCGCCGTGCGAGACGTCGATCACCAGCACGGCGCGCGGGTCGAGGCCGTCGGCCGCCAGGCCGAACAGCTCGTCGAGGCTGACCACCATGCCGTCGATCGCCTGGTTGCGGTAGGCGCGCATCACCTCGCTGGCCGAGGGGTACTCGACCAGCTGGATGTGCGCCGGGTCGAGCTTGCCCAGGTCGCGCGCCAGGTAGAGCGGCTCGCCGCCGATCCACACGTTGGTGCCGATGCGCAGCGCCGGCCGCGCCGGGCCCGAGCAGCCGCCCAGGGCCAGCAGCGCCAGCGCCGCGGCGAGCGCGCTGCGGCGCCGCAGGTTCAGCGTGTCGAGGGCGTGCATGGCCGGCTCACCGCCCCTCGGGCACGAACACGTAGCCTTCGTTGCGCACCGTGCGGATGAAGCGCGGGTGCTCCGGGTCGGGCTCGATCTTCTTGCGCAGCCGCATCACGCGCAGGTCGACGCTGCGGTCGAACGGATCCCAGTCGCGCCGGGTCTGCAGGTTGAGGATGCGCTCGCGCGACAGCGGCCGGTTCGGGTGCTGCGCCAGCGCCTTGAGCAGGTCGAACTCGAGCGGCGACATCGTGACCTCGGCGCCGTTCTCGTCGGTCAGGCGGTGCGCCGGCACGTCGAGCACGCAGCGGCCGATGCGCACGCGCTCGGCGCCGAGCTCGGCGCGGTGGGCGGCCGCCGTGCGCCGCAGCACGCTGCGCACGCGCGCGACCAGCTCGCGCGGATCGAAGGGCTTGGGCACGTAGTCGTCCGCGCCGACCTCCAGGCCCACCACCCGGTCGATCACCGTGGCCGCCGAGGTGAGCATGATGATCGCCAGCGCCGCATAACGTTCGCGCAGGTGGCGCGCCAGGCTCAGGCCGTCCTCGCCGGGCAGGTGGATGTCCACCAGCGCGAGGTCGATCGCCCGCTCGGCCGCCAGCGTGCGCGCACTGGCGGCGCCGTCGGCGCACAGCGCGGTGTAGCCATGCGAGCTGAAGTACTCCTCGAGCACCTCGCGCACGTCGGGCTCGTCGTCGACGATCAGGATCGTCGCCTTCGATTCGCTGGCTGGCGTCGTCTGCATGGCCATCCGTCCTCGCACTTGCGGTCGAGCATATGACGGCGTCGCGCCGCTGCAAAGACGCAGGCCCGCGCCTGATACGAACGAAACAAAACCGCGGGCGCCGCCGCGCGCGCAATGGAAGAAACAAGAACGGGCCTCGGATGAAGCGTGGCCGCCATCGACGCTGCCCAGACTCGGTGGCTCCAACTTCCAGGAGCTCTCTCATGAACACCCCGATGACCGCGTCCCGCCCGATCCGTTACGCCACGCTCGACGGGCAGGCCGGCCAACTCCCGGCGGCGTCGATCGCGGCCTTCGCCGCCGGCATCGGCGGCGGCGTGATCACGCCGGACGACGCCGCCTACGAAGAGGCACGCAAGGTCTGGAACGCCACCGTCGACCGCCGGCCGGCGCTGATCGCACGCTGCCTGTCCGAGCACGACGTGCAGGCCGCGGTGCGCTTCGCGGCGACGCACCGCATGCTGCTGAGCGTGCGCGGCGGCGGCCACCACATCGCCGGCAACGCCGTCGCCGAAGGCGGGCTGATGATCGACCTGTCGGGCCTGCGCAGCGTCGAGGTCGATCCGTCGACGCGCAGCGCGCGCGTCGGCGCCGGCGCGCTGCTGGGCGACTTCGACCGCGCCGCGCAGGAGCATGGCCTGGCCACGCCGCTGGGCATCAACTCCACCACCGGCGTCGCCGGGCTGACGCTCGGCGGCGGCTTCGGCTGGCTGACGCGCCGCTACGGCATGACGATCGACAACCTGATCGGCGCCCGCGTCGTCACCGCCGACGGCCAGCTGCGCGAGGTCTCGGCACACGTGGAGCCCGACCTGTTCTGGGCGCTGCGCGGCGGCGGCGGCAACTTCGGCGTCGTCACCTCGTTCCGCTTCCGCCTGCACCCCGTGGGGCCGCAGGTGCATGCCGGCCTGGTGGTCTATCCCTTCGCGCAGGCCGGCGCCGTGCTGCGCGCGTGGCGCGACTTCTGCGCCTGCGCGCCCGACGAGCTGAGCGTGTGGGCGGTGATGCGCAAGGCGCCGCCGCTGCCCTTCCTGCCCGCCGCGGTGCATGGCCAGGAGGTGGTGATCTTCGCGCTGGTGTGGAGCGGCGCCGTGGAGGAGGGCGAGCGCGCCGTCGCGCCGGTGCTGGCCTTCGGCGAGCCGATCGCCGCGGCGCTGGGCGCGCAGCCCTACGCCGCGTTCCAGACCGCGTTCGACCCGCTGCTCACGCCGGGCGGCCGCAACTACTGGAAGTCGGCCAACTTCGCCACGCTGGGCGATGCCGCCATCGACGGCCTGGTGGCCGCCGCGTCGCAGCTGCCGGGGCCGGAGTGCGAGATCTTCGTCGCGCAGCTGGGCGGCGCGATGTCGCGCGTCGAAGCCGCCGCGACGCCCTTCGTCGGCCGCGACGTGCGCTTCATCATGAACGTGCACGGCCGCTGGGCCGACCGCCGCGACGACGACGCAGTTCGCCGGTGGGCGCGCCGCAGCTTCGAGGCCGCGACGCCGCACGCCACCGGCAGCGGCTACGTCAACTTCCTGACCGAAGACGAGGCCGAGCGCGTCAGCACCAGCTACGGCTCGAACCACGCGCGGCTGCAGGCGCTGAAGGCACGCTTCGACCCGGGCAACCTGTTCCGCATGAACCTCAACATCACGCCGCGCGCGGCGGGGCGCTGAGATCCATGACCCTGCTCACCGACGCGCGCGGCCAGCCGCTGTCCGGCGCCACGCCGGCGGCGCTGGCGCACTACGAACGCGCGCTGGCGGCGTCTCTCACGTGGCGCGGCGGCGCCGATGCGCTGCTCGACGCGGCGCTCGTCGATGCGCCGGCGTTCACGATGGCGCATGTGCTGAAGGCCTGGCTGCTGGCCGGCAGCCGCGATGTGCGCCGCGTGCGCGCGGCGCGGCCCTGGCTGGAAGCCGCCGCGGCGGAGCCGGCCGGCGAGCACGAGCGCCTGCACCTCGCCGCCATCGGCCGCGTGCTGGCCGACGACTACGAAGGCGCTGCGGCGCTGCTGGGCCGCGCGCTCGAGGCCCGGCCGCGCGACGTGCTCGCGCTGTCGGTCGCCTGCGGTATCGACCATCTCGGCGGCCAGGCCGAGCAGCAGCGCGCGCGCATCGAGCGCGTGCTGCCGGCCTGGCCGGGCGAGCTGCCGGGCTGGCACAGCGTGCGCGCGATGCACGCCTTCGCGCTGGCCGAATGCGGGCACTATGCGCAGGCCGAGCAGAGTGCGCATGCCGCGCTGGCGCTGGACGAGGGCGACGCGCGCGCACACCACGCGATGGCGCACGTCTTCGAGATGACCGATCGCCCCGCGGCGGGTGCACGCTGGATGAACGCGAACCGGCAGCACTGGAGTCATGGCACCGCGGTGGCCGCGCATTGCTGGTGGCACCTGGCCCTGTTCCGCCTCGCGCAGGGCGACGACGCGGCGGCACTGGCCGTGTACGACGAACGCCTCCGCGCCGCCGACCCGGGCGATCTGTCCGCCCTGTTCGACGCCGCCGCGCTGCTGTGGCGCCTGCGCCTGCGCGGCGTCGACGGCGGGGCCCGCTGGGCGGCGCTGGCCGATGCCTGGGCGCCGCACGTCGACGATGCCTTCTGCATCTTCAACGACCTGCACGCCATGCTGGCCTTCGTCGGCGCACACGACTGGGCGCGCGCGCAGGCCCTCGAGCGCACGCTGCTGCGCAGCCGGCAGCGGCCGACGCGCCACGGCGAGTCGGCACGACAGCTCGGCCTGGCCGCGTGCCGCGGTGTGATGGCCTTCGGCCGCGGCGATCTGCCGCAGGCCATCACGCTGCTCGCCAGCCTGCCGGCGCAGGCCCACCGGCTGGGCGGCAGCCACGCGCAGCGCGACGTGATGCACCTGACTCTGCTGGCCGCGCTCGAAGCGGTGCGCCGTCCGGCGCGGCGCGCGGCGCGTGTCGTGTCGGCCGGCGAGGCAACACTCGATACAAGACTCCCCCTCGCACGAAGTGCGATCGCCATGCCGCTTGCCTAGATTTCTCCGTACTGCATGTCCTGTCGAAAGCTCTGCCGTGAAGACCCCGTCCCTGCTTCTCTCGCTCTCCACATTCGTGATCGCGCTGGTCTGCGCCGCGCTGCTGGTGGTCTCGCCACCGGACGCCGCGCAGACCACGCAGCTTCACCTCGCCACCACCTCACTGCTGTGAAAGGAGTTGCCATGCAACGCCACACCGACACCCCTGCCTCGGTCTGCCGCATGCTCTGGCTGCCGGCCGGGCGCATCTCGCGCGTGAACGGCCGCGCCCGCCTGCGCGTGACGCGCGGCCTGGTCTGGCTGACCGTGGACGGCCAGCTCGACGATCACCTGCTCGAGGCCGGCGAGCGCTTCGTGCTGCGCCGCGGCGACCGCGCGCTGCTGCAGGCGCTGGACGCGACCGCCGGCGTGGAGATCGTCGAGCGTGCGCCGGCCACCTGGCGGCAGTGGTTCATCGCGCTGCTGCGCGATGCCGGGCTGCGCCTGGCCGGGGTGCGGGCGTGAACGCCGCCGCGCACGCCGGCGCGCGCTTCCCGAGCGCCCTGATCGATCGCATCAGGCTGGCGGACGGGCGCGAGGTGGTGGTGCGCCCGGTGCTCGCGATCGACGCCGAGGCCGAGCAGGCCTTCGTGCGCGGCCTGTCGCTCGAATCGCGCCGCAAGCGTTTCCACCTGCCGATCCGCGAGCTGTCGCCGGCGCTGCTGCGCCAGCTGACCGACGTCGACCACGTGGGCCACGTCGCGATCGTCGCCGAGGCGCTGGCCAGCGACGACGCGCCGACCATCGTGGCCGACGCGCGCTACGTGAACGAGAACGGCGAGACGCATTTCGCCATCGCGGTGGCCGACGCCTGGCAAGGCATCGGCCTGGGCCGCGCGCTGATGCAGCGCCTGCTGCGCTACGCCGCGCGCCACGGCATCGCCCGCATGGTCGCCGACGTGATCACCGACAACACCGCGATGACGCGCCTGGCGGCTTCGTTCGGCGGCCGGCTGTCGATGTCGCCGCATGGCGCCGGGCTGACCCGCGCGCATCTGGAGCTGGCGGGAGGGTGAGCGGCGCGTCCGGATGGGAGTCCGGGTTGGCGGAAGCGGTGAGAAGGAGACCTACTGCACCCTAGGCGCGCACAGATCAGTGGCTTGGCGCGTTGTGAGGGGCATGCATACCTCCGTGGATCACTGGAGCTTCTGCCAGGCACGGACGCGCGGGTGTCTATGTCTTCGTGTTCGTCTTGTGTCGCCCAACGTGCGCGACCAGCGCGGCCTTCTCGTCCCTGAGCCACGCCCAGTGAATTGACAGACAGGTGTCGGCCTGCTTGGCGCCCAAGGTGATGTGCGGCGATATGTCGACCTGCTTGCCCTTGTAGTCGGCGATGTACTCCGTTCCCCATTTGCCCTTGGATGTCTGAGATACGTCGTCGGCGTACTCGAAGCCGCGTGCCTTGAACAACTGCCGCACAGAACCTCCCGCTTTGCCCGAACCGACAGTCTCTGCCCAGATCGACGCTACCTCCTCCAGTGCGGAGAGCGCCTGCAACACACGCTCTGGTTGCCTGTACGGTGAGTCCGCGGCGGACGCGTGTGCCGAGGGCAGAAACCGGACATTCTTGGCTCTGGCTTGCGCAAGCTGGACAGCCTCGGCGATGCTTGTTGGTGCGGCGGTTTCGGCGGAGGCTTCGGGAACCGTGTCCCCGGCCGTGGATAGCTGCCCCTGCCAGTTGGAGTTCGCCGCATAGGCTGCAGCGTTGTCGCGGAGAGTCTTGTTGTCTTTGACTAGCTCGGCGTTTGCCTCCTCTGCTGCCTTGAGCTTCGCCTCCATCTCGATGAGGTCGTCTAGCAACTCGTCCGTTGACTTGGTGCTGCCGCTTCGTGCCGCCTCGCGAGCTTCCCGCTCCGCCGACGCGCGAACATGCGCGATGGGCGCAGGTTCGATGTGCCTGAAGGCGGCGGCCTCGAAGACCATGCTGGATAGGTGCCCGAGAGTGCGCTCAGTGGAAGTCGCGTCCTTCACCTGCCACGGCATCCATACCGGATGCGCGAAGGGATCGGAGTCGATGCTGAACCTGGGCCAGTAGAGTCGAATGGCACCGGCGTAGCACGAGAGCGCTTTGCCTAGGGCGTGTTGACATTCAAGTCGAGCACACGATGGCTGCGACGAGGCTGATGAACGAAGCGAACCTTTCGACGAGCTTGTCGTAGCGAGTTGCGATGCGCCTGAAGTGCTTGATGCGGCAGAAGA
>Ga0268298_10006663_pt1 | contig 10426 bp, 12 predicted proteins | sample WWTPWeurt_MetaG_FD_194462 | JGI IMG/M metagenome (GOLD analysis project Ga0268298, IMG submission 194462) | Activated sludge microbial communities from WWTP in Nijmegen, Gelderland, Netherland - WWTP Weurt | ecosystem: Engineered > WWTP > Aerobic digester > Activated sludge | place... | reverse complement strand
GATCGGAGGATCGATGAGCGCGAGAAAAGTCAAAGAGAGGTGGACGGTGGACTTCTGGTTCGAGCACGCGTCGGGGAAGCGGGAGCGCGTCCGAAAGGCGGCTCCTGTGAACACACGGCGTGGGGCCGAGGAGTTCGAGCGTCAGCTGAGAGTCGAGATGTTGTCGCCGACGCTGGCTGAGAAGGTGATTCACTTCGCGGACTATGCCGATGAGTTTGAGTCGGTCTTTGTGAAGGCGAATCTCAAGTATGCCACCCAGGTGACCTATGAGAGTACGATCCGGTACCACCTGGTGCCCGAGTTTGGGTCGATGCGGCTCAGAGATATCAACGGGCAGCGTGTGGAGCGGTTCAAAGCAAAGCTGATGGGTGCGGAGACTGCGGCAAAGACCGTGCGGAACACGCTCGGAGTGCTGTCGCGGATGCTGCATGTCGCGAAGGACTGGGGTTATCTCACGGAGGTGCCGGCCATTCGGCTCCCGAAGGTTCCGGCGCCGAGGTTTCGGTTCCTGAGCGATGACGAAAGCCGGAGGTTGCTCGAGGCGGCGGACCCGTACTGGCGCGCTCCGATCTTCTTCGCCCTCATGACGGGATGTCGTCAGGGCGAGATCTGGGCGATGGAGCGAGACCAGGTAGATCTCGACAACGCGATGGTGCGGATCGATCGCGCGGTCTACCGAGGCCGAGTCGGGCTGCCCAAGCACGATCGGGTTCGGACGATCGAGCTGTCGGAGACGCTGACGCAGAGCCTGCGTGAGCACCTCACCACAACGCAGGGAGCGCTGGTGTTCCCGTCCAAGGAAGCCGGGATCCGCTGGGGCGGCCAAGCCGACGCTGGCCTTAGGAAAGCGGCCAAGAGCGCGGGCATCGAGCCCCTCGGCTGGCACGTGCTACGCCACACCTTCGCATCACGCCTCGTGATGCGCGGCGTGCCGCTCCAGGCCGTCCAGCAGCTCCTCGGCCACGCCCGAATCGACGAGACGATGCGCTACGCGCACCTCTCGCCGGGCGCCAAGCGTGACGCCGTGAGCCGTCTCGACGACCTCGGAGCGCCGCCGGTTGGGCAGCCCATAGGCAGCGCCAATACGAGGCACGAGCAAGTAAGCGAAAGGTAACCACTGAACCCAAAGGCCCGGCGGGACCGGGACCCGGACCCCGGACCGGGCTGAGTATAGACAGCGGCTAGCCTCCTGAGACCAGCTCCGCGATCAGGTCCGCGACCTCCTGCGGCTTGAACGTCAGGGTCGCGTCTCCGACCGTGAGCTCCACCGCTCGCGTCCTGGTCCCCAGGCCGGGCATGCTCCCAGGCCAGGTGAAGATGCGGCGCTCCCGGGCGATCCGGGCTGCGGAGGCCTTGAGCGCCTGCTCATCGACGCGCAAGTAGAGGTGCATCATGTTGGTGTGCGGCGGATCGGGCGTCAGCTCCACGCGGGGCAGCCCCTGCAACTTCGCGGCGATCCGCCGGGCGTGCTCCACGTAGCGCGGCATTCGGCGCAAGCGCTTCCGAAGACCGCCCATCGCCGAGGCCGCGTTCGGCCATAGACCAAAGAGCGCTCCTCCGTGCCGTTTGCGCCAGGCCCGCGCCTCCGTGATGAGGTCCTCTTCCCCGGCGAGACAACAGCCCGGGAGCGCACCGATCCCCTTGTAGAAAGAGACGTAGACCGTGTCGAAGAGCGCGGCCACTTGCGCCGGCGTCTTGGAGTAAAAGGGCGTCGACTCCCAGAGGCGCGCGCCATCCAGGTGGGCGGCGGCGCCGCGCCGTTTGACGAGCTCGACCTGCGCGCAGAGCTCATCCCACGGAGGCAGGAGGCCCCCGATCTCCCGCTGCGGGAGCTCGAAGAGCACGGCAGCCAGGGGCTCGGGCACCGCGCGCAGCTCCTCGAGCGTGATCAACCGGCGTGGGTTCCCGACGTTGACCCCGACGAGGTCGTGCAGCCGCTGGTAGGCCTTGTCCTCGTGGAGCTCGAGGTGGCAGGTGGGGTGCCAGGCTACGGCCCGGGTGTTGCGACGATCGGCGTGGATGCGGAGCGCGATCTGCTGGGCCATCGTACCGCTGGGCATAAACACCGCCGCAGGTTTGCCGAGGATCTGAGCGACCTCCTTCTCCAGCGCCTCGACGGCACCGCCGGCGCCGTAACGATCGAGGCCGAGGTCCGTGGGGATCGCGGACAAGATCTCGGCGGCGGTGGACTGGCCGTGGCCGTTCAGGAAGCGGGTGCAGCGCGCGCGATAGTGCTGGGGGTCGTCGAGGTCCTTCGCGCGCTGAGGTCCCTTTTTCATCGGGCGATGATAGCCGTCCGCCCGCGAAGCACCAGCGCTCCCGCGCTCAGCCGTCGAGCCAGGCGAGCATCTCGGGCACCACGTCCTTGCGCCAGCGCTTGGAGGTCCGCACCTCAAGGAAGGCCCGGAAGCACAGATCGACGATCTCCGAGAGCTTCTCCGCCAAGTACAGGCGCTCGGCGATGCGGTCGTCCTCCTCTTCGGAGAGCACCTTGGGGATCTGCGCCGAGCGGAGCCGCAGGTGCTCGGCGTCCAGCGTCACCTCGTACAGGCGCTCGGCATGCGAGAAGCGCACGCGGCCCACGTGGACCAGGAGGCCCGAGCGGATCGCGCCCCGCACGATCTTCGAGTAGGGCGCTCCCGCCCCGCGCGCGACGAGCTCAGTGGCATCGCCGGCCAGGCCGCGCAGGGTGACCCGAGAGACGAAGAGGCCGGTCAGCGGCTCGTCATCGACCGCGATCAAGGTGGTGGCCGAGTTGGTGCGCCACAACAGCCAGGTCAAAAACTCGCGGCCGAGATAGGTGCGCCCGCGGGCCAGCTCTTCGACGGCCTTTTGGCGATCGACCTCCTCCTCGCTGAGCTCCTCCTCGATCCTCTCGCCGTCCACCCCGATGTCGCCGCGGAGAAAGCGGGTCTCCTCCGCCGAGCTCTTGCCCTTGGCGGCCGCGGCGGCGCGCTTTTGCTTCTTCTCACTCACCTCCCACCTCCCCGGCCAAGACCGCGCCGATCAAGTCGGCAGTGGGAGTGAGCGCGCCGCGGGGCAGATCGAGGGAGTCCGCGATCGCGCCGGGCGTCATGGGGTGAAGCCGGATCTCTAGGCTCTCTTCGATGAACAGGTGCATCTCCTCCACGGTGTTTTGCGCCGTCGCCCAGATCGCTAGCACTCCGCTCTGGGTGTTCCAGGAGACGTCATAGACCTTGCGGGAGGGGAAAGCGCGGCGCTTGAGCTTGCGCTCGATCAGCTCCTTTTGGGCCTTCTTTTGGCTGCGGGTCGGGGGATGCCCGTTCTCTTCCTCGTAGGCGGCGGCGAAGGCGGCGAGCTCGCTCTTCACCACGCTGCTCGGCACGCGCAGGCGATCGACCCGATAGGCGAAGAGGAAGTGTTCGCCGAAGACCAGGCGCTCCGGGGGGAACTCGATCAGCTCGGAGTTCTCCACCTCGACCCAGCCCGCGGATCGGTCGTCCTCGCTGTCGACCACCAAGGGCTGGAAGGCCTTGCGACGCAGGCCCTTCGGCACAGAACGCCGCAGATCCTTGGCGGACGCGGCCGCCGGAGGGTTCGCCCCGCCAGCAGCGGATCGAGACTTGTCGGGGAGCTCTACGGTGAAGCGCGCGAAGCTCAGGTTACCCTTGAGGAGGGGCATGGGGGCGCGGAGCATCCGGGATGGAGGGCGGCGCGTCAACGTTTACAATGCTTAACAATCCTTAGGACTTCTTGGCCTGAGCCCAACGTCTTTTTCGCGGTCCGTGTGTTTGAGTATCCAAGGAGCAACGCACCAATGAAGAAGCCACTCATCATCGCCACCTTGATCGCCTGCCTCGCCGTCAGCGGAGCAGCGATCGCTCGACCGCACGGGGGCCCGGGGATGTTCATGCTCGGGAGGATCCTCCACGACCTGAACCTGACCGACGCCCAAGAGGACGCGGCAGTACAGATGCGCAAGGACATCATGAAGCACGGCAAGGAGCTCCGCCGCGCCTCGGTAGAGAGCATGGACGAGGTCGCCACCGAGCTCAAAAAGCCCAAGCCCGACGCGGCGCGCTTGCACAGCATCGCGGATCAGCGCCTCGAGGACGTGAAGAAGGTCGTGCACTACGGCATCGACCGCTTCCTCAGCTTCCACGCGACGCTGACGAACGAGCAGCGGGCCGAGCTGGGCAAGGAGATGGAGAAGGGTCAGCGCCACGCCAAGATGTGGGCCGACGACTAATCCGTTAGGATGGCCTCGATGCGGAAGATCCTCGTAGTCGATGACGACGATCGCCTACGGGCGCTCTTGGCCGAATACCTCGGCGAACGGGGGTTCGCGGTAGAGGCGGTCGCGGACGGGGAGGCGGGGCTCGAGCGGGTGAAGACCGATCACTTCGATCTGGTCGTGCTCGATGTCATGCTCCCCGGCCGCGACGGCTTCCAGGTCTGCCGCGAGATCCGAACGCACTCCATGGTCCCCGTCTTGATGCTCACCGCCCGGGGTGACGAGACCGATCGCATCGTGGGCCTGGAGATCGGCGCCGACGACTACCTGGGCAAGCCGTTCAACCCTCGCGAGCTCTTGGCCCGCGTCCACGCCATCCTGCGGCGCGTCGAGCACGAGGCGGCCAAGCCGGGTGAGGTGCTGCGCGCGGGCCCGGTGGTCGTCGATCCCGAGCAGCGCACCGCCACCATGGACGGCGCCCCGCTCGATCTCACCAGCACCGAGTTCGACATCCTCCGCTCCTTGGTCGAGAACGCCGGCCGCGTGATCCCTCGAGAAAAGCTGATGGGAATGGCCCGGGGAGAGGCCTGGGCGTCCTTCGATCGCTCGGTCGATGTGCACATCAGCCACCTGCGCCGAAAGCTCGGCGACGATCCCAAGACGCCCGCGTTGATCAAGACCGTGCGAGGAATTGGCTACATCATGCCCCGGGAGCGAGGCCCCGAGCGATGAGCCTGCGGGCCAAGCTGACCGTGCTGCTCACCGCGCTGGTGGCGGTGACCATGCTCCTCGCTTGGCTGGTCGCGGGCCGCGTGATGGCGCCCTTTGCCCACGAGGTGATGGAGGTCTACCTCGATCAGGCGGTGTTCGTGGCCGAGCGCGTCGCGGCCGGCGAGTCCCCCGACGCGCTGGGCCGCAAGCTCGGGCTCGAGATCCATGTGCGGGAGAAGCCGCCCGAGACGCCGGGCCGGCTGGGCGCTTGGCGCCGAAGAGCTTGCGTACGCGAGACCCGCGCCGGGCATGAGTTGATCGTGTGCCCGGGTCCGCGGGCCCCGGTGTCGATCGAGACCAGCGCCGGCTGGGTGACGCTCAAGCGCGACCTCGATGTGGGCGGTCCACCCGAAAAAATAGGGCCATTGCTGCTCCTCGTCATGCTCGGCCTGGTAGGGGTGTCGATCTACGTCGCGGGGGTCGCGGCCAAGCCCCTCAAGGCGGCCACCGCGGCCATGGCCCGCGTCGCCGACGGGGACCTCGAGCACCGCCTGGACGAGGCAGGCAAAGGCGAGCTGGCCGACGCGGGCCGGGCCTTCAACAAGATGACCGAGCGCGTGCGCAAGATGCTGGAGACGGAGCGCTCGCTCATGGCCGGCATCTCCCATGAGCTCCGCACGCCGCTGGCCCGGCTGCGCCTGGAGGTCGAGCTCCTCCGCGACCGGAACGTCCCCGAGGGGCGCCTCAGCGCGATGGACAAAGACCTCGAGGAGATGGACCGACTGATCGGCGAGCTCCTCGAGAGCTCCCGACTATCGCTGGGCGAACGGACGATCGAGCGGGGGCCCCTGGATCTGATGGAGGTGGCGGCAGACGCCCGGCAGCGCGTGGATCTCGGTGGGAGGGTCGTGCAGATCCGCGGGAGCGCCCAGAAGATCCTCGGCGATCACGATCGTCTGGTGCGGGTGGTGACGAACCTCCTGACCAACGCGGCCAAATATGCCCCCCCCGATCGGGAGATCGAGATCGAGGTCGAGGGTACCAGCCTGCGGGTGCTCGATCGCGGGCCGGGTGTGCCCGACGCTGCCCTCCCCCGCTTGTTCGAGCCCTTCTATCGGGTGGGCGGCACCAGCGCGGGCGGCCTGGGCCTGGGACTCATGATCGCGCAGCAAATCGTGGGTCTGCATGGGGGCACCATCGACGCCAAGAACCGTGACGGCGGCGGCCTCGAGGTGCGCTTCACCCTCCCCACGCCGAGCGCGTAGCCATGTACTTCCGGAGCCTGGCGCGGTAGTTCGAGCCCGTGTCGCCGGCCGATCTCGAGCGCCTCGCCAGCCAGCTCAGAGCGAGGACCCCTGAGCGCATCGATGATCCCGAGGCGCGCCGGGCGGCAGTCGCCGGCATCTTCCGAGCCACGGAGGACGGCCGCGTGGAGGTGCTCTTGATCCGCCGCGCCGAGCGCCCCGGAGATCACTGGTCCGGCCATATGGCCTTCCCCGGAGGTCGGCGGGAGCCCTTCGATCCCGATCTGTTGGCCACCGCGACCCGCGAAACGCAGGAAGAAGTCGGCCTCGATCTCGCCGCCAGCGGGGAGCTCCTCGGGCCCCTCGACGAGATCCTCCCGCGCAACCGGACGGGGCTGGTGGTCTCACCCTTCGCCTTCCGCCTCCGCGGGGCGCAGGATCTCAGGCCCAACCACGAGGTCGCCGAGGCGATCTGGACCGATGTCGGGCCCCTGATCCGCGGAGAGGTCGACGATGAGTATCCACTGCTGTGGCAGGGACAAAACGTTCGCTTTCCGGCCTATCGCGTGAACGGCCACCTGGTCTGGGGCATGACGTATCGAGTGCTGAGGTCGATGTTCGAGCTGCTTCCCTAGTCAGAGACAGGCGACTAGGGCAGCGGCCGCATCTCATCGCAGGTCGTGAGGATCTCCGTCTCCTCATAGGGCACATCGATCACCTCCAGCGTGCTCGCGGTGGCCCGCACCTGAAGGCCGTAGGGACGGCTCGGCAGCGGGGGCTGACCACAGCCAACGCCGCAGGTCCCAGCGATGTGCAGCGCGTGCGACGTGACCTCGGGGCGCAACCGAACGATCGCCTCGCTCCCATCGGCGCGGGCCCCGACGTAGTGACTGGCTACCGCGCGGGGCGCGCAGGACTCTGGCGGAGGGGTCGGGTCAGGGACAAACAACACGGCGTTGAACGGAGCGGTCGCGCCTGCAGGCGGGCTCATCAGGGCCTCCGGGCCCATGAGCTGCGGTAGACCACGGATCAGGCCTTCGGGAGCCGGCAACCGGCCGCTGAGGTCCACGACCCGCCCGTCCACCACCCTAAACCGGGCCATCGCACCCTCCCAGGCCGCGCGCCGAGCCGCCGCGTTTCTCGCCACAACCGCGCTGGAGATCTGGGCCGCCTCCTCGGGCGTGAGCTTGCCCGGGATCTCGCCGTCCGCGAAGGGATCGGCAGGCAGCGGAGCGACGCTGGGCGCGGTCTGAACGGGCGCGGGCGCGGGTGCGGCGGGCGCGCTCGGAGGGGGAGGCGTCGCGCAGGCGCACAGCAGCAAGAGACCCGTTCGAGCGATCAAAGGCACTCCGTCATGAACGGCTCATACTCGAGGACGATCTTGCGGAGCAGCTCTCTCGCGGGCGGAATTGGCAGAAATCATCCGAGGCGGACTGCCATTCTGGCAGCGGAGCTGACCCGGCGGACCGCGGGTGCTCTGGTGTCCGTGCGGCACGGGGGTTGCTCTGGCGCATCGGGTGCGTCTGATCGCGGTATCTTCCCTGCTCACCCTAGCCCCTTGGGCCGCCGGGGCTGACGTCATCGTCCTCAAGGACGAAGGCCGGCTCCTCAGCGCCAGCGAGCGGGAGACCTGGCTCAATCGCGCGCGCTGCGTCTGCGGAACCGCGCTCAGCGTAGAATTGGATCTCAGCGCGCTGGATAGTCGCGGCCGAGCCGCCTTGGTAGCCGGGAAGAGTTGCATCACCAGCGACCGGCGCATCTCCGATAGTTGCCGCACGTTGTGGAGCGGCGCGCCGGCCAGCGGTGACTCCACCACCCATACGGTTCAAACCAGCGCCGATGAGATCGCGGGCGACTGCAGCGGAGTGGACTCCAGCTTGGACCTGGCGCTGATCTTCGACGCCAGCGACGACGATCAGTGGAGCGCGGTCACCAGCCTCCCCCTGGGCGTCGACACCGAGCGACCGGCGGCTCCGACCGGGGTCAAGGCGGTCGCCGGAGAAGGTTTGGCCGAGATCGCCTTCAGCGGCAGCGACGACACCGACGTCTCCCGCTACCAGGTCTTGTGCACGACCGCCGCGGGTGAGGCCGCGCTGAGCGACCCACCTGCGGCGAGCTTCGATGCCTCCGGGGACCGCTGCGGAGACACCAGCGACGAGGGGATCCGCGCCACCTGGGTCTGCGCCGAAGCCAGCGAAGGTAGCGCCAGCGTAACGGTGACCGGGCTGCGCGATCACCAGAGCTATCGCTTCTGGGTCGTCGCGATCGACGGGCACCAAAACCCGAGCCTGCTCAGCAACGTGAGCACCGCGACGCCAGCTCCAGAGGAGGATCTGTGGGAGCGCTACCAGCGAAGCGGAGGGACGGCCGATGGTTCCGGCTGCTCCAGCGTGGGGGCGCCCGGGGGCTCCGGCGTGATCCTCTTGGTGCTCACGGGCCTGCTGGTCTCGATCGGTCGGCGAGGTGGTCGATGATCGCCCTGAGCTTGGCCTTGGCCCTGGTGACGCAGCCTGCCCTCATCGCTGGCTTCGATATCTCGGTCTATCGCCCGGGGATCGACCGCTCGGTGCCCGCCGGCACGCCCTACGCCGACCTATTCGGGACTGGGCGAGGGCCCTTGGTCGGTGGTCACTTCGGGATTTCCTGGCCGATACTTACCGACCTCGCGCTCACCGCCCAACTATCTCTGACCCACTTCGGTGACTCGGCCTACGCTTTCGTCGACGACGGCGCAGGCGACGCGGCCTCGGCTGGGAACAAGCGCTCAGGCGGGAAGACTTCCATCGACATCTTCCCTATCTCGGCGCTGATCGGGGCCCGCTATACCGGGCTATGGAAGCGACTTCGGGTCCCCCTCATCCCCTTCGCGGAAGGCGGTCCGGCGCACGGGATCTGGCTCATTGGTAAGGGCGGCGGCGCCGAGGCGGCCAGCGGAAGCAGCACAGGTCTAGCGCTGCGAGCGGGGCTGCTCGTGGAGCTGCTGGGGCTAGAACCCCACGCCTCTCGGAAGTTGGGCGAAGAGTTTGGGGTCCGGAGTGTGGCCCTGGAGGCCAGCGTGCTCCACCTCTGGCTCAATGGGTTCGGGAGCGCGGCCTCGCTCGAGCTCAGCGACACCGCCTGGAGCTTTGGCCTCGAGCTAGGCTTCTGAGCCGAGGGCGGATAAGTTTGTTCGGACGATGAACGGCTCGGAGGTCAGGCAGTTTCCCTTAGCCCCCATGGATCTCTCGCTGCGGATCATGACCGGGGCGCTCCTCACCTTTCCCCCAGGCTTCCTGCTGCTGGCGACCCGGGCCCCGCGCTTGCCGGCGATGATCTTGGCCGGATCGGCGGTGATGATGGTCCTGCTCTACGCGCTGGTGTGGCTCCTGGCGCGGCCGACGCGCTTCGAGGTCGACTCCGCCGGCCTGCACCTCGTCTGGCCGCTCCGTCGCCGGCTCTTAGCGCGGGAGAACATCTCGAGCGCGCAGCGGATGACGTGGAAAGCGCTGAGGGAGAGCCACGGCTACGGCATGCGTATCGGCGCGGGCGGACTGTGGGGCGGCTTTGGGCTCCTCAAGACGGGTAAGGAGACCTTCGAGCTGTGGATCTCGCGCACGGATGAGCTCGTGGTGGTTCGCCTGAAGAACGGGCGGAGCCTGCTGATTACGCCGGTTCAACCCGACGCCTTGGTCAGTGCGCTGCGACCTACGCCCTGAGCCCGGGTTGCAGCGCCTGGCAGGCAGGGCTACAGATCAGGGGTGCGAATCTGGGCGATTTCTGGCCTCCTCTTGTTCGGCGCCTGCTCCTCTGCGGGTGTCAGTGACGGCGGGGCCGACGCCAGCCCGAACGACAGCGGGACCAAGCGAGATGTTGGCTTTCCGCCGAGCGACGCGGGCTTCTTGCCGGATGCGATCGAGCCGGACGCCGGGCTCGGGCCCGATCTCGGCTTCGTCCCCGACGCAGGCGAGCCCGATCTCGGCTTCGTCCCCGACGCCGCCGAGCCCGACGCCACCGAGCCCGATCTCGGCTTCGTCCCCGACGCCACCGAGCCCGACGCCGCCGGTCTCGACGGAGGCTTCGCCCCCGACGCCACCACTCCCGACGCCGGCCCGACCTACAACTGCGGAGCCTTCACCGTCGATCCCGGCTGGACGATCCAGAGCGGCTTTCACGCGGTCGTGGTGGCCAGCGCGACCGACGGCCTCAATCAGCCGGTCGCCCTGACCTTCGCCGGCGGGCGCTTCGGACCCCTGCTCTACTCGGTCAATCAAGGCGATCAAGCCATCCGCGCGACCGA
>Ga0268298_10006662_pt1 | contig 10426 bp, 8 predicted proteins | sample WWTPWeurt_MetaG_FD_194462 | JGI IMG/M metagenome (GOLD analysis project Ga0268298, IMG submission 194462) | Activated sludge microbial communities from WWTP in Nijmegen, Gelderland, Netherland - WWTP Weurt | ecosystem: Engineered > WWTP > Aerobic digester > Activated sludge | place: Netherlands... | reverse complement strand
CACCGCGTCAAGACCACCGGCGGCGCGGGTCGACAGGCGGTGAGCGCCACGGCAGCTCCAAATAGGGCACGTGCGACCGCAGAGGGCATCCGGTGGCTGGCATGCCACGGATCCCCGATCGAGAAAAGCCTCCAACGTTGTTCAAAATTGCTCCGTCGGAGGGTAAGGTGCCGTCGATGCGCGTCTGCGAGCGCTGTCGATCGCTGTACCCGCCGGGCGCCAAGTTCTGCAGCATCGACGGTCAACCTCTGGTCGATTCCAATGGCGATCCGCTGGTCGGCATCGACCTGGGCCGTTACCGCATCGCTGAGCTGCTCGGGCGCGGGGGCTGTGGCTCGGTGTACCGCGCGACCCACAACGAGCTCGGGACGGACTTCGCGCTCAAGGTGCTCTACGGGCACTTGGCCGCCGAAGGGAACTATGTCGAGCGCTTCCGCCGCGAAGCGCAGGCCGTGAGCCGCATCCGGAGCCCCTGGGTGGCCTCGGTGATCGACTTTGGATCGAGCGACAACGGCCTCACCTACTTGGTGATGGAGTTCTGCACCGGGACGACGCTCGACCGACTCATCGCCCGGGATAAGGTCTTCGCGCCGGGGCGGGCGGCGCGCCTGATCGCCCAGATCGCCAGCGGACTATCGGTCGCGCACAAGCTGGGCTTCGTTCACCGCGACATCAAGCCGGCCAATATTGCGGTGGACACGGTCAACGGCGCTGAGTTCGCCAAGGTGCTCGACTTCGGGATCGTGCAGCTGGCGGACCCGGGGGACTCCGGGAAGCTCACCCGCGAGGGCATCATCATGGGTACGCCCGCCTATATGTCGCCCGAGCAGGCCACGGCGAAAGAGGCGACGGCGAAGTCCGATCTCTACTCCCTCGGCGTGGTGCTCTATCACCTCCTCGCCGGCCAAAAGCCCTTCAAGGGAGGCGTCGCCGAGCTGATGGATCAGCAGGTCAACCGGGCGCCCGAGCCGCTGCCCCTCACCGGCCCCATCGCCGATCTCACCTACGCGCTCTTGGCCAAGGATCCCGACAAGCGGCCAGCCAGCGCCCAGGTGGTGGCGGAGACGGCCAAGCGCATCGAGATCGACTTGCGCGGCGGCGAGCCTTCGCTCGACCCGGCCGACCTCGACCACACGATCGAACCGGCGCCGCTCACGCCGCCGCCGCAGCCCAAGCCGGGCCCGGAGCCCGAGCCCCATCCGACCCGCATTTCGGCGGCGTTTCCGGCGATCGCGCCTTCGCTCGAGCCCCTGAGCACTGGCACCTCCCTCCCGGCGCAGCCGCGCTCCCGGGCGCTCGCGATCGCGGTGGCGCTGGTGCTCGCGCTCGGCGGCACCGGCGCAGCCTACTGGTTCCTGGCCCAAGAAGGGCCCAAGGTTGAGATCAAGGTCGACTACGCGGCGAGGGTCGTCGACCTCGAGCTCGAGCTGGAGCGGGTGCTCGATATGCGCGGGCTCAGCGACGACGCTTTGGCAGCGCTGCCGGCGACCAAGGCCGTCTATGCCCGCTACACCGCGCTCAAGGGCGGCGATCCGGCATCGGTCGACCCCGTGCTCCGAGAGCTGCTGGAGCTGGCCAGGAAGGCCCCGATCACCTCCGAGGTGCTCACCGCTCACCTCGACGGGCTGGACTCCAAGCTGGCCGAGGCCGGCGCGCGACTCAGTCCCGAAGAGTTCGAGCGGCTCAAGGCCAACTATCTCGAGCTCTACCGCCTGGCCAATCACGCCAGCAGCGACAGCGAGCTCGACACCGTCGCTCAGTCCATCCGCCGCTTCGAGCGCGAGTTCTGGAAGACGAAGCCGAGGAACTAGGGTTTGGCACTCTCGGTCTCCGCCTTCTTGCTCACGCCGCTGCTCCTCCTCGGGCAGGCCCCCTCGCTGCCGGAGTCCTCGGATCCCGAGCCCAAGAGCTCCGCGCCGTCGCTGCCGGAGCCAGAACCCGAGCCCGAGCCGGCGGCCGAGGAGATGAGCATGGAGGACCGCATGGCCAAGGTGGAGGCGGAGCTGGCGCAGCGCGAGCTGGCCTTGCCTCCTGCGAGCCCCCTCACCATCAGCGGCTACCTCGACTTTGGCTTCTTCATCCCCGAGGGCGATGGCGCGGGTATCGTCCAAGATATCGGCGATCAGCAGCTCCGCACCCTCCGGCCCCGGGACGTGGGTAAGTATAGCTGGGTATTTCTCGGGGATATTTTGGCGCCGATGGTGAATTCACGGGGCGAAGCCGCCGACCTCGGCCCTGATCCCGGGGTCAACCGCTTCGACTCGGTGAACTCTCGGGGCGCGACCGGCTTCCTCCTGAACGAGGCCAACCTGACTATCGACGCCGGCCTCGGAACCCGCGCCAAGGCTACCCTCAGCGTCAACTTCACGCCGCGCAGCGGGTCGGAGTTCGCGCTGGGGGATTGGTTCGATCTCGACCTCGCGCAGCTCGAGCTCATCGTCTTCGAGGACACGCCGACGTCGGTGTTCATCGGCAAGATCGAGCCGGTCTTCGGGGTGGAGTACAAGCGGCGCAAGGCCAATACCCGCTTTGGGATCACGCCTTCGCTGGTGGCCCGCTACACCACCGGCAGTCAGCTCGGGGTGAAGGCGCGGAGCAAGCTCTTCGGTGGGTGGATCGTCTTGGCCGCCGCGCTGACCAACCAGAGCGCTACGCAGGAGCAGTTTCACTTCTCCGAGGAGGTGGACTCCAACGACGGGAAGACCTTCAGCGGCCGCGCCGCGCTGCGGATCCCGCTCAATGAGCTGTGGCCCGAGCTCTTCGCGGGCGCGCTGGAGCTGGCGGCCGATGGGCTCTACGGCCCGCAGGACCGCGCGATCGATACCCAGGGGGACTTCGTGCTCTTCGGCGCCGACCTCGAGTATCAAGGGGTCGATCTGGCGGTGCGGGCGCAGGTCCTAAAAGGCAGCTCGCCCGGGCGCGCCGTCGATCGCGCCTATGGCCTCGAGCTCAACCTCAGCGGCTACGCCGAGATCGAGTACATGTTCACGCCGATGTTCGGAGCCAGCGTGCGGGGCGATTTGCGGGACGCCTGGGTGACCTTGGGGACCCAGCGCGCCTATCTGACCAAGGCCTGGCGCTTCACCGGCGGCCTCAGGGCCTCCTTCTCCCGCAGCGTCACGCTCAAGGCCGAGTATCTGCACAACGGTGAGTTCGGCGGCCTCCCCGACATCAAGAATGACGTCTTTACTAGCTCGCTCGTGGTGAGTTACTAGCGCAGGGATGAAACCGCGCGCTCGCCTCCGGTCTTCGCTCGCTGCGCTCCTGCTCCTCGTCGTTCTCCCGGCCGCGGCCGAGGACCAAGGAGCGGTGCTCACCGATCTCCGCCGCGAGGTGGCCGATCTCCGGCGGGAGATTTCGGACCTGCGCCGCGAGATCTACGCGCTCCGCTTGGATCTGCTCAGCGCGATCGGTCAGGCCGGCGCCGGCAGCGGCTCGGTGAACAAGAGCGACGGCAAGACCCCAGCCCACGCTCCCGTGCTCGAGCGGGTGGAGTCTCCCAAGGACCCCGCGCCCAAGCCGGCCGAAGAGGGCAACTTCGGCACGGTCAGCGGCACGGTCGAGCTCAAGGGCGACGCCAAGGTCGCTTATGTCTACGTGGAGAACGTCCCCGCCCGCATGGCCAAGAACGCCAGCATCGAGATCCGCCAGGTCGGGAGGCAGTTTGAGCCCCGCGCCGCGGTGGTGCAGGTAGGGACCAAGATCAACTTCCCGAACCTCGACAGCGTGTACCACAACGTCTTCTCCACCAGCACCGGCAATAGCTTCGACCTCGGTATCTACCGTGCCGGAGATCCGGCCCGCTCCTATACTGTCGTGAACCCGGGCGTGATGGACCTCTACTGCGATATGCACTCGGAGATGTCGGCCAGCGTGCTGGTGGTGCCGAGCGCGCTCTACGTGATGGTCGGCGCGGACGGTAAGTTCATCCTGGAGAACGTTCCCAAGGGCCCGCGGAAGATCGGCGCCTGGGGCCCTGGCTATGAGATGGCCTCGCAGACGGTGACCGTGAAGCCGGGCGCGCCGAACCAGGTCAGCTTGAGCCTGGGAGCGAAGTCGGCTTCGCACACCAACAAGAAGGGTCAGCCCTACGGCTCGTACAAATAGCGTCGGGGTGATAGCTTGCCTCCGATCCGGTCGGGCCCGGGTCTCGTAATGAGTGCCGTGAGCAGGGGTGCACAGAGGGTTCGCCGGGAAGGGGCGGTGGTCTCGGGCCTCGGATGGGCCCTCGCTTTCTTCGTCATTCCGCTGCTCCACACCCTCGGGCATCGCGCCGATCACACCCACTTCGGCGAGGCCCTCGTCTTTGCCGCAGCGGGTCAGAGCCACGGGCATCCCCACCATCACGGTCCGAAGCAGCCGAGCCCGGAGCCGGCTTTTCGCGGTTCGCTCGCCCCGAGCTTCGAGCATCAGGGCGCGGGCCTGGCGCACCTCGGCGCGTCGCTGACCCCGCACGCCGGGGTACCTTCGCCCGTCGCAGGCGCGTTGCTCGCGCGCTTGGCGCCGCTGCCTCCCGCCTCCCGCATCGTCGGTGCCGCCGTCTTTGAAGCGCACCGCTCGCGCGCCCCGCCCGCCCGCAGCGCCCTGCTCAGCTAGAGAGCTGAACCCTAGCGCTCCCTCGTCCTGCGTCCGATGCGCCGCGCCGTCCCCGTGCGCGGACAGGAGGCTCATGTACGTTCGCCATGCCATCGGCGTGTTCGCTGTCGCCGCGCTCTGTGTTGGCCGCCCGGCAGCGGCCCACACCCTGACCTCGACCCTCAGCGGCTTGGTGGCGCCGAAGCTGCTCATCGACGCCGCCCCCGACTATCCCGCCGCCGCGCTCGCTGACGGCATCGCGGGGACCTTGCACGCGCAGCTCGAGCTGAGCGTGACGGGGACGGTCACAGCGGTGCACCTCCAAAACAGCCTGCGCGAGGACGTCGACCTCGCGGCGGTCGCGGCGGCGCGGCGCCTGGTGTTTCGGCCGGCTTTCTCGGATGGCAAGGCGATCCCGGCCTCGATCCGCTACCACTTCCACTTCCGCCCGCGCGAGCCGAGCGCCCCCCTCGTCGCCGAGCCACCCGCGGTCGCCGCGCTCCCCGCCGTCGCCGAGCCGACGTCCCTCGAGGCCCTCGCGCTGACGGCCGAGAGCGCCACCATCGCCGCCGGGGTGATCCGCGCCGTCAACGTGCGCGGCAAGAACGCCCGCCGCAGCGCCTCCGAGATCGTCCGGGAGCGCGACGTCCTCGAGGCCGCGCCCCACCGCTCCGCCGATGAGCTCCTCTTCACCGTCCCCGGCGTGTTCATCACCCAGCACGGCGGCGAGGGGAAGGCGTTTCAGATCTTCTACCGCGGCTTCGACGCCGTGCATGGGCAGGACCTCGAGATCTGGGCCGCGGGCGCGCCGGTCAACGACGTCTCCAACGTGCATGGCCAAGGTTATGCCGACCTCCACTTCCTCCCCACCGAGGTGGTCAAGGAGCTGCGCGCTACGCCGGGTACCTTTGATCCGCATCAAGGCGACTTCGCGATCGCCGGAACGTTGCGCTTCGACGTCGGCCTGGCCGACCCGGGCCTCACCGCCAAGGCGGAGCTGGGCAGCTTCGGATCGCGCCGCTTTTTCCTGGGCTTTCGGCCCGCTCAGGCCAGCGACTCGACCTTCGGCGCGGTCGAGCTCTATCACACCGATGGCTTTGGTCCCTCGCGCTCGGCGGAGCGGGCCTCGGCGCTGGGCCAGTGGGTCGCCGCGCTCGGTCCCGAGGACCAGCTCCGGATCTTCGCCAGCCTCTTCACCGGTCAGTTCGCTTCGGCGGGCGTGCTCAAGCTGGCCGACGTCGAGAGCGGAAGGGTCGATCGCTTCGCGACCTATGATCCAAACCAAGGCGGATCTTCGAGCCGCGGACAGCTCGTCGCCGAGCTCCAGCACCAGGACGAGACCGCGCGCTGGACGCTGTCGACGTACCTGGTGCTGAGGTCCATGCGCCTCCGCGAGAACTTCACCGGCTTCATCAAGGATCCGAACGGTGACTCGGAGCAGCAACTCAACCGAGATCTGGTGCTCGGCGCGACCGGCTCCTATCGCCGCAAGCTCTCCATCTTCTCCAAGAAGGACGCCATCGAGGGCGGCTTTTTCGCCCGCGCCGATTGGATCGATCAGTCGCAGCGCCGGCTCTCGGTGGTCGATGGTTCGGTGACCGCAGATGAGGTCGACGCTCGCGTGCTCGGCTTCGACGTGGCGGGCTTCGTGGACCTCTGCCTCGTCCCCTGGGAGCGGCTCACGCTGCGCGGGGGCGTGCGGCTCGATGGGCTCGGATATTCAGCGGAGGACGTCGGCGGCGCGGCGGCGGGCCAGGCGCGCTCCTCCCAAGGTACCCACTTTGGCGCTAAGGGTACCGTGGACTTCAAGGTCCTCCCCGAGCTGCACGCGCTCCTCAGCTACGGGGATGGGTTTCGCTCGCCGCAGGCCCGCAGCCTCTCGGAGGGGGAGACGACCCCCTTCACCACCGTGCGCTCGGGTGAGCTCGGGCTCCAACTATCGCTGCCCTTCCTGCGCGGCTCGCTGGCCGGCTTTTACACCACGCTCAGCGATGACTTGGTGTTCGACCAGTCGACCTCGCGCAACGAGCGGGTCCCTTCGACTCGCCGCATGGGCCTGAGCGCAGAGCTCGAGGCGGTGGACCTCGGGGGCTTGGTGCTGGCCGCCAGCTTGACCTTCACCCAGGCTGAGTTCAGCGCCAGCAACGCTCAGTACCACGCGGGGGATTTGGTGCCCTATGCGCCGCAGATCGTGGGGCGGATCGACGCTGGCTACCGGCTCAGCCTGGGTGAGCTATGGGAGCTGCCGGTCGAGGCCCAGGTGGGCGCGGCGCTCTCGGTCTTGGCGCGGCGGCCGTTGCCCTTCGGCCAGCTGGGGCACGACGTGGCCCTGGTGGATGCGCGGGCTGAGCTGACGGTGGGGCCGGCGAGCCTGGGGATCGAGTGCATGAACTTATTCGATAGTAGCTGGTTCGATGGTGAGTTCGTCTACGCGTCCAAGTGGAACCCGAGCGACGCTGCGGCGCTGGTGCCCGGCCGGGTCGTCACCGCCGGAGCACCTCGTACTTTTATGGGAACGCTGACCGTTCGGATTTGAGGAGGAAGCAATGAAGCAACGTACGATGAGTCTGGTTATTGTCGCCGCGCTCAGCGGCTGCGGCGGAGGGACCACTGGGCGGCTGGTGGAGCTGCGGACCACCTTGACCACTGACCTCGGCGCCGATCATCGGTTCACCACCGGCCTCGGCTGGACCGTGACGCTGGCGGAGGCTCAGATCGCGACCGGCGCGATGTACTATTTCGACGGCGAGCCGGCGTTTACCTCGGTTCGTCCCGGACTGATAGAGCAACTCATCGAGGCGCTCGAGCCCATTCATGTCGCCTATGCGCACCCGGGGCACTATGTCGCGGGCAACGCCAAAGGGGAGCAACTATCTCCCTTCAGCGCGGATCTCCTGGCGGGGCCTGCGGAGCTCCCGGTCGGTGATGGCGTCAGCGGGAGCTTCCGCTCGGCGACCTTCTCCTTCGCGGCGCCCAGCGCGGGGCCGGCCCAGGACGCCCTCGAGGGGAAGGTCGTGCGCGTCCTGGGTACAGCGCGCAAGGATGGCCGGACGATCCACTTTCTGGCCTCGGCCGGGCTGACGGACCTGGAAAAGACGGCCAAGGACGCGCAGGTCAGCGGCTGTGACTTCACCGCGGCCGAGGTGCTCCACGACGGTACGGTGACGATCACCGTGCACCCCAAGGTGTGGTTCAGCCTGGTCGACTTCGCGGAGCTGCCCGACGGTTCGCCGGAGGCTCCGGCCGAGCTGGGGCCGGAGAGCACGGCCCGCATCGCCTTCGCGCTGGGGCTCACGCAGCTCAGCGCTTACACCTTCAGCTTCAAACCGCTGTGAACGGAGTTCCTATGAAGAAGTTCGCCCTACTTAGCCTATCTCTCACCGCCTGTGTCCCCGGCGTCGGCACCGCCAAGTTCACCACCTGGGGTGAGGAGTATATCGAGCAGGAGATCCCGGCCGACCCGACGGGCGAGGCCGGCTTCGTCGACGGCTGGCGCGTCCACTACGATAAGTTCCTGGTGACCTTCCATGGCGTCGAGGTCGCCAGCGAAGACGGGACGATCGGGGCCCGGATGAGCGGCAGCAAGCTGGTCGACAACGCGCGCCCGGGGAAGAAGGACCTCGTCACCTTCGAGGACCTCGAGGCCCGCGCTTGGGACGCGGTCAGCTACGAGATCAAGCCGGCCACCGCGACGACGGAGCTGATCGGCGGGGCCACCGAGGCCGACCGGAAGCTCATGGTCGACGGCGGCTATTCGGTCTATTTCGAGGGCTCGGCGACCCGCACCACCACCTCGGGCGCGACGCTCACCAAGACCTTCCACCTCGGCTTCCCGCTCGCCACCAAGTATCACGGCTGTCAGCAGGCCGAGGAGAGCGGACACGCCATCTTGGGCATCGTCGTCACCAATGGCGGCACCGACGTCAGCGAGCTCACGACCCACGGGGACCATCCATACTATGACCGACTCAAGGCCTCGCCTGATCCGGCGGTGAAGACCTCCTTGCGCTTCGCGGAGAAGGCGGCGGCGGACACCGACGGGGATGGTGAGATTACGCAGGCGGAGCTGGACGCGGCGCCGATCGACGTCCGCCAGTATGATCCCTCGGGATTTGACGCGCCGAACCTGGGGAGCTTCATGACGGCCCTGATCCGCACCGTGGGGCACTTCCGGGGCGAGGGGGAGTGCTCGATCTCGAGAGGTACGAACTAAGACTATCCTATGGGAAGCCGCGGTGGGTCTCAGGTCCGGAGCAGGAGGAGGGCGGCCATGAGGCTCAAAAAGCCGGCGTAGATCAGGGCCGCGAGCTTGGGTTTGGCGCTGCCGGCCCAGTGCGCACCGACCCCGGTGCCGATCGTGAAGCCGACGGCCACCGCGATCAGCATCGCCCACGGCAGGCCACCTTGCTCGGAGGCGTAGACGAAGACGGCGGGGAGACCGATGGGCGGGAGCATCATCGCCATCGTGGTGGCTTGGGCCTCGAGGCGGCCGAGCCCAGCGAAGCGACGGAGTAGCGGCAGGGCGACGATCCCTCCACCGACGCCAAGGAGCCCCGACATCACCCCGGCGACGGCGCCGATCGGGACGCCCACCCACTGCGGTTGCTCCGGAGAAACGGAGGGCTCGATGTGGCCCGCGCGCAAGCTCCAGAGCGCCCGAACCGCAGATACGACCAGGAAGCTGATGAAGAACCAGCCGAGCTGCCGGGTCGGGATCCGGTGGGCGAGCCACGCGCCGAAGGCCGCGCCGCCGAGGAAGCCGAGGATCAAGAGGCCGACCAAGCCCCCGCGGACGAGGACGCCGCTCCTTCGATAGGAGATCAGGGCTGGCAGACCGACCGGCGGAACCAGCGCCGCCAGAGAGATGCCCTGGGCGCGGTGCTGATCCACCCCCAGCACGAGCACGAGGAGCGGGGCCAAGATCGCGCCGCCCCCCATCCCGAGGAAGCCGGAGAGCGCTCCGGCCATTAGTCCAAAGCCGCCTGAGGCGGCGATCTCCAGCATGGGATCCACCGGTGTCGCTCCTATACGCCCCCGCTCGGTTGGGGGCGATCGCGTGTGCCGTTACGCTGCGCTCTACGCATCGCTTGAGCCAAAAACCAGGTCCGAGGGCTCACTGTGGCGATGCTCCGCTCCGCTTTCTTGCTCGTATTGACTGCCACGGCCTGCACTTCGGAGGCCGTCGTCGCCCTCTCCTCGGACGCCGCCGGTGAGGCCAAAGACACCGGATTTGTTGGGCCTGGAGGGGCAGATGCGGGCGCGCTGGTCGACGCCAGGGCGCTGCTCGACGCGGGCGCGCTGCTCGATGCGGGCGTCGACGCCGGAACGGCCGACGTGGGCTCCGACGCAGGGTCTCCACCCGATGCCGCCGTGGTGGGCTGCGTCTTTCCCACGGTCGAGCAGACCGGCCCGGCTGAGGTGGAGGAGCTCCCGCATCCGAACGAGGGGGCTTCAGTCGTGGTCCGCGGCGCCGGGCTCGAGTTGGCGGTGGCCTATGAGTTTGGACCAGGCCCCCGCTCCGACGAACCTTTCCCGGTCGTACGGCAGTATCGCTCGCGCGGCCCGAGTCTGAGCGAGAGCAACGTCCTCACCCTGGCCCCCTCGCGCGGTCTCCTCGACGCACGCGCTGGCGAACCAGGCTTTTTTCATGTGCTGATCGGGGACGGGCGGGAGCTCGCGGGCCAGCGCTGGAACACCCTCGGCTCGACCCACCAACTGCGGCCGCGCGCCGGACAGCGCCTCGGGGACGCGGTATTCGGCGGCGCGCGGGTTCATGCCTTGCTCGAGCCGAGCGCGCCCGGGCTGAGCGGCCAGCTCGAGCACCTCGAGCTGCTCACCGCGGAGATCGAGA
>Ga0268298_10006661_pt1 | contig 10426 bp, 10 predicted proteins | sample WWTPWeurt_MetaG_FD_194462 | JGI IMG/M metagenome (GOLD analysis project Ga0268298, IMG submission 194462) | Activated sludge microbial communities from WWTP in Nijmegen, Gelderland, Netherland - WWTP Weurt | ecosystem: Engineered > WWTP > Aerobic digester > Activated sludge | place... | reverse complement strand
GCGGCCGACACTTGGCCGTATTGGGTTTGGAATTGGGCGGCGTTGTCGCCCACGTGCTGGAGAAGGGCGCGCAGGTCTTTGAGGTCCAACAACAGGAGGCCCTGGTCGTCGGCCACGCGGAAGGCGAGGGTCAAGACCCCGGCCTGCACCTCGTTGAGGTTCAACAGGCGGGACAGCAGAAGAGGGCCCATTTCGGATACGGTGGCGCGCAGGGGGTGGCCCTGTTGGCCGAAGACGTCCCAAAAAGTCACGGGGTAACCCTCAAAGGGGAACGGAGCGAGGCCGAGCTGTTGAATGCGTTCTGTGATCTTTGGTTTTTCAGTTCCCGGGTGGGCAAGGCCCGCGAGGTCGCCTTTCACGTCGGCCAAAAAAACCGGCACGCCAAGGCGGCTGAAGCCCTCGGCCAGGCCCTGGAGGGTGACGGTCTTGCCCGTGCCGGTGGCCCCGGCCACGAGGCCGTGGCGGTTGGCCATGCCGGGCAAAAGCGCCAGGTCGCGGGTGGACTTGGCGACGAGCAGGGGAGCGAGGGCCACGGGCTTACTTTCCGAGGAACCCCATGGCTTTGCCGAGCAAACCGCCCGCACCGCCTTGGCCTTGGCTCAGCATCGCGACGACCTTGGGTAAAAACTCGGCGAGCTTGGGGAGGACCGTCTCGGGCGTGAGACCCACCTGGCCGGCCAATTGTTGGATGGCGGGGTTACCGAAAACTTTTTTAATTTGATCGGCGTTGATGGGGAGAGGCGAGGAGCCGCCCGTCCAGGACGCGATCACTTTTTCAAGACCGTTGGCCTGGAAGGCTTTGACCGCGCCGTCGACGCCGCCGACGCTGGACAGAAGGCTCTGGATGCCGCTCGTCCATTTGGCCATGTCGCCGCCCTGCCCCGACATTAAACCTTTCAACGCTTGCCCCGCCAGACCGTCCAACAGACCCATGGGACTCTCCTTTGTTGCCGTCAATGTGGATGGATAATATAGCACTTGCCGTCCGGTGTTTAAAACGGCCGAGGCGGGGTTGTCAGGGTTCGGGCACGGGGGCGGGGTGACGGCGGCTCGCTCGCGGCGTTTCTCGCGGCGCGGTTAGGATTTAAACCCGCGATCTCCGACCGGGCCGCCACCGTGCCCCGGTTCTGTGAAGGGCGCCGGGCCACAGGCCCGGGCGGGTTCCAATCTGGGGAATGTTCTGAATTTTCCAAAACTGTTGTCCCCTTCGACTTCCCAAATGTAGCACATTCCTATTGGTCCCATTATCGATTGACGGGGGATTACTACGTCCGCCGGTCGAAGCTGTCGAACAAATAGCTTCCCATCCTTATTGGATTTCCCTCGCCCCCCTTCGGGTGGGAGAGGGCAGGGTGAGGGGGGCATGAAGTTGTGCCCGCTATCGCCGCCGCGTTCCAGCGCACGACGCGGCGCTCCGCTTCGTCCCTGTCCGCATGTCGTAGCGGGGACGGATGGGAAGACGGCCCGCGCCTTCGGCGCTCGTCGCCTATCGCGCGCCGTCATCGTTCTGCCCTCGTCCGGATGGATGGACGCCTCCGCCTAGAAAACCAGAGGACACCACCTGCGAGAGGATAGCGGACCCCGCACCGGAACAGGGAACCCGGCGGCCTCTTCATCAAGCGGGCGAAGGATGGATCCCCGCCACCCCCCAAGATGACCCCGCCCGAGATCGTCGCCCCGGCGAACGGGATGGACGCCGCCCGCGCGGGAAAACCAGAGACCGCCACGCGCCGGAAGAAGCCGGGCGCTTGAACATGAACGGGGGAAGGGATGGTCGGCCGTGGCGCTTGATTGGAAAACCCCGGCGCTGTGCCGCCGGCCGGGAGAGGGCGCCATCGCCTCGGCGCTCGGACAGAAACCCCCGCCCTGTGTCGGCCGGGGAAAAGACAAGGCCGCCCGCCCGGCCCGGCACGAGAAACGTGCGCCGGTCCAGGCGGGCTCGTTTGTCGCTGGCGGTGGAGTCGTCCGGCGCGCGGAGTGACGGCACCCGCTCCGGCTTGCGGGAAAACCCCCTGCGGAGGAACGCCCGGCGCGTCGCACGAGAATCATGCGCGGCGCACCTCCTCGCTTCGGGTCGGACGGTTCGAGCTTCGGTTTTCGGAGAGCGCGGCCACAGACCGGCCGCGTTGAGGGAACCCCGCCCCGGCCGCCGTTGGCGGCCCCGCTGTCCGGGCCGCTGGGCCTCTTTGTGCCACGGCCTTGCCGTGGGGGTGGGGGCGCGCGAAAATCCAAAAAGGTTGGCGCCATCGGCCCGGCCATCGGTCCCCCAGCCGAAGGCTGGGGGCGGGGCGGGAGCCACTTCAAAAGCAACGGCATTGTGCCCGACCGGGCACAATGTTGGGCGGTGATTGTTTCGTCCTCTCCGTAGGATTTCGTTTCACTGCCCCAGCTACTTCCAAACGAGTGATGCCCCCGATTCCCTCATTCCCGCAAGCAGAGGCCAACCCATAAACTTATTGCCGGCCTTTATCATTTATGATAATCATTAGACATTCGAAACGTCACGTCTGGGGGCCCAATGTCCAAATGGAAAGCCGAAGCAAAAGAATTCTTGAAAACAAAAATGCACCATTCGGGCGTCTCAAGCGGCGAGCTCGCACGTCTCACCAACCGACTTGGAGGCAAAGAGACCAGAGCCAGCATCGACAATAAAATTAGCCGCGGCACGTTCAGCGCATCGTTCCTTTTTAAGTGTATGCACGCTCTTGGTGCGACATGGCCGGAAACCGCCTATGTAAGGGAAACTCAGGCAAAATACACCGTCGACAATCGGCCCAATACCCCGATTAGCGTCTACTCCTCCCGAAACAAATCCTATATCGACATTTCGGACGACCGCATTAAACCGTTAAAAAACAATTCCGTGATCAGCCTGTTTTCGGGGGCGGGAGGGCTTGATATTGGGCTTGAAATGGCCGGATTTGAAACGGCCGTCTGCGTTGAGATCGATCCCGATTGCCGTGAGACGTTACGACATAACAGGCCTGAATGGCACCTGTTCGAGGAATCAGACAATAGAAGCCCGGGAGATATCCGTGATATTCATGCTACCGAGATACTAAAGAAAGCGGGCCTCGAGAGGGGACAAGCCGCGCTAGTCGTCGGGGGGGCCCCCTGTCAACCGTTCAGCAACATCGGGAAGAAGTGGGGAAGAAACGACCCGAAAAACGGCGATCTCTTTCTGGAGTTTGTCCGCATCGTCAAAGGGGTGCTTCCCCAGGCGTTTATATTTGAAAATGTCGCCGGTTTTGTGCAAGACAAACACTCGAGCGTTTTGGATTACATGAAAGAAAAACTTAAAGGGCTCGGCTATGGGATCTCCTACACGATCCTAAATGCGGCCGACTATGGGGCACCGCAACGGCGGGAGCGTTTTTTCCTTATTGGTATTCGCGGGATCGAAAGTCCTTCCTTCCCATTGCCGACGCACTCCCGGAGCGAGAAATGGTGGACGGACTTCTGCGGCGCCCTTGACGCAATTCCGCCGTATCGGGGCAAATCATGGGTTACCCTGTCGGAAGTGTTGGCGGGTCTCCCAAAAAACTATAAACAACGTCCGGATTATGTCGTCATGAACATTTCGGATTTTGTCGTTGATAGAATGAAGCGAATCGGTCCCGGCCAAAATTTCAAGGTGCTTCCGATGAACATGCGCCCCAACTGTTGGAAAAACGGAAAACATCAGGGGCAGGATACGTTCGGTCGTCTTAGACTGGACGAACCCACAATAACGATTCGAACAGCCGCTTATAACCCCGCCAAGGGAAAATATATCCATCCGACGGAAAATCGCGGCCTCAATTCCATAGAGATGGCCGCTATTCAGACGTTCCCGGCATCATGGGAATTTAAGTGCGTTGGGAAGGAGGGGGTGACCCTCCGAAGCGCCGGGATGCAGATCGGGAATGCGGTCCCGCCGCTTCTGGGAAGGGCCCTAGGACTTGCGTTGCGGGCGCAACTAACCTCTAAGACAGAATTTTTTCAAAAGCGGCTTCCGCTTCCTTTAGAGAATTAACGGAAAAAACATCGTCGACGGCAGCCTGGGGAACGGTATGTACAGAAGTAATCGAATGCGTAGCGACGGTTCTCAGGGCATTCTTGTCGGGGTCTGACAACTCGGCGGAAATGGCATAGTATTTCAGCCCTTTCGGGTTGATAATCCACTTTCGCGTTTGAAGATGTGTGTAGAGCGCTTTCATCAGACTCCCCTCATGGGGTATCTGAAGACGCCTATCGGGACGCAAAGACACTTTCACCGAAGCATAGCCGACGATATCCTCGTAATCGCATTTCCCCTCGAATTCTTTATAGGCCGCGCCAATTTTTGCAATCACTTCCGGGGTAATCCGTTTTATCGGGGTGAGTTCTTTTTTGAGAAGAGCCCCGGCTTTCTTCCCGTCGATAATGACAAAATCCGGGTTTGAGGTGATCAATTTGACGGAAGCGGCCTCCTGGACCTTCTCTTTCAAATCGTTGATCAGATCCGAAAGATCTCTCGAATAAAGCTCGGAGACGTCGAAACTGGATACGCTCGGGAGCAGCAAGGCCAGGTTGAGGCGGGGGTTTTCAATGCGAAGATTCCAGGCGGTCATGGCCAGAAGCCACTCATACCAATCGCCGTGGGCATTGTTCAGTGCCCCCTGAACCGTTTTTGCCTCTGCGGTGGATTCAGAGGGGGACGCTTTAACCGTCTCGTCAAATTTTAAAAAAAGATCCGTGAACTTCCCGGTTTTTTCAGGGAAAGCGTTTTTGAGAAGGGCGCAGAAAGCCAGATCCTTTTTCAACTGCACTTTTTCGCCGACAGATTCAAAGAAGTTCATTTATCCCCTTCGCCTATCAATGATCACTGAAACCTTCAGTGCCATTTTTTGCGGGTTTTTTAAGATGTCTTTCTCCCAAAACCGAATCACGGCCCATCCTTTCCCCTTCAATTCCCTGTTCACGATCTTATCCCTTTCAATGTTTCTTTTCAATTTTTCAACCCAAAACCGACGATTTTGTTTTGGGATTTCCCCTTCCAAAAGCTTTTTTCCGTGCCAAAACTCCCCATCGCAAAAAATGGCGACTTTTAGACCCGATACGGCGATGTCGGGTGTGCCGAATACGTCTTTCACATTTTTTCTAAAACGTATTCCCAAACGCCAAAGGGCTTTTCGCAACGCGATTTCGGCCAAAGAATCTTTGGAACGGATGCGTTGCATGATTTCCGACCTTGTCAGGGGCGCGGATTGCCGTTTCTTGCCGCCAGAGGCAACCATTTGTCAATACACCCTCGCCAAACCCTTATCCAGCAATTCCTGATTCAGCCAGCGCCCTGATTTAAAAACCCGCTCTTTATTGGCGTCCTCTTCCAAGCTGTAAAAGACGTGCATCACATAACGGCCGTTCTTGTCCGCTTTTCCGGTCCTCACCACGACGGTTTTAGCCTTCGCCATCTGCTCCCGTACGTAGTTGAAAGCGTCGCGCCCGCCGTCCTCGTTGATGGGCGGGGCGTCGATCGCCGCCAACCGCACGCGCTCTTCTATGCGCGCCTTGAACCCCAGGTCAATATCCACATCGAACGTGTCCCCGTCGACGACCTTCAAAACCCTCGCCCGATAGATATACGGTCCACCCTCCGGCCGTTTCAGCTTTTTTGCCACTTTCTTGGAGGCGTCGGGGTCCGTCACCGCGATATGGTCCGCCTCAATCGCCTTTACCAACTCATCCCGCGTCCATTTGTTTTTCTCCGCTTCGGCCAAATAGAAATCCCGCTCTTTCGGGCCGGGAAGGACCAGCAATTCCCGGAAGTGGGACCAGGTCAGCGACGTTTCGGGAACGCCCTTCGGGTAGGCGTCGAAAAACTGGACGCATCGGACCAGGGTGGAGCGATCCAACTTCACTTCCTTGGACATGCTCTCCATGACGGACTCGCCATACCCGGCAGTCTGCTCCAAATTCTCTTTTTTGATCCGTTGCCCGATGTGCCAATATGTTTCGGTCCCGATCCGGCTCACCGCCGCCTGCGCCCGCCCCCGGCCTTCTTCGATGAGTGCCCGAATGTCGGAAACCAGCTTGGTGTAGCGACTTGGAACGAGCGTCATTGCCATATGCACTCACCATCCTAAAGGGTTAGGAACAATCACCTTTTCTTGCTCGCAGACGGCTTTTGCCTCGCATCAATAACGACAATGTGTGGAACCCGAGCCCCTTTGCCTTTGGCGGTATTGGCGATTGATTCCACGGCCTTAATCGTCTTATCGGAGTTCGTGGTGCGCAGGATCAAATAAATGCTGTGATTGCTCTTTTCGGCTTTATTGTAGTCAGGAAGTTGATTCTTGAAACCACGAAGAAGGGCGGAACTTGAACTGTATTTGATCTCCACTGTTACTCGGGCGTGATATCCCTTTGACACTTTGAAATCGACAGGGCCACGCCCTGCATTTGGTTCTCGGTTTAAGTCTAAATTATTTGACTGGCAATAAGAGTCAGCAATGCCGTAAAAAAGAAGTTGAGCAAATCGCTCGTGTTTAAGGTTCCCGGCGTCATATAGAAGTCCGTTTAAACCGTTGTTTTCGATGAGGGCCGCATAATGCTCACAAATCTCCTTTACGCAATCGAAGACGGACTCCGAGGAAACGAGCTTGAAGTGGGTAAGTGATAAGCAGGCATTAGTGACGGTCTTACCTAATTACTTAACGTGGACAGAATTCCCGACTCTTCCAGAAGGGACTTCCCCCGTTGGCGGGCGCGGCTGGCGGGAGGTTCCGCCATGCGGGTTATGGCGGCCATCTCCTTGTTCGTCTTCCCAAAGAGCGTAACCCCCGCATAGATCAACATAGCTTTGCCGTCAGACACCGTTTGCCGGCGCCCTTTCTGAAAAAGAACGGCGGGTTCCACGCCTTGCCTTTGCGCCACAGCCTTAACCAGGCGATCCCATCCCCCACGCCGGGCATCCCGCGATCTCCGTTCCGCCTTCTCTTCCTGACTCAGCAGACTTTCCACAAAAGATCCGCTTCCCAGGATGCGGCTGTCGTAACACTCCCGGTCACTTTTGGGGGAGCACACACCTCCGTGGCTTTTCTTAAGACCGCCGCCCACAAGATCAGGCCGTCGTCCAAGGCTCACCCCCTCCCCCACAAATTCTGCATAACGACGGGTAGCCGTGGCCTCCGTTTTCCCAAACAGGCCCAGCACTTCATCCCGTTCCTGCCAGTCATAGCGAAAGGTTCCCATAATCACCCCATGGCCGGCGTAGGGGTAACGTCGCAGTTCATGGAGGCCCTTGGCCAGACCGGCCCGCAGGGGGTTGAGGTGAATATATCGGACCAGTTCGATGAGATAGGCGCTTTCTTCACAAACGATCGATTTGTAGCGGTTCTGGAACAGGTAGCCGGATCTTTTGTGCCGGGCATTGAAAGCATTGGCATAGCCGCTCATGAGGCGGCGCATGAATGAGGTGATCCCGCCTGTCCCGCTGCGCACAAGGAGATGAAAATGGTTCGGCATCAAGGCCCAGGCCAGGATCTGGTTGGGGGATTTCTCCAGGCAGGGGCCGATGCGCTCAATAAAATCCCGGTAATCCTCGCCGCTTTTAAAGACTAAGCCCCGGTTAAGACCCCGGCTGATCACATGGTGCAACAGCCCCGGTGTGTGGATACGTGCTTGTCGTGGCATGGACATACTTTACCGAACCAAGAAGAATTATTCAATAGGTAATTAAGTAAGACCGTCCCTTAATCCTTACGGAGGCGCGGCGTCTTCCGCCGCGCCGACCTCGGGCGGGGCCGCGACAGCGGCCCCCGGCGTTCGTTCAACCCCGGAAGTGGGACGTCACGGTCGCGGGGGATTCGGTCGAAGCGAGGAGCGCTCTTTATTGGCCGCTCCTTTTTAATAAGGCGCCATCCTTCACGTCAAACCCCTTCTCGCCCTCTTTCCAAGCTTCCGGTATAAAGGTCTCTCCCTCGACCTCAAGCACCTTTTCTCCCGTCGGAATCTGAACAGTCCACTTTCCACCAGAGGCCCACCAATCGATATGCTTGACTGAACCAGGCAAGGCGTGGAACTTTAAATAGAGCAAACCCTTCGACTGACGATGCTCCTCCCCGGAAAAAATTAGACCGAGCTCGACCTCTCCCGGTTCCACCCAGGCTTCCGCCCCGTAATAATCACGACCATTGATCTTTCGAATGAGCACTTCTTCATAATCGGGCTCCACGAATCCCAACGTGAGGAGCGTCAGGAAGAGATTCCCAAAAAACGAGGAATTTCCTCTGATAAGGACACGGGCCATCTCCTCCTTGGGGGTAGTGTTTCCAGGAGTATGTCGGGGGGCGGCGCAAGCGGAAAAGAGGAAAAGAACGGCGGGGAACCAACGTCTAAACAGATGGCTACCTCTGGACCAGACGGAAACTTTTAACCACCCGGTCAAACTCATCCAATCCTTCTTTGAAATACTCCTCTGGGCTCCCATACCAGAAGACGATCATATTCGGGAATGTCCCCTTCGGCGACATCTTCGTGTATGCCCAATCGCCGCGCTTTACGACGATAAACTTGTTCAATAGCTTCCTTTCCACGTTCTTAAATCCTGGCTCACAGGATTCGGGATAGCCCTCCCGCGTCTCGACAAGAACCTCGGCCGCCTCGGAATCCGCCACACTCGACGTGTTCACTTCGGAAAATCTCGCCTCGGACACCCCCATCTTTTTGTAAAACTCCGTTAGGAACCACACCGCAACGCCCTGGAATGAATCCTCGGGGACTCCTTCGGGCAAGTCCTCCTTTCGTCCGGGTCGCCGATACTTCGCACGCGAAACCATGATGTGCTTCGGACCGGAGCAGTCCACAAAGAGGACATCGTTGGCGGAAAAGCCAACCTCCCCATAGTGTCTCTGATCGCTCTCGCGCCACTGCCAAGAGCCGCCGTTATCCGGCCGGTCGAATTCGTAAAGGCCGCTATTTTCAACCCGGTGCTCCTTAAGAACAACGGAGCGGTACGAACCACACCCGGTCAACACGACGACGGAAAGCAGGCCAAGAACTTCCCAGGGTGCGTTCATTAAAATTCGATCCGATGCTTGACTTGGACCCCGTTGTCCTGGAAATACTGCTCCCCATAACGGTCTATCTGCTCGATGCCCGCTCCCGAGGAAATTACGCTATACCCGATCTCCGGGTGTGATGCCAAGAAGTCCAGCGCTGGCCGTGACAGGTTCTTGCCAACCTCTTTGGCAACATTCGTAAACAAGGCCCCTATATCTCCCTGTTTCGCCGCGTTCTTGATCCCGTCCCTTATCCCATCTTTTATTCCTCGGCTGATCACATCTCCCGTCGGTGAAGTTGCCGTGGGCTCAAAATATCCCAAGGCACCACCCAATGCTCCTCCGATGGCTGCGCCTCGATATGTCCCTCTCCAAATAGAATTCCAATCGCCCACTCCGCCTCCATATCCAGCGGCGGCGCCACCACCCGAACCCATTATCCCGCCCTGTACGATCCCGCCCAAAACATGGGCGAATTTGCCGCCGCCAAGGGTCCCTTTCAAAAAGGTCCCGGCTTCGGTCCCGGCGTAACCGGTGATCCCGCCAACAACGCCTCCAACGACAACACCGGATAAGAGGTCTCCCCCTGATCGCTTGGCGCTGTAAGCCCCCACAAGCTCGCCCGACAACGCTCCCCAACCGGCACCGCAGCCACCGCAATAAGCTGTGGCTATGGCCGTGCCAATGACGGCCTCGACTGCCAGAATATTTCTTCCCGTTTCGGATTGATACAGAACAGAACCTCCTGCAATCATTCCAACGGGACCGAACAGCTGAAGACCCAGTCCGATGGCTTCGTTGTGCTTCTTGATGTACCTGCCCGTCCCGCGAATGGTTTTGCTCAACCAGCTGTGGCCAGAAGGGTCAATGAGGTTTACGGGATTATTGCGGACGTACGCGTATCGGTTAAGAGACTGGGGATCATACGGCGCCTGCACGATCGTGTCCGGCGTGATGAACCGCCCCAGCGCCGGGTCGTAGTACCGCGCGTTGTAATAATACAGCCCCGTCCCGTCGTCCTGCCGCTGCCCCGTGAACCGCCACGCCGTCTCCCCGCTCCCCCCCGCCTCGAAACTCCCGCCAAACGGCGTGTACGCAAGCGTCCGCGTCACAGCCCCCGCCCCGTTCGTCAGCGCGCTCACGCTCCCCAGCTGGTCCACGTGGAAGTAGCTCGTCCCCGTCGCGCTGCTCACCTGCGCCACACGCTGCCCCCCCGCGTGGACGTACTTGATCCGCTCCGTCCCACGATCCTCGTACACCGTCCCCGCAAAATACGTCGTTCCCCCCGCCCCCGTCGCCTTCACACGCTGCCCCTCCGCGTCGTAAGCGTATTCCGTGACGTTCCCCTCCGCCGTCACCACCTTCACAGGCCGATTCTCGTAATCGTACGCGATCCACTTGTC
>Ga0268298_10006660_pt1 | contig 10427 bp, 11 predicted proteins | sample WWTPWeurt_MetaG_FD_194462 | JGI IMG/M metagenome (GOLD analysis project Ga0268298, IMG submission 194462) | Activated sludge microbial communities from WWTP in Nijmegen, Gelderland, Netherland - WWTP Weurt | ecosystem: Engineered > WWTP > Aerobic digester > Activated sludge | place... | reverse complement strand
CCCGAAGAGGTGGTGACGGCGGCGAAGCTGCTCCCCAGGTTGGATCCCAAGCCCGGCCGCAACTTCTCGGGCGACGACGCGCAGTACATCACCCCCGATGTCTACGTGTACAAGATGGGCGACGAGTACACGGTGGTGCTCAACGACGACGGCCTCTCGAAGCTGCGCATCTCGGGCGCCTACGCCCAGGCGCTGCGGGGCGGGCGACTCCCGGCGGGCCAGACGAAGGAGTTCGTTCAGGAGAAGCTGCGCAGCGCGATGTGGCTCATCCGCTCGATCCACCAGCGCCAGCGCACCATTCACAAAGTGACCGAGAGCATCGTGAAGTTCCAGCGCGAGTTCTTCGACAAGGGCATCGCGTTCTTGAAGCCGCTCATCTTGCGCGACGTCGCCGAGGACATCGGCATGCACGAGTCGACCGTCTCGCGCGTCACCACCGCGAAGTACGTGCACACGCCGCAAGGCATCTTCGAGCTCAAGTACTTCTTCAACTCGTCGATCGCCCGCACCGGCGGTGACGACATCGCCAGCGAGGCGGTGAAGAACCACATCAAGCAAATCGTCGGCCAGGAAGATCCCAAGAACCCGTACTCCGACCAGAAGATCGTCGAGCTGCTCAAGGCGCAGGGCATCGAGATCGCCCGCCGCACCGTCGCCAAGTACCGCGAGGTGCTCGGCGTGCTGCCGTCGAGCAAGCGCAAGAAGTACTTCTGAACCGGCTCAGGGCCCGCGGCGGAGCGGGAGCTGAGCGATCACCGCCTCCACGGCGTGTTCCAGCGCGGCGGCACGCGCGGCGGCTGCACGCTTGGCGAGCTCACCGGTGCTCGCGTCGATCGCCAGCGCCGTCGCCGTGATGATCGCCCCGAGCGCATCGTTGGGAGCAACGACCCCACCACCCGGCGCCACGCACCGCTTCGCGCTGAGCGGCCGCGAGGGGAGATACGCGGCTCCAGCCTGCCCCTGGATCACCTCGACGGTGACGCACTCGAGCTGGGCCTCCGAGACCTCGTGCGAGCCGGTGCCGATCACGAAGACGAGCGTCTGCCGAGCCGAGCCCTCGAGGACCGCTCCACGCGCGGTGAGCCGACCCTCGATGAGCTGGTTCACCGCGTCGCCCTCGCCGAAGAGCTTGGCCGGCTCCTGAACCGTCAAGGCGAAGTGCGGGTCTTCGAGCCGCGCCAAAGGCTCCCTCGGGACCGTCGGCGTCGTCCTGATCGGCGCGCACCCCACCGCGACGAGCAGCGCCACGGCTCCCAAGCCTCGCGAGGTCATCGCACCAGCTCACTCCACCAGTCCCACGCGCGCAAAGACAGTTGCAGAATGCGCTCAGCGGGAGAGACTCCACCCATGGCCCTGCCCGACATTCTCATCGTCGACGACGACCGGTTGCTGCGCGCCATGCTGAAGGACGCGCTGGCCGACGTGCCGTGCACCGTTCGGGAAGCCGACTCGGGAGAGACCGCGCTCGCGGCGGTGACCGAGCGGGCGCCTCGGGTGCTCCTCCTCGATCTCGTGATGCCCGGGCCCAGCGGCCTCGAGCTGCTCCAGCGCTTCACCGCGAGAAAGCTGCCGATGCGCATCATCGTCATCTCCAGCCTCGACACCGAGTCGCTCGTGCAGCAGGCGCTTCGCGACGGCGCCCACGGCTTTCTCTCGAAGCCCTTTCACCCGCTCGACGTGCAGAACGTGGTGCGCGCCGCCCTCGAAACCAGCGCGGGTGACGCATGACGGTTCAGTATTGGCTCGCCGACAGCGAGGCCCGGGTGCTCGGCCCAGTCAGCCTCGACGTCGTGCGCGATCTCGCGATGCGCGGGAAGCTGAACGACGTGCGCGCGGTCTCTCGTGACGGCCGCCAGTTCGTCCCGGTGCGAGAGGTGCCCGAGATCCAGGCCGCGCTCGCGCCCCCCCAGGGCGACGAGGTCGCCAAGGCCCAGTACGACGCCACCCGGCAGATCCGTGAGTGGCTCGACTCGATCAAGGATCGGTCGACCGCCGAGGTCTTCCGCCTTCCCACCACCGCCTCGAAGGAAGCTGCCCGCGCCGCCTTCTTCGCGCTCGTGCAGCGCTACTTGCCGAGCCGGCTCCCGGCCGAGGCCACCGCCGAGCTGCGCCTGGCCTGTGAAGACGCCTTCCTCACCCTCGCCGAGCGGATGATCGAGTTCGAGAAGAAGGGCCGAAACGCGCCGCCGCCCGCCATTCCCAAGGCGCAGCAGCCGCTGCCCAACCCGTCGGCCTCGGTCACCTGGCGCGGAGGGATGATCCACGCGAAGTTGTCGCTCGCCCGCGGTGACGCCCGCCCCTTCACGATGGACGCGGACGCCAACTGGAAGGCCGACGCGCTCTTCGTCGTCTCCAGCGAGCGAGTCATGGTGGGCACGCCGGTCGAGGTCACCCTCACCTTCGAAGGGCACGTCACCCAGATCCACGCCACCGGCCGGGTGATCGGCGTGCAGCCCACCGTCGGCTTCGGGGTGAAGATGCTCGATCTCGGCGAGCACCAGCGCAGCATCATTCGCACCTGGGTCGCCCGCGCGTCCTGAGCCCTCGTCCTGTCGAGCCTGCGCAAGCGTTTCTTTGCGGCCGACGTCGCTTTTCCCGCGACCGTTCATTGCCTTTGGACCTCTGGTGGCGTGGAATCGACTTCGAGGCCGGGCGGTTCTCACGTTCCCGGACCCACAACGGAGGCAAAACCCTCATGCAGATGAACATCACCTTCCGGCACGTCGACCCCATCGATTCGCTGAAGAATTACTCGCAAGAGAAGGTGGACAAGGTGGAGCGGTACCTCGAGCAAGCCAGCGAGGCGCACGTCGTGCTGTCGGTCGAGAAGCACCACCACCAAGCCGACATCACGATCCACTCGGGCCGCTACATGCTTCGGGGCAAGGAGCGCTCCCAAGACATGTACGCCTCGATCGATCTCGCGATGGACAAGATCGAGCGCCAGCTCAAGCGCTACAAGGAGAAGCTCAAGGAGAAGCACGGCCGCGATCGCGTGCACCACCGGCACGAGCTCGTCGAACAGCTCAAGTGGCGGCACCAGATCTTCGAAGCTCCGGACGAGGCAGGCGGCGCCGATCAGGCCCCGAAGATCATCAAGAAGAACGAGTTCCTCGCCCGGCCGATGTCCGTCGAGGAGGCCATCATGCAGATGGACCTCATCAACAACGACTTCTACGTCTTCACCAACAGCACCACGATGGAGATGAACGTCGTCTACCGGCGCAAGGACAACACCTTCGGCCTCATCGAGGCGTCGGCGGTCGAGCGAAAGTCGTTGGTCGGCTGAAGCCGCTCACTGCACGGCTGGGGTGGGCTCTGCTCGCCCCGCCTGCACCGCCGTCGGGAGCCTTCGGCCATTCACGTCGAGGCCGAACCCGAACGGCATCTTCGGCAACCCCACCGGCAGTCGTCCGGCGGGGCGCAGCTCTCCAGTGAGGGCCTTCGCGGCGGCCTGCGCCATCGACTCGCGGTAGGAGTAGACGGTCAGCACCGCGGCCGCGCCCTCGAGCTTCGCGCCAAGGTACGGTGCGCCCATCACCACGCCGACGACGGGCTTGCTGCTCAGCTCGGCGAGCGCCACCAGCTCGAGCTGATGGGTGTTCACCACGCCCACCACCACCACGTCGGCGCCGTCGACCAACGCCTTGGCCTGACGCTTGATCTCGGTGCGCTGGTTCGGCGTCGGCCAGGCCGGCACCACCAACACCTTCGCCGTCGGGAGTCGGGTGACGAGCTGATCGGCCAACGCCTGCTCGGCGGTGATCACCGCGATGCGCTGGTTCTTCGGCAAGGGGAACGTCTTGCGATCGGTCTTGAGCAAGGTGACCGCCGCGCTGGCGATCTTGGTGACGATCTCGGCGTCGGTGCCCAAGGCGGCCAGCCGCTCGTCGCGCGGCGGGAGCGGCTCCTCGACGCCTCGAGCCAGCTTGGTGCGCACCACCCGGCGGACCGCTTCGTCGAGCCGCGAGATGGGCAGCTCACCGGTCTTCGCGGCCTCGAGCATCGTCTCGTAGACCTCGTTCACTTTCTCGGCGCGCCACGGCACCAGCACCATGTCGGCGCCGGCGTTCACCGCCATCACCGCGGCGTGGCCGACGCCCCAGCGGGAATCGATCGCGTCCATCTCCAGCTCGTCGGTCACCACCAGCCCGTCGAAGCCCAGCTCGTCACGCAGCACGTCTCCCAGCACGTGGCGCGAGAGCGTCGCCGGGGTGGAGTCACCATGAGAGAGCGTGGGCGTCGCGATGTGGGCGGTCATCATGCCGTCGAGGCCCGCGTGCATCGCGGCGACGAAGGGCTCGAGCTGGTGGCGAAGCACGGGCTCGGGCGCGGTCACCACCGGGAGCGCCTTGTGCGAGTCCGACTCCACTGTGCCGTGACCGGGGAAGTGCTTGGCGATCGTCACCACCCGCGCCGCCTGCTGCCCTCGCACGAACTGGACTCCGAGCTCGCTCACGAGGCCCACGTCGTCACCGAAGGCGCGAATGCCGATCACCGGGTTGCGGGGGTTGGAGTTCACGTCGAGCACCGGCGCCAGGTTCATGTTGAAGCCCAGCCGGCGCAGATCGTCGCCCTGCGCCCGCCCCGCCTCGTAGGCGAGCTGCGCGTCGCGCGTCGCGCCGAGCACCATGTTCCCGGGCAGCACCACGTTGCGATCCGACAGGCGCACCACGTTGCCGCCTTCTTGATCGACCGCGATGAAGGGGGGAATCGTCTTGGCGAAGAGCGCGCGCACCTCGTCGTTGAGCGTCGCCACCTGCTCGGCCGACTCGATGTTCCGCTTGAAGAGGCAGACGCCGCCCACGTGCCGCCCCTGGAGCAGCGCCGCCACGGAGGGGTCGACCGACAGCCCGGAGAACCCGACCATCATCACCTGGCCGATCTTCTCTTCGAGGCTCATCGCCGCGACCAGCTGGGCGTCCCTCGTCGGCAACGTCACCGGTGCGGGCGGAGCGGCCACCTCGGGTGCGCGCACGAGCGTGGGCCGAGGCGCCTTCGTCGCTACCCGAGGGTGCGGCACGTCCCAGAACGGCCGGTCGGCCGCAGGCAGCTCACGGTTCGCCTGGTCGTGGGCACAGGCTCCGAAGAGCACCACCACCGCGACTCGAAGAGCGCCCGACCGCATCACGAGCCTGGGAGGGTACACGCGGATCGACGATGACGCACGAGAATGCCCGCGCTCGGCCGGCGTCGACGGCGGCGATCGCACGAGACCGATCCTCGCACCCACGTCTTGCCTGTCACCCGGAGCGTCGGCTATCTGCCGCCTCCGATGCGCATCGCGGAGTTCCTCAAAGTCGAGGCAGTCACCCCGGCGCTCACTGCAACCAACAAGCTCGAAGTCCTCCAGCAGCTCTCGCAGGCCCTCGCCCGCGCCTGGCCACAGGTGAGCGAGGAGCGCTTCCTGCGGGTGCTCGAGGAGCGCGAACGGCTCGGCTCCACCGGCATGGAGAAGGGCGTCGCGATTCCTCACGGGCGGCTGGCGGAATTGCCAACGCTCATCGCCTGCTTCGGGGTCTCGCGCGCCGGCGTCGACTTCGACGCGCGCGACGGCCGGCCCTCTCAGTTCTTCTTCGCCCTGGTCGCGCCGGAGAACTCCGCCGGCCTGCACCTCAAGGCCCTCTCCCGGCTCTCGCGGCTCTTCCGCTCGGATCAGCTGAAGGACAGCATCCTCGCGGCGCCCGACGCCCAGGCCGTCCACACGCTCCTCCTCCAAGAAGACGGCAAGGCCTGACAGGCGCTCATCAGCGCACACGCCCGAAAGCTGCCCGGAGGTCGGAGAGGACGAGTAGGCTCGCCGCGCCCGTATGGAAGTCGTCCTCCGCCCCATCAACGATCAGTTCTTGCGGAAGGTCGTCTTTCCCGCGTTTCAGCTCGGGGTGGTGGACGCGGCCCCCGCGATCGAACACCTCATCGCCTCGATCAACGACGAGACGACGCGGGTGCAGCTCGAGCTCGTGCTGGAGCACAACCCGGAAGGCAACTTCTTCGGCCTCACCGACGAGCGCTGGAGCGAGGCGATCTACCGGCTCCTCTTCTACGAGTGGGTCTTCGGCGTCGACGGGTGGACGATCGCGCACCAGTACGTCGGCTACGCGGGCTCGTGGGAGGAGACCTTCCACCTCGCGCTGATGCTGGAAGACCCGAACTACCCGTACGCCGACGACGAGCGCGCCGAGAGCTACCGGCGTGACTTCTGGGTGAACCCCAAGCGCCGGTTCGGGCTCGGGACCCTGCTCACCGGCACCTGGGATCCGGTGCCTGCCTTTCCGCCCGATCAGGTGCTCACCACCCAGGGCAACGGCATCTACGACCCCAAGACTGGAGTCGCTCGCGCCGATTGGTCCTGGCGCCCGATGATCGCGGTGAGCGAGTGGGCCGCCCGCATGCCGAGCGCGCTGAGCAATCTCCTCGATCGAGAGCAGCGCCGCCTCAAGCCGGTCACGCCCCCCGAGAAGCACGAGGTGCTCGACTTCTGGCTCGGGCGTACCAAGGAACCGCCGCTCCTCGCCGTCTCGTTCTCGGGCCTGGGCCCGCGCGCCAACGACTGGATTCGTGAGATCGGGGCCCTCGCCCACGTGATCCGCAACGCCGCCGATGCACAGCAAGGCCTCACCGCGGTGATCAGCCGCACTGGCAAGTCGGTCGATCACGCACCCGACGATCTCTGACCCCGAGCCGCGACTTCACGTTCGCCAGCGGCCCGGGAGAAAAAGAGGCCGCGCGCTGCGTCACATCCGTGTCGGATCGGGTCGGAAAACGGCTATACGGCGGCCCCATGAAGCGAGTCTTCGACACCGTCCTCGATGCCATCGGTCACACCCCCCTGGTGAAGCTGAACAAGCTCGTCGGGCCCAACGACGCCACGGTCTACGTGAAGCTGGAGTTCATGAACCCAGGCGGCGCAGTGAAGGACCGCATGGCCGTTCACATCATCAACAAGGCCGAGAAGGACGGGCGGCTCAAGCCGGGCGGCACCATCGTCGAGAACACGTCGGGCAACACTGGCTTCGGCCTGGCGATGGTGGCGGCGGTGCGCGGCTACCGAACCGTCTTCACGATGCCCGACAAGATGTCGACCGAGAAGATCAACCGGCTCAAGGGCATGGGCGCGCAGGTGGTGGTGACGCCGACGAACGTTCCCGCCGAAGATCCGCGCAGCTACTACGAGACCGCCAAGCGCATCGTGAAGGAGACGCCGAACTCCTTCTACCCGAACCAGTACCACACGCCCGACAACATCGAGGCGCACTACCTCTCGACCGGCCCGGAGCTCTGGGACCAGCTCGACGGCAAGCTCGACTACTTCGTCTCTGGCCTCGGCACCGGCGGCACGATGAGCGGCGTCGGCAAGTTCCTCAAGGAGAAGAACCCGAAGATCCAGAACGTCGGCGTCGACCCGATCGGGAGCGTCTACGCGGGCTACTTCAAGACCGGAAAGATCGGCGACGCCCACGTCTACAAGGTCGAGGGCATCGGCGAAGACATGCTGTGCGGCGCGATGGACTTCAAGGTGGTCGATCAGATCCGGCAGATCGACGATCGGCAGAGCTTCGTGATGGCGCGCCGGCTCGCTCGGGAAGAGGGGATCTTCGCCGGTGGCTCGTCTGGCGCGGCCGTGCACGCAGCGGTCGAGCTCGCCAAGGAGGTCGGCAAGGGCAAGACGATCGTCGTCATCCTCCCCGACTCGGGCAACTCGTACGTCACGAAGTACTTCTCCGACGAGTGGATGCGCGACAACGGCTTCCTCGAAGAGAAGGGCCCGGGCACGGTGGCCGACATCCTCGCCAAGCGACCCCAGCGCCTGGTCACTGCGAAGAAGGGTGAGCGCATCGGCCAGGTGATCGACCTGATGAAGGAGCACGGGATCTCGCAGATGCCGGTGCTCAAGGACGACGGCTCCGCGCTGGGAATGATCCACGAGTACGACCTGCTCAACGGCCTGGTGAGCGGCGCGGTGAAGAAGAACGACCCGATCGACGCGCTGGTGGCTCCGCTCGACGGCGTGGTGACGAAGGACACGACGATTCCGCAGCTGCGCCAGGTCTTCGGTCAGGACAACGTCGCGGTGGTGCGTGACGGGCAGAAGCTCGTCGCGGTCGTCACCAAGCTCGATCTCATCGAGTTCCTCGCGAACTGATCATGTCCAGCGCGCTCGATCTGCTGACCGATGCCTGCGTCGGCTTGCCGGTCAGGATCCAGAAGATGTTCGGCGGGCACGGCTTCTTCGCGCCGAACGGGGGCATGTTCGCCGGAATCGTCACCGACGACGCGGTGATGCTGAAGCTCGAGGACGAAGCGGCGAAGGCCGAGCTCGTCGCGCTCGGTGGGCATGCGTGGGTCTATCAGGGCCGCGACAAGCCGATGACGATGGCCTCGTGGATCATCGTCCCCGAGTCGTTCTACGACGATCAGGAGCTCTTCAGCGCCTGGGCCCGCCGCGCACACACGCTGGTGCCGCCGAAGAAGTTGAGCGCGAAGAAGAAGTCGAAGAAGGCCGGCCCGCCGAAGGCGGTGTCCAAGGCGAAGCCGGCATCGAGAGCCGCCATGCCGAAGACGAAGGTGAAGGCGAAGAAGAGGAAGTGACCCCAGCTTCGGCTCACCTGCCCTTCCTGCGGCAAGCGAGTCATCGGGAGCTCGCCGGGTACCTCGACCAAACGCCCCCAGGTTCGCGACCCTCGTGGGAGAACTGGTCGAGTTCAGGTCGCTCTGCGTTCGCCGTCGGGTTGGTCATCGCGATCGGGGCTGCGTCTGCCTCGTCCTCTCGGGCTGAGCAGGCCATCGCACCACGCGCACCGTCCACGGCACCGAGCCGCGGGGGTCTCCGTCGAACGGCGCCTGCCCTTCTGCCAGGCACTCGACCGCGAGCGTGAGCGGAACTCGACCGGCGTCGCCCAGGAGCACCTCGGCGGTCGAGCGAGCGATCCACGCCTCGAGCCGCCGGGTGAAGTCGACCTCGAAGGAGAGATCGCCGACCAGCACCACGTCGACGTCGGCCACCAAAGCCTCGAGCACGTCGCCGACCCGCGCCTCGAGCGACACGCCGTTCGCCTCGGCATTCAGCGTCACCGCCGCGATCGCGAGCGGGTCGAGGTCGAGGCAGGCGACCTGCGCCGCTCCGGCCAGCGCAGCGGCCAGCCCTTCGATCGCACCGCCACAGCCCACGTCGAGCACCCGCTTGCCGCGAACGAAATGCGGATGATCGAGGATCCACCTCGCGAGCAGCTGCCCACCCGGCCAGGCGACTGCCCAATACGGCATCACCAGCCCCTCGCGTGCAGCCTCCTCGGGGGTCGCGTGCCAGAGCGGATGATCGGGCATCAGCAGGTGGAGCTTCACCTCCGGCACCAAGGGAACGGTCGCGAGGCGAGTGGCGGAGCGAACGAGCTCCTGCGCGTTCATCGAACGAAGCCGGCCAGGCGCAGCTGCTCTTCGGTGAGCCCGCCGCGCTGCCCGATCATCTTCGCCACGAACTTGCCCACGATGTCGGCCTCGAGGTTGAGCGAGGCGCCCGGCCGCCGATCGGAGAGCGCCGTCTTCGCCCACGTCTCGGGGATGAGCATCACCCCGAAGCTGCCTTCATCGACCGTGGTGAGGGTGAGCGAGACGCCGTCGAGGCACACCGAGCCCTTCTCGACGAAGAACGGCGCCAGCGCCGGAGGCAGTGAGCAGCGCAGCCGCCACGAGCCACCATCGGGCGCGACCTCGAGCACCTGACCGACGCCGTCGACGTGGCCTTGCACCCAGTGGCCTCCGAGGCGATCGCCGACCTTCAGCGCCTTCTCGAGGTTGACGCGAGTGCCCGCCGTCCACGAGCCGAGCGTCGAGCGCGCCAGCGTCTCCGGAGCGGCCTGCACCCGGAAGCTGCGATCGCGCCACTCGATGACGGTGAGGCAGACCCCGCTGCAGGCGATCGACTCGCCATGCCGATAGTCGGAGGGCTCGAAGCCCGCGCGGATCCACACGTCGGTGACCGCGCCAGGAACCACGCGCTCGACGACTCCCACGTCCTGCACGAGCCCGGTGAACATCGGCTACTTCTTCTTCGCCTTCTTCCGCGGCTTCGCGGTCGCCTCGTTGATCATGTCGAGGAACTCCACGATGCGGCTGTCGGCCTTGCGCAGGCGGCGCGAGAGCATGCGGCAGATGTTCTGGAGGATGATGATGTAGGCGTAGTTGTCGGCCTTGTAGAGGTTCCAGAGGTCGAGGTTCGTCAGCGCGTACGTCGTCGTCTTCTTCTTCACGATGCACGCGGCGCTGCGCGGCTGGAGCTCGACCAACGTCATCTCACCGAACGTCTCGCCAGGGCCGAGCCGAACGATCGGCACCTGGTTGCCACGCGTCGACTTGCGCGCGACCTCCACCTCGCCGTCGCGAATGACGTACATCGTTCGCCCGAGCTCACCTTCGCTGAAGATCCGATC
>Ga0268298_10006659_pt1 | contig 10428 bp, 11 predicted proteins | sample WWTPWeurt_MetaG_FD_194462 | JGI IMG/M metagenome (GOLD analysis project Ga0268298, IMG submission 194462) | Activated sludge microbial communities from WWTP in Nijmegen, Gelderland, Netherland - WWTP Weurt | ecosystem: Engineered > WWTP > Aerobic digester > Activated sludge | place... | reverse complement strand
AAAAGAAAGGGCGCTCAGCCCGTGACTACGTATACGCGAACGGCGGCGCTTCCCGCCGGATCGTGGCGTATATTCAGGAAAAACGTCTCTTGACAAGCCGGTAGAACTGCTGTACGATCTCGTTGCTGTCGTTCCAGCCATTCTTAACCTTCAGTTCCCGTTGGATCCAGTATTCGGCTTCGGGAAAGATGGAGAATCCGTTGATGGTTTTGATGCTGCGTTCATAGGCCGGTTCGTCGCCGCGGAATAATTCATTGATGAAGAGGAAGCGATCGTTCACGCCGATGGCCTTTCGCAGGTCGCGTACCGGCGCTTCGGTAAGCGTATCGCCCAGGTCGATCTTTGATTGTTTTAGTTTTTCATTCAGCGACGTATTGCCGTGAGCGCTTCCAACGGCTTCGTTGATCTCTTTCGGTGCTTCGCTGGTTTCCGGCTGCCTGGCCTGGTGGGTGAGGGTGGGTATGTCTTCTTCGGGCCCGACGACAATTTGCGGTTTATGCTGCAGGCTGATCTTCTGCATCGCTTCGGCGTTACGCCGGATCTCTTCCAGTTCGGCTTCGATCTCGGCTTCATCCACCTGCAGTACCTCGATCGTTTTTATTTCCATCTCCACATCATCCGTTACCGGTTTGCTGAGCGGCGGTGCCATCATGCCCGAAACGGTTATCGCAATGTTTGTTTCCGATGCCGCGGGTGATGCGGAACCCTGCAGCAGGAGCAGTTCGGCCTGCAGCATCTGCACAGTCAGCAGCATCTGCCCGGGCGAAGCATGCTGCGCCAGTTGGTCCTGTAATTTTTTCAGGAGTGTTTCCACTCTTTCCATGATAATTAATATACTTTTGATGCCCGGTTTCGGAAGGCCGTGTATTTACTGCATTGCGGTCCCCAAGTTACAAACAGATTTTTAAAATTTATACCTAAATGTTCATTGAACCGAGTTTAAAAGGCGAGCGGCGGGGATGGATCGAAGTGATCTGCGGCAGCATGTTCAGCGGGAAAACAGAGGAACTGATCCGCCGGCTGAAGCGGGTAAAGATCGCCAACCTCAAAGTGGAGATATTCAAACCCGCGATCGATGTGCGGTACGACCAGGAGAAGATCGTGAGCCACGATACCAACGCCATCCATTCCACACCGGTCGATAATTCGCAAACCATTTTATTGCTGGCGCAGGATGTGGATGTGGTGGGCATTGATGAAGCCCAGTTCTTCGACGACCAGGTGAGCGTGGTATGCGAACAGCTGGCCATGCGGGGGATACGGGTGATCGTTGCCGGACTGGATATGGACTACCTGGGCAACCCGTTCGGGCAGATGCCCAACCTGCTCGCCAAGGCCGATTACATCACCAAACTGCATGCGATCTGCCAGGTATGCGGCAATATCGCCAACGTGAGTTACCGGAAGATCAATGAAGGAGGCCAGGTATTGCTCGGTGAAAAGGATGTATACGAGCCCCGCTGCCGGATCTGCGCTCAATTAAAGGATTGATCATACGCATTGCACCCAGCACCATGATGAAACGTGTTTTTGCTTTATTGGGAAAAGACATACTGCTTGAATTCAGGCAAAAGCATACATTTTATGGTATCCTGCTTTACATCGCTTCCACCATCTTTGTGCTGTATCTCTCCCTGGATAAAACCGATGCCGCTGTATGGAACGGATTGTTCTGGGTGATACAATTATTCATTTGCGTAAACGCGGTGGCCAAGAGTTTTTTGCAGGAGAGCAGGGGGCGGATGCTTTATTTTTATTCCATCGCCTCACCGGTCGAGTTCATTCTTGCCAAACTGCTCTATAATCTGTTGCTGATGGTGCTGATGAGCCTGATCAGCCTGGCGCTCTTCGCCACCTTCCTCGATAACCCGGTAAGCAATATGCTTCTCTTCACGGGCATCGTGGTATTGGGTGGTATGGGTATCAGCATCGTGTTCACCCTCATGAGCGCCATCGCCGCCAAGGCCCAGCAGAACGCCGCCCTGATCGCCATACTGGGTTTCCCGGTTATCCTGCCCCAGTTGATGCTGCTGATGCGCCTGAGCAAGACGGCCTTTGCCGAAGTGTTCAAAGAAGGAGCCCTGCTGCAGATGACCGGCCTCATCGCCGGACTGGATGTACTTGTTATCGGCCTGGCGCTCATCCTGTTCCCGTATCTCTGGAAGGAATAACGGCTTTAAAATATACCGGAAACCCGATCGGAAAACTGGAAACTCTCCCCTATCTTTGCCCCCACATTAAATTTTTCTTTGTTGAAGAAAAACGGGTGGAAAATATTATCCCTGTTATTATTGATCTACACCGTAGTGGCAGGTTTCCTGGTGGCGGTGCCCGACCTCCCGATCATCCACCAGTCGATCCGTAACCTGTATTTCCATGTGTGCATGTGGTTCGGTATGATGATCCTTTTCATCATCAGTTTCGTGTACAGCATCAAATACCTTCGTGGTTTCAAACTCCGCAACGACATCTACGCTTCCAATTTCGCGGCTGTTGGAACCCTGTTCGGCATGCTGGGTTATATCACCGGCGCCATCTGGGCCAATTATACCTGGCTTACCGATCAGAACCAGTCGCTCGGCAGCGTACTGAAAGAACCGAAGCTCATCGGGGCGGCCATTGCCTTACTGATCTATGGCGCCTATTTCGTGTTACGGGGTTCTTTTACCGATATGGATAAGAAGGCCCGCGTGAGCGCTGTATATAATATATTCGCCTTTGCCATGCTCTTTCCCAGCATCTGGATCATTCCCCGGCTGGTGGGAAGCCTGCACCCCGGGGCCCCGGGAAGCGATAGCGGTAACCCGGCCCTGAATGCGCAGAAGGACCTGGATGCGGGTATGCGTATGATCTTTTATCCCGCCGTGATCGGCTGGACCCTGCTGGGCGTGTGGATCGCCACCTTACGGATCCGGATACAATTGCTTAACGATAAAACCTTGCTGAATGACTAAGTTTATTTCCCGCCTGTTGCTGGTTGTTGCCGCCCTGCTGGTTACCGTGGTATCGCAGGCGCAGGATAACAACGGATCAACCGATGTAATGCGGAGCAACGGAAAGATATACGTGGTGGTGGCCGTATGCCTCACCATCCTGCTGGGATTATTCCTCTACGTTTTTTCGATCGATCGCAAGATCAGCAAACTGGAAAAAGAAAAATAACAGCCTTCCCGGCGGGTAAGCATATTACCCTTTTTTGAAAATACGATTGCTAAATAAAAATCAAGATTTATGAGCGCTACAAAGCCCTACAGTTTCTTCCAGAGCGTGGAAAGAAGCTTCGACAAAGCCGCCAAATTGACCAAGTGGGATTTGGGGATCCTGGAACAGATCAAAGCCTGCAACAGTGTTTACCAGATGCGTTTCCCGGTTAAAATGGACGACGGAAGCATCGAGGTGATCGAAGCTTATCGTGTACAGCATAGTCAGCACAAAACCCCCTGTAAAGGCGGTATCCGTTTCAGCGACGAAGTGAACCAGGATGAAGTAATGGCTCTCGCCAGCCTGATGACCTATAAATGCGCCATCGTGAATGTGCCCTTCGGTGGCGGTAAAGGCGGTATTAAGATCAACCCCCGCAATTACAGCACCTACGAATTGGAAAAGATCACCCGCCGTTATACTTCCGAACTGGTGAAAAAGAATTTCATCGGACCGGGCATCGACGTGCCTGCACCCGACTACGGAACCGGCGAACGCGAAATGTCGTGGATCGTGGATACCTACGCCTCACTGAAACCCGGTGAGATCGACGCTGCCGGTTGCGTTACCGGTAAGCCGATCACGCAGGGTGGCGTACGCGGCCGTAAAGAAGCCACCGGCCTCGGTGTATTCTTCGGTATCCGCGAAGTGTGCAACATGGAAGATGTGATGAAGAAGCTGGGACTTAAAACAGGTGTTGAAGGTAAAACGGTTGTTGTGCAGGGATTGGGTAATGTGGGTTACCACAGTGCCAAGTTCTTCCGGGAGGGCGGAGCCAAAGTGATCGCCCTGGCCGAATACGAAGGCGCCATCATGAACCCGAACGGACTGAATGAAGAAGAAGTGTTCCAGCACCGCAAAAAAACCGGCAGCATTCTCAACTTCCCCGGCGCCACCAACCTGGCCAAGAATACCGATGCCCTCGAACTCGAGTGCGATATCCTGATCCCCGCAGCCCTGGAGAATGTGATCAACGGGGAGAACGCCCCAAGGGTTAAAGCCAAGATCATCGGCGAAGCGGCCAATGGCCCCTGCACACCCGAAGCGGATGAAGTGTTTGCGCAAAAAGGCATTCTGTGCGTACCGGATATGTACCTCAACGCCGGCGGTGTAACCGTAAGTTATTTCGAATGGCTGAAGAACCTGAGCCATGTTCGTTACGGACGGATGGAAAAACGTTTCAACGAGAACATGAATATGAAGATCATCAACCAGATGGAATCACTCACCGGCAAAACCGTTGGAGCGGAAGAAAAGAAATCGATCGCCCACGGCGCCGATGAACAGGAACTGGTTCATAGCGGCCTGGAAGAAACCATGATCAGCGCCACCCGCGAGATCATGGAACTCTGGCACAGCAACCCGGATATCCCGGATATGCGTACTGCCGCGTACGTGAGTGCGATCAATAAGGTAGCTACCAGCTACGTTGAACTGGGTATCTTCCCATAAACGTAGTGGTTCCGATAACGAAATGTCCCGCCTGTTCTGCAAGCGGGACATTTTATTTTTTGGGAGTTGTAGTAACGCCTTGTTGCCTGCTTATAGTTTTACCACGTTCATTTGCTCGGTAGTGCTTTGCTGGCGGCTTATCTTATACGAAACCGATCTGCCTGTTCTGCGGCTGGTGATCTGGAAGGTAAGCACCGCGTCGCCCAGGTCGTCGGTATTAAGCAGGAATTGCTTTGAGAAATTCTCCCCGCGTACATTGTTGCTGTACAGCACAACGCCCGATTGATCGGTAACGGTGATGCCAAACTGGTTTTCTTCCTTCGATCCGGCGAATGTAAGCTGGATCAGGGGTTGGTTGTTAACCCTGCCGGCGTACCTGAGTTCGACGGGTAATACGTTGTTGGGGTCGTTGTATGCGGTATCGGCTGCGGTGGCGCTGGCGAACAGCATAACAGAAGCTACGGTAAATGCGGCGAAGATGTTGTTGCGTTTCATAAAGTGTACGTTTAATGGTTAATAAAAAATTCCATTAACAAACAACCGGATCAATCCTATAGCAAGAAAGTTAAAGGCAGGATGTACTGCGGTACGGTACGGTCAACGGGCCATCGATTGTTTCGATGATGTAAAAGTATACGGGGAACCCGGTACCCGCAAAACAGGTTCGCCGATGATCTCAACCATCCAAACCGATCGTTCTGCTATCAAACGCTTGCTGGTAACGGAATTAGGGCGGTGCGCCGTATGATATCCAACTTTTGGTTCTGCTTCAGAAATCAAACAGCAGGAGGGCGTTTTTCTTTTTTGTTAACATACCCGATACATGCAAACTCCGGTTATCCGTGTTGTTGACGGTTAACCGAAACTCCTCGATGTTACGGCACCGGTCCGAAACCGCGTCGGGCAGGTAACGAAGGAGGTCGGGCGGAATGGCGGCAACCGAAAGCCGGATGAAAAGCAGGGCCTTTACTGAAGCGCTTGCAGGCCGGGGCTGGTAATTGAACGATTCGATCGTCAAATTACCCGGTTTGTTTTGCCGGCAGTACGAGCGTACCAGCGGCATGGGCAGGAATACCATTCCCCCGGCGCCGTTCTCCAGTTTCTGGTTGCGCAGCAGGTATTGGTATATTGAATCGGTATGGGCTCCGTTGGCGAAAAAAGAAAATGCCGGTTCCCGCACCGTGTTGAGTACTTTGTTTTCTACCGGGTTGAAATCATCGTCGTAGGTATACGTAATGGCGGTATCCTGGCGCTCCCGGATCGACTGCAGGTCGATGTTGTACGACCGGTTGGAAGCGACAAAGAATGAATCAGCGTTCAATCCCAGCGCCTTTGAAATCCTTTCTTTTGTTTCCGTACCCATCCGTTCAAGTAATTCCCGCGGCGGTTGTACCAGCCCTGCGGAACTTAACGACTCCGGTGCATACAGGAAATTTTCTTCCGCGTACAGGTATGGTTGCGCCGGCAGGATATCGCCCTTGATGCGCAGGGATTCTTTGTCGAAATTGAGGGTGAATATGCCTGTTTCCCGCAAAGCGCTTCCCGGGGCTATGTACAGGGAAAGATGGCTTTTGGCATCGATGGCTTTACGGAGTTCGGAGCCGGCCATGATTTTTTTTTCCGTAAAGAGTTCATGGGCTACCTGCCTTACGGATAAACTATCGGCTGCCGGGACCCGGGCCAGCAGCACTTCGTTGTCGTCGTGTACATATAAATACAAACCGGCTTCCTTGTTCGTGTATTCCCGGTCGTTGATGCGCCTGAAGGCGAATTTTGCGAGGCCGGCTTCGAAACCCTTCCTGCTATCCATACTCAGTACCGTGTACCAGTTGTTCAGGGATTGGTTCTTGGCGTGAAAGGCGAAAACATAGTCGGGCAGTTTGAACATGTCACGCCAGCTGGTATCTTTCGATCGTTTGGAGAACAGGTTGCCCGTCTTCCATTTGGATGGGGTGCTGAGAAACTGCCAGATCAGGGTATTGGTCACCCGTTTTACGTCGAGTACCAGCACCGCGTCGGCGCTGGCGGGCACCCGGGTTTTATTCCAGGTCTTGTAAAAGAGTTTAACGTAACCGAAGCCCAGCAGTACGAGCAACAGGAGCAACGCCCATTTTTTGCGGCTCATCAGTTGATCTTTTTCTTTCCTTCCTGTTTTTCCTGTTCCATGATGTTGTTGATGCTGTCCATCATGTTGAACAGGAATTCGAGGCTGTTGCTGTTGTTGCCGGTAACCTGCAGGGTGGTGGTTCCGCGGATCATGCCGTCGCGGATGCCGGTTTCCATTTTCAGGTCGCCGAGGTTTTTGATCAGGTAGTCGGCCACTTTCTTATTCGATTCGGTGCTGAGCTGCGTGCTCAGTTTTTCGATGAGCCGCTTGCTGCTGATGTTAACCGAGTAATTATTGCCCAGGACCGAGTTGCGGGTGTTTTCGTCGGGCGTATACGTTTTACCGGCCAGGGTCATGTCGATCACTTCTTTGGAAGTGGTCACGATCCCTTTTCCATCCTTTACCATAAAGTACATGCTGGAGAAGGGCATCTCGCCTTCTTTGAAAGCGAGTTCGTAGTAACCGCCTTCTTTCCATTTGTAGCTGGAATCGCTTTTCTCGGCGTACTTCACGGGCAGTTTGGCCAGTTTTTTCAAAAAGTCTTCCCGGCGAGTTTCAAAGGCGAAGGTGAAGAGCGGTGATAATTCTTTCTTGGTCTTCTTTACTTCCTTGCGGTTGAACTCATCGTCGTATTCGTAATCGGTGTAATTCACGATCCGGGGTTTCATGTCGTGCATCACGAACATGTAATTGCCCGGCAGCAGGTCGGCGATGCCTTTCTCATCCAGTAATATCTCCAGCAGGTCGATATAAATATCAACCACTTCGGAATACTCCCGCATGTTGTACATTTTGGCGAGGTAGCGGCGCATGTATTCGTAATAGTAATGCGTCATGGCCTCGCTGTTGATGCTTACCGAGAAGTAGCCGATATTGCCCGGGTTCACGTAACCGAGCAGGCTGTTGCTCTGCCGGCTGTTCATCACGCTTTTGCCCAGCGCATCGAGTTGAGGATCCAGGCTGAACGTGCTCGTTTCCATGCGCATCTTGTCTTTGTCAAAGTAGATGTTCAGGGCCGAGCTTGATGTGCTTCCCGTATCGGAATATTGTTTCGCGTAATTGCCGAAAATGCTGTAGCGACCCTTTTCGAAGAAGTTCCAGTACTGCTCCAGGATGCCTTCGTTATTGATCCAGATGCTGGCATGGGCGGCCGGGTCGATGATCTTCGTATAGGCAGGTTCGTTTTTGATCGAGCGGATGTTTTCCGAAAAGAAACGGTCCATCACATGGGCCGACGAAAATTCCTGTTGCTTGCGGGCGATAAGATCCTGTTGCTGCTGCCAGAGTTCCCATTTCATATTGCTGATGCTGTCGCGGATCCTTCTTTCTTCTTCCTCTTTTGCCTGGTCTTCTATCATGGGGGCCAGTTCGATCTCCATGGTGGCCGTATCCGATTCAGGGGCCATGGTTGTATCCACGATTTTAGGCGGCGTGAACTGATAAGCGGAATCCACAGTGACCGCAACGGTACTGTCGGCAACAGCCACCACCGTATCCGCGGCGATCGTATCGTAATACCTCGTCCAGTAGTTTTGCCGGTTTTGGTAACTGGCATCCACGATCACGGCGCTGGTCTTGTTCCAGCCGATGTATACACCATCGGAAACGGGTAAAAAGGTATAGCCATTTTTCTGGATGGTGTTTTTCTTCGCGTCGTAGCTGTCGCGTATCATCTTGACGAACTGCGCCTCGTTCTTCAGCGGCAGCAGGGTCACAAAATTGATACAGGTATCTTCCACGGCCACATACTGGCAGATGTCTTTCCCGAAGTCGATGCCCGTGTTCTGCACGGAACGGAGGTTTTCGATGTGCAGCATTTTGAATACATGCTCTTTAATGAACCCGTAACTGTCGAGTTTCTTCAGGGGGATGTTCTTACTGAAATTTTCGCCCGAATACCGGATGGCCATGGTGGCGGTTGCGGGTACTTTGTCGAGCAGGTTTTGCGCATGGCCGGCAATGGCCAGGCAGGATACGGTGAGCAGCAGTAAATACTTTTTCATTTTATCGGTTGGTTAGGTTGATCTTATTCTCGATCGATTTTTTTTCGGTGATCACATCCAGCGTATTGAGTTTGAGCATCACGGCCTTTTTGCTGGGCGCTATCCGGGTTTCCTTGTTGCTGGCGGCCGATACGGCGGATTCGAATTTGAAGATGGCCGTGTAATTGGCGGTGGCGAAAACCTCTTTATCGGCATTGCTGAGTTTCGTATAGTCGTCTTTGAAGGAATACTTATTCCAGCGTTGAAACACGCCGGCGTTATATTCATATATCTTTTCGGGTGCTTTCTTCCCGGCATTCTCTTTCAGGTAGATATTTTTTACCGCGTTGTTCAGCGCCGCCACGTTTTTGAAATTGCAGTTGATGCTGGCGATGAAATTGTCGAAGTCGATGCTGGTTTTTACATTGCTGATGCCGGCTGTTTTAGACACCGTTTTTTCAATCTCCGAAAGCCGGTACCTGATATCCTCTTTGGAAGGTACATCGTGCCCGTTGATTGTTTTCATCTTCATGATCGAATTCAGGCGGGTGCGGCTCTTGCTGAGGTTGAGCACCATCTGGAAATCGCCTGAGCCATCGGTTTTCAGGAACAATTGCTCCACGATCTCGAAACAACCGGTCAAACTGATCAGGCAAACAAAAAGAAAGAGAGAGGCAACAGTTCTCATACGGTTCAAGTTACGGCAAAACTACATATTAATACCGAACTGCTTACGGGCCGATCAGGTCCCAGCGGTTTCCATACAGGTCTTCGAAAACGGCTACTGTTCCATAGGGTTCCCGGGCCGGCGGGCGAACAAAGCGTACCTGTTTTTGCAGCATGTTGTTGTAATCCCGATCAAAATCATCGGTATGCAGGAAGAGAAATACCCGGCCACCGGTTTGGTTGCCCACCCGGCTTTGCTGCGCTTCGCCAACGGCCCTGGCCAGCAGGAGGGCGCAATGCCCATCACCGCGAGGCTTAACCAGTACCCAGCGCTTGCTGTCGCTGAGGCGGCTGTCTTCGAGCAGTTCAAAATCCAGTTTTTGGGTATAGAACGCGATGGCTTCATCGTAGTCGGTTACCACCAGGGCTATATGTGCGATGCGTTGGTTCATAAATCGGATTCATGTTCTTAAAGAAACAAAATATTATCTATGCCGGCATCAACGGGCCGGCTAAAACTTTTTTCCGGCTTCCCTCGGTCATGGCTTTCAACTGGCATTCCAGGTATGCCTGGTACCGCTGGTAGGCGAGTATGCCGGCCGCCAGGTAACTGCCCTGGCAGCACCCGGGCCTGCCTGCGGAAATAAACCGGCCGGTAAAACGGATGCTGTTCTGCCGCAGGGTAAAATACATCGCATCCAGTTCGGTGAGTCCGTTGCAGTAGTAATTCCGGAAGGCCTGGTGCCTGTGCAGGAACTGGTCGGCCCGTTTGAGTTGTTTAAGCCAGTACGAAAGCAGTGCGTCTTTATCGGTGGCCGGTTTGAAAAGTATGTCCTGGTAGAGCAGCATATAGTACTCCATGACCGCGATGAATGCCGGCTTTATGTGTTTAAAGAAAAAGATCTCCTCGGCCTCGGTGGAAAACAGGTTCGATTCGGCGATGATCCGCACGCTGCTCCAGTACGCCAGTGCGATGCTGAAACATTTTTCCACGCAGAACATCTCATTGCCGCCGCTGGC
>Ga0268298_10006658_pt1 | contig 10429 bp, 10 predicted proteins | sample WWTPWeurt_MetaG_FD_194462 | JGI IMG/M metagenome (GOLD analysis project Ga0268298, IMG submission 194462) | Activated sludge microbial communities from WWTP in Nijmegen, Gelderland, Netherland - WWTP Weurt | ecosystem: Engineered > WWTP > Aerobic digester > Activated sludge | place... | reverse complement strand
TTGGGAAACACAGTCTCTCAAATAAAGGTTGATCAGACTCTGGTATGGTATGCCTGTTTCTTCTGCCATTAATTTGAAATATTCAATGACATCTTCGCCTAGCCGGATTGTTACCGATCTCTTCAGTTTCGACGCATAGGGATTTTTTCGAGACTTCATTTTCGAGAAATCGTATTCAGCTTTCATAGGACACCTTACGGATAATAGCTGCGCTCTTTTGTCGTGGCTTTTCGGGCAGAAATGATTCGAATCACCGAACCGCCCGCCCTTTCGCAATGGCATACCACGAGGATGCGGCTATGGCTACTCATACCAAGCATAATGAAGCGATCTTCTTCGGGGGAATTCTCTTCATCGAAAAATTGCACTGCATACTCATCAAAGAACACAGATCGGGCTTCCTCGAAAGAAACCCCGTGCTTTTCAGATTTGAGCGGCTTTTCGCCTTATCCCACTCGAAGCTAATCATGCGTACAGTGTATGTACGCTTATTGGTTTGTCAATATCTGGCCCTAACGTGCCGATAACCAGGGCCGTAGGTGCGATTAGCCTTGCGTAATCGAACCTATATTCAATCGCCTCCACCAACGACAATGTTAATATCGCCACACCAATTGGCAGGATAAATGCCTTTTGCCACATGCTGGTGAAATGTCGGATAAAACCAGTCAATGACGTGTTCAATATATCCATGTTTTAACGGGTTTACATGAATATAATCCACATGCTTTTGGTAGTCTGAATCATCACGGAGGTAATGTTCCCAATAATGTCGTTGCCAAATTCCCCTTTCACCGTTCCTGATCCGTGCGTCGGAACGATATTCTGTGTTAGGCATCGGTCTCGAAAATCCACTTTTGATGAGCCGCCAGCGATTACTGAAGTCGGCGTCATTCGATGGCAAGGTCAAAATACAGTGGATGTGGTCAGGTAATACAACCCAAGCATCGATGTGAAAAGGATGGTTGGCCCGTACTTTTTTGACGGTTTGCCGGAGCAACTCAATGTTGCTGATAAGCAAGTTATTTTGATGTCTTTGTAAAAGGTTTACCGTAAAAAACCAGGTTCCACCATTAATATAGGCGCGTCTATAATTGGACATGGATTGAAGCGGTTGTTGACAGGATGAGCGTAACGATAACCAATCTTGGACCGAACTGGCGGTGATAAAAACAGGCGTGCGATTACGCTACGCTAATCGCACCTACGGCCCTGCAGTCGCTGTCCTTTTGCGTACGGTCCCTTTCCAAAAACCAACCGCACATCCGTTTGCTTGTGGATGTGCTCCCCACTATCAGCGTCCGCACCACATATCCAACAAAGCACTTATCACTTCCCGCATTTAACGCTAAGCTTCAGCCGCCGACGAAGGAGGTCGGCTGGAAGCTTTTGTTAGCAGTTTTGGTGGCAAAGATACAATCTTGTGTCCACACTCCCTTTCTATTCTTTTTAGGTCGTTACAGATTGCGGAAAGATCGTGATTGAATTCTCTTGCATGGTCTTGTCGTGCCATTCGTACTTCTTCTACTATGGGGTCTTTCATGTCAGTCTCCAACAAGCTCCTCTGGTGAGCAGATCTCTGGTGCTACCAGACCGTGGTCTTCGATAGCCTTTATGATCCTAGATCTCTTGAATGCGTTATTGATATGGCTGAAGTTCCAGGTTAGTAGGAATTCCATACCGTTTAGACTTGCCACTGCAATATGCAGCGCATCCTCTTCTGATGTTGCAGGAATTGTTCCAGAAATGATTAGCGCATTTGCCAGCTCTCTTGCTTGATCCGTCAATTCGAGAACCGGGATTCCAGAAAGTGCGTTTAAACGTTTTTCTGCCGCCTCCTTATCTCCGCGCGACGCCTCCTGTATTACAAGCGCGGAGATGTAGCGGTCAAAATCTGTCTGAAGCACGGGCCACATTTCATGTGTAACTTCCTGCCATGCTGCTATGAGAAGATCGCGACTCGGCCGCGCCGTGTAATAGCTGACGATAGATGTCTCGAGATAGACACTTCGTTTCATATCAGCGTCCTTCTGCTGCTAACATGCACTCGACGGCACAGTCGTCGTATCTAAAATATCTACATTTAGATATTTGTATCTAAATGTAGATATCCATGCCTTACCCTGCAGCGAGACCTTCCTCATCGGCTACCACCCGAGACTCCAGCCCCAAGGCTACCACATCCTCGTAGCTCAGCTCCCAAAGTTTCTGCCGGGGTCGCCATATCCCTCCAACCTTCTTGACCTTATTGCGCAGATCAGTCTCCCAATATTCCACCCGAACCGCAAGCCGCTCCCTGGGAAGGTGGGTGGGTTGTTCTGCCGGGTTCGGGGTACCGCCACCCAATGGGTTTCTGCTTCGATGAGTTCCACGGTCGTGTACCGCTTCCTGGTCGTTTCATCGTATCGGTAGCGCACGCTCAGGAGGCGGTTGCCGTATTTCTCGGTCAGGCGTTTGGTTCCATTCTGACCGGGCTTCAAGTAGTGCGCCCTAGCCGTAATGACATGCGACGCAATACGGCTAGCGCTTATTGCGCCCGGCCCTGGTGAGAAATGCGGGCGCAGATCAAGCCCAGGGATCGCGCTTGGAGGACACACCTCCCGAACTTTTCAGCGGTCGTCCCGCCGCCTCCTCCAAGCGACGGATGCGTTCCTCGGTGGCGGGATGGGTGGAAAAGAGTGTGGCCAGATTTCCCGCCTTGAGCGGATTGATGATCAGCAGATTGGTGGTCGTGGGATGGGCCTCCGCCGCTGGCATCATGATCCTCTGGTTCATCTGTTCGAGTTTGCGCAGGGCGCTCGCCAACCATAAGGGGTGGCCGCAGATGGCCGCGCCCCGGGCGTCGGCGGCGTATTCCCGCGAGCGGGAAACCGCCATCTGGATCAGACTGGCGGCGATGGGGGCGAGGATCATCATCAGAATGGAGCTGAACACGCCGCCCCCGCCTCCCTCGCCTTCATTCTCGTTGCTGCGGCCCAGGCCGAAGAGCATCCCCCATTGGGCCATGTTGGCGAGGGTGGTGATAGCGCCGGCGATGGTGGCGGCGATGGCGCCGGTCAGGGTGTCCCGATGCTGGACATGGGCCAGCTCATGGGCCATGACACCGGCCAGTTCCTGGCGCGAGAGGAGGCGCATCAGGCCGGTGGTCGCCGCCACCGCCGCATGTTGCGGATTGCGTCCGGTGGCAAAGGCGTTGGGGGCGTCGCTCTCGATCACATAGACCCTGGGCATCGGCAGGCCGGCCCGGGCGGACAATTCCCGCACCGTGTCGAAAAGGATGGGCGCCTCCCGGGGGCTGGCTTCCCGGGCCTGGTACATGGAGAGCACCAGCTTGTCCGAGAACCAATAGCTGCCGAAGTTCATGGCGGCGGCGAGGACCAGGGCGATCAGCATCCCGGTCTGGCCGCCCAGGGCCTGACCCACGACCAGCAGGAGCGCGGTCAGCCCGGCCAACAACAGGGTGGTACGCATGGCGTTCATAGGTGTATTCGGTCTCCGTTCGATCCGTTTGGACTCTGCCCCTTGAGTGGGGTGAATCAGTATGTTTTTCAAGGGATTTGGGGAAGTCGGCGGTGGCCCTGGCGGGCCGGTCTGGCGGAGGCTGGCGCTGGCCCCGAATCCGCCGAGGCGAGTGAAAGATGTATCAGAAATCGGCCTGGGCGTTGGGTTACTCCGGGCATCGACTGGAAACGGCTATTTATCGTTCTCTTTTGGAGAACAATACGGCCAAGAAAAGTCCGTATGTTCTCTTAAAAAGAACAGAAAATAGCCATTTCCAGCTCATGCCCGGAATCCGAGCGCACCTCCTCATTCCTCGGCTGGTTCCCTCGTCGGGAAATTCTGGGATGGCTCCCATTCCCTGGCGCTCGGAAGCCCGGGATGTGTTCGGAAAGGCTATCCATCCGCGACTATGTGGCCGAGGAGGCCGTCTCCCTCCTCGTTGAGGCCGTCCAGATTGACCATCCTGACGTGATTCTCCAGCTTCTCGGCTCCGGTCCCTGGGATGGCGACCCGGAGAAAGTTGGGCGTGTAACCGCCCCAAAGGCTTGTTTGGACGCCGTTCCGCACGAGGACATCACAACTCTCGATCAACACCGGCATCTGGTGGCCGACAAAGCCGGCCAGCGTGGCCTGCTTCATCCGCCGGGCGAGCGTCTGCAATTCCTGCTGCCGGTGATGTTTGATCCGTTCCGGGACCTGGTCCGGCAAGGTGGCGGCCTTGGTGCCCTGGCGGGGCGAGAAGGGAAAGATGTGGATATGACCGAACGCCATGCGCTCGACGAACCTCAGGGTGGTCGCCCATTCCGCGTCCGTTTCCCCCGGAAAGCCGACGATGATGTCGGTCGTGAGATTGAGATCCGGCAGGCGTCGACGCCCTTCGGCGACCAGCGCGGCGTAGTCGGCGCTTTGGCCACGTCTGGCCATGCGGCGCAACAGGCTGTCCGCCCCGCTTTGCAGGGGCAGATGGAGATGCGGCATCAGACGCGGTTCTTGGAACAGCTCCCAGAAGTCGGAGTCCAGCTCCCAGGGTTCGAGCGAGCCGATCCGCAGCCTGGGGAGGGCGGTCGTGGTGAGAATGGCGCGCAGCAGATCCACCAGTCGACAACCCAGGTCGCTGCCGTAGCCGCCAAGGTGGACCCCGGTCAGCACCACCTCCCGTATCCCCTGGGCCACCAGCAATCCGATCTCCGCCAGCACCTCCGGGATGGGTCGACTGCGCTCATCACCTCGCGCCAGGGTCACGATGCAGTAGGTGCAGCGGTAGCGGCAGCCGTCCTGGACCTTGACGAAGGCGCGTTGACGCCCCCGGGGCAGGAGGGCGGCATTCGGGTCCGGGTGGCTCGAGGGACCCGGTTCAAGGGCGAGATGGTGGGAGGTGATCTCCACCAGACGATCTTTGTCCTTGTTGTCGACGACGAGGTCCACCCCCAGGTCGGCCAGCCTGGTCCGTTCTTCCAGGGTGGCGAAACAGCCGCTGATGACGAACCTGGCTTGGGGATTGTCGCGGTGCAGGCGGCGGACGAGTTTGCGGGATTTGCGCACCGCCTCCTCGGTGACGGCGCAGGTGTTGAGGACCACCACATCGGCCAGCTCGATATCTGGGGTGATCTCGTGACCGCGGGCGCGGAATTGAGCCGACCAGGTACCGAGTTCGGCCTCGTTGAGTCGGCAGCCTAGGGTGTCGAGGTAGACGCGCATATTCGGGTTGAGACAGCGGTTAGGGGTTGGGAGCCGGGGACGAAGCCTGATTGTTCATGGATTCGGGGTCGAAAATCCCCATGAAGATCGCAAAGTATGACTTCATCGTCTGAAAACGAAGCTTGTTTTTGATACTAACCTAGGCCGAGGCACAAAAGCGAAGGGGTGAAGCCTATCCGATAGGTCATTCCACCGATGGGTATGGGTGGCCCTGGTATCCAGATACTGCGACAATGAGGCTAAGGGTCGACTCCGGTTTTTGTTCAATGAGCCAAGGGCGGGACACTGAGTGCAAAAAGAGGGGGCGGAAAGGCGCAAGATCAAGTTATCCACGCATCAACTGCGTCCGGGGATGTATGTCTCGCGTTTGGATCGGCCCTGGTTGGAAACCCCTTTCCTGTTCCAGGGATTTCGCATCCGGGATGAAAAGCAGATCGCCCGATTGCAGGAATATTGCGAATTCGTCTATGTCGATGTGGAGACCAGCCCGAAACTGGGGGGGACGATCCTGGCGCGGGGTTTCGGCGCCGGTGAGGGCGAGCAGAAGGAGCTGGTGCCAAAAAGCCGCCAGGTGCTCTATCAAGACTCCATCCCGGTCGAGAAGGAAATCACCATTGCCGAGCGGGTGCACGCGAAGGCCGCCGATCTGGTCAAGGACATCATGAACGAACTGCGTTCGGGCGGTAATCTGCAGATTCCCGCCGTGCAGAGCGTGATCAACCCCATGGTGGACAGCCTGATCCGTAACCCAGACGCCTTTCTCTGGCTGAACGAACTGAAAAAACGCGATGCTTATACCTATCACCGCGCCTTGAACTCCTCGATCCTGGCCGTGCTCGTGGGGCGTCACATCGGCTTGCCGAAATCCGATCTGCAGTTGCTCGCCCTCGGTTGCCTGCTCTACGACATCGGCAAGACCAAGATCCCCGAGGAACTGCTGATGAAGCCCTCGCGCCTGACGCCGGAGGAATTCGCCGTGGTCAAACGTCATGTCAACCTGGGCGTGGATCTGCTCAGACAGACACCGGGGGTGGACAAACAGATTATCTTCCTGGTGCGAACCCACCATGAGCGCCATGACGGCAGCGGCTATCCCGTGGGGCTGGAGGGGTTTCAGATACCCCTGTTCGGACGCATCGCCGGTCTGGTGGATTGTTACGGCGCCATCACCACCAATCGTCCCTACGCCACGGCTTTGTCCACCACCGAGGCGATCCGCAATATCTACGAGTGGCGCGACATCGACTTTCAGGCGGAGTTGGTCGAGCAGTTCATCCAGGCGCTCGGGGTCTATCCCACGGGGAGTCTGGTGGAACTCAGCACCGGGGAGGTGGCGGCGGTCATTTCCCAGAACCGCTTGCGGCGTCTGCGTCCCAAGGTGATTGTGATCCTTGATCCGGAGAAGCGACACTACAAAAGGTACATCATCGTCGACATGGTGAAAGAGACAAGGGACCGCAACGGCAACTCCCTCGATATCGCCAAGGGGCTGCCGCCGGGTTCTTATGGCATCAACATGGAAGAACTCTATCTCTCCTGACGATGCATCCACTTATGGCAGAAAAAGGTATTTTGGGGCGGGGAGATTTTCTCGCGGCCTTGGCGGGGTGTGTGCAAGAGGCCGAGGCCGGGGACAAGTCCGGTCTGCTCATGCTCAAGGTGCGGAATCTGCGGCAAATCAACCATCATTATGGTCATGCCGTCGGCGATGACCTATTGAGGCAGATCGGCGGGCGCCTGTGTGAAGCCACCCGGGAATTGGATCTGGTAGGCCGCATCGGGAGTGCCGAATTCGGCATATTACTGCCGAGACTTCGCGTCGAAGGGCAGGCGATCCTGGCCGCCAGCAAGCTGACCCGGGTTTTCCACGAGGCGATCGTCTGTGGTGATCTGCACAAGATCCGTGCCGAGATCGCCATCGGTGTATTGGTGGTTCCCGATCAGGCCGAGACCCTCGATACGGCGCTCTTGAACTGCGATCAGGCGTTGCAGGCGGCGATCCGTTACAGCGAACCTTTCCGGTTGTTTTCGGGCGCCGAGGATCAGGAGATCGTGCAGACCCTGAATATCGAGCGAGAGTTTGTCGAGGCCCTCGACAATGACGAACTCGAAGTGGCTTACCAACCCAAGGTCGATCTTGTTACCGGCAACCTGGTGGGGCTGGAGGTGCTGACACGTTGGCGCCATCCCTCCAGGGGCCTGCTGACCGCTGACCGCTTCGTTCCCTATCTCCAGGATATCGATTTGTTGCAGTCCTTCCATTGGTGGGTGCTGCGCACGGCCTTGCGTCATTCGGGCGATAGACCCGAACCCTGGGACAAGCTGCCGGTAGCGGTCAACCTGCCGTTGGAGATCCTGGAAGACGAGGAGTTCGCCGAGCTCATGGAAGAAACCCTCGGCCTCTGGGGACTGACCCCGCATCGCCTGACCCTGGAACTCAAGGAGTCCCGCCGCCCCTTGTTGCTCGATAAGGTGGTGGCGAATATGGAAAAACTCCAGATCCTGGGGGTGCGTCTGGCGGTAGACAACTTTGGTGCCGGTCAGGATGCCCTGGCCCTGGTCCGACTCTTTGCCATCGACCAGATCAAGATCCCCCGCGCCCTGGTGAAGAGCCTCACCGGCAAGGGCCGGGATGACGCCATCGTCCAGACCATCATCAATCTGGCCCATAAGATGAATATCTCCGTCGGTGCGGGTGGGATCGAGAACACGGATGCCTTGGAAGTCCTCACCGGCCTGGGCTGCGACTATGGGCAGGGATACGCCATCGCCGGTCCCATGCCGCAAGCCGACCTGCTCCACTGGTTGCAGGCCAGACAGGACTAGGTGCTGTTGACATAAGAATTTATCTCATTGATTTTACAATCTTTTTAAGGAAATGGGTCAACTCTGACCCGTTGATCTAGAAGAGCTCATGGGCTTATGTCAACAGAACCTAGGCGCTTGGAGCCCGGGGAATTCCCTGACCCCAAAAGCCGCGTTATTCGCTTCATAGCAACAACCAGTGTTATGGGTCAGACTCCGCTCGCTGTGCGGCTTTGCGACATCGCTTCACGCTTCATCTCTGTGGCCAGGGGTTCGCCCAGGTAGTTGTCGATCAGGCGATGCAGCAGATAGATCAATGGGGTCAGAAGTATGGCCATGATGAACTTATAGAAATATTTGACCAGCCCGAGGAGGAGGATGGTCTTCAGCTCCCATTGGGTGGCTGGATTGAAATGGAAGGCGATAGCCAGGACGATGAAGCTGTCTACCAGTTGGGAGACGAAGGTCGAACCGGTGGCCCGCAGCCATAGACGGCCTTCGCCGGTGTATCGTTTCACCAGGTGAAACACCCGGACATCCAGCAACTGGCCCACCAGAAAGGCCACCAGAGAGCCGGCAATGATCCACATACCCTGAGAAAAGACCGCATCGAAGGCGAGATCCATATTGAGCGGTCCCTGATCGGTCTGGCGCAGGATCCAAAAATCCGCCGGTGTCAGCCAGATGGCGAAAGCAATCATGACGAAGGCGTAGCCGATGAAGCCGACCGCCAGATAGGACAGCAGCTTGATGCCTCGCTGGCCGAAGTATTCGTTGATCAGGTCGGCGATACTGAACTCCAGGGGCCAGAGCAACACCCCGGCGCTGATATTGAGTGAGAGGCGATAACTGTCGGTCAGGGGCCAATCGAGGGGGGAGAAGCCCAGCGTCCTTTCCAGGGAAAAGACCTTGACCCCGATAAATTCGGCGATCAAGGCATTGGCGACAAAAAAGCCGCCGATCAGGACCAGCAACAGGGTGCGTTTGCTTTCCGCCCCCGTGGGCGCGGGTGCCTTGGAAGTGGTGTTCATCGAATACTCGGTTTGATCTGACAGTGGGAGTGGCGACGGCCACTTATCACCCAGCGACACTGGTTTGGTTCAGCGGCCATGAATCCGCACCAGGTTGCGCCCGGCCCGTTTGCTTTCATAGAGGGCCCGGTCGGCCAGGGCGAGCACGGCCTCCGCATTCTCCCCGTGTTCCGGGTAGGCGGCCAAGCCGATACTGATACTGGCGGCAATATTTTCTTTCTCCAGCATGATGGGATTCTGGGCCACGGCTTGCCGCAGGCGTTCGGCGACCGCCCAGCCGCCCTGGCTGGTGGTTTCCACCAGCAAGGCCACGAATTCGTCGCCCCCATATCTGGCCGGAATGTCCGTGGTGCGGAGGTAGCGTCGGATATGCCTGGCCACATGGCGAATCAACTCGGAGCCGGCGGAATGACCGTACTGATCGTTGATCTGCTTGAGAAAATCCGCGTCTATCATGAGGATGGTGAAAGGGCGCTGGTAACGTTTTGCCCGGGTCTCTTCCCGCGCCATCAGGTTTTTGAAGGCCCGCAGGTTGTAGAGACCGGTCAGTTCGTCTGTCAGGGAAAGGGTCTGGATACGTTGGTTGGCTTGGGCGATATCGCGATGCAGCGAGGCGGTGAGATAGGCCATCAGGAGAAAAGGCGAAAACACCACCGCCACTCGGACGAGTTCCTGGGGCGGTAGCTTACCCTGGGGATCCTCGAACCAACCTAGGGCGAGATAAGCCAGGGTGACCAGCAGGGTGTCAAACAAGGTCATGCCCATGCCGAGGATCAGCGCCGCGGCTACCAGGGGCAAGAGAAAAAGACCCAGCAAGGGGCTATGAACACCCCCGCTATGCCACATCACCCAGGCGATGAGGGCGATCATGAGCCAGGTACGCAGGGCGATGCCCCAGGGCCGGTGTTCCCGTCGGACGCCGAACAGGTGCAGGCCGAGGACGGCGACGAAATAGCCGCAGGCGGCGAGAATGACGGACGGGGTGGAGGTCACCCGGACAGCGGGCGTCACGATATAGAGCAACAGTAAGACCAGAAGCAGCCATTCGATCCTGGCGAAGGTACCAGCGTATTTTGCCAGTTCGCTGTGGTCGATAGGGTTCAACGGCTGAGGAGGTGGCTTCATGACTGGTCTGACATCGTTCGAGGTTGTTTCGATTCTGGTCCCGAACCCTAAAGGCGTTGTTCCGGATCATAAGGCGATTGCCGGAAAAGAAATACCAGCCTGCGCAGGCTGGTTTTCTTTTGACAGTAATCGTCCAAGGTGGAAGCGGATACTGGTACAGCGCTCGGCTCGGGACGGCGGAGTACGGCAAGGGATGAGGACAACGGCTGTTGGAACGAGTCGCGAGAGGGGAATTTCCGCTAAGATTTCCCAACCCGCCCCGCGGGCAG
>Ga0268298_10006657_pt1 | contig 10429 bp, 6 predicted proteins | sample WWTPWeurt_MetaG_FD_194462 | JGI IMG/M metagenome (GOLD analysis project Ga0268298, IMG submission 194462) | Activated sludge microbial communities from WWTP in Nijmegen, Gelderland, Netherland - WWTP Weurt | ecosystem: Engineered > WWTP > Aerobic digester > Activated sludge | place: Netherlands... | reverse complement strand
GCCGCGATCTTCCGCGATCAGCTCGAGTGGGTGGAGCGCACCGTCGACCTCGCCGACGAGTGCCGCTTCTCGCTCGGCGACCTCTCGTACCGCTTCCCGAGCGACGAGCTGCGCCTCACCGGCGAGCGCTCGATCGAGGCCCTCCGCCGCCTCGTCGACGAGGGCTGCGATCGTCGCTACGGCCGGGACGCCACGCCCCCCGCCGTGCGCGCGCAGATCGAGAAGGAGCTCGAGCTCATCGATCGCCTGGAGAAAGCGGACTATTTCTTGAGCGCGCACCAGGTCGTCGACATGGCGCGCGAGCGTCAGATCTTGTGCCAGGGTCGCGGCAGCGCGGCCAACAGCGCCGTCTGCTACGTCCTCGGCGTCACGTCGGTGGACCCCGCGCGATCGAGCCTCCTCTTCGAGCGCTTCCTCTCCGCCGAGCGCAACGAGCCCCCGGACATCGACGTCGACTTCGAGCACGAGCGCCGTGAGGAGGTCATCCAGGCCATCTACGAGCGCTACGGCCGCGACCGCGCGGCGATGGTCTCCGAGGTCATCAGCTACCGCGGAAAGAGCGCGCTCCGCGAGGTCGGCAAGGTCATGGGCCTCTCCGTCGATCAGCTCGATCGCCTCACGGGGCTCGCGGGCTACGGCGGCGTCGATCCCAAAGATCCGCGCCACCTCGCCGACGTCGGCCTCGATCCGAGCGATCGGAGGCTCCAGCTCGTGCTCGAGCTCGCTGACGAGATCCAGGGCTTCCCGCGCCACCTCTCGATCCACGTCGGCGGCTTCGTCCTCTCCGCGGAGCCCCTCGATCGCATCGCCCCCATCGAGCCCGCGCGCATGGAGAACCGCACGGTCATCCCCTTCGACAAGGACGATCTCGACGAGCTCGGCTTCTTCAAGGTGGATGTCCTCGGCCTCGGGATGCTCACGGCCATCCGCAAGACGCTGGCCCTCTTGCACCACGAGGAGCATGGCAGCCTGAATACATTCGACCCCATCGAGGCGATGGCCCGCGTCCCGCCCGAGGACCCCAAGGTCTACGACGCCATCTGCGCCGCCGACACAGTCGGTGTATTCCAGATCGAGAGCCGCGCGCAGATGAGCATGCTCCCGCGCCTCAAGCCCCGCGAGTTCTACGACCTCGTCGTCGAGGTGGCCATCGTCCGCCCCGGCCCCATCCAGGGCGGCATGGTGCACCCTTATCTGCGGCGCCGCGAGGGCAAGGAGAGCAAGACTCCCCCTCACCCGTGCCTCGCCCCCATCCTGGAGCGCACCCTCGGAGTGCCTCTCTTTCAGGAGCAGGTCATGCAGATCGCCATGGTCGGCGCCAACTACACCCCTGGAGAGGCCGACCAGCTCCGCCGCGACATGGCCGCGTGGCGCCGGACAGGCCGCCTGGAGCGACACCGCGACAAGCTGCTCACCGGCTTCCGCAAGAACGGCATCTCCAACACCTTCGCGGAGGCCCTCTACAAGCAAGTCCAGGGCTTCGGCGAGTACGGCTTCCCCGAGTCCCACGCCGCCAGCTTCGCGGTGCTCGTCTATGTCTCCGCGTGGCTCAAGGTCTATCACCCGGCCGAGTTCGCGTGCGCCCTGCTCAACTCTCAGCCGATGGGCTTCTACAGCGCCTCATCCATCGTGCAGGACGCCCAGAGGCACGGGGTCACCGTCCTGCCCGTCTGCGTGCAACAGAGCTTCTGGGACAACTCGCTCGAGCTCGACGACGGCTCGCAGATGCCTGTCCCGCTGGAGCCCCCCACGCCGAAGAGCGCCGCGGATCGCCGCCTCCCCGACGAGCCCCCGGAGCCTCTGGCGGACGCCTCGGCGAAGAAAGAATACGAAGAGTGGCTGTCACGCGCTCCCCGGCCGAAGATGGCCCTCCGGCTCGGCTTCCGGCAGGTCAAGGGCTTTGGTGAGGGGGCCGGCGACGCTGTCCTGCGGGCGCGCGAGCACGGCATGTTCACGAGCGTGCAGGACTTCGTGATCCGCACGGGTCTCCCGCGCGACGAGGTCGAGGCCCTGGCGGAGGCGGGCGCGTTCGAGGCCTTCTCCCCGGCTCGTCGAGAGGCCATGTGGAAGGCGCGCGCCCCCAAGGGAGAGGGCTTGTTCCAGAAGGTGCCTCTCGAGGGCGAGGCCCCGGTCGGGCTCCCGGATCTCCGCCCCACGGAGCAGCTCACCCTCGATTATGCGCGCCTCGGCCTCTCGGTGAACGACCACCCGATGCGCCACCTCCGGGCCGATCTCCAGCGTCGTCGCGTCAAGCGGGCGGAGGATCTCAAGAAGCTCAAGAGCGGCGCGCAGGTGAAGGTCGCGGGCCTCGTGATCGGCCGGCAGCGTCCGGAGACGGCGAGCGGGGTCACGTTCATCACGCTGGAGGACGAGACGGGCCTCGTGAACCTCATCGTTCACCGCAAGATCTTCGACGAGCAATACCGTGTCGCGCGCCACGCCGAGATGGTCCTCGTCTCGGGGAAGATCGAGCGCGACGGCGACGTCATCCACGTGCTCGCGAAGCAGTTCGAGAAGCTCAGCCTGCCGATGGCGGAGAAGCTCCCGACCCGCTCCCGCGACTTCCACTGACAGTACTTGGGGGCGAAAGAGAGCGCCTTTCACCAGGACGCACGTGGTGACACCGTGCGTCAACGCGGCGCAGCACCCCTCGAAATGCGAAGGCTTTTTCGCACGCTCGCGCATGACGGGATGACGGACTTGTGGCCCCGCGATGACCGATTCCTGACATCGGTCCGCTAGAGAAGGTGCTCATGGCCAGCGACACCACAGACTCTCCCGACTCCGATGCTCCGGTCGTGCACGCGCCGAATCGGCAGATCCATTGGGTGCGATCGATCCCCTTCTTCCTGTTTCACGTCGTCGCCGTCGCGGGCGCGATCTGGGTCGGGTTCTCCTGGAAGCTCTTGCTCCTCGCCGTCCTCTTTTATTACATCCGTATCTTCGGGGTGACAGCGGGCTACCACCGGTACTTCTCGCACAGGGCCTATCGGACGGGCCGAGTCTTCCAGCTCTTCCTCGCCTTCCTGGCGCAGACGAGCGCTCAGAAGGGCGTGCTCTGGTGGGCTTCTCACCACAGGCTGCACCACAAGCGCTCGGATCTGCCGGGGGACGTCCACTCGGTGAAGCTCGACGGCTTCGTCTGGGCGCACGTGGGCTGGATCCTCTCCAAGGAGCACGAGGAGACCGACATGACCCGCGTGCAGGATCTCGCGAAGTATCCGGAGCTCGTGTGGCTCGACAAGCACTATCTGGTGCCGCCCACGGTGCTCGCCGTCGTGATGTTCCTCCTCGGCGGGGCGCCGGCGCTCATGTGGGGCTTCTTCGTCTCCACGGTGCTCTGCTGGCACGGGACGTTCACCATCAACTCATTGACTCACGTGTTCGGCAAGCGCCGCTACGCCACGACGGATGACAGCAAGAACCACTGGCTGCTCTCCATCGTGACGATGGGCGAGGGCTGGCACAACAACCACCATCATTACCAGCGCTCGGCGAATCAAGGCTTCTTCTGGTGGGAGTGGGACCCGACCTATTACATCCTCTGGGCCCTCTCCAAGGTGGGAGTCGTCCGGGACCTGCACACCCCCCCTGCGCGCGTGATGATGGACAAGCGCCTTGACCTCGCGACGCGGGAGAGCGACCCCGGGACGGCCCGCCTCCCGCTCCGCCAGGTCAGCGGCGAGACCTGATCCCCGTCCCGATCGGCTCCGATCCACGGGCGACCTCCCTCAGCGCTCCTTCACCTCCCGCCGCCACGGCCGGGCGCCGCCGATCACCAGCGCGGCGCCGATCAGCACCACGTTCTTGACGATGTACTGACCCTCCAGCGTGAGCGCGAAGGGGAAGCGGATCCACGTCGCGCCGCGGAGGAAGATCAGCGGCAGCAGCGTGCCCATCATGTGCGCGAAGAAGCACGCCAGCGTGAGCCGCATGAACACCCCGAGCATGAGCCCGAGGCCGATGGCCACCTCCCACGCTCCGAGCGCGGGCACGATGATGCGAGGATCCGCGAACGAGAGCGTGGCGGTGACGAGCTCCTCGGCGGGCGAGAGCCCCGGCACCAGCTTGAGCGCGCCGAACCAGGCGAACACCCCGCCGAGACCGACGCGGAGCACGCACAGGCCGTGACGCGCCATCCAATCCGCGACGCGCGCCTCGACCGCGGAGGCGCTGCTCGCGAGGTTCGGGAGGAGGGGGAAGAGGGCGCGAGGCCCCATCGAAACGACGGGCTCGGGCCCGGACAATGTCTTCTTCATGGCTGTCTCTCTGTGTTTCACGAGCGCTCGGCTCGTCGTCCACAGGTTGTGGTCGAATCGTCGCGCCACCATTGAGGAAAACCCGTGTGCGGAGATCTGCACGAGCGCCTCCCGGCGCGGCAAGATTGGCGCGTCGAGAGGTCCTCGCTTGCGTCTCGCCCCGATCTGCCGAACAATAGGTATTCGCAGTGGTCGCGCGGGTGCGCGCGCGGCCGCCGCTGGGACGCAGGTCTGACGCTGCGCACCCCCGGGAGGAAGGACGTTGACGACGATGGCGATGGTCCGTGGAACTGGTCTCGTGTACGCGCGGAGCTTTGTCCGCGAGCGCTTCGGGGACGGCGCGTGGCTCGAGCTCGAACGCTCTTTTTCTGGGGCGGACGCGGCCGTCCTTCAAGGGGCCAACGTCCGCAGCTTCTACGATCTGCGCTTGCTGGCGATGGTCGAGCGAGCCATCGGGTCGGCGTTCGAGCGCGATTGTCCCGGCGTCCTCCGCGAGCTCGGGCGCTACGAGGCGGAGCGCGATCTGAGCTGCGTGACGCGCTGGTTCTTCCGCGTCGTCTGCCCCGATTTCGCGGTGAAGCACATCGATCTTTACTGGCGTCGATTCCACGACAGCGGGCGGTGGACCACCGAGGTCAAGGGCAGCGAGGTGGTCGCGAGCCTCGACGGATGGGGCGTGGTCGACGCGGCGCTGTGCGCGACCTTGACCGGCTATCTCGGCCGCGTGCTGGAGCTCATCGGCAGCCCCACCGAGGTCGAGCACAGGCGTTGTCGAGCGCGGGGGGACGCCCGGTGCGACATGGTGTTCCGGTGGCGGCGCCCGCGGACAGCGCCCATCCCGGAGGTCGAGGTCCGAGAGGTGGCCGTGATCGGCCGGGAGCTCGTGCAGATCAGCGATCGAGAAGCGCTCGCGAAGGCGATCACAAGCTTGCTCGTGGGCACTCTGGGGCTCTCGCGGGCCGCGCTCTGGGACGCTCCGCCGGGCTCGGGATCGCCGCTCGCGACGGCGGGCGCGCGCTCGGATCCGCCGCGGGCCGCGCATCGATTCGTGCTCGAGAGCCGGGGGGAGGCGCACGGTTGGCTGGAGGTGGAGACCGGCGACGGAGCGCCGCCCGGCGAGGCGTTCGAAGAGCTGCTTCCGTGGCTGGGAGTCGCTCTGGCGGGCGCGCCGAAGCCCGTCGATCCTGGCGCGGAGCTCGCCGGGCGCGTCGAGGCAGGGAAGAGGCGCTGGGGGCTCACTCCGCGGCAGGGCGACGTGCTGTCGCGCCTCGCCCACGGACGATTGAACAAGGAGATCGCTTGCGATCTCGGGATCCACGAGGGCACCGTCGAGATCCACGTGACCCAGATCCTCCGCAAGGCCGGGGTGGACAACCGCGCGTCCCTCATCGCCAAGCTCTGGGTGTGATCCATCGCGCCGAGCACGCACACCGCCGCAAGCTCTGCTCCTCCCGCTGCGCATGTGCTAATCCGCGCCGCGTCATGACCCTCGGAACGCCTGCGCCGCCGCTCCTCCTGCTCTCCGGCGTGCGCGCTCTCGATCCCGCATCCAACCTGGACGGTGAGGTCGACGTCGTCATCGAGCACGGCGTGATCTCGCGCATCGGCCCCGGCGCCATCACCGCGGAGCTCCGCGCTGTCCCGGGCGCGCGCGTCCTGTCAGGGAGGCATCTCCTCGTCACGCCCGCGTTCGTGGACCTCCACGCTCACCTGCGCGAGCCCGGGCAGGAGTACAAAGAAGACATTCGATCCGGCCTCTCCGCCGCGGCGAAGGGGGGCTTCGCTCACGTGTGCGCGATGCCCAACACGAGGCCCGTGAACGACACGCGATCGATCACGGAGGCGATGATCGCGAAGGCGCGCGAGCTCCTCGGGCCGACGCTCCACCCGATCGGCGCGATCACGATGGGGCAGAAGGGATCGGAGCTCACCGAGATGGCCGATCTCAAGGACGCCGGCGCCGTCGGGGTGTCCGACGACGGGCGGTGCGTGACGTCGAGCGCCGTGATGCGGAGGGCGCTGGAGTACGCGAAGACCTTCGATCTCACGGTGATCCAGCACGCCGAGGATCACGCGCTGACCGAGGGCGCGCAGATGCACGAGGGGGCGATCTCGACGCGCCTCGGCCTGCGCGGCTGGCCCCGCGTCGCGGAGGACATCATCGTCGCGCGGGACGTGCTGCTCGCCGAGGCGACAGGCGCCCGGTACCACGTCGCGCACGTGTCGAGCCTCGGGTCGGTGCGCATCCTCCGCGAGGCGAAATCACGCGGGCTGCGCGTCACGGCGGAGGTGACGCCTCACCACCTGACGCTCACGGACGCCGCGGTGATCGGCTACGACACGGCCTGCAAGGTGAACCCTCCGCTCCGCGAGCAAGCGGACGTGGACGCGCTCCGCGAGGCCCTCGCCGACGGGACGATCGACGCCGTCGCGACCGATCACGCGCCGCACTCGACGCTGGAGAAGGACTGCGAGTTCGCCGAGGCGTCGCCCGGGATGATCGGGCTGGAGCTCGTGGTGCCCGTGCTCTTCGGGCTTGTCTCCTCGGGCAAATTGCCGCTCGCGCGCCTCATCGACGCGCTCACGAGGGCCCCCGCGCGCATCGCCGCCATCGAGTCCCCGGCGCTCCGCGAAGGCCGGCGGGCCGAGATCTGCGTGATCGACACCGAGCGACGGTTCACCGTGCGCCGCGAAGAGATCCGATCGAAGAGCCTGAATACACCTTTTCTGGGGAAGACCTTCACGGGCGCGGTGGCGCTCACCATGGCGAACGGCCTCATCGTCCACGACATGGGCGGCGGCTCGCCCGAGAAGCTATAACCGCGGACCCTGAAATGAAGCGCGATCGCAAGACTGTTCACTTCGTCAGCCTCGGCTGCCCCAAGAACCGCGTCGACTCCGAGGTGATGCTCGGCGTCGCGCGAGGCGCGGGCTACGACCACGTGGACGACGCGGACGACGCGGAGGTGATCGTCGTCAACACGTGCGGCTTCATCGGCGAGGCGAAGAAGGAGTCGATCGACGCGATCTTCGAGATGGCGGGGCACAAGGAGAGCGGTCGCTGCAAGAAGCTCGTGGTGTCCGGCTGCCTGTCGCAGCGCCACCCGGAGGATCTCGCGCGCGAGATGCCGGAGGTCGATCACTTCCTCGGATCGAGCGATATGCTCAAGCTCGGGCAGGTGCTCGCGGGAAAGGCCGAGCGCCTGCTCGTGGGGACGCCGGCGGACTGGCTCGTGGGCGCGTCGGATCCTCGGACGCTCTCGACGCCTCGGGGCAGCGCGTACGTGAAGATCGCCGAGGGCTGCAACCGGACGTGCTCGTTCTGTGTGATCCCGGAGCTGCGCGGCGGGCAGCGCTCGCGCCGCGTGACGGACGTGGTGTCCGAGGTGATCCGTCTGGTCGATCAGGGCGTGAAGGAGATCAACCTCGTGTCGCAGGACACGATCGCCTACGGGCGCGATCTCCCTGCCGGCGAGCGCTCGGATCTGCCCGAGCTCGTGCGCGCCGTGGCCGAGGTGCCCGGCGTCGTCTGGGTGCGGCTCTTTTACCTTTATCCGGAGACGATCACCGATCCGCTGATTGACCTGATCGCGAACCACCCGCGCGTGGTGCCTTATGTCGACATGCCGCTCCAGCACGCGGCCGACGCGATGCTCCGGCGCATGCGGCGCGGTCACGGGGGAGCGAGGCTGCGCAAGGTGGTGACCGAGCTCCGCGCGCGTGTCCCGAACCTCACGTTTCGCAGCGCCTTCATCGTCGGCCACCCCGGCGAGACGGAGGAAGAGTTCGAGGAGCTGTGCGATTTCGTGAGGTGGGCGGAGCTCGATCGAGTGGGCGTATTCCGCTACTCCGACGAGGAGTCGGCGCGCTCGTTCACGCTGGGGGGCAAGGTCCCCGCGCGCACGGCGGCCGCGAGGCACCGCAAGCTGATGGCGATCCAGCGCAAGATCTCGCAGAAGAAGAGCGAGGCGTTGATCGGTCGAGAGCTCGACGTGCTCGTGGACGGGGCGAGCGACGAGCACGAATACGTGATGATGGGGCGGCACGCGGGCCAGGCGCCCGACATTGATGGTCAGGTGTATCTGTCGGGCGGCGAGGCCCAGCCCGGGGAGATGCGCCGCGTCCGGATCACGCAGGCGAGCGACTACGATCTCGTCGGCGAGCTGATCGACGACGACGCCCTGACGATCACTGCGCCCTCTCCCAAGCGGGTCCGGCTCCAGGTCCTGCAAACCGATGGACGCACTGCGCCAACCCGGTTGGCCTAGATCGCGCGCTGTTTTCACGATTTCCCGCGGAAATTCGGCCCTCCCCCGCGAAGGATGGAGGCACGGAGGTTGCTGCGGGCACCCTCGATGTCCCGCCGCTTCCTTCTCCGCTTCGGGTTGTGCGCCGTCGCGAGCGCGCTGCTCTCGACCTCGTGCCTCAGCCCGACGCTCCCGCTCCCGCCCCCGGACGTGGAGACCTCGACGGCGGACCCCGACGGAAAGCACTGGACCATCAGCGGCAACTGCACGCCGGGCGCGCTCGTGATCGTGCTGAACGACGAGACCGGAATCGGCGCGGTGTTCGAGGATCGCGGCGAGACAGGCCACTTCTTCGTCACGCTGGAGGCCGAGCAGTGCGATCAAGCCTGGGTGTCGCAGCAGCACGGCACCGACTCGAGCGGCCGCAACGAGTTCATCGTCGACACGATCACGCCGGACGCTCCCGGAGGCTCCGGCGCGTGCAAGTGAGAGTGTCGTGACGTCCGTCGCGGGCGCCGTGATACCGTCGCTCCGTGGCTTCGAACGCGCCCGCCGCCGATCGCCGCGACCGCTCCGTCGTGAGCCCCGCGCGCGTGCTCATCGTCGATGACGAGCCCGCGATCAGGCAGGTCCTGGAGATCGCGTTTCGGCGCCTCGGCCACGACGTCGTGACGGCGCCCGGCGCGAAGAAGGGCATCGAGGCGATCCGTCAGAACCCGCAGCCTTTCCCGCTCGTGCTCACCGATCTGGTGATGCCCGACGGCTCCGGCATGGACGTGCTCACGTCGGCGAAGGAGCGGAGCGGCGCGACCGAGGTGATCGTGATCACCGCGCACTCGACGGTGGAGACGGCGATCGAGGCGATGCGGCGCGGCGCGTACGACTTCGTCACGAAGCCCTTCTCTCCGGCGGAGATCAGCGCGCTCGCGGCGAAGGCGCTGGAGAAGAGCACGCTGTTCGCCGAGAACGCGCGCCTCCGAGCGCAGATCGAGAGGCTCGAGCAGGACGGCCCGCAGCTCCTCGGCGTGAGCGCGGCGATGCAGCGGGTGGTGGAGCTCGTCGCCAAGGTCGCGCCGATGCGGACGACGGTGCTCATCACGGGCGAGAGCGGCACCGGCAAGGAGCGCGTCGCGCGGGCCCTCCACGAGCAGAGCGATCGGCGGGACAAGCCTTTCCTCGTGGTCAACTGCGGGGCGCTCCCGGAGCAGCTCATGGAGAGCGAGCTCTTCGGCCACGAAAAAGGCTCGTTCACGGGCGCCGCGGCGCGCACGCTCGGCCTGTTCCGCGAGGCCGACGGAGGGACGCTGCTGCTCGACGAGGTGGGCGAGCTGCCGCTGTCCTTGCAGGTGAAGCTCCTGCGCGTGCTCCAGGAGCGCAAGGTGCGGCCCGTCGGATCGTCGACCGAGATCCCCGTCGACGTGCGCGTGCTCGCGGCCACGAACCGCGACGTCGAGACCGACGTGCGCGCCGGGAAATTCCGACAAGATCTGTACTACCGACTCAACGTGATCCGCGTCGAGCTGCCGCCGCTCCGCGAGCGCCGCGAGGACATCGCGAGGCTGGTGGAGCGGTTCGTGAAGCAGCACGCGACGGAGCTCGGCAAGGACGTGCGCGGCCTCACGCCGGACGCGATGCGCGCGCTCGACGGCTACGCGTTCCCGGGCAACGTGCGCGAGCTGGAGAACATGATCGAGCGAGCCGTCGCGCTCGCTTCGAGCCCGACGATCGGCCTGGGAGATCTGCCCGCGGCGGTGTCGGGACTCTCGGCGAGCCCGGCCCCGCGGCTCGCGGACTTGCCTCCGGAGGGCTGCGCGATGGATGAAGTCCTCAGTGAGGTCGAGAGGCGGCTGATCCTGCAAGCGCTCGAGCGCACCGGCGGCGTGCGGACAGCGGCGGCGAAGCTCCTCGGCGTGACGTTCCGAT
>Ga0268298_10006655_pt1 | contig 10431 bp, 11 predicted proteins | sample WWTPWeurt_MetaG_FD_194462 | JGI IMG/M metagenome (GOLD analysis project Ga0268298, IMG submission 194462) | Activated sludge microbial communities from WWTP in Nijmegen, Gelderland, Netherland - WWTP Weurt | ecosystem: Engineered > WWTP > Aerobic digester > Activated sludge | place... | reverse complement strand
TTCCTGCTGCAAACAAAAACGCGGAAAAGAATGCATAACTAGAACCAGATAATTTCAAAAAAGAACGCCTCTCCTTTGACCGAAGTCTACCAGAAAGGCGTATTAGCAGTCCCTGCTATATCTTTGTCTTTTATGAAGCCGCTTGAAGCATCGGTTTGATTAAGTATGAAACTCTTGCTTGCTGCCTGAATTCTTCAGTGATAGCCTTGGCAATTGATTTGCGTGCTTCTTTTGGAAAATTTGTGTAATAAACTGTAAGCAGCATTTTACCTGGCAAGCGATGCCTAATGTCGTCAAATTTCACTCTGCTTGCCCATTTGCGCAGAGATTCTCTTTCACCACATCTCAGCAACTTATATTCGTTGTCTACGAAATGCAAAATCGCGTACACGCCAGATTCATCTTTCAAATCGTCAGGCTCAACGAAAGGTCCTTCAAATTCAAATAGTCCTAAGTAAATCGACATAACGTGCTCCTGGTAAACTTTCAGTTCGTTGTATTCGTTTGGCTACATCGCCTGACCTCTATTTAGCATGGTAAAACCCTGGTTATGTCTGAGGAATTATTATTTTACTTAGCATTTCTTAATACTAATCATGTAGCTTATCGACTACTGCGTTTGGCTCATATAGAGTTTTCAATTAGTGGATATCCTTATATAAGGAAGTGAAGTTTGAAAATCAAAGTGTTCTGGGACGAGAAAGCAAAGCCCTGGCTTGAAAAAGCCTGGCAAACCAGAGCTGGCAAACTATCCATGTGCGCCCTTGCAGTTCTTGCTGGCTTGGTCTTACTGCTCATACTAAAAGGACTTTTTCATATTTCATTTGTGCGATTGCCAAGTCTTGCCACTCAGGCGGAAGGTATTTCTATATACGATAGAAAAGACAATCTGGTTACTGTTGTCCAGCAAGAAGGCGAGCGCGAGCCGATACCTTTGTCTTCTATGTCGCCAAATATTCGAAATGCTCTAATTGCAGTTGAAGATCGAAATTTCTATCACCACTTTGGTGTCGACCCTTTTGGCGTTGGTCGAGCAATTTTTACCAATATAAAAGAAGGCGAATTGCAGCAAGGTGGCAGCACGCTCACACAACAATTGATGAAAACCAAATATTTTGGCTTTCAAGATAAAACTATGCGTCGCAAAATTCTTGAAATTCTGATGGCTCTTGATGTTGAAGGCGGATATTCCAAAGACAAAATCCTAGAGACTTATTTAAATGAAGTCTATTTTGGTCGTGGTGCCTACGGTATTGAGCGAGCATCGCGAACATATTTCAATAAGCCCACGCTTAAATTGACTATTCCAGAAGCAGCATTCTTAGCCGGTCTTATCAAAGCTCCATCGTCGTATGGTAATCCTAATAATCTGGATAAAGCCATCAAACGTCAGAAGGAAGTTCTGCGCGACATGGCAGAATGTGGCTATATAAAACAGGAAGAGCTTACCTCAATTCAAAACACCAAGCTTGAATTCAAAGCTGGTCCGCGCAAACTGAAGTTTCCCTTCTACGTATTGCACGTTGTAGACATCGTCAAGAAAGAAATCGGTGAAACTGAAATATGGAAAAAGCCAATTAGAATCTATACCTATTTAGACCAGCAAGCCCAATCAGAAGCTGAGGCCGCACTCTGGGCTGGCGTGCGCAAAGCGCCAAAAGGTGTTAACCAGGGCGCGCTCGTTTCTATGAACATAAAAGACGGCTCTGTTTTTGCTCTAGTTGGTGCCGCAAATTTTGAGCAAAATCAGTGGAACCGGGCAATCAATCCACATACAACTGGTTCATCTTTTAAGCCATTTGTTTATCTAACCGGTCTTATTACTGGGGCATTGAATCCCGATTCGGTAATCGTGGATGAACCTTTAACTTTATCCGATGGCAAAAGTGGTGGCAGCTATACTCCAAAAAATTATGATAATCAGTACATGGGACCTTTAAATGTACGTGACGCATTAAAATTTTCGCGCAATGTGTGTGCAGTAAAAGTAGCAGTTGACGCGGGTCCGCAAAACGTAATCCAGACAGCTATGAAAGCTGGTATTACTGCTCAAATGGATCCATCTCCATCTCTTGCCTTAGGTACCGCAGCTGTAACTCCTATGGAAATGGCGACTGCTTATGCCACCATTGCTCGGGGTGGTTATTTTATAGCTCCCTCCTTTGTGCGAAAAATTGTAGATAAAGATGATCATGTAATGCGCGAGTTTAAAACGGCAAGTAAACAAGTTTTGCCTCAGGAGCCTTGCTTGCAAATAATCGATGCAATGATAGACGTTGTTAAAGAAGGCACAGGAAAGAGAGCTTATCTGCCAGGTGTAGAGGTCGCAGGCAAAACTGGAACATCTGATGAACAAAAAGACTTATGGTTCGTTGGAATGACCCCGGAGGTGGTGACAGCAATCTGGACTGGAAACGATGCAAACGATCCCGTGCACGCTAGAGCTGCTACTGGTGGGGTGGTACCTGCTGCCATCTGGTCTACTTATATGCGCAAATACTACACTCGTCATCCAAAGAAAGTGGTGGCATTTGCTGATCCACAAATAGCCTTGAACGAAGGCATGCCAGGATCGTATGAATTCTTTAGAGCATTAGATGACACTGTCGAAGACGTAGAACACGCTGTTGATGAAAATGTAACCAAGCCCGCTAAATCTTTGATAGGCAAGTCGAAGGGGCTATTCAAGCGGTTCTCTGAGGCGATGGAGAAATTGTTTTAACTGGAAAAGAAAGTTTCTTGAAAAGACATTATTACATTAATAAGTAACCGGGCAAGAACCCTTCGGTATTTGCCGATTTGCTATACTTACCGCCTATTCGTTTTTACGCACACCGGCGAGGTTATTGGCATGACTACATCCGTACAGTCAGGTAACAAAGTTAAGGTTGTCGAACTGGGCAAAGAGCCTCAAATCGATAAGCTCAACACTACCCAGAGAGAATCTGGAGCGCTTGGCCGTCACCAGGTGAGAGTTGCCATTAAAGCCGTGTCGTTGAATTTTAGAGACTTGCTTGTTGTAAAGGGACACTATGCCAAATTGTATGACGGTGCTACCACACCTGGTGGACTTCCCCTTATTCCTTGTTCGGATGGTGCAGGCGAAGTTATCGAAATTGGCGAGGATGTGACCAGAGTAAAAGTAGGTGATCGGGTCGCTGGGATTTTCATGCAAAACTGGGTTGCGGGTGAAGCAACTGCCGAATACGGTAAAACCGCCCTTGGTGGCGCAATCGATGGGGTGCTTCGTGAGTCCTGCATATTTGAACAAGATGGATTAGTTCATTTGCCTGAACATCTGTCATACGAAGAAGGTGCCACGCTGCCATGTGCAGCCGTTACCGCCTGGAACGGCATGTTTCATTCAGGCAACGTTAAAGCTTGTGATACAGTTCTTACTCTTGGTACCGGTGGTGTTTCAATTTTTGCAGTGCAGTTCGCCAAAATGGTTGGTGCTCGCGTGATAGTTACATCTAGCAGCAACGAAAAGCTTGCAAGATTGCAAAAAGAATTTGGTGTCGATAAAAACGATTGTATTAATTACAAAGAACATCCCGAATGGGATAAACAGGTGCTTTCACTTACGCAAAAGCGCGGTGTCGATTTGACTGTCGATCTTGGTGGTGCAGGAACTCTGCCCAAATCTGTCAATGCCACAAGAGTGGGTGGTCAGGTTAGCGTAATAGGTGTTCTAGCAGGCGTTCAGGGCGATTTCAACCCCATTAACGTGCTTATGAAAACGATTCGTATGCAGGGTATTTATGTTGGATCGCGCGACATGTTCGAAGAAATGAACCGTGCAATCAGCATGCATCAGTTAAAACCTGTTGTAGACAAAGTGTTCAATTTTGAAGACTCTATCAAAGCTTTTCAATACATGGAATCGCAAGCTCACTTTGGCAAAGTGGTGATTAAGCTTTAGTGCTTACCCCACTTGTGCACAAGTTCATTTGCCACTTGAACCATGTCCACGTCGAATGTGGAAATATAATTGCGGAATGATTTCAGTTCTGGGTTCTTTTCGAGAGTTTCGATGATTTGTTCGGGCGAATGTTCAGAGCCAAGCGCGTTGACTAGCTCTTGTTGAAATAACACCAAATCTGGTTCGTCTCTTCCAATCATAATTTACCTTCCCTTTAATACATGCCCCTTTACCATGTGATGCATTTGCTCAAAATCGGCTCTGAATTGTGCAAAATCTTCTTCACCGTCCATGGTATTACCAAGACGTTCTAAAATTACAAATTCAAGATTGGGACACATAGGTAACGCCATTTCCAACAGACCGAAAACTTCAGCCGGTACCGGTCCGTCGTGAGTATCTCTTCGTATAGCATCCCTCTTTCCAGACCATGACTTCGAGAAAGATCCGCCCGAAATATGAATCTCGCGCACTTTATGCAATGGATAAAGCGATAAATGCTCTTTTGGACTTAGATTAAAATTGAAAATTTGACAGAACAAATTATGCAGATCGAGCAATAGAAAGCATCTCGAATTGCTAAGTAGCTCTTCTAAGAATTTACCTTGGTCCTGTGCTTCTTTTTTGCTGAAAGCCAGAGCCAAATTCTCAAGTCCAACATTTTTGCCTGATATATCTTTGAGTTTAGTAAGCATACGTTGTCCAGTCTCGACGGCTTCTTTTGTGTAAGGCACCGGTAGCGGTGCACCATCGATAAACCCATTTGCTTCGAAAAATCCAAAATGTTCTGAAATATACAAATAGTTTCGTGTGGCGCATTCTTGTTTTAAGCGCTCCAACCATTTGATTTGTCTTGGACTAATTTTGGCAGACAACAAAGACAATCTAAATCCATGCCCCAAAAGACTCTGCTCGTCGCTATAGACCTGAATCAAAGACTCGAACCAAGCTGGATAGACATGGTCGTCTTGATCCCAGTTGGCGTCGAAACTCCATTCAAGAATATCTACCATGTCATTTAAAAATAATGGAGTCGAAGCTTGTCTGAAATCTTCAGTGGGCATAGCTTGTAATCCCACTTTCAATTCAGGCATTGTGACTAGCCCCTACCGCAAGCTGGACATGGATCTTTAATTCGTGGCTCGTTGGTTGGATTCTGGTTGGGACCACTTCCAAGCACCGGAGTGCTCGAGCCTAGTTGTGACAACCGAATGGTGAAGTCGTTTGCTTTTTTGGGTTCGTGATTGTCGAGATAGAATTTGATTATTTGTCTGTATCCAAGTCCACGCTGCGGATCTTTTGGTTGCAATCGATCACGCAGGTTCAAAGCGGTCAAATAAAACACTTCTGCTCTGTCCATTTCGGGCTTGCTTTCAGCAATACCGTTTTGCAAATGACTTTTGGCCAGCGACTCAAGACCCTGAGCCAATTTTACGACTTGTGCATCTGTCATGCCTGGAAGTCTTAGAGCGGCTTCGATTTTTGCTACGGCTTTACCTTCTTTTGCTCGACTGAGCTTAACTTCACCGGCTTTATTGTAAAAATCGACGATTGCAAGATATGAGACAGCCGACTGTGCTGTAGGCGTGTGGTCTAAATTTGCTTCTTCTTCTTCGATGATCTTAAAAGCTTTTGCTCGGTCGTTGTCGCTGATTTTACTTCCTTGCAAAATTACCGAATGAGCCCATAACCATTTTTCCTGGCGGCTAGCTTTAGACAGGTCGATATCTTTGCAAAATGCTGGAAGAGCCATAGTCTGGCTCGACAGACCGGCGCTGAGCAATACAGATAAGAGCAATTTAGATTTCATGCCAGTCATTATACTGTCAAAACGCTTGTCGGTGTTTTTACTGATATCTAGACACTAGGTTCCGTCGGGACGATTGGCTGTGGTTGCCACTGGCGCACTCAACTTTTCTTGTTCTGTAAGCCAGTCAGACATGGTTTTAATCACTTCAGGTTTGAGATATGAATTAGTCACAAGCAAGTGTCCGAACTTTGGAAACGTAGCTATAGACTTCTTCTTGGAGCCCAGTTTTTTGAACAAGCTTTTGGTCGATTTAGGTTGAATTATGTGGTCGTCTTCGCCTTGCAGCACAAGTACCGGCAAATCTTTGTCTAGTTTGGGCGCTAGATTATGCGAGGTGCGCAAGAAATTGACCGAAACAAGAAGGTCTTTGAGGCTTTGTTTGCTTCGAACGAGCGGGTCTGCAAGAGTTTGTTTGTTACTGCGCTCATCATCAGACATGTCGCCTATATGAGGCAAAATATCTACTGTGGTGCCAAGTGTCTTGATTCCAGATCCAATCGATCTAAATGTGGCTCCAACGTGATATTTGGTAGCTGGACCTGCGCCTGCACTGGCTAGAATAAGCCCGTCGAATAGTTTGGGGTTATTTGCCGATGCTTTGATTGCCATCGCAGCTCCAAGGCTCTCTCCCACACAATAAATGGGCAAGAGAGGGTTCTTTGCGCGAAGTTCGGTAATTATGGGGACTAAATCGCGAGCTGTCGCATCATAATTTACAGCCGGACGCTTCTCGCTTTCTTTGAGCCAGACGCCATGTCCGCGAAAGTCGATAGCGTAAAAAATAACTCCATCAGGAGCTAATTTTTCGGCGAGTTCTTCGAAGTTGCCAGCGTGTTGAACGCCGCCATGGAGCCCAAATACAATTGCTTTAGGTGTGACAGAAGAATCTTGCCATTTCAAACTGGGAACTGCGATCTTTACGCCGTTGAGCTTGAGTACCTCTTTTTCGACTTTTGCGTGCGCTTGCCCCGGGTTAAACATAATTGAAAAAATAGCAGATAAAGTGACCACTGCAGCACGCAGTGTGCGGTTGGAAGACATATCGGGGACCTCTTTCTAGATAAATGAATGCTTGACTGAACTAAGTGGCATTATTTCTTTAATAACATGGAATTTTTTTGCCCGCTTGGCAATGGTGAGTATTTTAATCAATAGCTTATAATCGCGATACTAAATAAAAAATTGAGTTGCATCGGGAACATTTGCTATTGAAAACAGTCGTAAAAACTCCTAAAGAAATAGTTCTCCTTTATCTTGATCGATAGCGCTTCTTCATCCAAGTGTTGTCGAAAGTATGTGTGGTATCAGACGCTTGATCAACACCAGATTTGGTATCAGTCAGCAAAAGAATGCAGGACTTGATTTCGATGGTTTTTATTTGCTTCTAATCTTAGCCCTGACCTCCGCCTAAATTTAGCCGAACAAACTGTATAATCAGGCGAAACGGCATATATTTGGAGGTTTGACCCATGTTTTTAAGATCGCGAAAGGCTTTAGGACTGTCCTTCGCTTTGGCACTTACTCTTATGAAACCGGGTCTGGCGCAAGAGCCTGCGGAGGCACCCGACGCTTTTTTAAAGCGATACTTCGAGACACTTCATTCCGCTAAGACTTTAGAGGAGCTCAAACCTTTTTATCCAAATATCACCGCAAAAGAAGAGGACATGTTTAAAAACGCCCCTGCCGAAATGAAAAAAATGGTGGAGCAACTAGCTTTGGGAATGTGCAAGCAAGAACCGCGCACTGTCAAAATTTTGAGCAAGGAAGATAAAAATGGCAAAGTTTATTTTGAGCTTGCTCCAGACGAGATTCCCACTGAATTTAAAAAACATTCTACAGATAAGCGCTTTTCTATGAAGGGATCGGTTGCTCTCGTTAATGAGGGTGGAAAGTGGAAAGTATATAAGGATCACTGGCAAGTGAAAACTTATGACAATGGCGAAATGAAGGTTTCATTTGGACGTGACCCTGACAAAGAAGATGCAGAGCCTCAAAGCCAAAGCCAGGCGAATCCGGAAAGTGACTATGGTGACAAATTGCGCAAAGTGTTTACCAAAGACTGGACTGCTAAAGGCAAAGGCGCCGTGCAAGCTATATTTAAAGTCTCGAATGGAACTCTTGTTGAAATTACTGCAGATGCTAAAGGTGATAAGAGTCAGGCTGAGTTTATTAAGTCGCTTATGGCGAACGCCAAATCGATTCCCGAACTTCCCAAAGCGATGGAAGAAAGACCTTATGGATGGATGCAATTTGAATGGCAAGATGACTCGTATTGCGTCAATGGTCCTTTCTTTGGATCAGAGCCTCAAAAAATCAATTGGTAGTTGAAGTACCTAAGTAGATTCTTTATTTAAGTCCGCGCTGATAATTTTCAAGACCGACAAAATCACGTCTCTCGGTTTCGTCAAGTGGTGCAAGTGCAGATTTTGCCTCGCCCAGAATTTTGCTTCCAGATTCTTTATGCATGAGTGAGCCGCGCACGGCACTAAGCCAGATAGTGCTTCTGGTTAGACGACATAGCCATTTGTTTTTGGATTCACCAAGTGCAAATTCTTTGTCACTGATTGCCTTGTTGATCTTAATGAGTGAAATCAAATCGCTATCTGTTTTTAATTCGTCCAGAAAAGTCATGATGGCTTGCATGGTGCCATCGTTTTTGAACTTTTCCGCCGGCGCTCCAAGTTGCAAGATTTTTTTTGCCACCACAATCGAGTTGACAGAGGCATCTGGAACAAGTTCTTTGATGTTCTCGATATATTTTTTGCTTTCTTCAAGCTCAGCTTTTGTAATAGTGATACCATCTGCAAGAACTAATGATGTGCTATTTGCAGTTACTGGCGTTTTGTTTGTTTGATTTCTTTCAACGACCGAATCTGATGGGGCTTTTGCGCCGGAGCACGATACTAACAATAAAATTGCAAGGGGCATCAAAGCCCATCTAGAATTTGAAATTTTCATTGCTGCTTGTATCAGTTAATCCGCAGGCTTTTGCTTTGCCCGTCAAAATGTCAAAGCGCAAAACGCTCTTAAGACCAGTGCGGACAACAAAGTCATAATCGTTTGTACCGGGCACTTGCTCACATCCACGCACAGAAATCTCAGCGCAATTTCCGCCAATCATATCTATCTTTTTTTGTGCGCCCATTTTCAATAGTTGCGCTGTTGTATAGCTGTTTAGCTTTTTGCCACCAAGATAAAAAGTGAGTTCTACCTGTTTGTTGGGATCGACGTTTTGCTCGACAAGACGAGTAAGCAAAGCTACTTTGCCAGCTTTGGGCGACCATCCAATCCAGATGCCATGTTGGGGATAGAAATCGTATGAGTCGAGCAATACGTCTTTACTCGACTCAACCCGATAAACCTTGGTACTACCAGCACCACCATCTTCTTTTGTAGGAACGCAGCGAACGTAAAATCTGCCATCAAGACCAGATATGACCATCGGCATATTAGTCGCCCGCTTCATCGCAAAGCTTGGTGCTGCAATCGAAGTGATGTTTAATGCCAGAAATACAGCAACTACAGCAATCGACTTAAATGGTGGCATTTTATTTTTCCAGCAATGAGCGAAGCATCCAGGCATTTTTCTCGTGCACTTCCATGCGTTGTGTAAGCAAGTCTGCAGTTGGTGCATCATGTACTTCTTCGCACTTTGAAAGTAATTCACGGGCGGTGCGAACGACTTGTTCTTGACCTTCGATTAACTGACGAATCATGTCTTCAGCATTTGGGTGACCGATTTCTTCTTTGATACCGGTTGCTTTCGAAAATTGACTATAACTTGCTTCGGCATAATGACCAAGTGCACGAACACGTTCGGCAATAAGGTCAACAGCTAATGCAAGTTCTGAATATTGAGTTTCAAAAAGCAGGTGCAAGGTTTGAAACATTGGACCTGTAACGTTCCAGTGGAAATTGTGGGTCTTAAGGTAAAGGGTGTAGCTATCGGCGAGAAGCTTGTTTAATCCTTCTGAGATTTGCTTTCGTGCCGCGTCACTCAACCCAATATTAATCTGCATAACCATGCCTGACAACCTCCGTCCTACTGGCAGTTGAAGAATGATACTATGAAAAGCCTCGATAGGGATAAATTAGTATGAAAGTATTGATTCTAGGAGCGGGTGCAGTCGGCGGTTATTATGGCGGCAGGCTGATTGAGGCGGGACGTGATGTTACATTTCTGGTGCGTCCGGCGCGCGCTAAGCTTTTGCGCGAAAATGGACTTAAAATCAAAGGTGAGAGTGGCAATTTTGAAAGCAAGAATTTCAAAGTCATAGAATCTGTAGATTCGCACTATGACTTGATTGTTCTCACCTGCAAAGCATGGGACCTAGATGGCGCTATGAATTCGGTTGCGCCGGCTATTGGACCTGAAAGTACTGTTTTACCTTTGTTGAACGGAATGAGTCATCTTACTAAATTGAAGGACAAGTTTGGTGAAAAAACAGTGATCGGTGGTTTGTGCATTATTTCGTCTACTCTAGACAAAGACGGGACCATTTTGCATCTAAACGATAAGCACGGTATCAAATATGGTGAGTTGAACGCAAAAGAATCACAACGTATTGATGCAATAGATGAGTTGTTTAAACCAGCGAATTGTCATTCTTCAAAATCGAATGAAATAATTGCCGACATGTGGGAAAAATGGGTCATGATTTCGTCACTTGCAGCACTCACTACATTATTTGGTGCCACC
>Ga0268298_10006654_pt1 | contig 10432 bp, 8 predicted proteins | sample WWTPWeurt_MetaG_FD_194462 | JGI IMG/M metagenome (GOLD analysis project Ga0268298, IMG submission 194462) | Activated sludge microbial communities from WWTP in Nijmegen, Gelderland, Netherland - WWTP Weurt | ecosystem: Engineered > WWTP > Aerobic digester > Activated sludge | place: Netherlands... | reverse complement strand
CGCGCACTGGCCGCCGGCACCGAGCTTGGCGTCGGTGACGCAGGTCGTGGTCGCGTAGCCGGGTGCGTCGGGGCACAGGCTCTGGCAGGCCTGGGTGCACACGCCGGCGCTGCAGCGGTTGCCGGCCTGGCAGTCGCCGTCGGCGCGGCAGCGATCGCCGATCCAGCCGGGGGCGCCGGGCGCGCACACCGTCGTCGTGACCGCCGGGCGGTTGAAGCGCGCCGCGGTGCGCGGCACGAAGTGATCGTAGCTGCGGCAGCCTTGGTTCTGCGCGATCTGCCGCGGCACGCACAGGCCGCTGCCCGGCCGCTCGGCGTCGGCGACGCAGAACGTGGTCGGCTGGTTGGCGCGATCGGGGCAGGTCGCGGTGCAGCGCTGGCTGCAGAACTTCCGGCCGCCGATCGGGTTGACGCGGCACTCGCCGCCGGCGAAGCCGCAGTCGGCGTCGACGGTGCACTCGCTGCCGATCCACCGCGGCGTGACGTCGACGCGGACGCCGGCGGCGGTGCGCTCGGGCTCGCGCTGGACGTGGACCGGCACCGCGGCGGCGCCGTTGGTGCGCGCGTAGACCTCGAGCACGTCGGCGGCCTCCATGCGCAGGCAGCCGTGCGAGACGTAGCCGCGGCGCAGCGTGCCGCCGTTGGCGTTGCGGTAGCCGTCGATCGGCCCGTGGATGCCGTAGTTGCCCGACCACGACAGGAACGGCAGCCCGGCGAACACCGGCAGCTTCTCGCCGGTCGCGGCGTCGGTCCACCAGGTCTTGCACGCGGTGCGGCCGCTCTTCTTGATGACGAAGTCGGCCTTGCCGTACGCGAGCACCGGCCACATCGAGCGCGACTCGCCGTAGGCCACCGAGGCGTCGTCGTCCTCGATGCCGCCGACGCCGATCGGGAACGTCTTGTCGAAGCCGGTGGTGCGATCGAACAGCCGCAGCGTCTGGCCGTCGATCGACACGGTGATCTGCGGGCTCGGCAGGGCCGGCAGGGCCGGGATGTCCTTGCAGGTCAGCGCGGCGCCCCAGTCGCCGTCGGCCTTGGCGTCGGCCTCGTCGAGCGCCCCGACCGGCAGGTCGCCGCCCAGGTCGTCGTCGCCAGCGCCGTCGCCGTCGTCCGTCGCACCGCACGCCACACCCACCGCCAGGAACAGGGTCGCCAGTCGCCGCATGGGGCGGCGCACTGCAACCACCGATCCATGGTCGGGCCAGCCGCCACGCCCAGTTGCGCCGCGGCGCGATGGCTGATCGAGTCGCCAGGCCAGGCCATGCGTCAGGTGTTCGCACCCCACAGGGGTTGCACCGCCCGGGGCGGATCCACACCATCGCGCCATGACGCGCTTCGATGCGACCACCGCCGAGTGCCGGGTGTTCACGTTCAAGGAGGGGGCGCTCTCGGCGATCGCCCACGACCTCGAGCTGGCCGTCGGCACCGCGACCATCGAGGTCGGCGACGACCTGGCGATCGAGGCGCGGATCGGGCTGGCGGGCCTGCGCGTGCTGCACGCGGTCAAGGACGGTCACGCGAGCGGCGCGCTGTCCGATGGCGACAAGCGCAAGATCGAGAAGACGATGGCCGACGACGTGCTCGACACGCGCCGCCACCCCGAGGCGGTGTTCCGCGGCAAGGCCGAGCCCGCCGGCGCGAGCTATCGGGTCACCGGCGAGCTGACGCTCCACGGCAAGACCCGGCCGCTCACCGTGGTCGGCCAGGCCCGCGACGGCCGGCAGGTGTTCGAGGTGGCGCTGCACCAGCCCGACTTCGGCATCAAGCCGTACAGCGCGATGCTCGGCACGCTGAAGGTGAAGGCCGACGTCAAGGTGCGGATCGCGGTGCCCTGGCCAGCGTCGTGATCGCGGCGTAGGGTCGGGGCATGTCGACCCACACCGCGCGCCTCGTCTGGAACCGCACCACCGAGACCATGGATCCCAAGACCTATGCGCGGGATCATCAGTGGCGCTTCGACAGCGGCGTGACCGTCGCGGCCTCGGCGGCGGCCGGCCCCGCGATCCCGCCGGGCACCGTCGGCGCCGACACCGTCGACCCCGAGGAGGCGGTGGTGGCCGCGCTCGCCGGCTGCCACATGCTGTTCTTCCTGGCGCTGGCCGCGAAGAAGGGGCTGACGATCGATCGCTACGAGGACGCGCCGCACGGTGTGCTCGAGAACAAGGACGGGGCGACCTGGCTGACGACGATCACGCTGGCGCCGCAGATCGCCTGGGGCGGCGCGGCGCCTGACGCGGAGACCGTCGCGACGCTGCACCGCGAGGCGCACAAGCGCTGCTACATCGCCAACAGCTTGAAGAGCCACGTCGTGATCGAGGGCGTCGAGCTGGGGCACTGACGGCGGTCGCGATCGGCGACCGCGCCGGGGACGCGATCAGCGGCGGCGGCGGCGGCGCAGCGTGGCGGCGACCAGGCCGCCCAGCGCGAGCGCGGGCGTGGGCGCGCTGCCGGTCGAGCAGCAGCCGCCCGGCTGGGTAGTGACGGTGCCCGCGTCCGGCTGGTCGACGCCGGCGTCGGTCGGCGGCGGGCCGAGGCGATGCACCAGCACGCCGTCGGACAGGATGTCGGGCGAGCGGCCGGCCGCCGACACGGCGCGCACCGCGAAGACGTACTGGACGCCGTCCTCGAGCGCGAGGCCGGTGCGGGTGTACGACGTCGCGTCGACCGGCTGCCACGGCGGGTAGAACACGTAGCCGCCGTCGGCCTTGGCGATGGCGACCTCGTAGCCGGTCGCGCCGGGCACCGGATCCCACGACGCCGACAGCGTGTCGCGCGTGGTGACCTCGTCGATGTCCTCGCCGCTCGCGGTCGCGGGGTCGAGGTCGCGGACGATGCCGGGCCCGCGCAGCGGCGCGTTCTTGAGGCCGTAGAGGTAGCCGTCGGCGACCGACACCAGCAGCTCGTCGTTGCCGTCGCCGTCGGTGTCGGCGCTGGCCACCGCGCCGACCGGCGCGCCGAACGGCACCGCGAAGTCGAGCGTGCCGGCGCACGGGTCGATCGCGTACAGCCAGCCGTCGGCCGAGCCGACCACCGCGCTCGGGCGCCCCTGCCCGGTGAGGTTGCTGTGCACCATCGGCGAGGCCAGTTGCCCGGGCCTGGCCCCCGCGGCGTCGGCGTCGGCCGGGGTGGCGAACCGCTGGCCGCCGGCCAGCGTGAGCGCGCGCTGATCGCCCGGCCCGGCGGGATCGATGATCCGCACCAGACCGGCGTCGAGCGAGGTCAGCACCACCATCGGCTTGCCGCCGCAGCGCGCGATCGCCGCGTACGGGTACGGGTGCTCACCAGCCGGCGACGCCCACAACAGCGTCGTGAGGTCGTGATCGACCGCGCGCGCCTGGGCGAAGCCGCCGGTCAGCACCAGCTCAAGCGCGGCGTCGGCGTCGAGGTTGACCGCGGTCGGCAGCATGTACGTCGAGCTGCCGGCCGCGCCGGCGGCGAGCTGGCTCCCGGTGGCGCCGTCGTAGATGCGGGTCTGGAAGTGGTGGTAGACGACGTCGTCGCGACCGTTGTCGTCCCAGTCGGCCACCGCCAGCCCCGACGGCAGCTTGGCCGAGCTCAGGGTCACCGTCTGGGTCCACAGCGGGTGGCCGTCGCTGCCGGCCAGCGCGGTCGTGCGCACGTCGCCGTCGCTGGGCAGCGTCCACTGCACCGCGACGTCGGGGAGCGCGTCGCCGTCGAAGCGGCCGACCACCAGATCGTTCCAGCCGTCGCCGCCGATCGCCGTCTCCCAGCGCACGGCGCCGGTGCTGTCGAGCCGCGCGATCGTCTCGGTCGGCGGCACGGTGCCGGCGTCGCGACGGCGGCACATCACGCCGGGCCCGCCGCCGAGATCGGCGACGATCGTAGGCGCGAACGCCGCGCGGAGCTCCCACAGCGGTTGCGGTGGGTCGGCGTTGGTCGCGCTCTTGGCGTCGAGCGCGAGCAACGTGCGCCGGCTGTCGCTGACCACCAGCTCGGCGGCGGCGTCGCCGGTCAGCTGCGCGCTCACCAGCGCCTGCGGCAGATCGAGCCAGTTCCCGCGATCGTAGTACTGCCCGGCGCGGAAGCCGCCCTGCGCGCTGAGCGTCGGCACCGCGACCATCGCCAGGTTGCCGTCGGTGGTCGACAGCACCAGGCGGTCGCCGTCGAGCCAGCCGGCGAGGATCTCGGCGTCGACGCCGCCGCGCCAGGCGCGCAGCGGGGTGTCCGCGGGGTCGCGGGCGTCGTAGAACGCCAGCTCGTTGGGGCGCTTGGTGTCGACGGTCGCGAGGTCGAGCGCGCCGTCGCCGTTGACGTCGAACAGCACCGGCCGCGTCGCCAGCGGGCGGACCCCGGTCAGCGTCGGGTCGCGGGTGATGAGGACGCGCCGGTCCTTCAGCCGCCAGCGCAGCTCGGTGCGCACGGTCGCGGCGCGATCGAAGCGCCAGCCGATCAGCTGCTGGCTGGCCACGGTCACCAGCACCGCGTCGGTCGCGGTCGGCGTCAGGGCCGCGACGTGCTGCTGGCCGGGCAGGCTCGCCAGGATCGCGCCGGTCGCCGCGTCGAGGATCACCGTCACCGGCGCGCCGCTGGCCTGGGTGCCGGTCGCGATCACCTCGAGCTGGCCGTCGTGATCGAGGTCGGCGACGCGATCGCTGCCCATCACCATCTCGGCGTCGAGATCGCCCACGTTCGTCGACCACACGACGTCGAGCCGGGCCGGCGCGGCGCGGTACTGCAGGACGAAGACCTGGTGGCCGGTCCCCGCGGCGCGCGCCGTCGAGCCGAGCCAGCACACCAGCTCGGCGCCGGCGCCAGGCAGCACGTCGTGCGGCTCGCACCACGACATCGACACCCAGTCGCCGAGGTTCGCGGTCGACGCGATCGGCGCGCCGTCGGTGGCGGCCCGCAGCTGCACCGTCGGCAAGGTCGCCAGCACGAACTCGGGCGCGCCGTCGCCGGTGACGTCGGCGAACTGCATCTGGCGCGCGCCGCCGCACACCGACGACGGCAGCACCCACAGCCGGCGCGCCGCCGCCCAGCCGTCGGCGAACGTCCACACCGCGCCCGGCGTCGTCGAGCGGACCTGGCAGCACGCGCACTCCTGCACCACCAGCTCGCGCCCGGGTCGCCCGTCGACGTCGGCCAGCCGCACGTCGGTCAGCGTGCCCATCTCGCCCACCGGCTCGGCCCAGCGCAGCGCGCCGTCATCGGCGTCGAACGCGAACGCGCGGTCGAACGAGCGCGCGACCACCTCGGCGGTGCCGTCGCCGTCGAGATCGGCGAGGCCGACCAGGCTGGTCAGCTCGAGGTTGTCGCTCTGCCAGCGCGGCACGCCTTGGGCCGAGCGCGTCTTCAGCCGGCCGCCGCCGACGTACACCACGTCGCCGCTCGCGCCCAGCGGCTGCACCAGCGACGGGCCGAGCGCGCCGCCCAGGTACTGGCGCCAGTAAGCCGCCGGCGTGCGCAGGTTGCTGGTGCCGGTGACCGCGCCGGTGCGCTGCATGTCGTGCCGGCCCACCGGCCAGTCGGCGTGCGCCACGCCCGCGGAGACCATGATCGCTAGGACGAAGAGACGGCGGGGCTGGACCATGGGGCGTCTCAAGCGTACCTGGAGCCGCCCGGATGGGCGGTGCCGGCCATCACTTGGACACCGGCCAAGGGCCCGCCGTTCACGGCGCGGCGCGAAATCCGCGCATCACCGACCGCGCGCGGCCAGCATCGTCGCGATCACGCGGGCTTGGTCGTCGGCCGACCGGCTCGACCCGCTGGGTCGGCACCCGTCCGCTGGCTCAATTGACGACGGGGGCCGGGCGGCGCGGGCCGCGGCTGGGGTCGGCGTCGGGTGGCGTCGGCGCCGCGGCGTCGCGCTTGCGCAGGCGATCGCGCAGCGCGCGCACGACGATCATCGCGTCGACGGTGAGCGACGCGTGCTCGGCGTACCAGCGATCGAGCGCCTGCTCGTCGTCCCAGGCGCGATCGGCGCCGCCGTGGAGCTGCGACCAGCCGGTCAAGCCCGGCTTGGTGCGCTGGTTGACTGGCGACAGCGCCGCGTACTGCGGGTGCACCGGGCGCGGCCCGACCAGGCTCATGTCGCCGCGCACCACGTTCCACAGCGCCGGCAGCGTCGCGATGCCGGTCGCCCGCAGCCACGCGCCCAGCTCGGTGGCGGTGTGCGTGCGCAGGTGCCACATCGCGAACGGCTCGCCGCCGCGGCCGGCGCGCAGCACCCGCGCGAACGGCGGCGGCCCGAGCTCGACCCGGGTCGCCGCGGCGGCCAGCGCGACGACCGGGCTGGTGACGACGATCGCCGCGGTGGCGCCGACGACGTCGAACACGCGCTTGACCGCGCGCTGGCGCAGGTCGCCGAGGCGAGCGAGCTGACTGGCGAGGAGGCCCATCGCGCGCACTGTAGCAAAGCCGCGCGGCGATGCGCGGCGCGGGTTGTCGCGTGGCGCGCCGCGTCGCCACGGAACTGTCACCCGCGCCGCGTCGCCGGCACGGCGGCCGGGCTTTATACTTTCGGTGACGTGCCGACCTCGACCAACACCTCGGGTGTGATCCGCCTCGTCGACGCGCTCGCGGCCGAGCCGGCCCGCCCCGCGCCGCCGGCCGCGCGCCGCCGCGATCTGGCCGAGACGCCGCCGCACCCTGGCACCGCCGGCCCGGTCCCCGCCGACCTCGCCGCGCCGGAGCTGTTGCTCAACCGCGAGCTCACCTACCTCAACTTCTGCTGGCGGGTGCTGCGCGAGGCCGAGGACGCGCGGGTGCCGCTGCTCGAGCGGCTGAAGTTCGTCGCGATCGTCTCGGCCAACATCGACGAGTTCTTCCAGAAGCGCATCGGCGGTCTCAAGCAGCAGGTCGGCGCCGGCTTCTCGGCGGTCACCCCCGACGGCCGCTCGCCGACGCAGCAGATCGCCGAGTGCCTGCAGATGATCCAGGAGCTCGAGGCCCGCAAGGCCGAGGTGCTCGAGGCGCTGCGGGCGGCGCTGGCCGAGGCCGGCGTGACGATCGTGCGGTGGAAGCAGCTCGACGCCAACGACCGCGCCCGGATGCGCGCGTTCTACCTCGACAACATCTTCCCGCTGGTCACGCCGCAGGCGATGGACCCGGCGCACCCGTTCCCGTTCGTCTCGAACCTGTCGCTCAACCTGCTGGTCACGCTGCACTACCGCGGCGACGGCGAGCCGCTCCTGGCCCGGGTCAAGGTGCCGATCGGCGCCGGCATCCCGCGCTTCCTGCGCATCGACGCCACGCGCTTCGTGCCGCTCGACGAGGTGATGATCGGCAACCTCGACCTGTTGTTCCCCGACATGGAGATCGAGAACTGCGCGCGGTTCCGCGTGACCCGCAACGCGATCACCGAGCGCGAGGAGGGCGAGGCCGACGATCTGCTCGAGCTGATCGAGATCGAGCTGCGCGAGCGGCGGTTCGCGCCGATCGTGCGCCTGCAGGTCGAGTCGAAGATGACGCCGTACCTGCGCGGCAAGCTGGCCGCCGAGCTCGGCCTCGACGAGCAGCGCGACGTGTTCGAGGCCGCGGGCATGCTCGGCCAGCGCGACCTGATGGAGCTGGCCGGGCTCGATCTGCCGGCGCTGCGCGATCCGCCCCACGCGCCCGAGGCGCCGGTCGACCTGCTCGGCGAGCGCTCGATCTTCCACACCATCCGCGACGCCGGCAGCGTGCTGGTGCACCACCCCTACGAGTCGTTCCAGGCCTCGGTCGAGCGGTTCCTGCGCGAGGCCGCCAGCGACCCCAAGGTGCGCGCGATCAAGGCCACGCTGTACCGCACGTCGCGCGACTCGCAGGTCATCAAGCACCTGATCGCGGCCGCGCTCGGCGGCAAGCAGGTGGCGGTGGTGCTCGAGCTCAAGGCGCGCTTCGACGAGGAGGCCAACATCCGCTGGGCCAACCGCATGGAGCGCGCCGGCATCCACGTCACCTACGGCGTGGTGGGCTTGAAGACCCACTGCAAGCTGTTGCTGGTGGTGCGCCAGGACTACGACGGTCTGCGCCGCTACGCGCACATCGCGACCGGCAACTACCACGCCGGCACCGCGCGCCAGTACGCCGACTTCGGGCTGTTCACCGTCGACAAGGCCATCGGCGCGGACCTCACCGAGCTGTTCAACTACCTGACCACCGGGTTCCGGCCGCGGCGCAAGTACGGCAAGCTCTTGCCGGCGCCCAAGATCCTCAAGGCGGCGCTGCTCGACAAGATCGAGCGCGAGATCCGCCACGCCGAGAAGCACGGCGAAGGTCGGCTGCAGTGGAAGGTCAACGCGCTCGAGGACGTCGACGTCGTGCGCGCGCTGTACCGCGCGTCGCAGGCCGGCGTGCAGATCGATCTGATCGTGCGCGACAGCTGCCGGTTGCGCCCGGGCATCCCCGGCGTGTCCGAGAACATCCGGGTGATCAGCGTGGTGGGGCGCTTCCTCGAGCACGCCCGCGTGCTGTACTTCCACAACCGCGGCAAGCCCGAGTACTACCTGGGCTCGGCCGACGTGATGCAGCGCAACCTCGAGCGCCGCGTCGAGGTGCTCGCGCCGATCGACGATCCGCGGCTGCAGGCCGAGCTGCGGGTGTTCCTCGACGCGCAGCTCGGCGACGAGCGCGGCGCGTGGGACATGCAGCCCGACGGCAGCTACCGCCAGCGCCAGGGCGACGGCAAGCACAGCCAGGTGCAGATGATCGAGCGCACCGACGCGCGGCTCAAGGACGCGACGCGCCTGCGCCGCCGCAAGGTCGCCGGCATCAGCCGGCGCAAGACCCGCTAGCCGCGCGGCCCGCGGTGCTACGCTCGCGGCGTGGATCTGAACGAGATCGACGCGTGGACGGTGTCGCAGCGGCGGGCCACCGCGCTGCGGCTGCTCGGGGCCGGCCTGGTGCTGTTGCTGCCGCCCGCCGCGTACCTGGCGCTGATCGTCGACTGGGCCGACGCCGAGGTGATCACCCGCGACCGGGCCTTCGCGGTGATGCTGGGCGTGATCGGCGCGTGCCTCACCGTCGTCGGTGTCCACGCGCTGGCCGGGGTGCGCCGCGGCATCGACCCGGCGGTGCCGACGGCGACGGTCCGTCCGCGTTGACGCGGCGCGGCGGCACGCCGCAAGGAAGATCGGCGGCGGATCACCTCGCACCCGTGAGCGGCGCGAGGTCGGGGCGATCGGTCTCGATGAACCGCGCGTCGGTGGCCAGCCACGCGGCCAGCGCGGCGGCGTCGTTGACGGTCCAGACGTCGATCGCCACGCCGGCGGCGCGGGCGTCGGCGAGGAGCGCGGGCGTGACCGCGCGGGCGTCGAGCGCCAGGCCGGTGAAGCCGCGCGCCGCGGTGGCCGCGAGCACCGCGGGCGGGTAGGGCACGATGCGATCGGCGTCGTCGCGGGGCGCGCCCAGCGTCCAGTACGTCGGGCCGGCGTGCGCCGCGGCCAGCGCGGCCAGCGCGGCGGCGTCGAACGACTGCCACGCCACCTGCGCGCCTGGCGCCAGCGGCGGGGCCGCGCGGATCGCCGCGGCGACGGCGGGCGCGTCGGCCGCGGTGGTCTTCAGCTCGACGAACAGCGTCGCGCCGGCGGGCACCAGCGCCAGCGCCTCGGCCAGCGTCGGGATGCGCTCGCCCGCGAACGCCGGGCCGCGCCACGCGCCGACGTCGAGCGCGCGCAGCTCGGCCAGCGTCTGCGCCGCGACCGGTCGATCGCCGCCGGCCACCCGCGCGGTCGTCTCGTCGTGGATCACCACCACTACGCCGTCGCGGCTGACGCGCACGTCGAGCTCGACCGCCTCGACGCCCAGCGCCCACGCCGCGCGGAACGCCGCCAGCGTGTTCTCGGGCGCGTCGGCCGAGGCGCCGCGGTGGGCGACGATCCGCGGGCGGGTCACGGTCGACGGTGACGCGGGATCGCGGGGCGGCGCGCCGCAGGCGGTCAGCGTCATGATCAGGCACCAGCGTCGCATGTCGCCGAGCGTCGATCATGAGCGCGCGCGCGGGTGTCGCGATCGTGTCAGACCTGCCAGGCCCGGCGCGGTAGAATGGCGCGCATGATGCGCACGCTGCTGCTGGTGTCCGTGCTGTCGCTCGCCGCGTGCGGTGGCGGCAAGCAGGACGACCCGTTCACCGCCGACATGAAGATGATCTGCGACGCCGGCAAGGGCCACGACGACGTGCCGCCGGAGCTGCGGCGGATCGAGGCGCTGCGGTCGATCGCCGAGAAGGTCAAGACCGCCGAGGCCGCGCGGCTGATGGCGTCGTTCGCCCAGGTCGCGCCCGCCGAGCGCGGCGCGCTGCTGGCGCCGGCGCTGGCCAAGGCGGGCATCAAGCGCTGCGCGCTGTTCGCCGACTGGCAGTAGCGCAGCCAGCGCCGTCGCTACTTGCCGAGCGCGCGGGCGACGTCGGCGGCGTGGCCGTCGCGGATGAAGCGCGCCACGTCGGCGCGCAGGCGCTGCTTGGTGCCGGTGTACGCGGCGCGCGGTAGCGCGGC
>Ga0268298_10006653_pt1 | contig 10432 bp, 6 predicted proteins | sample WWTPWeurt_MetaG_FD_194462 | JGI IMG/M metagenome (GOLD analysis project Ga0268298, IMG submission 194462) | Activated sludge microbial communities from WWTP in Nijmegen, Gelderland, Netherland - WWTP Weurt | ecosystem: Engineered > WWTP > Aerobic digester > Activated sludge | place: Netherlands... | reverse complement strand
AGGATCTTGGCGGTGACTTCATCACCGACGTTGAGCACTTCGCTCGGGTGACGGACACGGCGCCAGGCCAGGTCGGTGATGTGCAGCAGGCCATCGATGCCGCCCAGGTCAACGAACGCACCGTAGTCGGTGATGTTCTTGACGATGCCCTTGACGACAGCGCCTTCCTTGAGGTTCTCAAGGAGCTTCTCGCGCTCTTCGCCCATGGTCGCTTCGAGCACGGCACGGCGCGAAACAACGACGTTGTTGCGCTTGCGGTCGAGCTTGATGACCTTGAATTCGAGGGTCTTGCCTTCGTACGGCGTGGTGTCCTTGACCGGACGCATGTCGACCAGCGAGCCCGGCAGGAAGGCGCGGACGCTGTTGGTCATGACGGTCAGGCCGCCCTTCACCTTGCCGGTGATGGTGCCGGTAACCAGCGAGCCGTCGTTCAGGGCCTGCTCGAGGGCGTTCCAGGCAGCGATGCGCTTGGCGCGATCGCGCGACAGGCGGGTTTCGCCAAAGCCGTTTTCGAGTTGTTCGATGGCGACTTGCACGAAGTCGCCAGCCTTCACTTCGAGTTGGCCCTGGTCGTTCAGGAATTCTTCGACGTCGATGTAGCTTTCGGACTTGAGGCCGGCGTTGACGACCACAAAGTTCTGGTCAACGCGCACCACTTCGGCGGTGATCACCTCACCCTGGCGCATTTCCTGGCGCGCAAGGCTTTCTTCGAAGAGGGCGGCAAAGCTTTCGGTAACGGGAACAGCAGACATGTATCTTCCTTGCACCGCATTGCTGCGGCAAATCAGTTAGTTAAAGACCGTCGTCGATTTCCATCTCCCTGGAGAAGGGAAAAACGCCCCTCGCGGTTCTGTTCAGCCGGCATGACCGGACTGGCGGAACCGTAGGAAGCGCCCATGCGGGGAAACCTGCGACACCCTGGTGCTACTTTTACAGCGGTTACTACGAAACTACCCGGCCTTAGCCTTCGCCCAACCCAGCACCTTGGCCACCGCTTCATCGATGGTCAGGGCCGTGGTTTCAAGCAATTCGGCATCGGCCGTCTGCCGGAGCGGCGCCACGCTACGTTGGCTATCGCGTTCGTCGCGTTCGCGCAGATCCTGCAAAATCGGCGTGATTGTAGCCTCAATCCCTTTTGCGATCAACTGCTTATAGCGCCGCTCGGCACGAATTTCGACGCTTGCCGTCAGGAAAACCTTGGTTTTGGCATCCGGGAAGATGACCGAGCCCATGTCGCGCCCGTCCCCGACCAGGCCCGGCGCGCGCCGGAACAGGCGCTGGCGGAACAGCAGGGCCTCACGCACGGCCGGCAGAGCCGCCACCTTCGAGGCGCCGGTCCCCATTTCCTCAGTGCGGATCGCCTCGCCGACCTCTTCTCCTGACAGCCTGATCGACTCGCCTTCGAATACGACATCGAGTTTGGCCGCCACGGCAGCAACCGCCGGCTCATCATCCCAGGCCACGCCAGCCCGCTTTGCGGCCAGGGCAGTCAGGCGATAGAGCGCGCCCGAATCAAGGTAGTGCCAGCCAAGCGATGTCGCGACACGGGCGGCGACCGTCCCCTTGCCGGAGGCCGAGGGGCCGTCGATGGCGATGACCGGAACGGGCCGGGTCACCGTCGAAAGGCGCTCGAAATAGTCCGGGAAGGTCTTGGCGACGCACTTCGGATCGTTGATGCGCAAGGCAGTGCCGAAGGCAGCCAGCGAGAAGCACATGGCGATGCGATGGTCGTCGTAGGTGTCGATGCCTTCCGGCGGCGACATGAAGTTCTTCAGGGGCGACACGCGGATATAGTCCGGCCCCTCCTCGACCTCGGCGCCCAGTTTGCGGAGTTCCTTCGCCATGGCCGCGATGCGGTCGGTTTCCTTGACCCGCCACGAGGCAATGTTGGTCAGCGTCGTCGGGCCGGCAGCAAAGAGCGCCGTCGTCGCCAGCGTCATCGCGGCATCGGGAATGTGGTTGCAGTCGAGCGAAATGCCCCGGAGGCCGCCCGTCGGTGCGCTCGCCTCGATCCAGTTGTCGCCCATCTCGATGACGGCACCCATCTGGGCCAGGGCCTCGGCAAAGCGGATGTCACCCTGGATCGAATCGCGGCCGACGCCCTCGACACGGACAGGGCCACCGCCGATGGCGCCCAAGGCAAGGAAGTAGGAGGCTGACGACGCATCGCCCTCGACGTAGATCGTGCCCGGAGAGCGGTAGCGGCTGCCGGCCGGCACGACGAAACGCTGCCAGCCATCACGCGCAACATTGACGCCGAAGCGGGCCATCGTGGCCAGGGTGATCTCGATGTAAGGCTTGGAAATCAGTTCCCCGACGACTTCGACCGTCGTCTCGACACCGGTCAGCGGCAGAGCCATCAGGAGGCCCGTGAGGAACTGGCTGGAGACGTCGCCGCGCACCTTGACCACGCCGCCTGGCTTGATCTGCGCAGGCTTGAGCTGCAAGGGAGGGAAGCCTTCGTTGCCGAGATAGGCGATGTCTGCACCCAGCTGGCGCAAACCGTCGACGAGATCACCGATCGGGCGCTCGTGCATGCGCGGCACGCCGGAGAGCTTGAAGCTGCCGCCGGCCAGCGCCAGCGCGGCAGTCAGCGGGCGGAAGGCCGTGCCGGCGTTGCCGAGGAACAGGTCGGCTTCGCGCACCGGGAAATTGCCGCCACAGCCATGGACACGATAGGCGTCGCCACCAAGCGGCTCCACCTTGACGCCGAGCGTCTGCAGGGCTTCCAGCATGCGGGCCGTATCGTCGGACGCCAGCAGATCGCGGACTTCCGTCGTGCCTTCGGCCAACGCCGACAGCAGCAGCACACGATTGGAAATGCTTTTCGAGCCGGGCAGGCGGACGGTGCCGCACGCCGAAACGAGTGGCGGAAGGTCAAGAAATTCCATCGGGGTCTTCCAGCGGTGTTTGTCTTATTTCTGTGATTCCTGCCAGGCGCGGCGTGCCGTGCGGGCGGTATCGAAAATTTCTTCCAGGCGCCCGCCATCATTGGCTTCCAGCGCTGCACGCATCTCATCGATCTGATCCTCGTAGCGCTTCAGTTCAATGAGCAGTGCCTCACGGTTGGCGAGCGCGATGTCACGCCACATTTCCGGGTGACTCGCGGCAATGCGCGTGAAGTCGCGAAAACCGGACGCGGCGAAGGTGAAGAACAGCTCGCTGTTGTCACGGACGGCAAGGTCATGGACCAGCGCGAAAGAGAGCAGGTGTGGCAGGTGGCTCACCGCCGCAAAGACCTGGTCGTGTTCTGCCGGCGTCAGTTCGAAGATCTGCGCCCCGCACCACTCCCACGCGGAACGGACGCGGGCAACGTTGAGCACGGGATTCTCCGGCAGCGCGGTCAGTACGACCTTTCGCTCACGGTAGAGGTCGGCCTTGGCCGCCGCGGCACCACTGTTCTCGGCGCCCGCAATCGGGTGTGCCGGCACGAACTGGCCAATCTTGTCGCCAAACGCCGCGCGGGCTGCCGCGACGACATCGGATTTCGTGCTGCCGCCATCGGTCACGACCGTGTCCGGCCCGAGGTAGGGGGCGATGCGCGCCATGATTTCCGGCATCTGGCCGACCGGCGTCGCGATCAGCACGAGGTCGGCGTCGACGACTTCCTGACCCGGGTTGGCACCGATGCGATCGATGATGCCGAGTTCGAGCGCCTGTTTCAGGGTGCCGACGCTGCGGCCGAAACCGACGACTTCCCCCACCTCGCCCGCCGCCTTCAGCGCCAGTGCGAAGGAGCCGCCGATCAGGCCGACGCCGAAAACGACGATCTTGCCAAACTCGGGGCCCGTCGAACGCTCGCTCATTGGTTCAGAGCGCCTCTTCCAGGGCCTCGAGGAAGCGCGTGTTTTCCGGCTCGGTGCCGATGGTCACGCGCAGCCAGTCCGGGAGGCCGTAGCCACCGATCGGGCGGACGATGACGCCCTGCTTCAGGAGGCGCTGGTTCACACCGGCGGCATCCGCCACCTTGAAGGTCACGAAGTTGCCGTGCGCCGGGATGTGCGCGAGGCCAAGGCGCTTCAGGCCGGCGAGGATCTGCGCCATGCCGGCACGGTTGAGCTCGTAACTCCGCGCGACGAATTCATGGTCGTCGAGTGCTGCCACGGCAGCAGCCAACGCCAGGTTGTTGCAGTTGAACGGCTGGCGCACGCGGTTCATCAGGTCAGCGATCTCGGCGGAGGCCAGCGCATAGCCGATGCGCAGGCCAGCAAGGCCGTAGATCTTGGAGAAGGTGCGCGTGATCACGAGGTTCGGGAATTCGGCCAGCCAGGCGACGGTATCGACGCGGTCCGAGGGCGGCAGGTACTCGTTATAGGCTTCGTCCAGCACGACGACGACATCCGACGGCACCTTGTGCAGGAAGGCCTTGAGCTGCGGATAGGGCAGGAAGTTGCCGGTCGGGTTGTTCGGGTTGGCCACCCAGACGATGCGCGTGTCGGGGCGGATCGCCGCCTGCATCGCATCGAGGTCGTGGCCGAAGTCCTTCGCCGGGACAACGATCAGTTCAGCGCCGGCCGACAGCGTCGCCAGCGGATAGACCGCGAAGGCATGCTGCGAGAACACGGCCGAGCGGCCCGCTGCCAGGAAGACGCGGGCAATCAGGTCAAGGACGTCGTTCGAGCCGTTGCCGAGCACGATGCGGTTCATCTCGAGGCCGGTGTGGTTCGCCAGTGCCTTCTTCAGGTCGAAATCGTCCGGATAGCGCTCCAGCGTCCCGGCGGCCTTTTCCATCGCCGCCTTGGCCTTCGGGCTCATGCCCAGCGGATTCTCGTTGGAGGCGAGCTTGACGATCTTTTCCACCGGGATGCCCATTTCGCGGGCGAGCTCGGTGATCGGCTTGCCCGGAAGATACGGCGAAATGGCTCGGACGTAGGGCAGTGCCTGGTCGATGAGGGACATGGTTAACCTCGGTGAGTAACGTTCAAATGTTCAGTAGACCGCGGACGGATACGAGCCCAGGACCTTCAGGTAGGCGGCCTGCTGCTTCAACTCGGCAAGCGCCTTGGCCACCTTGGGTTCGTCCTGGTGGCCATCGATGTCTACGAAGAAGACATAGTCCCACAGCGTGTGGCGGGCGGGACGCGATTCCAGGCGGGTCATCGAGACACCCGCCTCTGCGAGCGGCAGCAGCAGGCCGTGCAGCGAACCGGTGCGGTTCGGTGCCGACATGATCAGCGAGGTCTTGTCGCGGCCGGATACGCCGGCATCGTGGCGACCAAGGACCAGGAAGCGCGTCGTGTTGTTGGGCTCATCCTCGATGTTGGCGACGAGGATGGGCACGTTGAAGCGTTCGGCGGCGGCCTCGCCGGCAATCGCAGCAACCCCCTCCTCCTGCATCGCCATCTCCGCGGCCTGCGAGTTGCTGCCGACGGAAATGCGCGGCACGTTCGGCAGGTTGCGGTTCAACCATTCGTGGCACTGGGCCAGCGACTGGGCGTGCGAATAGACCTTCGTGACCTTGTCGAGCGAAGCCTCGCGCGTCATCAGGTTCTGGTGGATGCGCAGGACGACTTCGCCACAGACCTTGAGCGGCGTTGCAAAGAGCAGGTCCATGCTGCGGCCGACGGCGCCTTCGGTCGAGTTCTCGACCGGGACGACCGCATAGTGGGCGTGGCCCGCCTCGACCTCGCGAAAAACGTCGTCGATCGAGGTCTGCGGCAGCAGGCGCGCGGCATGGCCGAAATGCTTGGTCGCAGCACTGCCGGTGAAGGAACCGAGCGGGCCGAGGAAGGCGACCGACAGCGGTTGCTCGAGCGACAGGCAGGTCGACATGACCTCGCGGAACAGCCAGGTGACGTTCTCGTTCGAGAGCGGACCGGGGTTGATCTCCTGGATGCGGCGCAGCACCTGCGCCTCGCGTTCCGGGCGGTAGATGAAGCCGGCCTCGCCATGGCGCGCCTTGATCTCGCCGACCTTCTGCGCGCAGCGGGCGCGCTTGTTCAGGAGTTCGAGCAGCTGTCCATCAATGCTGTCGATCTCGTCGCGGACGACGCCCAGTTCCTTCTGCAGATCGCTCATGCGTTGCGCTTCCGGAAATCGTTCATGAATTCGACCAGCGCGCGCACGCCGTCCGTCGGCATGGCGTTGTAGATTGAGGCGCGCATGCCGCCCACCGACTTGTGTCCCTTGAGCGAAGCCAATCCCGCGGCCTTCGACTCGGACAGGAAAGTGGCATCGAGTTCGGGGCGCAGCAGCGTAAACGGCACATTCATACGCGATCGGTCGGCAACACGTACCGGATTGCGATAGAACCCCCCGCTCTCGTCGATGCAGTTGTAAAGGAGTTCGGCCTTGTGCTTGTTGATCTTTTCCACCTCGGCCAGCCCGCCCTGGCGCTTGAGCCACTGGAAGACGAGGCCGGCAACGTAGATGGCAAAGGTCGGCGGCGTATTCAGCATCGAGCCGTTTTCGGCCATCACGGCATAGTCCATGACGCTCGGGATGGTCTTCCAGGCCTTGCCGAGCAGGTCCTCGCGCACGATGACGAGGGTTACACCCGACGGCCCGACGTTCTTCTGCGCGCCGGCATAGATCATCGCGTACTTCGACACGTCGACCGGGCGCGACAGGATGTGCGAGCTCATGTCGGCGACGAGCGGCACGCCCGCCTGCGGCAGTCGGCTGCAGTCGAGTTCCAGGCCGTGGATCGTCTCGTTGGTGCAGAGGTGGACGTAGGCGGCGTTCGCGTCGATCGAAACCTCGCCGGCATCCAGGTTGCGCGTGAAGCCCGCAGCCTCAGTCGATCCGGCATTCCGCACCGAGGCGACGCCGGCAGCAACGTGCTGCGCTTCCTTGAGCGCCTTCTTGGACCAGGACCCGGTGACCAGGTAGTCGGCCGATCCGCCGGCCGGCAGCAGGTTCATCGGCAACTGGGCGAACTGCTGCGTCGCGCCACCCTGCAGGAAGAGCACCCGGTAATTGGTCGGGATGCCGAGCAGTTCGCGCAGGTCGGCTTCAGCCGTCTCGATGATCGAAGTGAACTCCTTGCCGCGATGGCTCATCTCCATCACGCCGCAGCCGGCACCGTGCCAGTCGAGCATCTCGTCCTTGACCTGCTCGAGCACCTCGGCTGGCAGGACGGCCGGACCGGCGCTGAAGTTCCAGATGCGCGTCATCGGGGCTCCTGATTACTCTTCGTCGTCGGTCTCAACAATCTTCTCGAGGCCTGCCAGCTTCTCGCCGTCGTCGAGCGAGATCAGGGTAACGCCCTGCGTGGCGCGGCCGAGTTCGCGGATCTCGGAAACGCGCGTACGAATCAGCACGCCGCCGGTAGTGATCAGCATGATCTCGTCTTCATCCGTTACCAATTTGGCACCGACGACCTTGCCGTTGCGGTCGCTGGCCTTGATCGCCATGACGCCCTGCGTGCCGCGGCCGGAATGGCGGAAATCGGCGAGTGCAGTGCGCTTGCCGAAGCCGTTCTCGGTGGCCACCAGCACCGTCTGCTGATCATTTTCGGCGACCAGCAGCGACAGTACCGTCTGCTCCTTGCCGAGCTTCATGCCGCGCACGCCACGGGCCGGACGACCCATCGGACGCACATCTTCCTCGTCGAACCAGACCGCGCGGCCACCGTCCGACACCAGCACGATGTCGTTTTCGCCATTGGTGATCTCGGCACCGATCAGGTAGTCACCCTCGTCCAGCGCGACGGCAATGATGCCGGCCTTGCGCGGGTTGGAAAACTCGGAGAGCGGCGTCTTCTTGACCGTACCCTGCGAGGTTGCCATGAAGATGAAGCGGTCCTGCGCAAATTCCTTGACCGGCAGGATGGCGTTGATCTTCTCGCCTTCCTCCAGCGGGAACATGTTCACGATCGGCTTGCCGCGGCTGTTGCGGCTGCCCTGCGGCACTTCGTAGACCTTGATCCAATAGACGCGGCCGCGGTTCGAGAAGCACAGGATGTAGTCGTGGGTATTGGCGACGAACAGGTGGTCGACGAAATCATCTTCCTTGATCGCCGCCGCCTGCTTGCCGCGGCCACCGCGACGCTGCGCGCGGTAGTCCGTAAGCGGCTGCGACTTGATATAGCCGGTGTGCGACAGGGTCACGACCATGTCCTGCGGCGTGATCAGGTCTTCGATGCCGAGGTCCTGGGTGTGCGTGACGATCTCCGAACGGCGCTTGTCGCCGAACTGCTCCTTCACTGCCTTCAGTTCTTCACCGATGATCTGCGTGATGCGCTCGGGACGGTCGAGGATGTCCATCAGGTCGGTGATCTTTTCCAGCAGCTCGCGGTAGTCGGTGACGATCTTGTCGCGCTCGAGGCCGGTCAGGCGCTGCAGGCGCAGCTCCAGGATGGCCTGAGCCTGGGCATCCGACAGCAGATAACCCTTCTTGGAGAGGCCGAATTCAAGGCCGAGGCCTTCCGGACGCGTCGCATCCATCGCCGCACGGGCGAGCATCTCGGTCACCGTCGGCGAGGTCCACAGCTTGCCCATCAGGCCACGCTTGGCGTCGGCCGGCGTCGGCGCCGCCTTGATCAGGGCGATGATCTCGTCCACATTGTCGAGCGCCACTGCCAGGCCTTCCTGGGTGTGAGCCTTCTCGCGCGCCTTGCGGAGTTCGAAGACGGTACGGCGGGTGATCACCTCGCGCCGGTGCGCGAGGAAGCATTCGATCATCTGGCGCAGGTTCAGCAAGCGCGGCTGGCCATCGACCAGCGCCACCATGTTCATGCCGAAGGTGTCCTGCAGCTGGGTCTGCTTGTACAGGTTGTTCAGCACCACTTCCGGAATGACGTCGCGCTTCAGCTCGATCACCACGCGCATGCCGGACTTGTCCGACTCGTCCTGGATGTGCGAGATGCCTTCGATCTTCTTCTCGTTGACCAGCTCGGCGATCTTTTCCAGCAAGGTGCGCTTGTTAACCTGGTAGGGCAGCTCGTCGACAATGATGGCCTGCTTGTTGCCCTTCTCCAGATCCTCGATGTGCGTGCGGGCACGCATGACGACACGGCCACGGCCGGTGCGATAGCCGTCGCGCACGCCGGAGACACCATAGATGAAGCCGGCCGTCGGGAAGTCGGGCGCCGGGATGATGTCGATCAGTTCGTCGATCGAGATCTCCGGGTTGGCCAGCATGGCCAGGCAACCGTCGATCACTTCGTTCAGGTTGTGCGGCGGGATGTTGGTCGCCATGCCGACCGCGATACCCGCCGAGCCGTTGATCAGCAGATTCGGGATGCGTGCCGGCAGGATCAGCGGTTCCTGCTCCGAGCCGTCGTAGTTCGGGCCGAAGTCGCAGGTTTCCTTGTCGATGTCTTCGAGCAGCTGGTGGCCGATCTTGGCCATCCGGACTTCGGTGTAACGCATCGCCGCCGCGTTATCGCCGTCGACCGAGCCGAAGTTGCCCTGGCCGTCGACCAGCATGTAGCGCAGCGAAAAATCCTGCGCCATGCGCACGATGGTGTCGTACACCGCCGTATCGCCGTGCGGGTGGTACTTACCGATGACATCACCGACGACACGCGCCGACTTCTTGTAGGCCTTGTTCCAGTCGTTGCCGAGTTCGTGCATCGCGAAGAGCACGCGGCGGTGCACCGGCTTCAGGCCGTCGCGCACGTCCGGCAGCGCCCGGCCCACGATCACGCTCATCGCGTAATCGAGGTAGGAGCGCCGCATCTCGTCTTCGAGGCTGATCGGCAGGGTCTCTTTGGCAAACTGCGGCTGTTGTTGCGTCGGTTCCATATCTCTTCCACGCGCCGCTTGGGATGCGGCTTATGTTGTCGTCTTGGCGAAACCGGCGATTCTATCATGGGGGCCCTACCTACCGCAGCCTCGCGACACCCTCCGCAACAACGGGCAAAAACAACGACATTTGCTTGAAGAAGGCCGAATTTTCGTGTTTAAATCCGGACACAGCACCGCCGACAACCTCATATATTCATCAACGGTAACGGCAATCAGGAGGAGTCATGTTCAAAACCAAAACCATCGCCCGGATGCTCGCGGCAACCAGCCTGCTGGCCATGACGGCGCTGGCCCATGCGCAAAGCATGGATCGCGTCTACGTCATCGACCAACGAGGCGAAGTTGCCCGTAGCGGTACCGGCCTTTGCTGGCGCACCGGCTTCTGGACGCCGGCCGCAGCCGCCAACGATCCGGCCGGCTGTGCCTGCGACAAGGATCTGCTGCCCAAGGAAAAGTGCGAGCCGAAGCCCGCCGCCGCCGCAGCAGCCCCTGTCGCCGCGAAGCCGATCACGATCGCCGCCAAAGAGCTGTTCGATTACGACAAGGCGATCCTGAAGCCGGAAGGCAAGGCGGCAATCGACCGCGAAGTGGTCGAAAAGCTGAAGAGCGCCGGCCCGGTCCGCCAGATTCTCGTCACGGGCCATACCGACCGCCTCGGCTCGCAGCAATACAACCAGAAGCTCTCCGAGAAGCGCGCGGAAGTCGTCAAGGGCTACCTCGTTTCGAAGGGCCTGCCGGTC
>Ga0268298_10006651_pt1 | contig 10434 bp, 6 predicted proteins | sample WWTPWeurt_MetaG_FD_194462 | JGI IMG/M metagenome (GOLD analysis project Ga0268298, IMG submission 194462) | Activated sludge microbial communities from WWTP in Nijmegen, Gelderland, Netherland - WWTP Weurt | ecosystem: Engineered > WWTP > Aerobic digester > Activated sludge | place: Netherlands... | reverse complement strand
CTCACCATCTCCGTCGCATCTGACTACAACCCGCTGGTCACTCACCTGGACAAGGTCTCGGTCGACAAGTGCATCATCACTTTGCGCGTGATCGCCGACCGGGAACTGGATACTGGCAGTTGGCGTGCCCACCGCGCCGAGTTAGGCCAGCTTGCTGAGGGCATCCTAGCCGCTGAAAGGATGCTGCCGAAGCTGGACTACCGACTGATGTCCCAAGCCTACCGGGACATCGAAGGCGCACTGGAACACCTGTGACCACGCTGAACCTTGAGCAAGCGGCTGACCCGCTCTACAGGCATTTCACTGGCTTTTTGGGCCAGTGAAATCAAAGACTTATGAAGTGCAACTATGCGCAACTACTGCCTAGTGAGGCCTGTTGATGGCTGCAGGGTGGCAGTATGCGCATAGTTTCATCATAGTAAATTGATGGTTAGAAAGTGGGTTGAGTTTTAACAGAGGTCGTGCCCGCGTCCAAAGACGCGACAGAGCATCCTATTTCGGTGTTGTTGTTCCTTTATCGCTGTTGTTATATAAGTTCTGATGTAGTTACATGTGCAGTCAGAAGGAAGCAAATTAAAAGAATCTAAAATCATATTGCGTACCCACCAACCACAAGAATATTGACAGTTGCAGAGTCAGAGGCAACGAATGCACCAGCAGAGATTGCTTTTGACTTAACATCAAATCCTGAAACACTCTTATTTGCAATGGCTAAACTTCTGTTTTCATTACCACTCACAATAGCAAGATAATTATTGGTGATCATATTGGTGGTGAATGTTACGTGATAATTCCCAGTCCCCGTATAGGTAACGCTCGTAATGTTTCCTGAACAAACTGAACTTGAAATAGCAGCTCCAGACACCGCCACTGCTGCGGTTCCTGAAATTCCCATATTGAACTGACCATTAACAACCTGCGGAACGTAATTTGGTTTTGTTCCTGTAATTGTTACAGTGCTATCACAATCAACCAGACGATAATTAGACCATCCAGCTTCTAAGTGTTTTAGCAATGGTATTTGTTCAAATATAACAGCGTCTTCGCCTGTTCGTGATGGAGCAGTCCCTGCAAGCATAATTCCGTCTGATTCTTTTAGAGTGACCGTGCTTCCTGACATATAACCATTTCCAAATTGAAGATGCCTCGATACTCCACCAGTAACACCCTGTACCCAAATGCCAAATCGACCATTAGTTGGAATATCTGTGTCACTCTCACAGTTGTATTCTGTGTAAAAAGTATCAAAATTAACAGGCCAACGATCACATTCACAGTAAATACCTACACCACCATTGCGGGATGCCTGCGCATTTGTGAATTTAACCGCACGTCCTTGACCAAACCCAATTCCATACTCTTTTTTATAATTGGTTGTCTTGTTGTACTGTCCCATAGGAACGCGTAAGGTTGAGTGACCGTTATAATAGGCAAAAAACGAGTCGAAGTGGATTTCATCTACTGTCACATTATTACTTACCCACGAAAAAACGTTGATGCCTAACGTGATACCGCATCCTTCATTCAGATAAGCAACCCATTTTTTACAGTTACCGATGAACGAAATCAAGATCAGGAAACCGTGTGCAGTTGTACGAGTTACAGTAATATTGTCATAAGTGTTGTTAGAAGTAGCGCGAACTATATAAAGACCAATGCCTGCTTTCCCGCCACCGTCAATAACAACGTCTTTCACCCCACAGTTGGTTAGGTTTCTGGTATTTGGATCAGTAGGCTCTACTCCAACAGCTTCTGAAGCCGCGCGAATAACACAAGCCGTTGCTGAGGTTGCACCATCATACCGAATAAGTGTTGTTCCGACTGTATAATCATTAAGCGGCGCTACTGCCCCGCCAAGGGAATTTACAAACCCAGAAAAATTGCCTGAGCCAACTATTTTTGAACCAGTTTTTAAGACTATTTCAGCAGTTGTCCGATAAATGCCTGTAGGAAACATTATCGCTACACCAGTGTCTAACGCCGCCTGAATAGCAGCCGTATCATCTGTTACCCCATCACCAACAGCGCCGAAGTCCTTAACGGATACCACTTCTTGTAATTTTTTGCCAACACTCCCATCTGAGTAAGTATGTTGTTGACTATACCCAACAAGCCCTGCACCACCTGCGACGGACAGGTCTCCAGTGGTGATCCCTTGGTATATTCTCCATTTTGTTGCAGCATCCGTGGCAAAAACACCGGATGAGGTGTGGGGCACTACACATATGTACCACGATCCAGAATAGGATACAATGTCCCGATAGGTATAGGCAGTGGATGACACCCATTCCCCACGGTTGTTGATTACAGTCAAACTGGCAATCGCCGATGGAATATCCACGCTAAGCGCTTGATCAGCCCTATCACTTACAGCAAGCACGTCAGCGTCAATCAATTCAATAGCGTGACTGATCGTGTTTTTGGTGTGACCCAGCCTGTCTGTTGAGGTGTCTGCCAGACTGGTGGCGATCTCGGCAATATGGTCAACGTCCAGTTTGGCGTTATTCAGGTCTGTTATGCTAATAGCGGGCATGTTGATCTTCCTAGTTTATTATTTCTGATTTGGGGGGAATAGTCGTATAGTCCGCTGAGTAGTAGTCAGGGCTATAGTTGATTGCTTTTATCGTGCAATATTGAGAATCAGTAATATCCAGTTCCTGGACCAGATAAGCCATGCTTCCGCGTGCGCTATCGGCAGCAAAACTGAAGATGGTCCTGATACCGTTTTCACCAGTTGAGGTGACCACAGCTTCACTCGGCAAGCTGGACAAGACCACTCTGTTCGGCTCATCACCCTCGGTGACCGCAATGCTTTGCAGCGACCCATCCCGCTTCATCAGCACAATGCTGTGTGCACCACTAGGCTGAAATTCCACGTCCCGGCTGAGGGTGAGGGTCATGCCGTTCTGAGCCACCACCTCTCCGTCGTAGCTCTTGAAGCGGGTGTTGTCGACGATATCTACCCGTGAGTTTGGTAGGAGGGAGCGGGCGTCCAACGTGGTCACCGTTTCGATGGTGATACGCTGCCCCAACAGCTTCTGGTACTCACGATTGGCCCGCAACCACGCCTGCTCGAACGAACGAATGCCAGCGATCTCATATTTCTTCAGTTTGGTGTAGTCCCCTGACGTGGGCAGGATGATCGTCTCAGACCGGTTAGATTCCGGGTCGGTGTAGATGAACTCCACACCGTCATACTCCGCGTCATTGGCAAACTTGCGAGTGATAGTCTCGGACTTGGGTTTCTTGTTGCGGTGGGTGAACAAGGCCGTTGCTGATGCGGCGGCACGCTCGAACGACAGCCTGATTTTACCGTTCTGCCGGTATGCCACACAGAAGCCTGCATCAGCAATCGTGACCACAGTCTCCTCGAAGCTAATGTTGTCGGAATCGAACGTGTAATTGAACTGCCCACACTCCGTGTTCCAAGCGTCAAGCAGACCTTGTGTGGTCCATATCTGGGCCATGTCCACGTCAGTGGCAAGGTTGCGGTTACCAATTTTGGGGTCTGCTGATACTGCGGCGATGATGTCGCACAGCTTTGACGTAGCCGAAATAGTCCCGCTGACGTGAGCACCGGTTGCGTCAAAAGCCCCGCTGAACGTGGTGCCGTCATAAGTCGGTAGAAGGCGCGATGCCAGACAATTCAACTGCCGCGTCTTTACTGCTGTGGCGCGTGACGTGGCTTGAGTGATCGTATGGATCGTTGTTTTGTTCCCGAAATGATTCGGGCCGACAGCAGACACTCCATACAAGTCTGTCCACTTGATTTCATCCTGAACGACCCCCCCAAAGTCAAAGTCATGTATCGTGTCTCGCCACATTCTGACCCTCGCTGGCCCAGTCCAAGCCGTGGTGTGCTCTATCGTATCTGCAATCTCATCAGGCACTTTACCTGTTAGTGATCCGATGGATGTTTCCACGACGCCAAGCGGGGCCAGCGTTGTGGCGTGGAGTTTCTCAATCTCGACTGTAAATGAGACAGACAGATCCCAAAGTCCCCCATTGTCGTAATAGAGTCCAGATGGGGCCACAACGTTAACCCACACCTCTGTCCTGTCAGCGTCATGGAGTGTGACCCAATCCGTGGCATGTGATTTGTGAGTCTCCACCTTACACGTCTGTGTTACTGGTGCAGTCCAATCGTTGGTTGTTAGCGTGAGTACTCCATCGTCAACGTCCGCGATCACATAACTGCCCGTGTAGTTTACTGTAACAGAAAAAATTACACCGACCGATGTCTCTGTGGTAAGAGGGCCGTCAACTTCTATTATCAAAGCACTGGGTTTTGCTGTTATGGTAAAAATGCCATTGTTGGTTGGTACTGTAAAACCGATCACGGTAACTACAGAACCAACATCCATGTTATCAAAAGCAGTTGAGTCAGAAGAAACCTCAAATGTGTTTAGGGTGGTGGCAGTGCATGTGATGTACGGAGTCGACACAGTGGCATCGGTCATGGTGACATCAACTGACTGACCAACCTCGCATACAGAGTTTACATTGGGGTCCTTACTCGACTGAGTTATCGTGTCCCCGCCTGGATGGTGAGTGAACGTGTACTCAGAGTCGGCCTCGATCTGAACTTGGTTGCTTGCGAATAAAATTACCCCGTCCACCTCTATAGAACGACTGGCAGTAACCACGCTGTCAACAATAGGGTCTCCGATCTGGAGTGTCGGACTGTCGCCGCTGTTGGGGGACGTGAAGGGGTCATAGACCGATGCGCAAGCTGCGGTGATGTCAGAAATGAGCGTGTCGCCATCCCTAACGTCAGAGATGTCGTGATAACCCCGACCCACACAGTAGTACCCGTACTCGTACTTCTTGTTGTTTAGGTACTTGAAATAGGTTGGCATCATCAGTGATGGAATGGACCGCACGGTTCCGTAGATATCCTCGACACGCTCCAGAATTCTGACTTTATTTTCCCGCTGACCTAGCCCGTTGTTGGGTGACTGTTGCGACCGGTTAACATCACCAGGCAGTTTGGGTTTCGGTGTCAACAGAGCGCTAGCCACTGCGAGCACGACCATGACCACAATTTTTAGAAGCAGGCCCTCAAAGCCAGGGCTTTGCAGGATCGTGTACTCGGATTGATCTCCGGCCAAGAGGGCCTGCACGTTTCCGGTAATCTCGCTCTCAGCGGAAGGCTCACCGACGAATACCTGGACCTTAACCTTGGGAGACTCACCGTAATGGTCGAGCAACCACAACGCCAACGAGTCGGTTTCGTAAACTACCGGGGCTACGACAGCAAACGGGTGCTCGTACAGTCTAATCTTCATGGTTTGTACCAAAACTCGACCAGAGCGAAACGGTCCCTGATTGTTGAGATGTCTTCGTACAGCGTGGCTTCCGGGTTGGCGTGCAGTACGCTTCCTTCGAAGTAGATACCACAGTGATGGACACCGATAGCCTCGGTCTTTCCTAGAAGCACAATGCACATGTCGACCGGCTCCTCCACCCTGACAAAGCCGTGGGCTGACTTGTGGATAGCCAGACGGAAAGCACTAGCCATTTCACGGACAGAGCGATTGACCGTCTTGTAATCCACAGCGATAGTGCTGCGCTCAGTAGCGTAGACATCGGCCACCAACTCCCAGCAGGGTTGTGCTGAGTATGTCTTGGCCATGTAAAAGTTAACGTCCATCAGAATCCCCTCAGCATGGGTACGTCTTTCATTGAGTAGACTTCCCCGGTTCTTGTAATGTTGAGTCTCGGAGATACGGCACTGATCGTGGCCGCGCCAACCGCATAAGACACGCTCTCAACTTGCAGTACTGCGGATGACTGAACCAAGGTCAGATCATCACTCATATACTCGCGGTACGTGATCTCAACCTTCTCGGTCGTGTTAATAGGAATCCGATCCATCTCTTCCCTGAACACCTCCTCTATATCGACAAGGTCCAAACGAATGTCAAAGACCTGATCCAAGTGTCCCGCACTACCAGCCAACTTCACCTCAAAGTTGCACGGCTGCATCGTCCCGCTGCTGGTGGTTCCGGCATAAGGCTCGCGCCAAAGATGGAATACTTGACTCATTGCCGAGTGGCTAATCTCCAGCGTCGGGATCAGCCACACCGACTGCGGCGCGCTGGCCAGAAAAGCCCGCAGGCTGGCCTCAATGTCCAAACTCATCAGTAGTCCAGTACCAGAGTGTCGGAGTTGGCAAAAGTAGCGAGTCTCGCCAGCAAGTCGTTTGAAAATGCCCCGTAGGTTTCGAATACGTCAAGAAGACACTGAGCATCAGCCGCGCTCATACCGTAGGCTTGGTTCTCTGTTTCCACCACGAAGGCCACCGATACAAGTTGCCCGTCACCCCATGACGCGGAGTAGCTTCCCGGAACGATGTTGACACTGTGATCCGACACACCAAAGCCAGAGTCCAACGGCATGTCGAAAGCAATCGCACCCTTCCTGATAGTGTGGTGGTAGAAGGCGCTCCACGCTGAGAACTGTAGAGTGCTCAAGAGTAGTGTCACCTTGAACCGCTGCACCCCGCGATCCCACATCAGTGCGTATCTGGCGGCACCACCAGCCACTTCGGTTCTGGCCACGCCGCCCGGCTCGTCGAACCCGTAGCCCGAGACAAGAGGCTTAAAACTGCCTGGGATTGAAGCCATTATCGGTTCCTCTGCAGGTTGAACGTGCGGTGCATGGATCGGCTCGTTTTGCTGTTGGGATCAGCGAACTGCGCGGCAGTAGTGGAAACGGCCTCTTCAATGATCAGTGCGCGCTCGCCAGTGCTGAGGGTCTTTTCAGAGACACGGTCAATCCTGCCCGTGGTCTGGTTGATGATCGTGATCCGGCCATCACCTCCACCTTGAGAACGCACACCCAAACGACCGCGACTGTCACGGGTCAGCGGCATCACAGCCTCCGGGCCAGCCTCAGCGAAGACACCACCTTTGGCGAAGGCATGGAGGTTTTGGTAAGCGAACGTCTTCGGGCTGGTCTGCACGGTGTTGGCGTAGGCGTGCAGGCTGGGAGAGCCGGAAAACACGTTTCCATTGGCTGAACTCGTACCGCCCATGATTGCAACACCGTTGGTCATCACGCCCGGTAGGGTTCCACCGACAGTACCGCCACCACCAAACAGGCCAGACACAAGCCCTATAGCGCCCTTAATCAACCCCGATGACCCGCCCCCACCTGACAGTACTTTTGACATCAACGCCCTTGCCTCAATCCGGGCAATGTCAGCGATCAATGCCTTGGCGAAGGAGGCAAAATTCAACTTGCCCGTGGTCACGAAGGTAACCAAAGCATCCTCCATAGAAGACGCCATGGCCGCAAAACTGTCCTTGGCCGACTGCGCTGCGCTGGTAGCCCGCTTGTTGTGAGCGTCGAAGGCTTCAGACCAACCACCCAGCCACGATTCCCTGAATTCCGTGTCAGCGATCAGGGCATCTCGGTTGGAGACGATGGCTGCCCGTTCTTGGTTCGCCACCTCGGGCGCGATCTGGTTGCGCTTCTCCTTGATGGCGATGTCGTCCAGAGCCAAGGCCGCTTGCCGCTCTGCACGCAGGCGTGCTGTCTCCTCGGCAGTCTTGCCCAGCAGAGATACCTCGAATTGCAGGCCTTCAACGTATCGCTGGCTGGCAAGGATGCTGTCCTCGATGCTGTTGTTGTCGGCAGTCCTAGCCTTCACACTATCCAGGTTTGCCTGCTGCGTCTGTTTCTCGATCTTGAGCGAGTTTTCGGAAAGGTCGTTCTCGAACTTCGACAACTGGACCTTATCACCAAGCGCCTTGGCATCAGCTACGGACTGCTCAATCCACATCCTTTCGATACTGAGGGATGCCAGAGTTGCCTCGTTCTTCTTTTCTTGGGCCACTGTTGCGCTGACGGTCTGCGCAGCCAGTTGGGTTTCAATTTCGATGACTTCACGACCCAACTGGATTTGCTCCTGCTTCAGGCCAGAAGACAGGTTGTCACTGAGTAGTGTGCGAGCGTCCTTGAGTTCTCCGAGATTGGAGCCGGAGCCGGAGCCGGTTTTGGCACCCTTATCTTTACCCTCCGCAACAAACACCTTGATTCCAGTCTTCATCCTGGATTCCAGGTCCTGCTGCCTCAACGCTTCCTGAACCTGAGCTTTGGATGAATTGATTCTGATCTGGTCCTCGTACCCCTCAGCTATACGGAGCTTTTGTTCAGCCTCAGCGAGTTTTGACGCCAACTCTGGGCGGCGAACCCGCGCTTCTCTCGTCTTGGAAAAGTCTTCTCGTTCTTTTTCATCAGTAGTGAATAGATTTCTGGCCATGTCCCCAATGACCGTTGTCTTTCCAGAACGCTTGCTCTCAAGGTCAGACGCCAGTAACCTGTCATATTCTGCCAGTTGCGCCTTGCCCGCGCTTATCTCCTTGCGAACCGCAGCAGTGTCGTTCGACGCACTCCCAGACTCAAGCCCGATCTTTCTCACAAGTTCGGCGTTGACCAGTTGCAACCTTGAAATCTGAGTGTCGAGGGCCGAATTGAGTGCATTGATACTGTTAATGCTGTCGGGCGTTTTTGAGTTGAACAATACGTATGCAGCAGTGAGCGTGCCTACAGCGATGTACAACGGAGCCATTGGCGACAAAGCTGCCAACGTGGCGATACTCAACGACGACATCACAGTAGCAACCAGTGCCAACTTAGTAGTCAGGTAAGACAGGCTCAAAGTTACGGCAGCCGCAGCCGCAGCCGCGCTGACAAGCGTACCAGTACCAGGAGGAATAGCTGCAAAAAGAGTCGACAAAGCAGAGGCTGCTGTCAAGCTGACTGATGCCAGTTTGGCCATAAACGATACTGTGGCTGACAAACCGGACGTGAACTCTGACGAGGAAAATAGGGACTTTAGCCTTATGGCCATATCCTTCATTGGACCCTCGGTTTTGTTGAATACATCAACAAAACCTGTCTTGAGCGTGTTCAGAGCCTGGGTAAACACCCCCTTGGTCGTCGACTCAAGTTCTGATGCTACTTCACGCATGAATCCGCTGGAGTTTGATATAGAGCCGTTGAGTTTGTCCCACTCGTCTCTGGTCAATGCCAGCATTGCGATGGCTTCTTTTGCCCCTCTTTCTCCAAACATTTTTTGGAGTATGTTGACCTGAGAAGTCTTGTTAAATTCTTCCAAGATGGTGCGAAGGCTGTAGACTATATCCGGGAATGACTTCAATTTACCTTGAGCATCGCTAGTCTCAAGACCCAACTGCTTTATCACTCCTGCAGCCCCTGCAGTTGGCGCGTACAACTCCTTCAGCATGTTCCTAAATGCTGTACCTGCTGACGTACCAGTGATGTTCACTTTGGCCAACAGAGTAATTGCTGTGGCTGTATCTTCTAGTGTTGCACCGTACTGCTCACCAACTACTGAGGCAGTCTTCATAGCCTCGGTCATTCCTTGAACCGAGGTTTGAGACAACGCCGCTGCTTTGGCGAAGACATCGCCCACATGACTGGCACTTGTTACAGACAGCCCAAAAGCGTTCATCACACCGACCAGCGTGGTGCCGGCCTGCGCCATGTCCATTTCACCGACCACGGCCAAGTCCAGGACACTGCTCATCGCCAGGATGCTGTTCGCACCACTGAGGCCTGCCTGGGCTAGAATTCTGAAACCACTGGCTAACTCTACAGGCCCTTGCAGGCTGTTCTGCCCGAGCATTGTGGCTGCACTTGACAACCGCTCTACAGCTTCTGCAGATTCGTTTCCAAGGGCCTTCACGAAGGTCAACTGATAGGCAAACTCAGAACCCGCCTTGGCGGTATTGACAAACGCAGAGCCTAATGCTGCACCAGCCAACAAGGGTGCCAACTGACCGTAAGTGATCCACAGCGTGCCAAGACTTCCGGCAAGGCCCCGGACGGCTGCGTGACCCTCGTTGGCGACCTTGTTCCAGTTGATTTGGTGGTCGGTGCTCTGCTTGATGGCAGGGGTCAGGGTCTTGTTGGCCCTCTCAAGCTCTGCAGTGGCCTTGGCTGCAGCCAGCGCCGCCGCAGACGCATCAACACTTCCAAGTCGTTGCGCCGCGTTCAGTGCCTCTGGTGCGTGCTTGGTGAGATCGTACCCATTGGTCTGTGCAATGCTTGCTCGCAAGGTCTGTGAGGCCTGTTGAACAGGCGTGCCGGAGATGTATGACAGAGACCTCTCATCCCTTGCATTGATGGCCCCGGACTCTGCCTTCTGTCGAGCAGCATTAGCCCTGCGCATTTCGAGAACGAGATCGGAGGTGGACTTGTCCACCGCACTGACAAGTGCTTTGTTCCGTGCCTCCAACTTTGCTTTGACAGATGCTGCAATGGACGAGGCTTGTAGAGCATCCTTGTTTTCAGCTATCCATTGGTTGGCCAAGGCCTCGGACTCTGCCTTCTGTCGAGCAGCATTAGCCCTGCGCATTTCGAGAACGAGATCGGAGGTGGACTTGTCCACCGCACTGATAA